>Ga0181519_10002606_pt1 | contig 15245 bp, 7 predicted proteins | sample PEATcosm2014_Bin_26_FD_121102 | JGI IMG/M metagenome (GOLD analysis project Ga0181519, IMG submission 121102) | Peatland microbial communities from MTU Mesocosm Facility, Houghton, MI, USA - PEATcosm2014_Bin02_10_metaG | ecosystem: Environmental > Terrestrial > Soil > Wetlands > Peat | place...
GAGACCCCAGGCGCAACACCGCGCAAGGACTTTAGAATACTGAAAAATAGGCCCCAAGTCAACGAAAAGCCCCCTGTGGATGCCTGTGGATCGAGGCCGAACCCCACCCGCCTCGCTCAGCTCACCCAAGATCCGAACGAAGCGTCCTTGCACAGCCCCAAAACCTGTCGAGAAATTCGGCCAGAAGGCACTTCGCGCCGGGGTATGGCTCTAGTCGTGCCGCAATCGCCGCAAAATGACCCCAACTCTAGCCCGGAGGGATGGTTTCTCTGAAACACCCCGCCGGTGATCCCATGGATCGAGGGAAACCCTGTGCGCAGCAATGCCGTCAATTCGAGCTCGCCGCCCGAAACCTAGCCACAGGAAAGCCTACTTTGTTCAAAATATCGCTTAATTATCAACTACTTAGACCGTGAAATCGGAATCGTTTCTCTGCCAGCGCCAGAAGCCTGAAATCGTGCTATCCTTCTCCCCAAGTCGAGTTTCCGGTCAACATCGAATTTCCTCCGTATCGTTTTCTTTGAGACGAGTCCATGTTCAATCTGCTCCTCCGTCGGATGCCGCTCTGTATGTTCCTGGTCTCCTGCGCGGCGGCAGCTCAGGTATTGAATCTCCCCGGGATGACCGACCGTTTCGGCAACGTGGGATCCCTCGATCAAACTCAGCTGATAGAGATGAATTTCGATATATTCCTGGTGAACAGCAAAGACCCACACCTTACGAATGTGCAGACTCCCGACGATTCCGTTTCCATGCTGGACCTCAAGGCCCCCGGGAAGGCACGGCACGAATATGAACAGGGCTATCGGCTGCTCATGCGGAAAGATCCGCAAGGCGCGGCCGCGCATTTGACTAAAGCCATCGCCATCTATCCGAAATTCGTAGCCGCATATAACGCGCTAGGCACCGCTTATCTGAATATGGGTCAGAACGAACTGGCGCAAGGCGAGTTCACAAAAGCCGTCGCGCTCGATGACCACATGCCCAACTCTTACTTGAACCTGGGGTGCGCCGATCTGGCGCTCAAGCAGTTTCCTGCGGCGGAAGAATCGTTGCGCAAGGCTTCCACACTGGCCCCTCTTGACGTCCAGTTGCTACTGGCATTGTCCTACGCAGAATATGTAAATCACGATTATTCCGGCGTCATTGCTACCGCCCATCAGGTGCACGGGCATAAGCACGAAGGCGCCGCCGTCGTCCATTTCTTTGCCGCCGCGGCATGGGAGGCGCAAGGCAATCTAAGCGAAGCGCAAAGCGAGATGGAGATGCTGCTCCAGGAAGACCCCAAGTCTGCTTCCGCCGGCAAGTTTCGTCAAATCCTGGAACAGATCAAGGCAGAGCAAGTGCGCCAGGCACAGGCCAAACTCAATCCGCCTCCGAAGCTGACATTTGTCTCCACTACCCTCAAAGTGCCCACTCCGGAACAAGTCGCGCGTCGTGCACAAATCTTGGCGCAAGAGAAGACCGAAGAGAATCAGATCGCCGCTGCGGAAGCGGCGCCCGATCCCACCTGCGAGGATTGCGGTACGGCCGTCGCTGTCGCATCACCCGGCTCGTCCGGCTTTGACGCACCCTTGAATCCATCCTCTGGCAAACTTCCTGGCCCCACTTTCCGAGTTTCGGTAGACGAGGTCGCAATATTCTTCGCCGCGACCGATCACGGGAAACCCGTGATGGATTTGACCCCCTCTGACGTCGAGATTCGCGACGATAGTCAACCTCCGGTCACCATCCTCGGATTCCGCAATGAATCCGAGCTTCCCTTGCGCATCGGTCTCGTCGTCGATACCAGCGCATCCGTCACTGACCGTCTCTCCTTTGAATTAGCGGCGGCCACCAAGTTTCTGCGAGATGTCGTCGTCGATAAGAACGACCTGGCCTTCGTCATTGGCGTCAACAACTCTGTCCGTCTCGTTCAGGATCTAACCGCCGACCAAACGTTGAGCGCTCACGCCCTGAGCCAGTTGGCGCCGGGTGGTGGAACCGCCCTGTGGGATGCGGTTGCTTTCGCCGCCGACAAGCTGGCTACGCATCCTGAAAGCCAGCCTGTCGCCCGGATTCTGGTCGTCATCAGCGACGGCGAAGACAACTCCAGCAGCGTCACTCTCAAACAAGCCATCGCCACCGCCCAAAACGGCGAAGTCGCCGTTTACACCGTGAGCACCAGTGAGCTTCTGCAGCAGCAGAATAGCGTCCCGGTCGGCGACCGTGCGTTGAGCACGCTTTCCGATCTCACCGGCGGCGCCGCCTTTGCCCCCGGTTCCGCCCGTCATCTCGACTCGAGCCTTGCCGATCTGCAGCAGGTCATTCGCGGCCGCTATCTCGTGTCGTACAAGCCCGCTTCTTTTCAGCGCGACGGCCGCTACCGCAGCATCGACATCGAGGCTGAAAAGGACAACCGCAAGTTCCTGGTCATTGCGCGCAAAGGATACTACGCTCCCACTTTGCCGACCGGTTCGGCTGACCATTAAGCACTAGCAGACTGCGGAAGAACTCTTCAAGGCCCGCAAGGAGTGTCAGGGAACGACTTTAGTCTTGCCGCATGTGCTGCAAAATTAATGTGGGCTTTCGCCCCTGGGGGACGCGCTTCGCGATCTTCCCATGACTTTCGGAGTATTCCCGCAGCATGTTCAGCCCCCGAGGGACGGTTGCTTTCAAGCTGACCGACTACCCCAAAATCTCTGAATCCACAACTTGCGGTATCCTGATTAAGCGCGCCCGTAGCTCAGCTGGATAGAGCGAACGCCTCCGGAGCGTTAGGTCGGGAGTTCGAATCTCTCCGGGCGCACCATTCCTCCCACACCCTCTCTCCCGCTTTCCCGTCCTCCCGCTCGCTTGCTTCCTTCACTCAATTCACTCTTTTCACTTCCTCACCCGAGGGGCGCACCCACTCCGCTGTCAAGCCCCCGGCGCGGGAAAAACTCTCCCTGCTTCCGCTACATCGCTGATTTCTTAATCGCTTGTCCCCTCGGCCCCTTGTTCCCCGTCTTTGCAGATAATTTCACCAAATTGGCGCACAATCGTTCGGTGAGTCATGGATTCCATCCTCGCGGTATGGAGAGATATATACCAAGGCCATAAGCCATTTGTTATCAAATATGGAGGTACGTCATATAGGGGAGGGGGGGTACGCTTACTGTTATGCCTGACGGCCCCGATTCATCGAGAGGGGCTGGAAAACGTCCAGGAGGAGATCGCATCATGCGCAAGGTCAAAAGACATCACCGCCGTCGACTTGCCCGTCTTGCGCAGGGTCACGAGCGAGCCAGATAAAGATTGTTGGATCGGGATTCTGATGAAGGGCGGGAAAGCTAGAGCGATGAGCGAGCATCTGCTCCATGCAATGCTGGAAAAGCCTGCCTCCGCCAAGGCTCCGGCGCGACAGCCTTCGCCTCGCTCTAAGCAGTCTAGCTTGCAATGCGGAATGGGATGGTTCGCCGAGCCGTAGCCCACTGAAAGAGGGCGAAGGCTGGTGGACGCGGTAGGAATCGAACCTACAACCTGTCGGTTAAGAGCCGAATGCTCTGCCAGTTGAGCTACGCGTCCTTGAGGTTTGGAGCACCGCGTGAGAGACAATCTTGCGCGGCCCGCACAGGGAGGAAAATCTCTCCCGCACCTGAAAAATATACCACAGAAGCGATGTCGAACCCAAGGCGCAGGGCCATCGGGCAGCCCGCGCCCGTTCGCGCAAATCGCCGCTCGCGACGATTAAATTCGGCCGTTGAACTCGTGCACTGCGTCGAGCATGGCCACAATGTTTGCGACCGGCGTGCCGGCCTGCACGTTGTGAATGGTGTTGAAGACGAAGCCGCCGCCCCGCGCGAAGATCTCGCAGCGGCGCAACACCTGTTCGCGCACCTCTGCGGGGGTTCCGAAGGGCAAGACTTTCTGCGTGTCCACGCCTCCGCCCCAGAAGACGATGCGCTCGCCGAATTCGGCCTTCAGTTTTTCCGGCTCCATGCCTGTTGCCGAGCATTGCACGGGATTGAGAATGTCGAAACCCGCCTCAATGAATGAAGTAATGAACTTTGAGACCGCGCCGCAACTGTGCTTGAACGTGCTCCATGGCGTGTGCTCGTGGATCCAGTCGTTCACCTGTTTGTAGTAGGGAAAATAGAGTTCGCGCAGCGTGTTCACCGAGCAGAACGCGGAAGTTTGCGTGCCGAAATCCGTGCCGCAGATAAACACTGCCTGCACATGGTCGCCCACGGCCGCATAAATCCGATCCAGATTCCCAATCGCGATCTCGCACTGGCGCGCGAAGATTTTGTGGATGGTTTCCCGGCGGCTGCGTGTCGAGACGTACCACTCCGTCACGTCGCGAATGCCCTTGGGATGCTTGAGGAACGGCCCCGGCACCAATGCAATATCGCCGAAAGCCGTGCCGCCGAATCCGGCTAGCACTCCCGCTCCCGTAGCCGTTGCTTCCCGCACCGCACGCGCGAGGTGATCGAGATCCGCCTGCGCAATCGGCCGGAACTCCTCGAGATTATCCTCCGGGTTCAGCTTTTCTTCGTCGATCGGCTCCTGGCGAATGATGGAGTCGAAAAAATACCCGCCCTGCGGCATGCGCCCGCTCGGCGGTACAGACCGGTCGCCTTCGGGATAAATCAGCGTGTCGCCCTTTTCGTCAGTTGTGGTGTTGAAGTCGCCGGGCACCAGCACTTCGAGCCCGTTGAAGCTCCAACTCTTCCAGCGCTCGATGGGAAATCCGAACATGGTCGAGCGCGAGAAAACGCCGGTCACGTCCACGCCCATTGCCGCGCGCAGATCCTCTTCAATCAACGCCAGCATCTGGAAAGGCTCGTGGACGCGCACCGGCCGTTTCTCCAGGCCGTAATAGTCGCGCAGCGCCGCTACGCAACTGGCATGCACGCCGGTCACTGCCGAGCCGCCGAAATCAATGGGAATGCGATCCGGTTGTTCGTGGCGGAGAGTCCTCAGCAGCCGCTCACGGCTGGCGCCTGAGATCTGTGCCGCCGCCCGCGCCTCAATGCCGTCGCTCATCGCTCTGCGCTCTTTCCGCGATTCCAGCCGCGCGCCAAAGCGCGGCTACGTGCCGTCACTCCCGGTTCGCGTACCCCGAATGACCTTCGCTGGAGGTTCGCAATGAGTATAGATTGGATCGCGCTGCAGCGCGCGATTGCCGCGCATTCATCGCATTGGGTCCGCGCGGCAATCCTCGTGCCTGGGTCGTGCGCTTCGACCCCTACGCTTCTGCGGCTTTCTCTTCGCTGGTGCCCGCGTCCACCGGCGGCGGGACCTCGATGCCCTCGTTGAACCGGTAGCCGATGTGCGAATCCGTGATCAGGTACTGCGGGTTCGCCGGATCGTCTTCGATCTTCATGCGAATCTGGCGAATAAACGTGCGCAGATACTCGAGCTCGTTGCCGTACTCGGGACCCCACACCGAGCGCAGGAGCTTGGCGTGGGGAATCGGCCTTCCCGCGTGCATCATCAGGTAGTGGAGCAGTTCGAACTGCTTGGGTGTCAGGTGCACCGCCCGGCCCTTCTTCTCCACCAGGTGGCGGCCGGGGTCGAGCAGCACGTCGCCGATTTGGATGGCGGCCTCTTCGTCGTCGAGCGTTTTGCTGCGGCGCACGGCAGCGCGCAGCCGCGCCGTCAACTCGCGCAACTGGAAGGGCTTGGTGATGTAGTCGTCGGCCCCGGCGTCCAGTGCTTCCACTTTGCGCTCCTCGCCGCCCTGCACGGTCAACATCAGAATCGGCAGGCGTGGCGAGGCTTTGCGCATCAATCGGCACACTTCGATTCCGCCCATGCCTGGCATGTTGATGTCGAGCAGTACGGCGTCAAAGGGCTCGGTGCGCACCAGCGCCAGCGCTTCCTCGCCGCGCGCCGCTTCCACAATCTCAAAACCAAAGTTTCCCAAAATCGTTCGCAGCGAGAGCCGAATGGAGCGCTCGTCATCAACAATAAGCAGGTTGCCCGAAGTGTCCTGATTCACTGGCCGTTCCCTCCATTTTGAGGAAGTGAAAAATAAAAAGTGGTGCCTTCCTCTGCATTGCTGATTACCCACACGTGGCCGCGATGGGCCTCGGCCGCCATCATCACCGTGGACAAACCGATGCCCGTTCCAGCCGCAAGATGCCGCGTTCCCTCGCTGCGGTAAAAGCGCTGAAAAATTCGTTCCCGGTCCGTGAGCGGAATGGCCGGACCGAAGTTATGCACCGCCAGCATCACCTCGGCATGGCTCTCCCATGCCGACACTTTCACCGCGGTGCCGTCAAAGGAGTACTTTGCGGCATTATCGAGAAACTGCGTCAGCGCCATTGAGAGCAGATCGCGATCACCGCGCACCATCAGGGGTGAATCAGGGACAGCAACCTCTACCGGATGGCCCGACATGCGTCCCCGCTGGTCCTCGAGCACGGCTTCCACCAGGTCGCGCACCGCAAATTCGTCCCTGGCGACGCTCATTTCATCCGCTTCAAGCTCGGCGGTTTGCAGCAGTCGCGTACTCAGCAGGCTCAGCTTGCTGGCCTCGTCTTCAACCAGCGCCAACAGCTCTTCCTGCGCTGCGTTTAACTTGCCCACCTCGCTCAACCCGGCGGTCGCGGCCTGAATCGCGGTCAGCGGCGTCTTCACGGCGTGGGCCAGCGAGTCCAGCACCGCGCCGCGCAGCCGTTCGCTCTGGTGCGCCGCTTCCACCGCGGTCTCCTTGGCGAAGACCACGCAGCGATCCAGCGTAACCGCCGTCAGTGAAGCCAGAGCATCCAGCACCAGCCGCCCCAAATCCCCGCGAATCGCGATCGCACCGATGGAATCATCGCCTACGCGCAGCAGTCTGCGGTACGTATGAGTCGCGTAATTCTCGTCGTCGGACTGCGCCAGGTAGCACTCCTTGGCCAGATCCTGCTCGCCTTCGGCCCAGGTTCCCGCAACGTCGCACTGGCCGGAGTTAACGTCGAAGATGGCTACGCCCTCGGCGGCAAAGATGCGTTGAATTAACTGCGTCAGCTGCGGGCCTGGCGACTGATGCAGGTTGATGAGCAGCGTGCTGCGGCTCAATTCGTAAAGCTGTTCCATCGAAGTCCGCTGCAATTGGGCGTCCCGCGAGGTGAGCCGCTCGCGCGAGGAAAGCCGGCTCACCAGCAAAGCGCTGATCTCGAAGGAGCCGAGCGCCACCCAATCCTGCGGATCGTTCACTGTGAAATGAAACAGCGGCGGATAGAAAAAGTAATCCAGACTCAGGCACGCCAAAAGCGACACCACCGAGGCCTGCCAGAACCCGCACAGAATCGCTTCGCAAACCACGACCAGGAGAAACAGGAACCCCACCGGCGCGGGATTAAAGTGCAGCACATACCCCGTAAAGGTGAAGAGTGCAATCACCCAGCATCCGGCCAGCGTTTCTCCAATCAGTTGTCCTCGGGAAGTATGATTCCGCGCACCGAACAGATTGGCGATGTTCATGACACCCAAGGCTTTCCTTCCTCGCTTACCGGTAAAAAGAGGTTAGCCAGCAGGGCATCAGCAAAACATAAATATGTTGCAAAGAATCTATAGGAATGAAGGACTTGCCGGCGTGTGTTTTTATGGGGTTACGCACGCCGGCGCTCGCAAGTGGCGGGAAGGCTCACTTTGCGCTGGCGGCAAGGCCTTCGTAGTACGCCGCCTTCTGGCTCATCTGGTTTGTTTCGTACATGAAGTAGTCGTAACGGTTCCGCGAAGAGATAAAGGGCTGGGGATACTTCGCCGCAAGGCTGGAGGTGAACTGGCTGCGCCACGCCATCAGCGGAACCTCAGATTTCGCCTGCTCCCTGAAGTCCTGCTGGCGCGACCGGAAATACGACGCCAGCGCCTCGTATTGTTCAGGCGTGTGGGCGTTCTGCTCCATCTGCTTCAGCTCGGAGTTGCTGTACTTCACCGGAGTCGATGACTCGGCACGCGCCGCGACGGAACCCGCGGCCAACGCAATCGCCATGCATGCAACATAAATCTTGGAATTCATGTGATCCTCCCTCTTCATGAAGAAGCTTGGAACGTTTGGCGTGAAGGAGGCATGAACAAGGAATAAGGGAACAGTTGTTTCGTTCGATTGCTTATGAGATCTTTATGGCTTTACGCGCGAACACGCTCGCCGCGGCCCTTTCTTCATGCGGCCGCGCAATGTCCCGTTCGGCTCGGGAAGCCGGAATGACTTGAGAAAAGAGGCTCGTGCTAGCTCTTGAGCGCCACGCGAATGTGCAGCTCTTTCAACTGCTGCTCGCTAACCGGCGTCGGCGCTTCGGCCATCAGGTCGATGGCTTTTGCCGTCTTGGGGAAGGCAATCACTTCGCGCAGGTTCGACGCGCCAGCCAGCAGCATCACGATGCGGTCGAGGCCCAGCGCGATGCCGCCATGCGGCGGCGTGCCGTATTCGAGTGCGTCGAGGAAGAAGCCAAAGCGCGCCCGCGCTTCTTCTTCGCTGATCCCCAGCGCCCGGAAGATCGCCTGCTGCACGTCCTTGCGGTGGATACGAATGGAACCGGACCCGAGCTCAAGGCCGTTCATTGCCAGGTCGTAGCAGTTGGCGCGCACGCTGGCCGGATCGGTCGCGAGGTTTTTCATATCAGCCTCGATCGGCGCAGTGAACGGATGATGCGCGGGTACCCATTTGCCCGCCGCCAGGTCGTACTCGAACATCGGGAAATCGGTCAGCCACATGGGGTGGAAGGCGTCGCTTCCGTCGATTAGCTCCTGCGACGCACCGCGCGCAGCAGCCTTCTGCACCACCTCATCGGTGATCCGAAACGCACAGTGCTTGTCAGAGTACTTCTTCGCCAACTCGGCGCGAAAATTTCCGGCTGCCGCGTACACGTTGATTTCGCGCTCTGACAAACGCCCCGGAAACTTGGTGTCGCTGGCCTTGATGTGATGCGCCGGATCGCCGGCCACCACGATGACAAAGTCTTCGTCGGCTGCGCCCGTCAGTTCGCGTACCTTGGCGGCGGACTCGGGAAAACTCTTCGCCAGCCGCTTGAAATCGTCGATGAATTTCGCGCCCTTTTTCTGATCGAAGAGCGGGTGATTGTCTTCGCGCTCCTTGCGGCTCAGTTCGCCCACTTTGGGAATGCGCAGCGCGACAACAGGTAGAGAAGGATCGATCTGCAACGTAGCCAGTGCCGTATCAGTAAAAGCGGAGCGCACGTCGGTCAGGCCGGGCAGGCGCAGGTCGGGCTTGTCAGTGCCGAATTGCCGCATCGACTCGTCGTAGCTAATGCGCGGGAAGGGAATCGGAAGATCGACGCCGGCCGCGGCAAAAGCCGCCTTCATAAACTGCTCCACCACGCCGAACACGGTCTCCTGGCGCGGAAAACTCATCTCCAGATCGACCTGCGTAAACTCTAGTTGGCGATCGGCGCGGAGATCCTCGTCGCGGAAGCAGCGTGCAATTTGAAAATACCGATCGAAGCCCGAAATCATCAGAATCTGTTTGAAAATCTGCGGGCTCTGCGGCAGCGCATAAAACTCGCCGGCGTGAACGCGAGAGGGAACCAGAAAATCGCGCGCACCTTCGGGAGTTGACTTGGTCAGAATCGGCGTCTCGATCTCGAGAAAGCCTTGCTGGCTCATACTTTCGCGAACGGCCAGCGTAATCTTGTGGCGCAGCAGGAAGTTGTGTTGCATCTCCGGCCGGCGCAGATCCACGTAGCGGTACTTGAGCCGCACCTCTTCGTTCTGGATGGCCTCATCGGATGGCGAAAACGGCGCCAGCTTTGCATCGTTCAGTACGAGGAGTTCAGTAGCCTCAACCTCGACCTCGCCAGTGGGCATTTTAGGATTGATGGCGTCCGCGTCGCGCAGCCGCACTTTTCCCACCGCAGCCACCACGTACTCTGGCCGCACGTGCTCTCCCTTGGCGTGGCCCTCCGGCGTAAGCTCTTTGTCCAGAACGATCTGGCAGATGCCGGAGCAGTCGCGCAGGTCGAGAAAAATCAAGTTGCCGTGGTCGCGACGGCGATTCACCCAGCCCATCAGAACCACTCGCTTGCCGGCATCCGCCGCGCGCAGGGTGCCGCAAAGTTGCGTCCGTTCCAGATTGCCTAAGAAGTCGAGCACTACACTATGTCCTTATTTCTGATTGGCTTGGCTAGGGGCCGTTGCCTGGTTTCCCGCTCATTGGGCGAGAAACGAGGCCAGCTCCGCGCGCGCAACCTTGCTTTGTGTTCCGGTGGCGAAGTCCTTCACTGTCAGGATACCGGATTGGAGTTCGTCTTCGCCCAGGATCACGATGCGCCGGGCCACCTTGTCGGCGGCCTCGAAGGATTTCTTCAACCGGAAACTGCCGTCGCCCAACTCAATGCTGCGTCCGGCGCGGCGCAGTTCGCGGGCCAGAACCAGTGCCGCCGCATTCAACTTTTCCCCAATCGGCGCAACATACGCATCCACCACTCCCTGCGGGGGGGCAGACTTTTGGTTAGCGTCTGTGGCCTTGAGAGTGAGCACCAATCGGTCGAGCCCCATCGCAAATCCAATGCCAGGCGCTTTGGGCCCGCCAATGGCCTCGCTCAAGCCGTCGTAGCGGCCGCCGCCCAGCAACGCATTCTGCGCGCCGAGCCCGCCATGCGTGAACTCGAAGGTCGTGCGCGTGTAGTAGTCCAGGCCGCGCACCAGCCTCGGATTCAGCTTGTACGGCACGCCCGCCGCATCGAGAGCCGCGACGACGGCGGCAAAGTGGTCTTTCGATTCCTGATCGAGTGAATCGGTAATCTTCGGCAGCGCATCAATGATGGGCTGATCCTCAGGCACCTTGCAGTCCAGCACGCGCAGCGGATTCGTCACCGCCCGTCTCTGACAGTCCCCACACATCTTCGGCGCGACTTCAACCAGCGCCGCGCGCAAGACCTCGTTGTAGCGTTCGCGATCCGCAGCCGATCCAACGGAATTTAACTCCAGCGTCCATCCGTCGATGCCTAGCTCATCTAATAGGGTGGACAACATTTCCAAAACCTCCGCGTCCCGCAGGGAGGATTCGCTGCCGGCTGACTGGGGCCCGATAACTTCGGCGCCGATCTGCCAGAACTGCCGGTAGCGCCCCTTCTGCGGCCTCTCGCGCCGGAACTGCGGACCAATATAGTAGAGCTTCTGCAACTGGCCGCTCTCGCCAAGCTTATGCTCGATGTAGGCGCGCACTACGCCGGCCGTGTTCTCCGGCCGCAGCGTCAGCGACTGCGCCTTTTCCGATTGCGCCCGCGCGCGATCTTCCCACGTGTACATCTCTTTCGCGACGATGTCGGTGTCTTCGCCCACGCTGCGCGCAAAAAGCCCCGTGTCCTCGAAGATCGGAGTGCGAATCTCGCCGAAGTGGTAGCGGGCAAACACATTGCGCGCGGTCGCCTCAATGCGGTTCCACAACTCCGTCTCGGGAGGCAGCAGATCCCGCGTTCCGCGCACAGCTTTCACAGTGGCCATAACCTGTCTAGTTTAAATGGGAAAGTTCGGGCAGAGTCGCATTGAAACTGTATGCGAGAAAACCGCGCAGAATCTAGTCAAAAACGCAAGTAAATCAATTGGTCAGTGTCCTCAAATCATCACACCCTGAACTCGCTATTACCCTTACGTCTTTAGCACCATTACCGCTGGTTTTTCACTTTTTCGCACTAGTAATTATGCGACGATAAGGATCGCTTCTCGAATAAGGCACGCGGTTTGCATCTTCACATGCACTCCTCGTGCGTCTCGAGACGGCAGCGCTCCACTGCCGGTCCTGTACGATCCGGCCGCTGTGGAGTGCACCGAGTGATGAATTCACTCGGAAAGAAGTGAACGGAGCTGTACATGAATTACTTAGCCAATCGCATACTTCGTCCTGACAAATGCAAGATTCGCCGGATGTCTCGCAATCTTCCATCGCAACGCGCCGCGCGCAGTCTTCCGGGCATCTCGTGCGCAATGGCACTTCTGTTTGCCGCAGCCTGCGCTCATGCGCAGTTCGGGGCACAGCCGGTGGGCGCCGCGCCAACCACGCAGGGCATTCAGGTCACGGCGACGGTCGCGGGCACGGTGAGCAATGTGGAAGTGCTCACACTGGGATCGTCGAGCGGAGATTTTGCAGTGGGCACGGGCACCTCCAACTGCAACGCAGCCAGCCTTGCCATTGGCGGCAAGTGCACCGAGTCGGTCAGTTTCACGGCCGCCACACCCGGTTTGCGCCTGGGAGCCGTGGTGCTTGTGGGCACGGTCGGCAGCGTCAAGACCGTTCTGGGCACGGCGTACCTTTCCGGAACAGGCGTAGGAGGATTGGGTGTTCTGGTGACGGGCAATGTGCTGCCCGTGGCCGGGCAGCTCGGGCTTTTTACCGCCGTGGAAGACGGCCAGCCGGCCACGCAGGCCGAGCTTGACCTTCCCGGCGGCGCCGTGGTCGACGGCGCAGGCAATCTCTACATCGCCGACGCCGGCCACCATCGCATTCGCATGGTGTGCGCCAGCGCCACCAGCGCCACCATCGCCGGAACCGGAACCAACTGCACGGGCCAGGGCATCATCGTCACCATCGCCGGCGACGGCAATCCCGCGTATACGGGCGACAGCGGACCCGCGGCCAGCGCCACCGTGAACTCTCCGGGTGACGTGGCCCTCGACGGCGCGGGCAATCTCTATATCGCCGACAGCGGCAACAACGTGATTCGCATGATCAGCTCCGCCACTGGCGTCATCACCACCGTCGCTGGCAACGGCGCCATCGGCAATAGCACTCTCAATCAAGTAGGTGACGGCGGCCTGGCCACCGCGGCGAATCTCAACCTGCCCCAGGGCATCACTCTCGACGGCAGCGGGAATCTCTACATCGCCGACACCAACAACCATCGCATCCGCGAGGTGAACGCGGCCACCGGCAAAATCTCCACCATTGCGGGCAGCGGCTTCACCAACCCCAATGGCACCGGCGGTTACAACGGCGACAACATCACGGCCATCACCGCTGAGCTCAACTTCCCTTATGCCGTAGCCTTTGATTTGTCCGGCAACATGTACATTCCCGACTCGGCCAACAATCGCGTTCGCGAGGTGCAGGCGGTGGGCGGCGTCATTACCGCGACCAGCAACATTACCACCTTTGCCGGCACCGGGTTAACGGGCGCCACGCTCTGCACGGCAACTCCGGTCGCGGCCAATCAAGCCGTCGTGTGGTCTCCTTCCGGCGTGGCCGTGGATGCGGCCGGAAACGTCTACATCGCGGAGACGCAGAACGCGGCCATCCGCAAGGTGAGCGGGCCCGGATCCTCCACCGCCGGATATATCTCCAGCTTTGTTCAGAATGGCTGCAGCGCTTTCTATTTCGGCGGCCAGTTCGTGCCTCAGGCGCTCTACGGGCCCACCGGGCTTTATCTTGACGGCACGGGCGACCTCTACATCGCCGACACGCTGGACATGGTGGTGCGCGAGGTACAGGGCAACTTCGTGGCCCTCGATTTCCCCACGCCCATCCGCCAGGGCTCAACGACTTCTCCGCAGTCGCAAACAGTGGAGAATGACGGCAACGCCTCGCTCGACCTGACTACGATCATCCCCGCCACCAATGCCGCGGTGGACTCCGCGCTCGCCAACTCCTGCACAAACGGCCAGACCCTGGCGGCGAATGCGGACTGCGTCGTGGGCGCTGTCTTCGCTCCCGCGGCCACGCCGCCTCTGACCGTGAATACCGCGGAGACGCCCAGCATCGACGTGGGAGAAGACTCTCAGCCCAGCGTCGCGGCTCCCAATTCGCCCATCAACATCGAACTCCTCGGCACGGCCGAACCGTTGTATTCGACCACCACTACCCTCACGTCCAACCCCAATCCTTCCGGATTCGGGCAGAGCGTGACCTTCACGGCGACAGTCACCACGGGCACCGGCACCGGCAGCCTGACGGGTACGGTCAGCATTTCCGACACCTTTGGAGGCGTCACTACCACGCTCGCTTCCGGTCTGCCGATGACCGCTACCGGGAGCACGTCGGCCACGGCCACCTTCGCCATCTCCACGCTCGCGGTCGGGCAGCACTCCATCACTGCGACCTACAACAACGCCAACGATCCGCCGCACTCACCCAGCACCTCATCGCCTGCGCTCATTCAAACCGTGATTGAAGGCACGGCCGTAAGCCTGGCTTCGAGCGTGAATCCCTCCACCGTTGGCCAGAGCGTCACCTTCACGGCCACCGTCTCCAGTCCCGGCGGCGGCGTGAGCCCCACCGGCACGGTCACCTTCTTCGATGGTGCGACCCCGCTCGCCACGCAAACTCTGAATGGCGGCGGCGTGGCGACTTATACCACCGCGACGCTGGCCAACGGCGTCCACCAGATGACCGCGGTGTATAACGGCAGTTCAGGAACCCAGGTGCAGGGCAGCACTTCGAATGTCGTGAGTCAGGATGTGCAGGCGCCTTCGACGATTGCCGTCGTCTCCAACCTGAATCCATCGAACTACGGTAGCCCGGTCACCTTCACGGCGACGGTCACATCGACCGCCACGTTGCCCGCTACAGGCACGGTGACCTTCGTTGATAACGGCGCGCCCATAGGCAGCGGCACCTTGGGCGGAAATCCCGGCAAAGCCACCTTCACCATCTCCACGCTGGTCGTCGGCACGCATCCCATCATCGTCACCTACGCGGGCGATTCCTACAACATGGGCAGCTCCAGCAGTGCGTTTCTTAACCAAGTGGTGCAGCAGGCTGCAACCGTGACCGCGGTCACGGCCGCGCCCACTCCCGGCATCGCCGGATTGCCGGAGACAATTTCGGCGACCGTGCAGTTGCTCTCCGGCAGCGCGCCGCTTGCGGGCACTGTTACATTCACGTCGGGGACCACGACCCTGGGCAGCGCCTCGCTGAACGCCTCGGGAGTCGCCACAATCACTCCCACGCTCGCGCCCGGGGCCTACCAGATTGTCGCCACTTACATGGGCAACACCAACGGCATCGGCAGCGCGTCGGCGCCGTTGTCTTATTCCGTCGTGCTCGCCACCACGCAAACTGCGCTCGCGGTCACACCCAGTCCGGCGCTGGTTCTCAATCCAATCACGTTGACCGCAACGGTCACCGGCAATGGCATCACGCCGACCGGCAGCGTTAACTTCCTCGCCAACGGCGTGGTCATCGGCACCGCACCTTTGGCCGCTGGCACGGCCACGTTCACTGATTCAGGACTCGCCGCCGGCAGCTACACCATGACCGCGGAGTATCTGGGCAACACGGACAACGCGACCAGCACTTCGACCGGCGTCAATGAACTTGTGGGCACCATCCCCACCACCAC
>Ga0181519_10002607_pt1 | contig 15241 bp, 11 predicted proteins | sample PEATcosm2014_Bin_26_FD_121102 | JGI IMG/M metagenome (GOLD analysis project Ga0181519, IMG submission 121102) | Peatland microbial communities from MTU Mesocosm Facility, Houghton, MI, USA - PEATcosm2014_Bin02_10_metaG | ecosystem: Environmental > Terrestrial > Soil > Wetlands > Peat | place...
GAGTATCAGCATGCGCGGCCGGGTCAGCACATCCCGGATGCGGGGCCTGGCGGCCGGCGTCGGCGGCGGCGCGCTTCCCGCGTCTGCCGGCGTGGTCATCGGTATCAGCGCTTTTCGAACCGGTAGATCGCCACGGTGGCGCGCAGGTTCTCCAGCCAGCTTACCGGCCGGCCGCGCGCGAGCAGCGCCCGGTCGGTGATGCGCAGCCCCAGGCGCGCGGCCAGCAGCTCGAAGTCCCGGGGCGTGCACAGGTGGATGTTGGGCGTGTCGTACCACTGGTAGGGAATGTCCGGCGTCACCGGCATGTGGCCGCCCAGCAGCGACACGGCGTGGCTCCAGTGGCCGAAATTCGGGAAGCTGACGATGCCGCGGCGCCCCACCCGGACCATCTCGCGCAGCACCGCTTCGACGTTGTGCATGGCCTGCAGGGTCTGCGACAGCACCACGGTATCGAACATCCCGTCGGCGAACATGCGCAGGCCCGATTCGAGGTCGGCCTGGATCACGTTGACCTCGGCGCGCACGCAGGCCAGCACCGAGGCGTCGTCGATCTCGATGCCGTACCCCGTGCAGCGGTGCGAGTCGCGCAGGTAGGCGAGCAGGGCGCCATCGCCGCAGCCCAGGTCGAGGATGGGCACCTCGCGGTCGATCCAGCTGGCGATCTGGACCAGGTCCTGGCGCAGCATCACCGCGCCTCCCCCGCGCCGGCGGCGATGCGGTCGAAATAGGCGGCGATCAGCTTGTGGTAGCGCGCGTCGTCCAGGAGGAAGGCGTCGTGGCCGTGCGGCGCGTCGATCTCGGCGTAGCTCACGTCGCGGCCGTTGGCGATCAGCGCCGCAACGATCTCGCGCGTGCGCGCCGGTGCGAATCGCCAGTCGGTGGCAAACGAAACCAGCAGGAATCGCGCGCGCGCCGCGGCCAGGGCGGCGACGAGGTCGCCGTCGTGGGCGCGTGCCGGATCGAAGTAGTCGAGGGCGCGGGTGATCAGCAGGTAGGTATTGGCGTCGAAGTACTCCGAGAACTTGTCGCCCTGGTAGCGCAGGTAGGATTCGACCTCGAACTCCGCGCCGTAGCCGAAGGCGTAGTCCTCGGAGCGCAGGCTGCGGCCGAAGCGCTCGGTCATGTCCTCGCCCGACAGGTAGGTGATGTGGCCGATCATCCGCGCCACGCTCAGGCCGCGCCGCGGGATGACGCCGCGCGCGTAGTAGTTGCCGCCGTGGAAGTCCGGGTCGCTCTGGATGGCGGTGCGGGCAACGTCGTTGAAGGCGATGTTCTGCGCGCTGAGCTTGGGCGTCGTGGCTATGGCCACGCAGTGGCCGATGCGCTGCGGATACTGGATCGCCCAGGAAAGCGCCTGCATCCCGCCCAGCGAGCCGCCCACCACGGCGGCGAGCCGCGCGATGCCCAGCGCGTCGCACAGGCGCGCCTGGGCATTGACCCAGTCCTCTACCGTGACCACCGGGAAGGCCGAGCCGTAGGGTTCACCGGTCTGCGGATTCACCGACATCGGCCCGGTGGAGCCGAAACACGAACCCGGATTGTTCACGCCGATGACGAAGAAGCGCCGCGTGTCGATGGGCTTGCCCGGCCCCACCATGTTGTCCCACCACCCGGTGCTGCGGGGCTGGTCGGCATAGGTGCCAGCCACGTGGTGCGAGGCGTTGAGCGCGTGGCAGACCAGCACCGCATTGCTTCGCGCCGCATCGAGGGTTCCGTAGGTTTCGTAGCGCAGGTCGTAGCCGGCGAGCTGGGCGCCGCTTGCCAGCGCCAGGGGCTCCTCGAAATGGAGGTTGCCCGGCGTGACGACCCCGACCGAACGCGGCGCGTCCACTGGCGCGGGCGTCTTGGCGGCCATGGCCTCAGGCCTTGCGCGCTCTGCGCGCCGGCGCCGGGCGCCGGGGCGCGGCCCCGGTCGTGGCGCGCTCGAGCGCGGCGCGGATCTGCTTGGGATCGTGCAGGCGCGCAACGCGGCCGGCCAGGCGCGTAGCCGCCTTGGAATCGAGGTCGAAGAGCCTTTGCTTCACGCTGAGCAACTGGGCCGGATTCATGGAGTATCGGCGCAGGCCCATGCCCAGCAGCAGCTCGACGCTGGCAAGGTCGCCAGCCATCTCCCCGCAAACCGATACGGGCAGCCGGGCGCGGGTGCCGGTGCGGATGGTGTGGGCGATGAGCTGCAGCACGGCCGGGTGCAGGGGCTCGTACAGGTAGGCAACCGCGCTGTCGGTGCGATCGATGGCCAGCGCGTACTGGATCAGGTCGTTGGTGCCCAGCGACAGGAACTTGAGCCGGTCCACGAACGGCCCCAGGTTGAGCGCGGCCGCGGGAATCTCGATCATGCCGCCCACGGGAATGCGCGCGTCGAATTTCTGCTTGCGCTCCTTGAGCTGCTCCTTGGCGCGGCCCACGAACTGCAGCACCTGCTCGATCTCGTGCGTGTGCGCGAGCATGGGCACGAGGATGTGGACGGTTCCCATGCTCGAGGCGCGCAGGATGGCGCGCAGCTGGGTCAGGAACAGCTCCGGGTAGGCGAGGCAGTAGCGGATTGCCCGCAGCCCGAGCGCCGGATTGGGTTCCACGGCCTGGCCGTCGCCGCCGTCGACGGCCAGGCCCAGGCTCTGGCGCGCACTGGCGTTGAGGACCTTGTCGGCGCCGATGTCCAGGGTCCGGATGACCACCGGCTTGCCCTTCATGGCCCGCGCGACCTTCGCGTAGGACTCGTACTGCTCGTCCTCGGTGGGCAGGGTGTCGCGGTTCATGAAAAGGAATTCGGTGCGGAACAGGCCCACGCCATCGGCGCCGGCGTCCAGGGCGTCGCGCACGTCGTCGGGCATCTCGATGTTGGCAAGCAGCTCGACGGGAATGCCGTCCTTCGTGCGCGAGAGCTTGCCGCGCAGCTTGCGCAGTTCGGTGCGCGCCTGCCCCTGCAGGAGGATGCGCTTGCGGTAATCGGCCAGCGCGCTCTCGTCGGGCAGGACGACGATGCGGCCGGCATCGGAATCGACGACGAGCAGGTCGCCCTCGGCAATGACGTCGCGCGCGTCGGCCACGCCGACCACGGCCGGCAGGCCCAGGCTGCGCGCCAGGATCATGGTGTGCGAGGTCGGCCCGCCCAGCTCCGTGATGAAGCCCGCCAGGCTCGCGCCCTCGTCCTCGCGAAAATGCAGGACGTCGGCCGGCGCCAGGTCGTGGGCCACGAGCACCAGGCGCTCCCCCTCGGCCAGCTTGCGCGCCGGCGCCATGGGCGAGGGCTTGCCGCCGGCCAGGCGCCGGAGCACACGCTCCACCACCTGGCGAACGTCCTGCGAGCGGCTGCGGAAGTAATCGTCGTCGATGGCCTCGAACTGCAGGCAGACCTCCTCGAGCTGGATCGTCAGCGCCCACTCGGCGTTGATCAGGCGCGAGCGGACCAGGTCGCGCGGCGCATCGCACAGCAGCGAGTCGTCCAGGATCATGCGGTGCAGGTCGAGGAAGGCTTTGACCTCGGCCGGGGCGTCGCCGGCGACGTTGGTGCGCAGCTGCTCGAGCTCGGCACGCACCAGGGAAAAGGCATTGTTGAGCCGGGCGACCTCGTGCAGCACGTCGCCGCGCTGGATGTTGTACTGGCGTATGTCGAGTTCGCTGGGCGCCAGCAAATGGGCGCGGCCGATCACGATCCCGCGCGCGACGCCAAGTCCGACCAGCTGTTTGCCCATTGCCCGTCCATTTGCCCCGGTCTTGCCCGGGGGATTTGTTGTTCTTCGATTGTCCCTTGCCGGCTCAGCGCGCCCCGGGCACGCGCGCCCGTGCCGTCACACGGTCCGCACGGCCAAGCCGCCAGCGCCCGGCCGCCGGCACGGCCCGAGGCCCGCCTCAGCCCGCGGCCTCGCCAAAACCGCTGTCGATGAGCTCCCCCACCGCCTGCACCGCCTGCGCCTCGTCGGTGCCGGACGCTTCGATGGTCACCAGGCTGCCGGTTCCGGCCGCCAGCATCATCACCCCCATGATCGACTTCGCATTCACGCGCCGGGTGTCTTTCGATATGAACACCTCGCTCTCGAAGCGCGAGGCCGTCTGGGTTAGCTGGGCGGAGGGGCGGGCATGCAGGCCGAGCTTGTTGCGGATGGTAAAGGAGCGCGCGATCATCGCTTGGCCGGCGAAACGTTCGGCGCCGCGAACACGCCGGCATTGGCCGAGGGCGCGGCAAGCTGTTGAACGCCATTGACCCCGCCGGCGGCGGCCTTGACGACGAGCTCGTCCAGGGTCGAGGCCCCGTAGCACAGGGAGCGCAGCAGCATGGGCATGTTGACGCCGGACACGACGGCAACGTGCCCGGCCTGCGCCAGGCGCGCGGCCACATTGCCGGGCGTCGCGCCGACCACGTCGGTGAGCACGAGCACGCCCGCCCCGCCGTCCACCTGGCGCAGCAGTTCGCGGGCCTGGGCCACTGCCGTGCCGATATCGGCGTCGGGCGCCACGTCGAAGGCCACCATCTGGCGCGAAGCCAGGCAGGGGTCGCGGCTATAGACATGCCGGGCGGCTTCGACGAGCGCGGTGGCCAGCGGGCGGTGGGCGATGACGACGATGGTGACCATGATGCCGTGCGGGAGCGTGCTTTCCGGGTCGATAAGGGAGGGGTGGCGCGCGGGACTTTGCCGCTCAGGGGGCGATGCGCGATTCGAGCGCATCGACAAAGGTGGCGGCGACGTCAAATCCGCTTTGCTGGGTGATCTCGACGAAACAGGTTGGGCTCGTGACATTTATCTCGGTGAGATGGTCGCCGATAACGTCCAGTCCCACAAGCAGGAGCCCTCGCGCGTCCAGGACAGGACCCAGGGTTTCGGCGATTTGCCGGTCGCGGTCGGTGAGCGGACGCGCGTGTCCGGTACCGCCGGCCGCCAGGTTGCCGCGCGACTCGCCGGCCTTGGGCACGCGCGCCAGGGCAAAAGGCACGGGCCGGCCGGCGATGAGCAGGATCCGCTTGTCGCCCTGGGCGATGGCGGGCAGGAAACGCTGGGCCATCACCGTCCGGCCGCCCTCCTGAGTGACCGTTTCCAGGATGACGTTGGCATTGGGGTCGCCCGGCGCGAGGCGGAAGATGCCGCTGCCGCCCATGCCGTCGAGCGGCTTGACGACGATTTCCCCGTGTTCGTGCCAGAACGCGAGGATCTCCTGAGCGTCGCCGCTCACCAGGGTGGGCGCGATGAAATCCGTGAACTCGGTGATGGCAAGCTTTTCATTGTGGTTGCGCAGCGCCGCCGGATCGTTGAAGACCCGCGCGCCGCTGCGCTGGGCCGCGCCCAGCAGATGGGTCGCGTACAGGTATTCCGAGTCGAAGGGCGGGTCCTTGCGCATCAGGACCGCGGCGAATCCGGCCAGCTTGCGCAGCGCAGCGGGCCCCGCGGATTCGTGCCAGGCACCCGCGGCGCCCGACGGGGCCGCATTGACCCCGCACAGGACTATGGGCTGCGCGCGGGCGCGCACGACGCCGGCGTCCCAGGTCATGTCCTGGGGCGTGCACACCCACACCGCGTGGCCGCGGCGCGCGAGTTCGCGCATCATGGCGATGCTCGAATCCTTCGCCGGCTTGAGCTGCGCGGGCGGGTCGATGACGAACAGCAGCTCGCGCGGGCCGCCGGCGGGGCGCACTGCAGGGGTAGCCACGCGATCGAGCCGGGGTTTGCGGCGTCAGCCGGCTCAGCCGGCCAGCACCGGCGAGGACACCCGCGCGGCCACGGCAGGCCCGGGTGCAAGGTTGGCCGGATCGCTGCGCTCGAGCTCCAGGGCCGCAGCCAGCAGCGCCAGACGGCCGATCACGCCATATACATAGAAGCGATTGAGCGCGCTTTCGCCGGGCTCGGCGCGCTGGTCGGGCAGATTGCAGCTGCAGTGGAACGCCAGCGGCACGAAGTGCATGCCCGGGGCGTTGAGGTTTTCGTCGATTCCGCGGTCGGGGTGGACGCGGTAGAACCCGCCCACGACATACCGGTCGATCATGTAGACGACAGGCTCGGCCACGCCCTGCTCGACTTTCTCGTAGCTGGGCACGCCTTCCTGGATGATGACCTCGGAAACCTGCAGGCCCTCCTTCACGACAGCCATCTTGTTGCGCTGCTTGCGGTTGAGGGAGGCTACCTCGGAGGCATCGTGCACGGTCATGATGCCCATGCCGTAGGTGCCGGCGTCGGCCTTGACAATGACAAAGGGCTTCTGCTCTATGCCGTAGGTCCGGTATTTCTCGCGGATGGCCGCCAGGAGCAGGTCCACCTGGCCCACCAGGCAATCGTTGCTCGCCGTGTCACGGAAATCGACCTCGCCGCAGCGCGCGAAGAGCGGGTTGATCATCCACGGGTCCACGCCGACGAGCTTCGCGAATTCCCCGGCAACGTCGTCATAACACGCGAAATGGTTCGATTTGCGCCTTACCGCCCAACCCGCGTGGGTCGGGGGCAGCATGGTCTGGGCCGGATCCAGGCCCTGCAGGATCTCGGGAATGCCTGCGGAGAGGTCGTTGTTGAGCAGCACCACGCAGGGATCGAAGTCGGCAACGCCCACCCGCCGCCCTGTGCGCGCAATGGGTTCGACACGCAGGCTCTGTCCGCCGGGCAGGGATATCGTGGTCGGCGCCGTGATTTCCTCCGACAGGCTCCCCACCCGGACGGCCAGGCCGCTCGAGGAGAGGATGCGCACCAGGCGCGCGACGTTGCTCAGGTAGTGGACATTGCGCGTATGGCGTTCGGGAACGAGCAGGAGGCGCCGCGCGTCCGGGCAGGCGCGCTCGACCGCTACCTGGGCCGCCTGGACGGCGCAGGGCAGGGCGTCTTCCGAAAGATTGTTGAAGCCACCCGGGAACAGGTTGGTATCGATCGGGGCAAGCTTGAAGCCGGCATTGCGCAGGTCCACCGAGCCGTAGAACGGCGGCGTGTGGTCCTGCCACTTGAGCCGAAACCAGTGTTCGATTTCGGTCATGGAGTCGAGGATCCGGCGCTCGAACTCCAGCACAGGACCGGCGGCAGCCGCCATATTGGGAACGCTCGGGGTGGACAATTGCTCGCTCCGTGGTACGTCTGGGGCGATTCTAGTGCATGGGGGCCCCCCGACCGGGGGCGGTGGCATGGCCACGGCGGCGTCAGGGCGAAAGCAAAACCGCAAGTGTTCGCCCGCTTTTCCTCCTGGGGGCCGGCCCCGGGCCTTTCCGAAGCCGCTTGCGCCAGGCGGCGCCGCTAACCCATCAGGACGTGCAGGCTGTGTTCGTACAGCAGCGTGAGGCGGTCGAAATGCTCGATCAGCTCCTCGCTCGAGCGAGCGATGGCCAGGCGCCCGGCATGGTCCTGCACAGCCGCCCGGGCCGTGCGCAGCGCCTGCCAGGACTGGCCCGCCGCCGCCAGGCAGGCCCGACCCGGTGCGCCCGTCAGCGGGGATTTCCCCAGGGCGATCATGGCCGCCTCGAATGATGCCGCGCAGTCATCGAGTTGCGCCGCCAGTGCGGCTCCGGCCGGGGCCGGCCCGCTGCCCAGCTGCAGGGCGATCTTTGCGTAACGCTGCGCGAGCATGCGCTGGCGCCCCGCCACGTTGACGACGGAAATGCCCGCGACTGCGCTCGCGCTCTCCAATGCGGCAGTGAGGCGTTCGGCCGACTCGAGCAGCTTCTCGGCATGGACGTCGATCACTTTGACCGCGGGTTCGCGCCCTGGCGCCTCGAGCGAGGCCGCCAGATCCTGCCAGCCCTGTTGGCACGCCTCGAGCAGGTCGCCGAACGTGGCAACCGAGAGCAATTCGGCCAGCACACCGAAGTTCTGGTGCAGGCGCTCGATGGACGCCGCGCGCAAGGCAGCGGCGCTCTGCGGCTCCACGCCCAGCGCGGCCAGCAGCTCGAGCTTCACCAGCCGTTGCGAGAGCATGCGCAACTGGCCGGCCCGGTTCATGGCTTCGGCATTGCCGGCAGCCGCGATGAGCCGCTGCGCCACCTGGCCCAGGCGCTGCTTGTCCTGCATCGCTGCCGTGCGCAGCAGGCCGAAGGCATCGTCCTCCGCCATGGCCCCGGCGCTCATCAAAATGCCCTTGGCGCGGTCCACCAGCTTGCGCTCTTCCAGGCGGGCGGACAGGCCGGCCAGGGCTTCCCGTTGCAGCTTGTCGCGCGCGAAACGCACGCGCGCCAGCTGCAATACGGCGCGCACCCGCGCGGCGCCGTAACCGCGCACCACCCAGGCGTGGATGCCGCTGGCCAGCGCCTGCTCCATCGACTCGACGCGGATATCGTCGGTGAAGACTGCCACGGCTACCGGAAACGCCTGTTCGAGCAGGGACGTGGCCGCAAAGAGCGCCGGCGAGGCTGCAGCCTCCCGCACAACAACCACGTCGGGTTTCCACAGAATGGTGTCCTGCACCAATTGCTCGCAGGTGGTCGCACCATGCACGTGCGCCCCGGCCTTGTTTAGGTCGCGTTCGAGGGTGTCGGCAACTCCCGGAATCAAGCGCAGGATCAAGACGCCCGTCATGTTCCTACCCCTGCGCAAGGGCGGGGAACGTGGAGGGTTTGTGCAATCAGCGACATAGCGGGGATGTTCCCAGGGACGGGTGCCGCAAGAACCCTGCCAGGCACGGATGTTGCATCGCTTACCGAGACGCAACGACGCGTCGATCTCGCCTCGGCCTCGTGGCGATTCTGCGCCCAGTGCAGCGCGCAGTGATTTTGGTGGGCAGCGCCCGCGGGCGGCCGCAAGCCGCTGTGGTGTGAATTCCCAACGGTGTTCGTGGCGGGCAGTCCGCCCCCACGTTGCGTGACCCCGGTCCCGCTTCCTGTCATCAAACCCGAATCGCTGGAGATCGCATGTCCTACCTTCGCACCTTCCTGCGCGCCGGCCATCCGCCGACCCTGGCAGCCGCATTCTTCTATCTCACCTTCACCTTCGTGATCTGGGTGCTCAATGGCGCCATGGCGCCTTTCATCAGCGAGACCTTCGGCCTCACGCCCGCGCAAAAAGGCCTGATGCTCTCGGTTCCCATCATCGCCGGTGCGCTGATGCGCTTCCCCCTGGGCGTGCTCGCCCAGTACATCGGCCGCAAACGCGCCACCCTGGTCGAAATGGGCCTGATCGCCGGGGCGATGCTCTTCGGCTACCTGCATGTCCACAGCTTCAGTGACCTCCTCACCATGGGCGTGCTGCTCGGCGTTGCCGGAGCGAGTTTCGGCGTGGCCATGTCCCTGGGTTCGGGGTGGTTCCCGCCGCAATACAAGGGCCTGGCCATGGGGCTTGTCGGCGCCGGCAACGTGGGCACGGCCATCGCCGTGCTGCTGGCGCCCCCGCTGGCCCAGGCTTTCGGGTGGCAGGCGGTCTACGGCATCGCGGCCGCATCGGTGGCGGTGCCGGCGCTGGTGATGATCGTCTTCGCGCGCGAGCCGCCCGACATCGACCGCCATGCCGGCGTTCGCGAGCAGCTGGCATGCCTCTTCCAGAAGGATGGCTGGGCCTTCAGCCTCATCTACGCCATCACCTTCGGCGGCTTCATCGGCCTTGCCTCGTTCCTGCCCACGTACTACTACGACCAGTTCGCGGTGAGCAAGGTGCAGGCCGGCCAGCTGGCCATGCTGGCCGCCTTCATGGGGTCTGCGGTGCGCATCTTCGGCGGCGCCCTCTCGGACAAATGGGGCGGAATCAACACGCTGACCCTGGTCATGGGCGTCGTCGTCGTCGGCATGCTGTTTGTCGCGCTGTGCGGCGGCTCCCTCACCGGAACGACGCTTTTCCTGATGATCTGCTTCGCGGCGCTGGGCGCGGGAAATGGCGCCTTGTTCCAGCTCGTTGCCCTGCGCTGGCCCACCACGACGGCGGTGGCCGGCGCAATGATCGGCGAGCTCGGCGCCCTCGGGGGCGGGCTCGTGCCCAACCTCATGGGCCTGGCCAGGCAATACCTGGGCAGCTACACCTGGGGTTTCGTCATCTTCGCCGGCCTGGGCGCCATCGTGCTGGTCTTCATGCGCCGCCTGCAGCGCAATTGGACGCGAACGTGGGCAGGCGCAGGTGGGCGTGCCCGCGGTACCGGCGAGCCGGTCATTGCGCCCCAGCCCCACGGTCCGCAGGCCGGCGACGTGCCGGTCGCGGCGTAAGGAGCGCACGATGAACGACATTCCCGTTTCGGCGGCCATCGAGCCCGCGGCCCGCCCGGGCCGCACCGGGCCGCGCCAGCGCCTCGTGATGGTGGGCAATGGCATGGCCGGCGTGCGCACGCTCGAAGAGCTCTTGCGCCTCGCCCCCGATCTCTACGACATCACCGTCTTCGGCGCCGAGCCCCACCCCAACTACAACCGCATCCTGCTCTCGCCCGTGCTGGCCGGCGAGCAGACCGTCGAGCAGATCGTCCTCAATCCACGCGCCTGGTATGCGGAGCACGGCATAGATCTGCACCTGGGCCGCACCGTAGTGGCGGTGGACCGGGCGCGGCGCGTGGTGCGCGCCGACGACGGCACCGAGGTGGGCTACGACCGCCTGCTCCTGGCCACCGGTTCCCACCCGGTGATGCTGCCCATCGCCGGCGCCGAGCTCGAGGGCGTGATTGCCTATCGCGACATCAAGGACACCGAAACCATGATCGCGGCGGCGGCCCGCTACCGCAACGCGGTCGTGATCGGCGGCGGCCTGCTGGGCCTGGAGGCCGCCAACGGCCTGATGCTGCGCGGCATGCAGGTCACGGTGATCCACCTGATGTCCCACCTCATGGAGCGCCAGCTCGATCCCACGGCCGGCCGGATGCTGCAGGCCTCGCTCGAAGCGCGCGGGCTTGCATTCCGCATGGGCGCCAGGACGCAGGCCCTCATCGCCGGCGACGGGGGGCGCGTATCCGCCGTGGAGCTTGCCGACGGCAGCCGGATTGCCGCCGACCTCGTCGTCATGGCCATCGGCATTCGCGCCAATACCGACCTGGCGCAGGCGATGGGCCTGCATTGCCAGCGCGGCATCGTCGTCAACGACACCTTGCAGGCCGTTACCGATCCGCGCGTGTATGCCGTGGGCGAATGTGTCAATCATCGCGGCACCACCTACGGCCTGGTTGCGCCGCTGTTCGAGCAGAGCAAGGTCTGCGCCACGCAGCTGGCGCGCTTTGGCATCGGCCGCTACGCGGGCAGCCAGGTCTCGACCAAGCTCAAGGTCACCGGAATCGACCTCTTCTCGGCCGGCGATTTCCAGGGCGGACCGGACAGCGAGGAAATCGTCCTGAGCGATCCGGCGGCGGGGATCTACAAGAAGCTCGTCATCCGCGACGACCGGCTGGTCGGCGCCTGCCTCTATGGCGACACGGTCGACGGCAGCTGGTATTTCAGCCTGGTGCGCGAGGGCCGTTCCGTGGCCGCCATCCGCGACCACCTCATGTTCGGCCAGTCGCATATCGGCGATACCGGACACGAAGGCAAGAGCCGCGCCCAGGCCATGGCCGACACCGACGAGGTCTGCGGCTGCAATGGCGTCAGCAAGGGGCGCATCTGCAGCGCCATCAAGGAAAAGGGCCTGTTCACGCTCGAGGACGTGCGTCGGCATACCAAGGCGAGCGCCAGCTGCGGTTCGTGCACGGGTCTCGTCGAGCAGCTGCTCATGTTCACCGCGGGCGGCGACTACTCTGCCGCCCCCGCCAAGAAGGCCATGTGCGGCTGCACGGACCTGAGCCACGACGACGTGCGCAGCGCCATCCGCACGCCGCTGGCCGACGGCAGCCGCCTGCTGTCGGTTCCGGCCGTCTACCAGGCGCTGGGCTGGCGCAACCCCACCGGCTGCGCGAGCTGCCGTCCGGCCATCAACTATTACCTGTTGAGCACGTGGCCGCGCGAGGCGGTCGACGACCCGCAGTCGCGCTTCATCAACGAACGGGCCCACGCCAACATCCAGAAGGACGGCACCTACTCCGTGATTCCGCGCATGTGGGGCGGCGAAACCAACGCATCGGAATTGCGCCGCATCGCCGACGTGGTCGACAAATACCGGATACCGACGGTCAAGGTCACCGGCGGACAGCGCATCGACCTGCTGGGCGTCAAGAAGGCCGATCTGCCCAAGGTCTGGAGCGAACTGGGCATGGCCTCGGGCCACGCCTACGCCAAGGCATTGCGCACCGTGAAGACCTGCGTGGGCTCCGAGTGGTGCCGCTTCGGCACCCAGGATTCCACCCGCATGGGCCAGGATCTCGAGCGCGCCCTCTGGCGCATGTACGCGCCGCACAAGGTCAAGCTGGCCGTGAGCGGTTGCCCGCGCAACTGCGCCGAGTCGGGCATCAAGGACGTGGGCGTGATCGGCGTCGACTCGGGGTGGGAGATCTACGTGGCCGGCAACGGCGGCATCAAGACCGAGGTGGCCCAGTTCCTCGTGAAGGTGGCGAGCAGCGCGCAGGTCCTCGAATACGCCGGGGCTTTCCTGCAGCTCTACCGCGAAGAGGGCTGGTACCTGGAGCGGACCGTGCACTTCGTTGCGCGGGTGGGCATCGATGCGGTGCGCAAGCGCGTGGTCGACGACCCGGCAAACCGCGCGGCCCTGTGGGCGCGCCTGCAGTTTGCCGTCGACCAGGAACCCGATCCCTGGAGCGAGCCCGCTCGCGCCGGCATCGACCTGCGCCAGTTCGAGAACATTTCGGTGTGAAGGGGAGTTGCGCGATGATCCACGAGCAACAGCAAACGCCAACGGGCCAGGGCCCAGCGGCCGCAGCGGGGCAGGCACGCGCGGCGTGGCACAGCGTCTGCCCGGTGGAGGCCATTCCGCGCCTGGGTGCGCGCCGCGTCGAGCGGGCGGGCTTCGCGCCCGTGGCGGTTTTCCGGGCCGACGATGGCGCGGTGTTTGCGCTGGTCGATCGCTGCCCCCACAAGGGCGGGCCGCTGTCCCAGGGCATCGTCTTTGGCCGCAGCGTTGCCTGCCCGCTGCACAACTGGACGATCGGCCTGGCCGACGGGTGCGCCGCGGCGCCCGACAGCGGTTGCACGCCGCGGCTCGATGTGCGCCTCGAAAATGGCATGGTGCAACTGGATCTGGCGCAATTCGAGCCCCTTCCCGTGGCCTCCGAGGCCGCGACGGGCCCGGGCGCATGAGCCGAATCGTGCGGCGCTGATCCGCAACCCGACCGCATGCCCGCCGTTCCTCCGGAAATCCGCTCCACCTGCTGCTATTGCGGCGTGGGTTGCGGCGTGCTGATAGCTGCGCAGGGGGAACAGATCCTGGGCGTTCGCGGCGACCCCGAACATCCGGCCAATTTCGGCCGGCTGTGTTCCAAGGGCAATACCTTGCACCGCACGGCAACGGCGGCCATCACCGCCCAGGCCCGCCTGCTCCAGCCGATGCGGAGGGCGGCCCGGTCCCAGGAGCCCCAGCCCGTGTCCTGGGACGCAGCGCTCGACGAGGCGGCGGCGCGCCTGCATGCCATTGCCGGCGCGCATGGGCCCGATGCCCTCGGCTTCTATGTATCCGGCCAGTTTCTCACCGAGGACTATTACGTCTTCAACAAGCTCGCCAAGGGCCTGCTCCAGACCAACAATATCGATTCGAACTCGCGCCTGTGCATGAGCAGCGCGGTGGCGGGCTACAAGGCAACGCTGGGCGCCGATGCCCCGCCTGCCTGTTACGCCGACATCGACCGGGCCACCACCCTGTTCATCGTCGGCGCCAACATGGCTTTCGCCCACCCGGTCCTGTTCCGCCGCATCGAGGATGCGCGCCGGGCCAACCCGCAACTGCGCATCATCGTCGCCGATCCGCGGCGCACCGATACCGCCCAGGCCGCCGATCTTTTCCTGCCGCTCGCCCCGGGTACCGATGTGGTGCTGTTCCACGGCATGCTCCATGTACTGCTCTGGGACGGCCTGCTCGACGCGGCTTTCATCGAGAACCACACCAGCGGCTTTGCCGCCCTCAAGGAGCGCGTGCGCGAATTCACGCCGCGCGAAGCGGCGCGGGTCTGCGGCATAGCCGAGGCGGACCTCGTGCAGGCGGCGCACTGGTTCGGCCAGAAGGGCGTGGCCGGCGGTGCAAGCCTGTCGCTGTACTGCCAGGGGCTCAACCAAAGCGCCGACGGCACGTCCAAGAATGCGGCGCTGATCAACCTGCACCTGGCAACGGGCCAGATCGGCAAGCCCGGCGCCGGGCCGCTGTCGCTCACCGGCCAGCCCAATGCCATGGGCGGCCGCGAGGTCGGCGCCATGGCCACCCTGGCCAGCGGCCATCGCGAGCTCGACGATCCCGAGCATCGGGTGCAGATCGCCCGCCTTTGGAATGTCGAGACGGTGCCGGCGCGCCCCGGCAAGACTGCCGTAGAGATGTTCGAGGCGGCAGCGTCGGGCCAGATCAAGGCGCTCTGGATAGCGTGTACCAACCCGGCCCAGTCCCTGCCGGACCAGGCCCTGGTGCGTCGGGCACTCGAGCGCGTGGAGTTTCTTGTGGTGCAGGAAGCGTTTGCCGGAACCGAGACCGCACGCTATGCCGATCTTCTCCTCCCGGCCGCTAGTTGGGGCGAGAAGGAGGGAACGGTCACCAATTCGGAACGGCGCATCAGCCGGGTGCGTCGGGCGGTTGCGCCGCCCGGGCAAGCTCGGCCCGACTGGGCGATCGGGGTTGCGCTGGCGCAGCGCATCGAAGCCTTTCGCCAGCCGGGCGAGCCCAGCCGTTTTGCTTACGCCTCGGCCGAAGCGGTGTGGAATGAGCATCGTGAAACCACGCGTGGGCGCGACCTGGACATCACCGGCCTGAGTTATTCCCTGCTCGACGCGGCCGGTCCGCAACAGTGGCCTTTTGTCGCCGCCACGGGGGCGGGGCTCGAACGCCTCTATGCCGATGGCGTGTTTCCCACCGCTGATGGGCGCGCCCGCTTCGCCGACGTACCGTATCGCCCCCTGGCCGAGCCGCGCGACGTGCGCTACCCGTTTTCCCTGCTTACCGGGCGGCTGCGCGATCAATGGCACGGCATGAGCCGAACCGGCACCGTGGGGCAACTCTTTGGCCACGATCCCGAGCCCGTGATCGAACTCCATCCGCGCGACATGGAGCGGCTGGCCCTGGCCGATGGCGATCTGGTACATGTCACTTCGCGGCGCGGGTCCCTCGTCGTGGCGGCGCGCGGCAGCGACACCCTGGCGCGCACGCAGGCTTTCCTGGCCATGCATTGGGGCGACGAATTCCTCGGCGGCACCACGCGCGCCGGCGAGCGCGCGGGCGGGGTCAATGCACTTACCCTGCCGCAGAGCTGCCCGACCAGCCGCCAGCCCGAACTCAAGCACACGGCCGTCAAGATCCTGCGC
>Ga0181519_10002609_pt1 | contig 15227 bp, 11 predicted proteins | sample PEATcosm2014_Bin_26_FD_121102 | JGI IMG/M metagenome (GOLD analysis project Ga0181519, IMG submission 121102) | Peatland microbial communities from MTU Mesocosm Facility, Houghton, MI, USA - PEATcosm2014_Bin02_10_metaG | ecosystem: Environmental > Terrestrial > Soil > Wetlands > Peat | place...
ACTCGGGCGCGGCGCGGCGATCGTGCCGATTGCGGAATATGACATCGCCGCGGGAATCGACGACAAGCCACCGCAAGCGCTGACCGTGGAACTCGGCGAGCCGGGTACGAACCAGCAGCCCCAGGCGCTGGCCGCCTTCTGCGGCGCCGATGGAAAGCCTGTCATCGTCCGCGGGTCCGACGCCGCCAAGGCGTCAGCGCGCTCCGACGCTAAGGGTGTTGTTCATATATTGTCCGTCAAAGCGATTGCGTAGCCGGAACAGAAGCGTTTTCCGAAAATTCCGGAGGTTCCAGTTTCAACAAATTTTTCGGGTGCGGTCAAAACGTGTTAAGCTCTGAAATCTGCCCCCTCGAATCTCGATTTTCAGTGCCTAGCCGGGCTCTGTATCGGGTGCGGTCACTTGCCTCTCGGCAAGCGGCTGCGCGGCGCAATATCGAATGTCCGGTGTTCCGGCCGCGCGAACCAAAATCTCTTCCGCCTCCCTACGAGCAGGTCGGCGGGGGCGGAATGGCCGCGGAAAATGGCAGCAAGCCGCTGGGCTGGCGGTTCAGCGACGGTAACCGGGTCTTCCGGCTCTACCCCGAGCGGCGTCAGCTTTTGCTGGGCGAAACGCCGGTCACGCTCGGCCAGCGGGCCTTCGGCTTGCTGGCTCTGCTGATCGAGAATGCCGGGCGGGTTGTCGGACGCGATGAGATCATGGCCGCCGTCTGGCATAGCGTGGTCTCCGACGCCGCCATATCGACCCAGGCGTCGCTTGTGCGTAACCTGATCGGCAAGGACGACAGCGCATGACGAACAGGTCCATCCCCGCGCTGGCGGGGCGACCCCGTACAAAACATCCGCGGCGCTGATCGCAAAGGGTCCATCCCCGCGCTGGCGGGGCGACCGACTTGGTGGTATGGTTTCACTCTATGTCCATGGGTCCATCCCCGCGTTGGCGGGGCGACCTCTGATCCCGGTCCTGATCGTGGCCGTGAAGGAGGTCCATCCCCACGCTGGCGGGGCGACCTTGGAAGAGGCCTGGGCTGAAACCTGGGCGCAGGGTCCATCCCCGCGCTGGCGGGGCGACCCCATAGACGAAGTTCTTCAGCGCCTTGTACGCGGGTCCATCCCCGCGCTGGCGGGGCGACCACGTCTAAACGCTCCGATCAGATGTTTGGGGCGGGTCCATCCCCGCGCTGGCGGGGCGACCATTTCGACGGGCGCGTCGGGAATGGCTGTAGCGCGACAATCTGATTTTGATTGTCGCGACAATCAGAGCCATTTCCTGCGGCGCCATCGGGACGCGGAAGAGTAGCATCTCGTGTCGAGCATCGTTGTCGCTGGGCCGCCTGTAAAGCCTGGCCTATTCGGCCACCGCCTCCGTCGGCTTCGGGCTTGACAGGCGGCCCAGCGACAACGCGCGTTCTACCATGCGATGTATGGCTGATTGTCGCTAAGCCGGAGTTCTGTTTGTCGCGGAGCAAATGGCTGTCGGGGGTCCATCCCCGCGCTGGCGGGGCGACCCTGCTCTACGGCACCGCCGGTGCCCGACCGGAAGGGTCCATCCCCGCGCTGGCGGGGCGACCTCTTCATGCGCCGGGGTCAGAGGGATGGCACCGGGTCCATCCCCGCGCTGGCGGGGCGACCTCGCTCACTGGCACGCTGGGGACCTTCGTAAAGGGTCCATCCCCGCGCTGGCGGGGCGACCCGATCGATCAAGCACCACCGCCTCTTTTTCGCGGGTCCATCCCCGCGCTGGCGGGGCGACCATATCGAGGCGACGGGGTATTGCGATAGAAACGGGTCCATCCCCGCGCTGGCGGGGCAACCTGAAGCTGGATCGCCGTCGAATTGCGCGACGGGGGTCCATCCCCGCGCTGGCGGGGCAACCCCTGCCGTCTCGGATGGCCTTGGCTACACCGAGGGTCCATCCCCGCGCTGGCGGGGCAACCACGATCTGCGAGCCGCCGGGTGTCCCGTATGAGGGTCCATCCCCGCGCTGGCGGGGCAACCATCAGCAGCGACGGCCACTCCGCCTTAAACGCGGGTCCATCCCCGCGCTGGCGGGGCAACCGATCTTTCCATCTAGGAATTCGAAGGTAATTAGGGTCTATCCCCGCGCTGGCGGGGCAACCATAGCGCGCGGCGGAATACGCCCGTCTAGGGCGGGTCCATCCCCGCGCTGGCGGGGCAACCGGTGCCGGACGAGTTTCCGCGAACGAGGCTGGGGGTCCATCCCCGCGCTGGCGGGGCAACCCTGTACCCCGCTCGGATTGCGGCGCGCGTCGCGGGTCCATCCCCGCGCTGGCGGGGCAACCGGGGCGGGACGGTTGGCGCTTGTGATCCGGCAGGGTCCATCCCCGCGCTGGCGGGGCAACCGTTTGATTCCAGGCTCATAGCCACCTTCATTGGGGTCCATCCCCGCGCTGGCGGGGCAACCGTACAATGCGATGATCTGGAAATCGCCAGGCAGGGTCCATCCCCGCGCTGGCGGGGCAACCGCGTGAATGTTGACGAGCTCGTCATCCAGCCCGGGTCCATCCCCGCGCTGGCGGGGCACCCAGTGATAGGCGACCGGCACGCCGTCATCGTCGAGGTCCATCCCCGCGCTGGCGGGGCAACCCCATGGGTTTCAATAACTGCGACAACGATGAAGGGTCCATCCCCGCGCTGGCGGGGCAACCCGCGATATATCACGCGATGGCTAAGATCTTGGTGGTCCATCCCCGCGCTGGCGGGGCAACCGTCGGATCGAGGCCGCGCACGAAGATGACCAGAGGTCCATCCCCGCGCTGGCGGGGCAACCGGTCATTCACGCGCGCGGAAATTCCGCATTCCGGGTCCATCCCCGCGCCGGCGGGGCAACCCCTCGCCGGCCCGTCGCTCGCCGTGATAGCGCGGGTCCATCCCCGCGCTGGCGGGGCAACCCAGGCGCGGATCTCGCCAAACGGCTCTACCTTGGGTCCATCCCCGCGCTGGCGGGGCAACCCTGCGTGATCAGTGCGCCGAAGCAGGGCTTCCGGGTCCATCCCCGCGCTGGCGGGGCGACCTGGGGGGTACGACCACCCGAACGACGCGACCGGGGTCCATCCCCGCGCTGGCGGGGCGACCACGAGCGGCCGGCCGATGTCGAAGGCAACAAGCGGTCCATCCCCGCGCTGGCGGGGCGACCTATCCGATGGTCTATGGCGATAAGGACCGCACGGGTCCATCCCCGCGCTGGCGGGGCGACCGGATACCAGATCCGCATCGTCGAATTCGCGCCGGGTCCATCCCCGCGCTGGCGGGGCGACCGACGAGTTGCTGAGCGACTGGCGATCATTCGAGGGTCCATCCCCGCGCTGGCGGGGCGACCTCTATGCCCAAACGCAATATCTAATCTATTGCGGGTCCATCCCCGCGCTGGCGGGGCGACCAAGCGCATCGCCGTTTTCCGTAAACGATTTTCGGGTCCATCCCCGCGCTGGCGGGGCGACCCCAGCGTCGGCGCGGCGGCGGATGTCCCGGCGGGGTCCATCCCCGCGCTGGCGGGGCAACCGTGTTCTGTGTCGAGTCATTCCAGATGGATCCGGGTCCATCCCCGCGCTGGCGGGGCGACCACCGCCTCGAACCCTCGTCCAGGCCGTAGGTCGGGTCCATCCCCGCGCTGGCGGGGCGACCTGCTGTGTCAGGCCCGGAACGTCAATCGTGTAGGGTCCATCCCCGCGCTGGCGGGGCGACCCGCCTGACCCCAAAAATGCGCGCTCATACCCGGGGTCCATCCCCGCGCTGGCGGGGCGACCGGCGGCCGCCCAGTCAAATACAGCCTGCCGCGGGTCCATCCCCGCGCTGGCGGGGCGACCAGAATGTGCGACCTGATGGACCAGAACGATGCGGGTCCATCCCCGCGCTGGCGGGGCGACCGGTACGTCTCGCCAAAGCTCAACGCTTCGGCCGGGTCCATCCCCGCGCTGGCGGGGCGACCCCCGCCGCTGCCGTCGTTTGCCCGATCGAAACGGGTCCATCCCCGCGCTGGCGGGGCGACCTGATGCTGTTGCGCGCAGATGGTGGCGCCAAAGGGTCCATCCCCGCGCTGGCGGGGCGACCCTTAGCGTCGCGACCGGAACTACGAGCGCCACGGGTCCATCCCCGCGCTGGCGGGGCGACCCGGGGTTTCCGAAGCGAGGTGGATCGCGTAGAAGGTCCATCCCCGCGCTGGCGGGGCGACCGAGCCGATCTGCACCGATGCCACCGTCATCACGGGTCCATCCCCGCGCTGGCGGGGCGACCCTCGCGGACATCGGCAGCCTCAACCGGCGTGAGGGTCCATCCCCGCGCTGGCGGGGCAACCCCGTAGGTTGGGGCGGTATTCAGCTTCACGTCGGGTCCATCCCCGCGCTGGCGGGGCGACCAGTTGCGCCGGTATCGGGTCTGCCGTCTGGATGGGTCCATCCCCGCGCTGGCGGGGCGACCCGCGCCATAGCGGCAGCTGGTCGCCGTCTCTGGGGTCCATCCCCGCGCTGGCGGGGCGACCCCCTCGTACGAATACTCTCTATAGGAGAATGCGGGTCCATCCCCGCGCTGGCGGGGCGACCCCCAGCGCGACCCCGCGCACCCAAATCGGCGTGGGTCCATCCCCGCGCTGGCGGGGCGACCTCTTATAGTGATCAGCTTGAAAGATTTACAATGTCAATTATCAGGGCGGCGAGGCGACCGTCGCAGTATCTCGCCTGACGAGCACGATGCCGTCAACCTCGGCGAAGCGGCGTGGTTGTTCGCCGAGGCTGGTCAGACCTTGGCCGCAGGGCTCGGCGGGATCGCGCCAGGTCATGAGCGCCGAGCCCTGGCGCAGCGTGCCATACCAATCCTCCAGCACGGCCCAGATCCTCAGTCGCACGGGCTTCGCGAGGTTCGGCGCGGTGAAGACTCCCGGCGCGATCTCCAGCATCACCGAGGCAAGGAAGCCGTGATAGCGCGGTTCGACGCCACGCAGCACGATCACCGTCATCGGCATTCGGCCATCTCGAACAATTCCTTGATCTTGTCGATCATGGAGGGGATCACGGCGCGCTCGCGGAATGTCCGTCCGGCCCGGCGCCGCACCAGACGGTCGACGGTCTCCTGGCCCTTGGCCGCCTCCTTGGCGCTCGCGAAGGCGACTGGCAGAGTCACCGATTCGCGGAACAGGTCGGCGATATCGAGCACGAAGGACTGGTCCGAATCCTCATGGATGAAGCCCAGCTGCGGTAAGGCCGAGACACTGGCGACGGCGATCGCCGCGGCGGCCTGGACCGCCGTTGCCGCGTGGTTGATCGCCTGATTGGGCAGATCCGCCGAATCCGGTGCGGCCCGATCATAATGCCGGCCGGTCCAGGTCACGCCGAAGCGGCCGGCGGCCAATTTGTAGGATGCCTTGACATGCGCGCCCTCGATGCCGCGCAGGACGGCGATATCCTGATGCGGCAGAACCTCGCCCAGCCGCCAAGCATACATGCGCCGCGCGATCGACACGCGCGCCGCTTCGTCGGCCCATACGCGGGCCTGCCGCCGGGCCAGATCCGATCGATCCGGTCCAAGCGGCGGTGCCGTGTAGCAGCGCACGCCATCCTCGCCGACCGCGGCAAGCCCGACACCGTGACGCGCCATGAGCCGCAGAGCATCATGGGTGACGCTCGACCCCGGTCCAAGCAGGATCATCGAAATCGCCTGATAGGGAATGCGGTAATCGCCGCTCGCCAAGGCGCCGCCGGCGGTGACGAAGCGCAGGCAGCCATCGGCGACCGACAATTCGCCGCGGTCGAGCCAGATAAGCCCATGGCGGTCGCCATGTGGAATCCGGGCGGCATCGAGGCCGAGCCTGCCTTTGAGCATCGCCTCACCCTCACCAAACGCCCGGCGGTGCCAGCAAGAGGCAGCCGAACCCGAAGGCGCGATGCCGGCCGATGCCGCCAGCCAGCAAATCGGCGAAGGCCGCCGGGTCTTCGACAGTCAACTCGCCACGAATCGTCACATCCGGACCCGGAATGCGCCGAACGGCGCGCTTTTCGCCTTCGATCGGCCGGCGCAGCACGGTGCTGGAGCGCATCGCGAGCACCTCCGCCGCGATTAGTCTGGCGGCCCGTTTCGCGGCGAGGCGCTCGCCCAGCCACTGCCGATAGACGGCCTCGCGCTCTGGCAGATCTTCGGCGGGACCGGCGCCAAGCCGCTGCCATAATGCGGCATCGAGTTCCTGCCCGCGCGATGCCCGGCCGGCCGGGCGCGACCGCACGACTGGACGTATCCGGGTCTCGAAGCTCCAGCGGCGGCCGGCGGTCCAGTTCGCCGGCATCGTGCGTGCCTCGATCCGCGCCAGGTTGAGGACGGAAGGCGGAACCGCGCCCAGTGCTGCGGCCACAGCGGCCGCCTCCTGCACCGCTTCGGCGGGGTGGGCGACATAACCCAGCAACTCGATCGTCCGATCGCGCTCGCGCACCATGAAGGGCTGTGGCGCCATCTCGCCGAGCGCCGCTTTCAGCGCGGCATGCAGCGCATAGCCAAGATCGGACACGCCGTTCAGATAGCCTCTCGGCACGGCCCATCCGACCAGGGCCGTCGGCTCCGGCTGCAGCCGGACAAGGCTGAGCGGGCGGGTCACGGCTCCATGCCCTCGTACCAGTGATCCGTGCCGCCATGGACGCCGGAGCGCCAGTTCCGCAAGCCATAGGCCGTGACCCGCCGCTGCCCCTTCATCGGCGGCGCGGCTTCACCGGCCGGCCAATAGAACAGGCGGCCGCTATTGTCTTCCCCGCCGACCGCGGCGGCCGCCATGACCGCAGCCAGGGCGGTTTCGGCCGCTTGCTCGCCCACCAGCAGTCGCGCGGCCGGCAGGCACGGTTTCCGGCCGATAAAGAGCGGCCGGGCCGGGCGATCGAGCGCCGCCCCCAGATCGTCGAGACTCGGCGCGGCATTTTCCGGCGCCAGGCGCAGTGCCACGGTGACGATCCGGTCGGCCCAATAGTCGCGATAGCGGATATGCTTGCCGACATAGGTGCCGGCACCGCCGTCGCGCCCCTCCGGCGCGCCGCGCGTCGTCCAGCCCTTGTCGTCCTTCTTCAGTTCCGCGGTCTGGAAATCCTGCAGCGCTTCGCCCGCCCGATCGCACCGGCAGGCGAAGACCAGCCGATCCTGCAGATCCTGCAGGCGCTCCGCCTCGATCCGGCGATAGCCCAGCGCATTGGCCAGGAGCCCGGTCAGCAGCGAGGGGGAGGGCCATGCATCGGTCACGCCGTAATTGTCGACGGCGACGCCGCCGAACGCGACAAGAGGGGCATCGAAGCGCAGGATCAAATGCCGTTTCATGACGCGGCGGCGCCCCGCACGGTATCCGCCGCCCAGCCGGCAAGGCGGTCGAGCCGCAGCGTCTCGATCTCCGGAATGGGCTCCTCCGGCGCCAATTGCCGCCGGTCCTCGCCCGGCCCATAGCTGGCGTCCAACCGGGCCAAATGGTCGGCCACGGCCGAGACCGTCTCGGCCAGAAGGCGGTTGGTGCGAAGGCCGACCGCGTTCCGAAACGCATTGGCCAGAGTCCGCGGTTGGCGGTCGCCCGCCTCGATCAGCATCAGCTCGGCCCAGGCATAGGGCGCCGTCGAGCCTTTCTTGGCCCCCGGCGATACCTGCGCGATCAAGTGGATCAGATGCTCGAGGCTGCGGGCAGCGGCCTCCCGGTCACCGCCCAGATTGCCGATCAGCAGCGGGACATCGACCACGGCGTAACCGTAATAGAGGCCGCTCGCCAGTTCCATGTCGAACATGCCGGCAGCACCGGCATCGTCGCCCGCCTCGCTGCTCTTGAGATCGTCGACCGCGGTCATGAAATCGAGCTCGCGCTCGATCTCATGCACGGTGAGCGCGTGGGCGACATGGATCGCGGCGTCGCGGTTGGCGGCCGGGTCAGACGTCACCATCCGGCCGAACAGCGCACTTTCGAGCCCGGCACCGTCCTTGAGCGCCCGCATATTCCCGCGTTCGGCGCCGAAGAACGCCTCGACTGCCGCTGCCGCGGCCTTGGCGTCCGGTGCGGCCAGGGCCGTGGCGGCGTGCTCCGCCAGAAAGGCGATTTCCGGCTCGCCGAAGAACAGCGCCTGACGCTTCTTGCGGTCTTCGGCATTCTTGCCGTAGAGCGATTTCAGCAGGGCGACGGTCACCGCCTGCTCGATTTCCGGGTCGATGACGACGCCGGCGCGGGCGCGCGGCACGATCTCCGTCTCGACCACGGTCTTCGTTCTAAGGCCCATCGGGATCGACAGGTTCTGCAGCGCCCAGGGGTTGGCCCTGGCCGCCTCATGGCTATCGGTGCCGGCCATGCGCCAATGCCGCTTCAGGCACTGCGACGAAATCCGTCCGCGCATGGTGCCGCCGAACGGCATGCGCTTGGCGAGCCCGGCATCGTCGCGGTTCAGCAAGGCCGCCGGGTAGGACGCAAGCCAATGGAGCTGAATGAAGCGCGCGTCGGTCATGAGCGTGTGTCTCCGGAACATCGAGGAATCAAGTGTCGTGCGCCCGTGCGTAGGAACGGGCGATCTCCAGGCGCGCCTTGTCGGCACGGTCTTCGTCATCGGCGAGCACGATCCTGGCCAAGGGCCGCCAATCGATCGCCGCATTCTGTGCCGCGAGCCGCCGCGCCAATCGCGGCAGTAGATCGAAGAGCACGTCCCGATCTGCCGACAGCAATTGGTTGAGCCGCGCCTCGCTGACATTGAGATCGTCCAGCGTTTTGCCGGTCGGCGCGGTCATGTCGTGGCGGCCGCGGGCGAGCGCCAGGCAATGAACGATCAAGGCCCAGCGGTGGAATTGGCCGGTGGAGTCCCCCAGCGGGACCTTGCAATCGTCCAAGAGACGTTGCAGCGGCACCGTCGCCCGGTCGGGCCTCTGCGGGTCCATGCGACGCAAGGCGGCATGGTCGCCTGTGGAAAAGCTCGGCCGGGCCAGCGCCGCAGCCAACCTCCCGAGTTGCGACGCCAAGCTCGGCGCCTCGGCTTCAGGCGGCATCGACATCCTCACGCTTGTGGGCCAGTTGGGGAAATTGCTTGACCAAGGCGGCTTCGAGCATGTTTCGCGCCCGCGCCAGCGCGATGATCCGCCGCTGCCCGCTTTGGGGCGCGGCCTTGGCGGCCTCAGTCAGCGCAGTGCGGGCGAGGTCGGCCAGGAAGCGGAGCCAGAGCAGCGTTGCGGCGTCCTCGTCCTGATCGAGCGAGGCCCAGAGATCCTGGAAGAACGCCGCGTCGACGGCTTGATCGAACCGGCCCAACGCCGGCCGGACCAGGCTCTCATTCGACGGCTTGGACCAGGAAGGCTGGCTCGGCCCCTTTTGCATCAGTGTGATCAGAGCTTGGCGCAGCACCTTGCCTTCCGCCGTGCCGGCTTGCTGCACGCGCTTGCGCGCCCGATCGGCCAAGGCGTCGTCGGCGAGGCGAGCGGCGGCGGATGGCGAGATTTCGATTTCGCGACAGTGGAAGCCTTCGGTCTTGCCCTGGCCGCGGGCCAGCGCTTGCAGTTGCAGGAGAACCGGACCGTTCCGCTCGGTCCGACGGAGCGTGGCCAGGCGGGGCAGGTGATAGGTCCGCTTGTCCGATCCGAACAGAAGTTCCGTGACCTTGCGATAGGAAAACCCTTCGGCGCTGATGGTCAGAACCTTCGGCTGCTCGCTCTGCTCGACGGGCGCCCAAGGGTCGTCGAGCACGCCGTTGCGGCTCTTCGAATCGATCCGCGCCGCTTTCGACGACGCTGTGCGCGCCAGGAGTCGGCCGCCCTCTGCGACCAGTCGGACGCGGCGGCAGATTTCGACGAAGAGGGGATGCAGATCCTGCAAGTCGAGCGAGGCGACGCCGTCCCACGCTTCGAGCCAGATCAGCCCGACGCTGCCATTCCTTCCGATGTCGAACTCGTCGGCCTTCTGCCGGATCTTGTCGCGATCCTCGATCAGCGCCTTCTGGTCGCGCAGCACCTGCACGCCGAACCCGCCGCCCTTTGGCCCGAGCCGCATATAGGGGCGATTGCCAAAGCCGCCATTCATGCGCGCGATGCCGTAATTGCCGGCGCCGAGAAAGCCCTCCTGGGTCTGGAGTGACAGCAGCGCGAACAGCCAATCATCGGCCGCCGCCGCTGTCATGCGCGACGCCTTCAGATCGTGATTCTTCGAGGTCACCAGCAAGTCGAGCGCGTCCGGCGCCGTAACCGTCGCGAAGCCCGACAGATCGCCGTCCGGCACCGGCGGCTGCAGGAATGCCGGCTGTTGCGGCGGGCCGACTAGATGCCAGGGCTCGTCGCCGGCATGGTCAGGCGTGAGCGCCCGCAACAGTTCGGCCCAGGCCGCCGGATCGTCGCCCGGCGGCCTGTCGATCTCCAAGGCCTCCGCCCCCATCGCGCCGACCTGGACAAGAAAAGCATGCCAGGCCGGCGCCTGATGCGGCCGCAACGCCGGAAACCGCAAGATCCGGTCGGCGGCCAGGGCCGCGAAGACCTCGGGCAGGGTGAGGTCCTGGGCGGTGCCGTCGATCTCGACGGCACGCATGAGAGGTTCGGTCAACAGATTGAACACGGCGCACGACTTCCCGGTCTTGATCCCCGCATGGGAGGGGTGCGGCACACACACGGCCCGCCACCGAAGCGCCAAACATGGTCCATCCCCTTTTTATGAAGGGGAAACCTTCACCGACGTCGACAGACTCCGTCCGCCACTTAATGAAGTGGAATTTGGGTATACTTTCTTCAGGGTTGAGCGACGCTGCACCTCAATGTAGCGCCCCGTCAATCGGGAAAATTGCTCGGACCGTGACGCTAAACAGTTAGGCCCATCCTCGTATACGCGTACACCCGATCGCCCCATCGGACATCGAGCTGCGCCTCGCTCCGCGCGACGATCTCTCCCGGACCGTCCGGCGGCGCCTTCGGTGTCATCCAGCCGGGAATCTTGAATTGGGTCAGGGACGCGCCGAACGGGCTGGTCCAGGCCGAAGACAGGTCGAGCAGACGGTCGTCGAGGCCGAGCCGCGTCTTGATCTTCTCGTTGAGGTCCGGCCATGTCACCGCGTCCCAATCGTCGTTCCAGGAGAGCGCCGCATAGGTCGCTGCCGTCCGCTCCGCCGCTGTGTTGCCGGATATCTCCTGCCAATGCGCGGGCCAGCCGCCGCCCAGCTCCTCTGCATGCCGGTAGAGCTGTTGCCGGTCGGTCGCGCGTTCCACCAGAACCCGATTGTCGCGCGGAATGGCGACCGCGCCGCGACCCGCGAGTTCCCGCCATGTCACGTCGATCGCCAGGAGATTGTCGTAGACGGAGCCCATGCCGTGCCGAGAGCGGCCGCGCCTCGCCTTCAAGAACGGCGCCAGGTCGCGTTCCTCGGGCGTCAGCACAAGGCAGGACGCAGCGGCGAATCCCTCGGGCCGGTGTCGATCCCGATGCCGGTGCAGGCGACCGATACGCTGTAGCAGCACGTCGACCGGCGCCAGGTCGGTGATAAGAAAATCCGCATCGATATCAAGGCTTTGCTCCAGAGTCTGACTACCGGCCAGCACGCGCCCGCCGTCTCGCCGCGCCTCTTTCCCGAAAGCGTCCTCGATGGCCGCGTCCAGCACTCGGCGATCCTCGGCGGCGTAGCGGCCATGATGCGGGCAGACCACACCTGCGGCCCGGAATAGGAGGGGCGATTCCGGACCCGCCAAATCCTCCAGCGCCTGTTGGACGGCGATGACACCGCCCACCGTGTTGCGGACGACGAGCACGCGCGCGCCTCGGTTGCCGGCTTCCAACGCGATCGCAGCGATCCTCGCCGGATCGTCGATCAGCGGCTGTAAATCCAATGTCACCGGCTTGTTGGGCCGGTCTCCTTCTCCTGCGGGCCGGCCCATCGGTCGCAGGCCGTACAAATCCGACACGGCGGGATACGCCGCCATCTCGGCTTGTGCCGAGTCCGGCGGCTGCGATCGGCGTCCGATTTTGCCATGCGGTCGCCGGATGCCCAGCAAGTCGTCACGCGTCGCACTGCCGAGCGTCGCCGAGAGCAGGAGAGCATGTCCGCCCGCCGCTTGGTGCCGCCGCAACACGCCCTGAAGAAGTCGCGTCATATAGGCATCGGAGGAATGAACCTCGTCGACGACAAGGAGCGAGCGCAGCAAGGCGGCGCCGCGCAAATGGGCGTGGCGGATGCGCAGCCCGGACAACAAGGTCTGGTCGATCGTGCCGACGGCGATCGCGGCCGCAAGATAGCGCTTGGCGCTTTCCGCCGCCCAGCGTCGATGCGCCGAGGCCTCGTCCCGCTGATCCGGCCAGAGCGTTTTAAATTCAGCAAGGCGTTGGCCGTCCTCGCCATCGGCCCGAAGATAGCCCGGCACGGCCAGCACGACATTCGGACGAAGCGCCGGGTCGGGAAAGAGCCGGGCAATGAAGTCCCCGACCCGCTTTTCGATCGCCACCGCGGCGACGCGGGTCGGTAGAACGAAGGCCAGCGAGTCGACTTCGCCCGCCTCAAACAGCGTCTTGAACCGCCACAGCGCCGCTTCGGTCTTGCCGGCGCCGGTCTCATCCTCGGCCGCAACCACCTTCCCGAGCGACAGATCGCCCATGGTGATCTGCAGCAAGGTCGGTTGGAACGGGAATAGGTCTGAGAACGTCACCGAGCGGCGTCTCAGATCGATCCGCGACTCTTCGACATCGATGCACATCCGGCGGAGCACAAGGGCGGCCCGCTCACGGGCGAAGGCGAGGCGGTCGGAAGATCCGGTCGGCGTCTGATAGGGAAAGAACCCCGGTGCCGGATTGGACGCAATCCAATCCGCAAGGCTGACCAGCCCGGAGAAGGCATGAACAAAGGCGGGAGCGTCCGGAAGTGGCTCGGTTGTTTCGGCAAATGCCTGGGGGAACCATCGCCGGCCGGCGGCCGCAAGGTCTGCGAGCGCCTTTTCCGGGTCGTATCCAGCCAGCGGTTGCCAAAGCCGAACGGCGGAAGCGTACTTGTCCTGACTGAGATCGTCGTACCGAATGGGGGTGCCGTGATGAGAGAGAGCGGCCAGCCAATGCACACCGCCCCAATCGCGGATCGGTTCGAGCCCCTCCGGCAGGGAGACCGAACGCATCAGATATCCGACGCAGTGGGTGTGTCCGCACTGATCGATCCGGATGCCCTCCCGTCGTAGGAGAGGCCATCTCTCGTCATCTGCCAGCCGCTTGGTCTGGAAGCCAGCGCTCGTCTTGCCGACATCGTGCAAAAAGGCGAGCAACGTCAAACGTGTGACAGTACTGCAACGGAGTGTCGTCTCGGCCAGCAATTCGAGACGACGGCGAATGGTCGGAAGTTTCAGCAGCGCTTCGGTCACTCCCGCCACGTCGGCGCAGTGATCGACGAGCGGCATCGTCTGCAGCCCCTGTTCGTCCGGATGCCACTTTCCTAGCGCTGTGCCGGCGAGCCTCCGGTCAGAAGCTTGATCCACGATTTTTCCGACGCTCCCGAGCATAGCGACATATTTCGCCGGCATCATATATCCAACTATAACAAACAACCAGTCTGAGTGGAGCCGATGTTACGATATTCGACTTACTTGGGGTCGGGAATCCGGACTCTTTGTCTCATGAAACTCGTCGATTACGACTGGTGCACAGCGATGCCAATCGTTCTGTTCTGCCGCGCATCGAGCAACGGCAATTGGTCAATAGCTCGGTAGCTAGCGCCGTGACGGGACCGGCGAGATGATCGCGCTGTTTGATGAGCGATGATGAGATTAGCTGGATGTTGCGTCCCGCCCGATCGCTGCCATATCGCGCTCGCTGCAGCCGCGTGACAGATCAGGGTTCGCCGTCGCTGAGCACCGCCAGCAACCTGCCCGCAGACGCCCCACCGACGGCCGAGATCGCGTCTCGGCACGCAACTGCTTGCCACCTCTGTGGCCGAGCCGTCTCCAACCTGGTCCGTCTCGAATCAATGCGACGGTGGTACATGCGCGCAAGCGGCGCTCGTTTCGCCCGCGAGAGCAGACTCCACGGTCCCTATTTCGACAGAATGACGCGCTTTTCCGCCGCGGTGGCCAAATGGGTCCATCGGTTCAACCAATAGCGCCGTGCGGAGCGGGCGCGGCCGGCCACGATGAACAGCCGATCGTGAAGGGCGCCTTACGCACTCTGCCCGCCGGCCGACAAGGGCACGACATTTGTCGGCTTCACGATGTCCAACCGCGTGAAGGCCGCCCGCACCGTATCAGCGATGTAGGACAGCGCCATGTGCCCGTAATGCTTCTCGACCATCTGCGTGCCGGAATGCCCGAGTTGCGCCGCCACCACCGCCAGCGGCACGCCTTTCATGACCAGCCGGCTCGCATAGGTGTGCCGCAGTTCGTGGAAGACGACCTTCGGCATGTCGGCGGCCTCGGTCGCATAGCTGATCGGCCGCTTCTGTTCGCCGTCACCCCATTCTTTGCCGTCCGGCTTCGTGAAGATCAGCGCGTCGGAGCACTTGCCTGCGACGGAAGAGGCAAAGAAGCTACGCCCTTCATCGGTCAAGACGACATGCCGCGGTTTGCCGCTCTTGCTGATTCGGATATGCAGCGTTCCGGCATCGATGTTGAAATCGGCGACCGTCAGGCGGGTCAACTCGCTGTACCGGCACCCGGTCAAAAGCGCCGCTTGAACGAGAGGGCGGAAACCTTCGCCGCACCCGTTGACCAGACGGCGCGCTTCATCGTCGCTGAGATAACGGACGCGCGCGGCGTCGGCCGCACGGAACGGCTTGACGCGGCGCCAACCCTCGTCGCTCTCCACCCGGCGCTCTTGATAGGCATGGTTCAGCGCGGCCTTGAGGACCGTCAGCGTGCGATTGGCCGAGGAGCGGCGGCGCCGCTTGCCTTCCGGTGACTCGTCCGGCACCTGGTAGCGCTGCGGCTCTCCCCGCTTCGTGGTCATCCGCACCGGCGTTTCCGCAAGTTTCTCATGCCAGGTCTCGATACGCCGATGCGTCAGCTTCGACAGCGAGACCGCCCCCAATTCCGGCAGAATCAGAGCGTTGATCACGACTTCCGTCCGATAGACTGCCTTCCCGCCGCGGCGCCGGTATGCTGCGAGATAATCCGCCATCGCGTCCGCCACCCGGTAGGGACCGGCCTTGATCTCTTCGAGACCGTGCGCCGCCCGCTGCTTGCGCTCGAAGAAGGTTCGCGCTGCGCCTTGCGCCTGGCTCCAGTTCAGGACGGTGGCGCCATCCGCTGTCAGCACGTCATCCGGCCGGCCATCCAGATTCTCCGTCTGA
>Ga0181519_10002612_pt1 | contig 15219 bp, 13 predicted proteins | sample PEATcosm2014_Bin_26_FD_121102 | JGI IMG/M metagenome (GOLD analysis project Ga0181519, IMG submission 121102) | Peatland microbial communities from MTU Mesocosm Facility, Houghton, MI, USA - PEATcosm2014_Bin02_10_metaG | ecosystem: Environmental > Terrestrial > Soil > Wetlands > Peat | place...
AGAAAACGCCCAACGCGAAGCTGGGGTGGCGTTAGAAGAACTCGAAGAGCGCTGGCGCGCCGCGCACGAGTACTTGAGTGTTGATGACAAGCGAAAGCGACACGAAGAACTGACGACATTGGCCGCTGATCCAAATCTTTGGGACAACCAAGACCGAGCTCGTGAAGTTACGACCGAACTCGGTCGGCTGAGCAATGACCTGGACTCGTTTGATGAGTTACGTCGAGCGCTCGATGACGGCAGCACGCTTCGCGAAATGTCACAGGAAGCGCTTGATGTCGGTAGTGCGGACGTCTCGTTACTGGAAGAATTGGCCCAGACAATTGCGCAATTACAGCAGTCGCTCACGGCACTTGAACTTCAGAGTCTCTTGAGTGGCCCTTACGACGAGCACGACGCCATTGTTGAATTGCACGCCGGCGCTGGCGGCACGGACGCGCAGGACTGGACCGAAATGTTGCTTCGCATGTACAGCCGATGGGCTGAGCGACGTGGGTTCAGTGTGGAAGTCGACGAAGTAACCGAGGGACAAGAAGCGGGTCTCCTTTCCGCGACGTTTATTGTGCACGGGCGATTCGCCTACGGGTGGTTGGCCGCCGAACGTGGGGTGCACCGCTTAGTACGCATGAGTCCGTTCGATTCACAGGCCCGACGACAGACCAGTTTTGCGAGTTTCGATGTCACGCCACTGCTGGACGATGACGCCGGAGAAATCGAGATTGACGAAAAAGACCTTCGCGTCGATACCTACCGTTCCTCAGGAGCCGGTGGTCAACACGTCAACAAGACCGACTCGGCCATTCGCATTACGCACGTGCCAACGGGCATCGTGGTCAGTTGCCAAAATGAGCGTTCGCAACACCAAAATCGCGCTCGCGCCATGCAGATTTTGGCATCAAAGTTGGCTGATCGTGCTCGCCAAGAGCGACGCGCCGAGATGAACGCATTGAGTGGCGACCGCGGCGACAACGCCTGGGGTTCTCAGATTCGAAGTTACGTCATGGCGCCGTATCAACTCGTGAAGGACCATCGATCGGATTTTGAAACGGGCAACGTGGACAGTGTTCTCGACGGCGATATCGATGATTTCATGGAAGCAGAGTTACGCCGACAACGAGCGAGTTCGTAAGAAATCATTGAGTTTTGGTGGCGCCAGACGGCGGAAGTGCCAAACTAGAATGGTGGTATTGAACTCCGAGCATTGTTACAGGCTCGTCGACATCTGCTGAGAGGGCTAAGTAATGATCCGTTTTGAGAACGTCACGAAGACGTACAAGAACGGCACATTGGCGCTGCGAGATATTTCGCTGGACGTCGAAAAGGGTGAATTTATCTTCCTCGTTGGTTCGTCGGGTTCTGGAAAGACTACGTTTCTTCGCCTCTTGCTCCGAGAAGAACTTCCTGATTCGGGCCGAATTCTTGAAGCGGGGCGCGATATTGGAGCATTACCGAAGTGGCGCGTGCCGTACTTACGACGGAACATCGGCTGTGTTTTCCAGGATTTTCGCCTACTTCCCAACAAGACAGTCGCCGAGAACGTCGCTTTTGGTCTTGAAGTAATCGGGCGCCCGCGTTCTACCGTCGATACGCAGGTACCTCAAATCTTGGAACTCGTGGGACTCGGCGATAAGGCAAATAACCTTCCGAACGAATTGTCTGGTGGCGAGCAACAGCGAGTTGCGGTGGCTCGAGCTTTCGTCAATCGACCGCTTATCTTGCTGGCGGACGAACCGACCGGAAACCTGGACCCAACAAACTCCGAAGCAATCATGTCCCTCTTGGAGCGTATTAACCGAACGGGAACAACGGTTGTAATGGCGACGCACGATAAGGCGCTCGTCGACCGGATGCGCCGACGCGTAATCGAACTCGACAAGGGTGAACTTATCCGTGACCAAGTTCGTGGTGTCTACGGCATTGATGAGCCAGCCGGGAGCATGTAATGAGAGTCTTTTTTCGCTACGCCCTTCGTGAAACGGGTACCAATCTCTGGCGAAACCGAATGATGACACTGGCCGCTGTACTTACGGTCGCCGTGTCACTGTCGTTGGTGGGAGCGGCGCTGCTACTTAAACAAAGTGCCGCACAGGCTTCGGCTCACTGGCAACAGGGCACCCGCGTTACGGTCTGGATGAACCCAACCGCTTCGGCGAGTGAGATTTCCAACGTGCAAAGTCAATTGGCGAACCTTCCCCTCGTAAAGCAGTGCGTGTACGACACGCAGCAACAGGACTACGCAGAAGCGAAACAATTGTTGCCGCCTTCGGAGTTTTCTGCTTTGACGGTGGGGGACATGCCGTCCTCGTTCCGTTGTGTCCCAACGGTGCCGTCGAACGCCTTTGTAGTTGAATCAACGTTTACGAGCCAGCCGGGTGTCTATCAAGTAACTGCGCCCGAACAACAGATTCGCCAAATGAACAGCGCCATTCGCGTTTTGCAGATTGTCTTCTTGGCGTTGGCCGGAGTACTTCTCTTATCGGCTTCGGTCCTAATCCTCAACACGATTCGAATGGCCATTTTTTCTCGGCGCCGCGAAGTGTCGGTAATGAAACTCGTGGGAGCCACCAATTGGTTTATTCGCATCCCCTTCGTTACCGAAGGATTTATCCAGGGCTTGCTCGGTTCACTGGTTGCCGTCGTTGGCGTTACGGCACTGCATATTTGGTACCCATTGCACAATGAGTTTCAGCTCAGCACGAGTGCGTTGTGGGGAACGAATCTTGTGGTGATTGTTCTGGGTGCGGGTATTGGTGCCGTTGGTTCAGCGATAGCCATCCGACGTTTCTTGGACGTTTAATTCTTAGCTTGTTCGAAGTCGATGGATAGCGAATTCACGCAATAGCGAAGGCCCGTTGGCGTTGGTCCGTCAGGAAAAACGTGTCCCAGGTGGCCACCGCACTTCGAGCACAAAATCTCGGTTCGTCGCTGGAGCAATGAGTTATCTGGACGTTCAATGATCGAACCTGGTTCACAGGTGTCGAAACTTGGCCAACCACAACCCGAATCGAATTTCTGTTCCGAGGTAAAGAGAACCTGTCCGCAGCCACCACAGGTGAATGTGCCCTTTTCGTCGACGTAGAGCAGTGAACCAGTACCGGGTGCCTCCGTGGCGGCCTTTCGAAGAATCGCGTAGCGCTCGGGTCCGAGTTCTTGAAGCCATTCTTCTTCAGTTTTTTCAACGTCGTAGGCCATAAAGTCAATGTAGCGCGGGTCGAGAAATGGCAAACGAACAATCTAGATTCAGCGAGAAAATTCAAGGCTTATCTGAGCTAGCAACTGATTTCAATTTCGCTCGTCGTGCGCTGAGGTTGTGGAGATTCTGTATTGGATAAATCGCTATTACGATCCTTTGAGTGCTTGATTCTGAACGACCGCACGATGAAATTACTTCTGGGTTTATCAAAAGCTAAGAGTTAGCTAGTAATAGATGGGTCGTGGAGCCTCAGGAAGAGGTCGGACAAATTCGGGTTCGTCGTTGAGTGACCTACGAAAAGCTGCGGCGAGACCAGCGGGGTCGAGTCCGATTTCCGCGAGGAGCTCATCAGGCTTGTGGTGCTCTAGGTACGCACGAGGTACACCCAAGATACGGGTAACTGGAAACGGGCGTCCTAGTTCTTGAGCGCGAGAACGAAGACACGACACCATAAATGCCCCAGCACCACCGTGGCGAGTGCCATCTTCGACCGTCACAACGCGGTCATGGGACAAAGCGTCATCAATCATCAGGGGATCCGGTGGTAGAACACGAACGTCGTACAGCGTGATCTTCGTTGACTCGTCGCCTAATAACTGCAGCGCGGCGTACGCGTGGGAGGTCATTTTGCCAACGGCGAGTACACAAAGCGATCCATCGCCGCGCGAAACCTGTCGCGCTTTAAGACCAGAACCAACGAGTCCGTCCATGGGTGTCGGCAACGTCTTTGGAAACCGGAGTGCCGTAGGCGTCGTCATCGATAGAGCGGTCGTGAGCATCGCTCGCACTTCGTCGGGGCTCGATGGGGCAAATATCGTCATGTTGGGAATAGCGAGGCACAACGCCATATCCAAGATGCCGTGGTGGCTGGGTCCATCGTCACCGGTGATGCCCGCGCGGTCAAAAATCATGACGACCGGCAGATTGAGAAGGCCAACATCGAGGTTGGCTTGGTCAAAAGCCCGAGCAAAGAACGTGGAATAGACGCAGACCACGGGTCGAAGACCACCCATGGCCATGCCGGCGGCGGCGGTCATTTCGTGCTGCTCGGCAATTCCGACGTCAAAGAATCGATCGGGGAACTTCTGTTGGAATTGCAAGAGACCTGTGGGACCGGCCATTGCGGCGGTTAGCGCGACAATACGGTCGTCTTGTTCAGCGAGTTCGAGCAACGTCTTTGAAAATGCTTCGGCGTAGGAAGTTGGAACGACTTCGTCGTCTTCATAGTTGGCCGGAATTTTGTAGTCGTGCAGTTTGAGGTTGTCACTCACCGCGGGGGCGTAGCCGCGGCCTTTTTCTGTCAACACGTGCACCACAATCGGACCGTCCCACGTAGCGGCGCTTTCGAAGGCCGTTTCCATGGCGGCGATGTTGTGGCCGTCGATTGGGCCGACGTAGCGAACACCGAGGTTCTCAAAAAACGTGTGCGGTGTCACGAGTTCTCGCACCACGCTCGTCACACCGTGCACGCCCACGTAGGCCAAGCGGCCTACGAGGGGAATCCGACGTAACCATTGTCGTAGGCGTTCTCGGGTGCTTACGTAGGTTCGATTAAGGCGAAGGGTCGTGAGCGATTCCGAGAGTTTTGAGATGGTCGGCGCATAACTACGACCGTTGTCGTTAAGGACAATGACGCAACGTTGTTCGGAGTGCCCCAGATTGTTGAGAGCCTCGTAGGCCATGCCGCCAGTGAGCGAACCATCGCCCACTATGGCCACAACGTGTCGGTTGCCGCCGTGACCGGCGAGCTCGTGGCGATGCTGCAAGGCCACGGAGAGACCGTGGGCGTAGGAGAGTGCGGTCGAGGCGTGCGAGGACTCAATCCAGTCGTGCTCACTCTCGGAGCGGTTGGGGTAGCCAGAAATACCCCCGCGTTGTCGAAGCTGTTTGAATCCGTAGCGACGTCCGGTGAGCAACTTGTGAACGTAGGCCTGATGGCCCGTGTCCCACAACAGAATGTCGTTGGGTGAATCAAAAACGCGGTGCAGGGCAAGCGTGAGCTCCACGACGCCGAGGTTTGAGCCGAGGTGGCCGCCGGTCTTGGTAACGGAATTGATGATGAATTCTCGGATTTCGCCCGACAGGGTTTCCAAATCGTCGCTCGAAAGTCCCTTAAGGTCCGCGGGCGTTTCAATCGACTGAAGAATCACGCATTCAGCCTACCGGCGGACGTTGCAAGACTCCCAGTGAGGGACTTAGTCCAAACGAACGCCAGTACGATACCTGCATGTCAGCGCCCGCCCTTATTGAGTCTTCCGTCGTCGAGCGAGTTCTGGAGAGCGCTCTCTCGCGAGGCGGCGACTTCGCCGAAGTCTTTATTGAAGACCGCTCGACCTCGTCGGCCATGCTCGACCAGCGAAAAGTCGAAGAACTCAGTTCAGGCCGCGACCGAGGGGCTGGTATCCGAGTGGTCGTGGGAGAAACCACGGGATTTGCTCACACGGCAGATCTTTCAGAAAAGGGACTGTTGGCGGCTGCCCAGGCGGCCGCCGCCGTTGCGCGAGAAGGCGGTGGTGGCGTTCGAGAAATCGCGCTTTCCACGCTGAGCGATTATCCCTCGACAGCGACAATTGAGCCCGGCGACGTTGATAAAGCGAAGAAGATTGAGCTGCTGTTGCACGCTGACGACGTGGCGAGGTCGGAGGGTTCAGCGATTACCCAAGTGCAAGTGGGGCTGGGCGACAGTACACGGCGATTTCTCGTTGCTAATTCGGAGGGAGTTTTTGCAAGTGACCATCAGGTTCGAACACGGTTCAATGTCATCTGTGTGGCTCTAGGCGACACGGGTATGCAAACGGGTTATCGGCCCGTGGCGGGTACTCGCGGTTTTGAAATACTGACCAATGAGGCCGTGGAAGAAGCGGCCCGTGGCGCGGCGAGACAAGCCATAACCAAACTTGATGCTCGACCAGCCCCGTCGGGCGATCTTCCGGTAGTACTTGCGGGTGGATCGGGCGGCATCTTGTTCCATGAGGCCTGTGGCCACGGACTTGAAGCCGACGCCGTTCTAAAAGATGCGTCGGTGTACGCGGGAAAAGTTGGCGAAATGGTGGCGAGTCCACTTGTAACGCTGGTCGATGACGGCACCGTTACCGGCGAATGGGGTTACTTAGCGATTGACGATGAAGGTCGACCGGGTGCTCGCAATGTTCTCATCAAAGACGGTGTCCTCACTGACTACATGTGGGACTACTTGCGATCACAAAAAGAAGGTCGCGTGTCGTCGGGCAATGGTCGACGACAGAGTTACCAGCACCTGCCAATGGTGCGCATGACGAATACGTATTTATTGGCAGGATTCTCCGACGCCGATGAAATTGTTGCCCAGACGCCCTACGGCGTCTACGTGGCCCAGTTAGGCGGAGGTCAGGTCAACACCGCTACTGGCGATTTCGTCTTTGGCATGACATCGGCCTTTTTGATCGAAGGCGGAAAGATCACCACACCGCTTCGTGATTGCAACTTGATTGGCAACGGACCCGACATTTTGAAGAAGGTCGACGCTGTCGCAACTGACTTTTCAATGACGCCGGGGACGTGTGGAAAAGATGGACAGTCTGTTCCCGTTGGCACGGGTCAAGCAACAATGCGCCTCACCGGAGTCACGATTGGCGGCACGGCCGCGTGAGCGAATTACTTGAACAAGCTCTCCAGATACTCGAGCGAGTAGAGGGCGACGAACATATAGAGGTGTACGTGTCATCGGGCACGGATACCGAAGTCCAGGCCTACCAGGGTGAAATTGAGAAACTCTCGACGGCTTCGTCGTCGGGCATAGGAATCCGCGTGTTGACAAATACACCCACTGGTGCCCGTGTTGGATCGGCGTGGGTTGGATCACTCGACGAGAACGCTATTGCCGAGACCTTGGAACAGGCTCGCGACAATGTTCGCTTTGCCACCGAGGATGAATTCCTCGCCTTTGCAACGCCGGACGGCGTTGCTTCAGTGCCAATGGAACTTCGAACGGACGAAGTCGCGACCACGCCACTTGATGACAAGATATCATGGGCAATTGAACTGGAGCGCTTAGTGCGTTCGGGTGACACTCGTATCCGCCAAGTGGACTCGGCCAATTATTCGGATTACGACGCGGCGGCTGCTGTTGCCTCAACGAACGGGGTGCGTGCCACCTACGCACGCTCGGGCGCTCACATTTCAGTGGAAGCCATTGCTTCAGACGGAAAGAGCGACCAGACGGGTTGGGGACTATCAGTAGCTCGTTCGCCTCGGGATCTTGACCTCGCTAAAGCCAGCTCGGACGCGATTCGTCGTTCGACGCGGATGTTGGGTGCCACAAAGCCGGCGTCAATGAAATGTACGGTGGTTTTTGATCCTCGAAGTGCCGCCACGCTGTTTTCGGTATTGGGAAGTGCTTTGTCGGGCGAGTCAGTTGTTCGAGGGCGATCATTCTTCGCTGACCGTGTCGGCGAAGAAGTGGCCATGGGTGGCTTTACGTTGCTCGACGATCCCACGGACGTGAGACATTTCGCCGCGAGTCAGTTCGACGGCGAGGGCCTCGCTTGTCGCAAGAACGTTTTGATTGAAAATGGCGTCTTGAAGGGTTTTGTCTATGACACGGTGGCCGGTCGACGCGCCGGGACGGCCTCAACGGGTAGTGCCGTGCGGGGAGGCATCAGCGGCTCACCGTCCGCTGGTTGTCGCGCGCTGCAGGCAGTGCCCGGCGAATACTCGCAAAAGGAACTCTTGGCGAACGTCGGTAACGGTGTATACGTTGAGTCGATGAGTGGCGTCCATTCGGGTGTCAATCCGATTTCTGGTGATTTTTCCGTGGGCGTCAATGGCCTCATGATTCGCGACGGCGAACTAGCCGAACCGGTTCGAGAAATTACAGTCGCGTCGACACTGCAGCGCATGCTGCTCGACATTCTCTACGTCGGAAATGACGTTGAGTGGTTGCCGGGTGCTTCGGCGGGGCAGTCGCTCGCGATCGCCAATATTGCGGTGTCGGGGACGTAGTTCCTTTTAGTCGGAACTTGGAGTCGGGGTACTGGGCGTGGTGGTGGCACTCGGCGCAGTACTCGGCGCTGGCGTTGAAGAGGAAGCATCAGATGGCGTAGTTGGGCTCGAGGCGCTGGGTGTTGCGGTACTTGAAGCGCCGCGACTGTCGTTCTTATAGAAGCCACTTCCCTTAAAGACAATTCCGACGGCGGAAAACACCTTTCGAAGTTGGCCACCACACTCGGGACACACGGTTAAGGGTGCGTCGGAGAACTTCTGGACGGCTTCGGTGCGTTTGTGGCACTGGGTGCATTCGTATTCGTAGGTGGGCATTGCACGAACTCCTAGGGGCAACGTAGGTTGCCATCTTACCGGCCCCCTCATCAGGGCTAGCGGGCACTTCAGTAGCATGGGGTCGTGGACGACTTCCACCAACTACGCCTTTCGGCCCGCGACAGTACGTTCCCTCGTGATGTAGGAACGTCCGAGGTTGGTCCTCGACGAGCGCTCGCTCGGTGTCGCGTGCTGATGAAACCCGAAACGACGGCCGCCGTAGCGGCCAACGTGACCAACAAGGGTGACGTGCTCGCGACCGCACGGGTTGCCGGGATCCAAGCAGCCAAGCGCGCACCGGAGCTTTTGCCCATGGCGCACCCAGTTTTAGTGGGGAACACCTATATCAATTTCATGATCGCTGATACGTATATCGAAATTGAAGCCAGTGTCGACACGGTGGACCGCACGGGTGTGGCGATGGAAGCCATGACGGCCGTGTGCGTGGCGGCTCTCACGATCTACGACATGTGTAAGTCCAACGATCCGACGATGACCATTGAGAACGTGGCCCTTTGGGAAAAATCAGGTGGTCGATCGGGTACTTGGCGTCGCGAGGATCACGTCGAATAACGAGGCTTTTTCGGGAGTTGGTGCGCCCGTTGTGTGCTGTGTCCTTGGCCATTTGGTGAGATGACACCTGGGCGGTACTCTCAGATACTGCAAAACGAACGGAAACGAAATGAGTGGACTTCGAGGTGGGGTAGAAGAAAGCAGAGAGCGCAAGGTTGCGCTCTTTTTAACCCTGACCGAAGCCTTTGAGCGTGGGACGCCGGTTACCCAAGAAGAGATTTTTGCGGAACTGAAAATCGACGAATTTCCCTATAAGGGAAAGGTGCCGACGAAGCGTCTCGCCTACGAGGGAGCCTTTGACGCTAAACGTCAAAAATTTGAACGCGATAAAGCTGATATTCGCGACTTGGGCTTTCAAATTGAAACGTTGTTTCGCGATGACCGAACGGGCTACTGGATTGACCAGCGAACGGCGTACGCACCGCCACTTGATTTCACCGATGACGAACAGCGCGTGGTCGCGGTGGCCCTTCGGGTCTTGGGTTTTGGTTCGGCGGGTGTTGCTCGTTTATTCGTCGATGGACCGGTGCCCACGAGCGGGGGACTGGCGTATTCCGCGGCGTACACGCCAATCTTGGCAGCGCTGCATGACCGTCGCGTTATTCGATTTCGCTACCGCTCGCGTACGAGCAAGCAGCGCAGCCTTTGGCCACTTCGCGTGCACGTGGACGGCGGCAACGGCTACGTCGTCGGCGTGGTCGATGGAAGCGAGCAGGTAAAAGGCTTTCGGATCAACCGCATCGAATCAGAAGTCGAAATTCAGAGCGAAACGTTCAGTGCTTCTGATGAACAGCGCACGTTGGCCCGTGAATGGAATCCGCACTTTGACAAAGATCTCGAACCAATGCGCGTTGAACTTGAAACCAATGAGGCCTACGCCCGCGTTTTGCCCGTCGGCGAAGCCGTCGTGCGTCTGGGTGCGTCAAAGAACGGAAGGGTGAAGGCCAAGATTGATTTCGATGGCCTCGTCGCCGCTCGCTACGCGTTGCTCGAGTGCGCCGAACACGTTCGACTCCTTGGCCCCGAAGCCGTCAAAAAGGATCTCGAGAAGTGGCTCAAGGGCGTTAATCGCCCGACAAAATTGGAAGAATCGGCTATTCGTTTCCCACGTACGCCTTCAGGCACGGACACGCTGGGTCCGACGCTGCAACTCATTTCCGCCGTGTACCAAGCACCCGACGGCATCAGGGCGAGTGCCCTCGCGGACCGTTTCGCCATGAGTACCGAGCTCGTGAAGTCCATTATGAGTCGACTCATTGCGTTGCAACTGGCCAGTGACCCCACCACGTATCTCGTGCAGATTGAACAAGAAGACGACACCGACGACGATGTTCCCGATCCCACGTACGTTCGCGGCAGTGATTACGAAGCCCGCACGGGTTCTCGATTCTCGCCCTTGCTTTGGCGCGACCTCTTCGAAATCAATATTGCCTTGCACCAGGCTTCGACGCTCGATAATGATCCGGCAATTAAGAGCGCTATCGCACGAATTGAAGAAGCGGTCGGCGACTGGACCAAAGTCTTGGGCGTCGTGGAACCACCCTTTCAACAGGCTTTGCAGGAATCCATTGCGAACAAGGAACAACTGAAAATTGTCTACGCGGCCGAAAGCGAAGGCCAATTCACCACGCGTTCGATTGAACCCACGGAAATTCGAATGTTGAATGGCCGCTTCTTTGTTCGAGCCTGGTGTCACCTGCGAGCGGATTGGCGTAATTTTCGCGTGGATCGGATCGTTGACGTGGTCGCCAAATCACCACGAATCAACCAGCCACCGGCGGATACGTCACTCAATTGGTTGTCCGAGGCGGGCGATGGTGGTTTTGACGTTGTGGTGGTACTTCCGCCGGCTCAGCGTTGGGTGTTTGAGACGCTCACGAATGTTCAGTGGGCGGTGGTGTCGGACGATCTTTTGGCCGCGAAAGTCGCCATTCGAAGCGAAGATTTTCTTGATCGATTGATGCTTAAGGCGGGTCCGGGTTGCTCGGTAGTAACCCACGAATATGCACTGGCGGGTCGGGCACTCGCGCAGACGATCGAAAAACTGCTTTAAGGCGACCGTTGGGCACTCCTGGAAGAGGTGTCGTGATTCGCATGTTGCCGCGAACGTCGCGTGACGTTTCGTACTTGAGCTCCGATCAAGCACTCGAACTTAGCGGCGTGCGAGACGGTGACGCCGGTTGGTGGATCCGAGGTTCGGGGGACTGCACGAATGAACGCGACGTCGAACAGGTGCTGTGCGCCACCGAGAGGTCAAGTGTCGTAGGTTTTGACCTCGTGGTCGCGGCCCCGCGACCTATCTCAATTTTGTTGGCCGTCGGCACATACGAAGAACAGCGTCACGTTGTTCGGGCGCATCGTGACGCGGTGTCCTCGGCCATTCAGTACCTTGATGAGCGCGGCGTCGTGACACGCCGTCAGCAAAGTGGCGACGTTCGAGATGAACAAGGACGCTGGGAAAGCGTGGTGGCCTTTACGCATGGTATTAATCGTCACGGTGAACCTCACCTGCACGATCACGTACTCGTGGGTTCTCGACCGTTTGACTCTTCCTACGCCCTCGACAGTCGATCGCTTAACGTTCACCTAGCGGCAGCCGACGCGTTGTATCGAGCTTCGATGCGCATCGATATTCGTGAACGCACCAGTCGAAATATCTGGCGATCATTTCAGGGTATCGAGCACGTGGAGGGTGTGGATTCGGGACATCGGACGTTGTGGCCGGGACATCACCGTGAACGTGGCGAGAAGCTTTATTGGTCGCGTCACGACGCCACGTCCTCGTGGGGTCGTACCCTTAAGCACTACGAAGCAGAATTCGAACCTCAACGACCTGCGCGTGATCCAAATGAACTCGACGAACACGTTTTTGGAGGACACTTCGAAGGACAATTGCGGGTGACCCGAAGAGATATAGTGGCGGCGTTTGCCAACGCCGCCACATTTGGAGCGCGGGCGAACGATGTCACCGCCATGGTGGACGAGCTCTATCCCGCGCTTCGAACTTCAAGGGGAATCAGAGAAGAGAGCATTGGTGTTCCACAGGCAAGACAAATTGAAAACGTTCGTCAACACGGCCCTCGGCCCACCAAGGAGATGGACCTTGATATCTGGCGTCAGCGCGTGAGGTCTCTCGAGCGAACGTACGGCGACCGCTCGAGATGACGTCGAAATCGTTCATCGCGGTGTGCTGGCGTCAGGGCAATCCAGCGCAATTGTTTCGTGGTGTCCAAGCCCAGCGCAAAACCCGGGCGACCATGGGCCAATTCGGCGTTCGTGACTCGTTCGCGTTCGTTCCACGACAGCGAACTTCCCGACGCCGCGCCGCGCGCGTTTCGCTGTAAAACGGGCGACGACACGTATTCTTTTCCCGCCAAACTGGCCAGCATATCGAGGGTGAAATTGTCCGCAATTCCCGGTAAAACAACGGACGTCGGGAAAAGTGACAAGAAACCGTCGGCGTTGGCTCCCCAGCGCCCCCGCGCTTGGGAGAGATCTTGCAAACATGCGAGGGTCAGAACACCTTGGCCCCCACCTTCGGAAACAATGCTGGCCAATTGGGGCAGTGGTGCGACGTTCGCGAGTTCATCCAAGGCGAGAAGCAGCTGCGCGCCTTCGTGGTGTCGGTCATAGGTAGCGTGCACGATTTCATCAATGAGTCCTACCACGAGGGGTACCGTCACGGCTTGGTGTCGACTAGGCGCCACAATGTGCAAATGATGGCGCCCCTTTAAAAACTCGGCAACGTCGAGCGGCGCCTCGCGGCTGGCTTGTCGCGCGGCCTCGGTGCGAAGACCCGCGAATAGTCCCGACGCGGTTGACCAAACACCGGATAGTTCGCGTTCTTCGGTAGAAAGAACACCCTGCAAGGACGTGACGGACGGATGATGTTCGCCGTATTGACGCGTCAAGTCTTCGAGCGCGTCACTCGCTTGACGAAGATCCACGCGCGAACTGAGCGTCGGCATCGTGATGTCATTGAGAGCTGCTGCGTGCAAGAGAGGTGCGACCAACGTGCTCGCACGCTCAGTCCAATGATCGTCACTTCGATCAACGCGATTACGCCGAGCGACATCGGTCATGGTCCTCGTTGCTAGAACGGCTCCGTCCCACGTTTTTCCTTGACGAATAGATGAATATCCAACGCGATGAACACCACGTGGAACTCGGACAGTTCCGCTCGGATCAAAGAGCAACGTCGAGTGATTACTCGTTGCCTTCGCCATTGATTGAACTACGTCGTCTTTCGTCGACGTAGTAACGACTGCACGCCTTGTCATCAGGAGATTCGGAATGATTATCGACGAGGTTTTTCCACTGCGAGACGGTCCAAGTACGAGTGTGGAGCGTTCATCGCCACTCATGGCGTCACCATTTGACGTTCGTCCTAAATAATTACCAAAGTCATTCATAAGTAAAAACAACGGTCGCGAAGCGAGGATGCTTGACATTGGATGAAAAAGCGAGTGAACTTTAAGTGTCCTTGTGTGACGAAGAAGAACGTTGTAACGCGATGCATGCGTGTGTCGGGACATAACTCTTCATCACTAAGGGCCGTGCACTGCGATTGGTTATTGCACAGCCGGGTGGCTGGGCAGTTCACGATCGAGTTCATGTGGTCAAGGAGGTACCGCAAATTGTTTGGCACCACGGTGGTGTCCGGCAGGTCCCAAGTTGATTCAACGTTGAGTCCCAAGGAGGGAAAGTGGCTACTGCCGCGAAGAAAAAGGCTCCGGCCAAAAAGGCTCCTGCTAAGAAGGCTGCCAAGAAGCGTCCTGCTAAGAAGGCCGTGAAGAAGGCTCCTGCCAAGAAGAAGGCAGTTGCTAAGAAGGCTGCCAAGAAGCGTCCTGCTAAGAAGGCTGCCAAGAAGAAGGCTCCTGCTAAGAAGGTTGCTAAGAAGCGTCCTGCTAAGAAGGCTGCGAAGAAGGCTCCTGCTAAGAAGGCAGCCAAGCGCAAGTAGTACGTGTCCCATTAGGGAACGTGAAAAAAGGGGGGCTTTGCCCCCCTTTTTTCATTGTCCCGCTAGGTAGCGGGTATCGCCTGGCTCATCGACGTCAAACTGCCAAGCGGAATCACGGAACACCTCACATTTGACTCCCAAACGGAGAGCCTCCTTCTCGTGAGCTTGGGCGGAAAAGGGGCCGTAGGCGAACCGAAAATCCAGGCCCGTTGGCAACACCATCACGTTGGTGCCGGTGCCCGTGTAATCCGTATAAATACTGATGTTTTCGCTAAACCGGGCGACTCCCAACCCTTCGGGACGCGCTAAATCGCCGTGGACAATGATTAGCGTCTTGTAGGAGCCTCCAAGTTGCCCGTAGACGTCGCTAATAGCCCCATTTAGGCTCAAAAAGGCCGTTCGAAAGGCGATGGCTCCCGCAGTCGCGGCAAAATCGAGGATCTCGTTATTGTCCGAAACCACGATTCTGGCCCTTGGTTTGGATGCCTCTAAAACATGCGACGCTAACTTCTCGGCCAAAGCGCCTGCGCCAAAAATGCCCAATTCGTCGCGTAAGCGGGTTTTGGAGTTGTGGAACGCCTTGAGTGGAATCACGATGGCTTCTGGCGACGTGGAGCTTTGATCGCGCTTGCTCTCGTCCATGCAAAGACCTTAGAGCGCAAGCCTTAGAAAGTACCTTTGAAGCGTGGTAACCCATTTGGATTTTGAGGCAATGGCGTTGGCCACCGGACCCGTGGTCGGAATCGACGAGGTTGGTCGTGGTGCGCTCGCGGGACCAGTCGCCGTTGGCGCCGTGCTTGTCTCGAAGCTCACTGCGGCTCCTTCGGGCCTTAATGACTCCAAGTTGCTCTCCGCGTCCCAGCGAAGTGCGCTGGTACAGCCCATCATTGATTGGTGCGACGCCTTCGCAATTGGCATGGCCAGTGCCGAAGAAATTGATGATTGGGGCCTTCGAACAGCACTGGCGGTGGCGGCGAATCGCGCGCTGTTGCAACTTAGCCTGACGCCGTCGTCAGCCCTCATTGACGGAAATCTCAACCTACTGCAATCTCCTCGGACGTTGAATTTCTCCCTTACTCCCGTACCTGACTTACCCTTCTTCTCTTTGCCAACATTGAGCGTGGTGAAGGGTGATCAAACTTGTGCCACGATTGCCGCGGCTTCGGTGCTCGCCAAGGTGACTCGCGACGCACTGATG
>Ga0181519_10002613_pt1 | contig 15215 bp, 13 predicted proteins | sample PEATcosm2014_Bin_26_FD_121102 | JGI IMG/M metagenome (GOLD analysis project Ga0181519, IMG submission 121102) | Peatland microbial communities from MTU Mesocosm Facility, Houghton, MI, USA - PEATcosm2014_Bin02_10_metaG | ecosystem: Environmental > Terrestrial > Soil > Wetlands > Peat | place...
CCTTGGTGATGGCCGCCGTCAACGTCGTCTTGCCATGATCGATGTGACCGATCGTCCCAACGTTTACGTGCGGCTTGCTGCGATCAAATTTCTCTTTCGCCATTGGAGCTCCTAAAAAGCTGCCGTCCCTGACGGGACTCGAATCATTTATTGCACTACCCAGGACTCCGCTTCGCTCCGTCCTGGGCTATCATGACGCCGCACCTGCGGCGCTCTATCCTTCAGCTTCCTACCTCAGTAACTACAACCAAACTGACTCAAGGGGTCGCTGTTACAAATCTACTTAGTTCCTGCCGGACTTTTCCCTTGCACCTTGGCCACAATCTCTTCCGCCACGGCGCGCGGCGCCTCTTCGTAGCGCGAGAAATGCATGCTGAAGGTCGCGCGGCCCTGAGTGTTCGAGCGCATATTGGTCGCATAGCCAAACATCTCGGCCAGCGGAACCATTGCCTTGATCACCTGCGATCCGGCGCGATGCTCGATACCTTCAATGCGTCCCCGCCGGCTGCTCAAATCGCCAATGATCGTGCCCATGTACTCTTCCGGCACAACCACCTCTACCGACATCACCGGCTCCAGCAACACCGGGCTGGCCTTGCGCGCCGCTTCCTTGAATGCCATCGAACCGGCAATCTTGAAGGCCATTTCGTTGGAATCGACATCGTGATAGCTGCCGTCGTAGAGCGTGGCCTTCACGTCGACCATTTCGTAGCCGGCAAGAACGCCGCCTTCCATGGCTTCCTTAATGCCCTGGTCAACCGGCTTGATGAATTCCTTGGGAATCACGCCGCCGACGACTTCATTGACAAACTCGTAGCCCTTGCCAGGCTCGTTCGGCTCCAGCCGGATGCGCACGTGACCGTACTGGCCGCTGCCGCCGGTCTGGCGAATGTATTTGCCTTCGGCCTGCGACTGCTTGCGAATGGTCTCGCGATAGGCCACCTGCGGCTTGCCGACATTGGCCTGCACGTTAAACTCTCGCATCATGCGGTCCACGAGGATCTCCAGATGGAGCTCGCCCATGCCGCTGATGATGGTTTGTCCGCTGTCGGGATCGGTGTTGACCTTGAAGGTGGGGTCTTCCTGCGCCAGCTTGCCCAGCGCCACACCCATCTTTTCCTGGTCGCCTTTGGTCTTAGGCTCAACCGCAACCGAGATCACGGGCGCCGGGAATTCAATCGACTCCAGGATGATCGGATGGTCCTCGTCGCAAATGGTGTCGCCAGTGGTGATGTGCCTGAGTCCGACGCAAGCGCAGATGTCGCCGGCATAGATTTCGCTGATGTCCTCGCGCTTGTTGGCATGCATCTTCAGCAGGCGGCCAATTCGCTCGGAGCGTGAACGTCCACTGATGTGCACGCTGTCGCCCTGCTTCAGATGGCCCGAGTACACGCGGATAAAGGTGAGCTGCCCGACAAACGAGTCGCTCATGATCTTGAACGCCAGCGCCGAGAACGGGGCCTTGTCGTCGGCGGCCCGCACTTCTTCTGCGCCCGTGTCGGGGTTGAGCCCTTTGACCGGAGGAACATCCAGCGGCGATGGCAGGTAGTCCACCACGGCGTCCAGCATTGGCTGAATGCCTTTGTTCTTGAAGGCTGTTCCGCAGATCACCGGGAAGACCTTCATCTTCAGCGTGGCCCGGCGCAAGGCAGCCTTCAGCTCAGCTTCGCCGATGGCTTCGCCTTCGATGTACTTGTGCATCAGTTCGTCCTGATCGTCGTTCTCCACGACCGTCTCGACCAGAATCTGATGGTAGGCTTGCGCCTTCTTCTTCAGCTCTTCGGGAATCTCTTCGACCTCGTACTCGGCGCCCATGCTTTCGTCGTTCCAGATGATCGCCTTCATGGTCATCAGGTCGATGACGCCTTTGAACTTGTCTTCCTGGCCGATGGGCAGCTGAATGGCGACGGGGCGCGCATTGAGCCGCTTGCGGATGGTGTCGACGGCGTGCTCGAAGTCAGCGCCCATCTTGTCCATTTTGTTGATGAAGCAAATCCGCGGGACACCGTATTTGTCGGCCTGGCGCCACACAGTCTCCGATTGCGGCTCGACCCCATGGACGGCATCGAACACGGCGCAGGCGCCATCGAGCACGCGCAGCGAGCGCTCAACTTCCGCAGTGAAATCCACATGGCCGGGAGTGTCGATGATGTTGATGCGAATGTCTTTCCATACGCAGGTGGTCGCGGCGGAAGTGATAGTGATGCCGCGCTCCTGCTCCTGCGCCATCCAGTCCATCGTCGCGGTGCCTTCATGGACCTCGCCAATACGGTGCGTGCGTCCTGTATAGAACAGGATGCGCTCCGTGGTGGTGGTCTTACCGGCATCGATGTGGGCCATGATGCCGATATTCCTGCAACGCTCTAATGGGACCTGTCTGGGCACAATCTTTTCCGTTTCTTGCTAGGCGACCTTGGTCGGGTTGAATCTGTCTCTTACCAGCGATAGTGCGCGAAGGCCTTATTGGCCTCGGCCATGCGGTGCACATCTTCTTTCTTCTTAATGGCCGCACCTTTACCATTGGCAGCGTCGAGCAGCTCATTGGTCAGCTTGTCGATCATGCCTTTTTCGCCGCGGCTACGGCTGTACTGCAAAATCCAGCGGATGGCCAGCGACGTGCGGCGGTCGGCATTCACCTCGATCGGCACCTGGTAGTTGGCGCCGCCTACGCGGCGGGTCTTCACTTCCAGCACCGGCTTGGCGTTCTCCACCGCCTTCTTGAACAGCTTGATGGCCTCGTCGCCACCCTTTTCCTCGAGCTTCTTCATGGCGTTGTAGAAGATCGACTGGGCGGTGCTCTTCTTGCCGTCCCACATCATGGAGTTCACAAACTTGTTTACCAGCGTGGAGTCATACACCGGGTCGGCCAGGGGCTCACGCTTTGCGATATGTCCTTTTCTCGGCATAAATCCTCGACTAGGCTTTCGGCCTCTTGGCTCCATACTTGGAGCGGCTCTGCTTGCGGTTGGCGACACCCACGGAGTCCAGCGTGCCGCGCACCACGTGATAACGCACGCCCGGCAAGTCCTTCACGCGGCCGCCGCGGATCAGCACAATCGAGTGCTCCTGGAGGTTGTGGCCGACACCGGGAATATAGGTTGTCACCTCGATGCCGTTGGTCAACCTGACGCGCGCAACCTTGCGCAGTGCCGAGTTCGGCTTCTTAGGCGTCTGGGTGTACACGCGAGTGCAAACCCCGCGCTTCTGCGGGCACGACTGTAGCGCCGGGCTGGCCGTCTTATAGTTCGGCGCCGTCCGGCCTTTCCGCACCAGTTGGTTAAAAGTAGGCACTCTCGGTAACTCCTTCGTGTCTTCAGGCCAGTCTTTCGACCAGCAGATGCTGCGACTCCAGGCCGCCTTCGCGGCACAAGACCGCAAACCGCGCCCACCCGGCAGCCGCATCAGCGGCTTCGGCCGTGGCGCAATAACCTCGTCCCCATTTTTGGGGCTGGGCAGCATTTCACGTGGCCACAGGCCACTTTGCCCATGCTTCCCCAGCGCATAGCTGGAGAACGTTGGTTTCCGCTCAGGTTGGGCTTACGACGGTGGCGCCGTGTCGTCCCGCAACCGGCTCGATGCCGGAATGCGAAGATCAAGAACGAGGGCGCTCCGTTTCGTTGCCTCGGCCCGCATACCCACCGGAAAGCTCCGGCGGAAGCGCAGGCACGTTTCAGCGAGGATCCCGCAAAACAATTCTACAGGATATGGAGCAAAGCAGCACAGCCAGACACTACAGGCAGGCCAAACATAACTCGCAGAACCCTCTTACTATAGCAATCGGAATCGCGTGCCGTCAACCAATTCCGCAAGATTTGCCTTACTTCTTACGTCACGGGGAAGGCATGGCCAGAACGGCAACAAACTTCAGTGGCGGCGCGCTGCGAAACAGTCGATACAAATAATAGTCGATATGAATAGAGCAGCGGTAGACCCAAGCAGAATTGTGAATCTCGAGATCCTCGACTTCCCCCTCAACCGAAAAAGAGAATCGCCTCCACTCAGGATGAGAGGCGGAGGCGATTTAGCATTTGCTGACGGCTGACAGCTTGCTTAATACGAATATCCGTCCGGCTGTGACACCGAGCCGACCTCGACCTTGGTGTCAACGTAGTCTCGTCCCGCCTCGACTGCTTTCCGGTCGAGTTCCAGCAGCTTGGGATTTTTCACCGTCTCTTCCAGCACGGCAATCGCCGACTCCGCCGGCAGGCACTCAGTTTCTTCCAGCAACGCCGCCAGCATAACCACATTGGCGACCTTCGCCGAGCCCAGGCCGTCTGCAATCTCCGAAGCCGGCACGCAGACCGTGCGCGCCTGCGGCGCGCTGAATCCCGCGGGCAGTTTGGTGCTGTTGTACAGAATCAATCCGCCGGAAGCGACCGTAGGCCCGAATTTGTGCAGCGACAGTTCATTCATTGCGACCAGTACCTCGGGCTGCGAGATCAGAGGCGAGCCGATACGGTCATGCGAAAGCATGACGTGGCAGTGCGCACTGCCGCTGCGCATCTCCGGGCCGTACGACGGCAGCCAGCTCACTTCCATGTTCTCGCGCAGACCCATCTCAGCCAGCAACTGACCCATCAGCAGAACGCCTTGTCCGCCAAAGCCGGCGAGCTTCACGGTCAGATCGCGGGTGTGATGATGCCGCCGGGGGAGTGGTTCGGAGGTCTGCCCTTCCGCCACTTCCAGTGCCTCCGCAATGGTTTTCACCGGGACCTTCGCATCAACCGGCAACTCCGGTTTGCGATCGCGAAAGACGCCTAGCGGAAATGTCTTCATCAGGGTTTCTCCAACCCACTTGCGGCAAACCACCGGATCCATCTTCATAATGGTCGGGCAGGGCGAGAGGAACTCGACCAGCGAGAAGCCGCCACCATCCTTCTGGATCTGGAGCGCCTTCCTGACCGCCTTCTTCGCCTTCATGATGTTCTTCATGTCGCTGAGGGCAACCCGCTCGAGATATGTGGGCGTCTCCAGCGCAGCCAGCAACTCGCAAACGTGAATGGGCAGTCCCTCATTGTGGGAACGGCGTCCCCACGGCGATGTGGTGCTCTTCTGGCCAACCAGGGTGGTCGGCGCCATCTGGCCGCCGGTCATCCCGTAGATAGAGTTGTTGACGAAGAAGACGCAGATGTTTTCGCCGCGATTAGCGGCGTGAATAATCTCTGCCGTGCCGATGGCCGCAAGATCGCCATCGCCCTGGTACGCCATCACGATCGACTCGGGATTGGCGCGCTTGAGCGCCGTAGCCGCTGCCGGAGCGCGGCCATGCGCCACCTGCACGTTGCCCACGTCAAAGTAGTAATAAGCAAAAACCGAGCAGCCGACGGGGCTGACCAGAACGGCGCGATCCTGCACGCCCAGCTCGGTCAGCGCCTCCGCAATCAGTTTGTGGACGACGCCGTGGCCGCAGCCCGGGCAGTAGTGCGTCTGGTTCTGCAACTCGGCCTTGCGTTCGTACTTGTCGTAGAACGCCGGCGATTTTTCGTGAATTACTTCGTAGCCTTCCACAAGTCTCTCCTAACCCCGGTTCGTATCCCACCGGGGTCCCCGACGAGCGCTGCTTTTGCGCTTGACGGGGTGGTTATACGTGGGCTGCCATGCGCGCGAAAACCTGCGCCGTAATTTCTTCGGTCATGGGAACGTTGCCGCCGACGCGGCCGTAATATTCCACTGGGACGCTGCCGTTGAGGGCCAGCTTCACGTCCTCCACCATCATTCCCGTGCTCAGCTCAACCGCCAGTACCTGCTTGACGTGCTTGGCCGTCTCGCACAGCTCGCGCGACGGAAATGGCCACAGTGTGATGGGACGGAACAAGCCAGCCTTCATGCCCTGGGCGCGCAGCTGATCCACCGCCGAACGCAGCACGCGCGAAACGATGCCAAAGCCGACCAGCAGAATGTCCGCGTCTTCCGTCAAATAGTTCTCGTGACGGCTTTCCAGCTCCTGGGCAAGCTGATACTTGCTCTCCAGCTTGCGGACGTGGGCTTCCAACGCATCGGGTTCCAGCACGATAGAGGTGATCACGTTCTTCCTGGACTCGGCCGTGCCCTTCACTGCCCACTCTTTTTCCGGCGGCACGATGTCGCGCATCTTGATTTCCAGCGGCTCCATCATCTGGCCGACGTAGCCGTCGGTCATGATGACCGCCGGGTTCCGATAGCGGTCGGCAAGCTCAAAGGCCAGCACGGTGAGGTCGAACATCTCCTGCACCGACGCAGGCGCCAGTACGATATTGCGATAGCAGCCGTGGCCCCCGCCCTTCACCACGCAGAAGTAGTCGCTTTGCTCGGGGGCGATGTTGCCCAGGCCCGGACCGCCGCGCACTACATCGACGATGACGCCCGGCAGCTCCGCACCCGCCATATAGGAGATACCCTCCTGCATCAGGCTCAGCCCCGGCCCGGACGACCCGGTCATCACCCGCCGGCCCGCCGATGATGCGCCGTACACCATGTTGATGGCCGCTACTTCGCTCTCCGCCTGCAAAAACGTTCCGCCGACTTCCGGTATGAGGAGCGCGGCATATTCGGCGATCTCGCTGGCCGGGGTGATGGGATATCCATAAAAGGCCTTGCAACCGGCCAGGACCGCGCCTTTTACGATGGCCACGTTTCCTTTACAGAGCTGCCGCATGGTTCACCTCCTGCCTCGGCACGGGCGGAACCGCCGTTTTGGCCGATGGCGTCAGGCGTTCGACGGTGATAGCGCCTGGCTCCGGACAGCAATAGAAACAAGCGCCGCATGCGGTGCAGCCTTCGCCGCTGTATTGCGCCGCATGCACACCGTAATGGTTGAGATCGGGCGCCAGTGCAAGACATTCAGGAGGACACGACTCTACGCACAAGCCGCATCCTTTGCATTCTTCCGTATCGATGATGACATTGCCGCGCGGTTGCGATGACATGGTTACCCTCGGACTTCAACTTCAAAAACGTTACGTTGGAACCAGCGTTGCTGTTCGCAGTACTCAAGGAGCTGGTTGTGAAACTTGGGATGGGCAATCTGGATGAGCGCCTCGGCGCGCTGGCGGATCGTGCGCCCATGCAGATAGGCGACCCCATATTCGGTGACGACGTAGTGCACGTCTCCCCGCCCGGTCAGCACTCCTGCGCCATGGGCCAGTCGCGGCACAATGCGCGAGATGGTGCCGCCTTTGGCGGTTGAGGGCAGCGCAATGATCGGTTTGCCATACTTGGAGCGCGCCGCCCCGCGGATGAAGTCGAGCTGTCCGCCAAAGCCGCTGTAGAACTGCGATCCGATCGATTCGGCGCAGACCTGCCCGGTCAAGTCGACTTCGATCGCCGAGTTGATGGCCACCATGCGATCGTTGGCGGCGATGCGGAAGGGATCGTTGGTGTACGCCGAAGGATGGAACTCGAAGATGGGGTTCTCGTCGATAAAGTCGAACAGCGTGCGGGTGCCCAGCACAAAACCGAGAATGATTTTGCGCGGCTTCATGTTCTTCCGCTGCCCGTTGATGACCCCGGCCTCGACCAATGGAATCACGTTGTCCGAAATCATCTCGGTGTGCACGCCGAGATCTCGGCGATCCATCAGATTAGGCAGAATGGCATCGGGAATCGCCCCTATCCCACACTGTAAGACAGCCCCGTCTTCGATCAACGAGGCCACGCGGGCACCAATTTGCTGGAAGACCTGATTGCTCGGTTGCTTCTTCATCTCGCATAGCGGACGTGACAGCTCCACGATGCGATCGATTTCACTGACGTGGATGAAGCTGTCACCATAGGTGCGCGGCATCTGGGCATTCACCTGCGCCACCACGTGGTGCGCATATTTCGCTGCCGTCAGCGTGCACTCAACGCCGACGCCGAAACTACAGTAGCCGTGCGAGTCGGGCGGCGAGACCTGGATGAAGGCCACGTCGATCGGCATCTCGCCGTTCTCGAACAGGGCTTCCACTTCGCCGAGAAAGATAGGTGTGTAGTCGGCGCGGCCGTCGTTCACGGCCTCGCGAACGTTGCCCCCCACAAACAACGCGTTATGACGAAAATGCCCTGCCATATCGGGCGCGCAGTAGGGAGAGGTGCCGCAGGTCAGCAGATGTATCAACTCGACGTTCTTTACGTAGGGCGCGCGCCCCATCAGCGCTTCCACCAGCGCTTCCGGCTCGGCGCAGCCAGGGTGGATATACACTCGCATTCCTGATTCCACGCAGCTCACCGCCTCCTCGGCGGTTACCAGTTTGCTGCGATATTGTTCTATCCAGGACATGAACAATGGCCCCCTTCAGGCGGTTAATGTCTCCGACTTCACCGAATACCCAGCGGTGGAGCGTTCGTGCCCCAGCGCGGCGTAATAGATGGCCAGATGGAAAAACCTGTCGAGCATCACCAGCAGCTCCAGTTCGCCGAAGATCTCGGCCGGGCGCTCCAGCTGGGCGTGCTTTTGCAGGTAGTCCCACAAGTTTTCGCGGACCAGGCAGATCATCCAGACCACCTGGCTGATGGGAACGCCCTGGGCGGCGCGCTGCGCACCGACCTCCAGATAGCGAGTCTCGATGTCGGCTTCCGTCTTACCTAACAGCCAGTCACCCAGGTGGCGATAGACGTCATACACCTTTTCCGTCAGCTGACCGGCAGGTACGTTGGCATAAGCCGAACACTTGGCATCTTCGCGATAACGGTGCTCCAGGCTGCGAGCTAGTCCGTCGGAATGGGTTTCTATTAGCTTAACCAGGCGGTACGCGAGCAACATGGCTCACCTCGTTACCTCGGCCGAGGCTGCATATGGCAGGGTGCAACCAGCCGGCTCCGGCCCTCACTCTCTTACATTCAAGTGTCGCCCCTGGACGGCCAAACAGCCGTGATTGCAGTCACCCGCAAAAGTGACGAAGGTCACTCGGAAGCTGTCAGCCGTCAGCTATCAGCCGTCAGCCAACAACTTGCACCATTTAGGGCGCAGCGCGAGCGGGGTAAGAGCAAGAAAAACCAAGGCTTGAGACGCACTTCACAGCATCAGCTGACGGCTGATAACTGACGACTGACAGCTTCCATGACATTTGTCATCCCGCTCCCCTGACAATCGGCACTACTGCCGCCATTCCGCATGACGGATGATCCTACTGTGCTCGAACGAACAGAGCACGGGAGCAACCGATGTCATCCGCAATCTCATTTCAACCCATCGCCAGTGGGCCTTCGTCAGCAGCCCCGGTCGCCGAAAAGCCGCCGCGCACTCCGCTGGCGGCTCAACCCGTAAGCATTGCCCGCGGTCGCAATCTAAAGAAACATTACGGGAACCTTGTGGCCCTCGATGACCTGAACCTTGAAATCCGGGCTGGCGAACTGCTGGCGCTTCTAGGACCAAACGGCGCCGGCAAGACCACGCTGGTACGCATGCTGCTGGGAGTCGCGCGGCCTGACTCCGGCAACGTGTCGGTGTTCGGAACCGACCCTTACCTTGGCAAAGTCCAGGACCGGCTCGGGGCCATGCTCCAGGTGGGACGCGTGCCCGAGACGCTGAAAGTCCGCGAGCACATCGATCTGTTCTCGTCCTACTACCCCAATCCACTGCCGCTGCAAGAGACGTTCGAGATCGCTGGCCTCGCCGAGATCAAGGACCGGCCTTATGGCGAGCTGTCGGGCGGGCAGAAGCAGCGGGTGCTGTTCGGCATTGCGATCTGCGGCAATCCTGACCTGCTGTTCCTCGACGAGCCGACAGTCGGTCTTGACGTTGAAGCGCGCCGCCTGATGTGGTCGCAGATTCGCAGCCTGATCGCGCGCGGCAAGACTGTTCTGCTAACGACCCATTATCTAAACGAGGCCGATGCTCTGGCCGATCGCATTCTGGTGCTGAATAAGGGTGCAATCATCGCCGAAGGCACGCCTGCCGAAATCAAGGCGCGCGCCATGGGCAAGCAGGTTCGCTGCACCAGCCGGTTGACGCTGGAAGAAGTCCGCCAGATTCCCGGCGTGTTGAGTGTGAAGGCCGACCGCAATGCCTTCGAGTTGCAAGTGAACGCCGCCGAGCCGGTAGTGCGGGAACTACTGCAACGCGATAGCTGGCTCGCCGACTTGGAAGTTACCAACGCGGGGCTGGAAGAGGCGTTCCTGGCACTGACGAAGAACCACAACACTGCATCGAAGGAGAACTGATATGGCTGCAACTACTTTTCCTGCCGCTCTGGGCCTTCCGCGGCGCTCGCTGCAAAGGAGCCTGGCCGTCTATGCGAAGGAGGCGAAATACGAGCTACTAAAGAACGTCCGCATCCCGGTGTATGCGATTTCGACGGTCGCGTTCCCGCTGATGTTTTATGTGCTCTTCGGCATCGTGCTGGGGCGCGGCGAGCCCGCGAGCACCGAACGTGCAACGTATGCGCTGGCAACGATGGGCTGCTTTGGGGTGATGGCGGTCGCGCTCTTCGGCTTTGGGGTGAGCCTGGCGATGGAGCGGGGCCAGGGATGGCTGCAACTGAAGCGCGCCTCGCCCATGCCGGTAAGCGCATATTTTGCGGGCAAGCTGTTCTCCGCAGTGGTCTTCAGCACTGTGATCATGCTGATGCTGCTGACAGTGGGAATTCTGTTTGGTGGAGTCCGTCTGCCGATCGCTACCGCTGCCAGGCTGGTCGGCATTCTGGTGGCAGGTTCGATTCCGTTTTGCGCCATGGGGCTGGCGATTGGCTATTTCGCCAAGCCAAACTCGGCGCCCGCCGTGGTCAACCTGATCTACTTACCGATGTCGTTCTGCTCGGGATTGTGGATTCCGCTGTTTCTGCTGCCGCATGGACTGCGCGTACTGGCGACGTTCCTGCCACCGTTTCACCTGTCCCAGTTAGCCTTGAACGCCGTGGGGCTGGCCCCGAACCCCACTCCGGCATGGGGACACGTAGAAGCGCTGATAGCTTTCACCCTCGTCAGCCTGGGCGTGGCGGCGTGGGGCTATCGCCGGGATGAAGGCAAGACCTACGGATGAGAAGCCGCTGTTCGCGGCTAGCTGTCAGCTTTCAGCCGTCAGCTTCAACGGCGAGTTTGCTGAAAGTTGATGGCTGATAGCTGACGGCTTCTCAATAGCGATTCACGCAACAAGGAGTCAACATGAAATGCCGAACTACGGAATGGATTCTTTGGGCGCTAGCAATGATAGTGTTTCTGTGGCTGACACTGAGCGGCCGCACGCGGGACCTGGGACTGGCGATTGCGGCTGTGGCCGTGCTGTGGTATGTCGTTGTGCCGGTACTCAGTTCTGGACGAGAATAGCCGGGGGAAGATTCGAGAACCATGAATAGCCTGCGAACACTCTTGTGGAAGATCTATCCCAACGACGACCGGCATCGTTGGATGGCCGTGCTATGGCTGCCCTTCATGATCTGGTTCTTCGTTGACCCGCTGTGGAACCATGCCGGACCGCTGCTGTGGATTGGCAACACCGTCTACGGCCTGATTTTTGTCTGGCTGTATCTGTATTCGTTCTCCCACCGCGAGCCGCTAAGGTCTTATGCGGTGGTCGCAATGTTTCTGATGGCGGCAGCGCTGGTTCCCTTCCACAATGGCGCGGTCAGTTGCCTGATGGTTTTTGCGGTGGCCGCGGGCGCCTTCACTTCCAGTCTGCCGCGAGCGCTTTTTCTCATCGGGATCGACCTGGTACTGCTGGGGCTCTACGCCTACCACCTGCAGCTGCCCCTGGGTTTTTGGGGTTCGATGCTGATGCTGATTGTGCTGGTTGGGTTGGGAAACCATTTCGGCGCGAAGGCGCACTGCGCGGAGGAAAAGCTGCGCCGTGCTGACGATGAAATCGAGCACCTGGCCAAAGTGGCTGAGCGCGAACGTATCGCGCGGGATTTGCACGACCTGCTGGGACATACTCTGTCTCTGATCACTTTGAAGGCGGAGCTGGCGCGCAAACTTGTCGATCGCGATCCGCAGCGCGCCAAGCAGGAAATGCAGGATGTGGAGCACACTTCGCGGGCCGCGCTCGCCGATGTGCGCGAAGCCATCAGCGGATATCGCGGCGAAGGTCTTGCTGCCGAGCTTATGCGGGCGCGCAAGACTTTGGAGACAGCCGGCATTACGGTGAATTGCGAGGTCACGGAACTGCCGCTGACTCCGGCCCAGGAAACGGTGCTGGCGCTGGCGTTGCGCGAAGCCGTCACCAACGTAGTGCGTCATGCGCAGGCGCGGCAGTGCAGCGTCCGCCTGCAACGCGACGACAATCTTTGTACCCTGGAAATTGCAGACAACGGTAGCGGGGCCGATGCTCCCGAAGGCAACGGGCTGCGCGGGATGCGCGAGCGCCTTGAGGCTATTGGCGGCTCGTTGCAGCGTCGGTCCGAAGCCGGAACCCGCCTCGTTATTCATTTACCGCTCGCACCCGCTGCCGCTACTCTGCGAAACTGAGGGCATGCCGGGCGGCAAGCGCGACAAAATCCGTGTGGTCATCGCCGAAGACCAGGCCATGGTGCTGGGCGCGCTGGCCGCGCTGCTGGAGATGGAAGACGACATCGAGGTCGTCGCCCGCGCGCGCAATGGCGACGAAGCCCTGCGCACAGTGCAGGAGGTCCGGCCCGAGGTCTTCATCACGGACATCGAGATGCCCACGCTGACCGGTCTGGAAGTTGCCGCCGAGCTGAAGCGCCGCAACGTTCCCGTTCGGGTCATTATCCTGACGACCTTCGCTCGCGCCGGTTATCTGCGACGCGCGCTCGACGCCGGCGCCTCCGGATATCTCCTGAAAGACATGCCCGCCGAACAGCTTGCCGATGCCGTCCGCCGGGTGCATCGCGGACTGCGGGTCATTGATCCGCAGCTTGCCGCTGAGGCCTGGAGCGACGAACCCGATCCGCTGACTGACCGCGAGCGCCAAGTGCTGCGCCTGGCCGGTGAAGGGATGGCCACGCTGGACATTTCCACTGAGCTGAACTTGTCGGAGGGGACCGTGCGCAATTATCTGTCAGAAGCAATCAGCAAGCTCGGCGCTGCCAACCGCACCGAAGCGGCCAGGATCGCGCGGGCAAAGGGATGGCTGTAGAGTGCGGGTGGTTCTTTTTTGATAGCTACTCGAACAAATGTTCCTTCACCAGCTTTTGCCCGGCCAGCGCGGTGTAGCATCCCCAAGCTGCGAAGACGGCGATGAGAGAAAAAACGAAAATCGGCGCGCCGATGTACCAGCTTGAGAAGTCGGTAGTGATAGGAACGCTGGACAGCAGGTCGGCGGTGAAGGCGCCAACCGCCAGGGCGACAAACCCGAAGCGGAGCACGACAAAAGCCGCAATGCTGTAAACCGCAACCACGGCAGGGACTATCAAGAACAGATGATGTTCGCCGTAGGCCTTAAGCACGCTCCAGAAAGTGACAAATACCAGCGCGGCCAGCCATGGTTTGCGAAAGATCACCCGGAATACAAACATCAAGAAGAAGAAAATAAGTGTCGCCTGCACCGAAGCTGCCGCGTGAATGAGGCAGCTACCGAGGACCATCCGCGGACCGAGCAGGAAGGCAGTGGAGGGAAAATCGGGCTCGGCCCCAATGTGCTTCATGGCTATGAACAGCACTTCAAAGATGAGACTCCAGCAAATACCGAGGATGACTCCAAACAGAACATCGCGGCCAACCAGGGGATCGCGAATGCGGCCGGCCATCAGCCTGGTCCAAGAGATGATGGCGTGTGGCCAATGGCGGCGGATGTACGGCTCGATTGCCAGGTAAACAATATAAAAGACGACTCCGAGGAAGACCGCTCCGTTAGCTGCCAGTATGAAGAGTCCGAAGGCGCCCAGGCTGGGCACGAGATGTGCGGTGAATATCCACACTAACATCTGCAAGGCGAAGATCAGCAGGCCCAAACGCAATGCGCCCTTGGGGTCGCTTTTCTGGCGCAGGTAGTTGCGGCGCGCCAGCCAGATGGCTCCGGCGAACAAGCCCAGGAGAAAGAGGACGAGCAGGATTTCGGGCGTTTTTGATCTCGGAGCCTCGGCCGATGGCATCCGGTCAGGCTTGGTCCAATCGCCTATCAGTTGAAAGAAGATTGGCTTGCCGCCCCAGTTTGCGGCCTCAACCCGTAACGGCGTCGACGTGCCTGGCCAAACTCCTGTCCAGGCCGCACGCTGATCCGCAGCGCCCAGCGAATTCCAGATTGGAGTGGCAGAGTGAAATTGCGCCATGTCCAGCCCAGCCAACGTGAACAGAGGGTTCCAGTCATACGGCTGCGGCGTAGCAGGCGCGTTGTCCTTTTGCGGCGGCACTGCCGTGAAGCGCACCAGCCGGCCTTGAGGATCGAGCGAGACATCCGCCATGCCAGACAGAATGGGGGCCGGATCTTCAAGAGTAACGATGCCGGGGGTCAACAAGTTGCTTTTGATTTCCGTGGCGACCAGAACCTCGGGACTCTGACGATGCCAGTAGGTCAGCAGAGAAGGCCGGTTCTTGAGGACCTCGTTCCAATCGGGATGGGTGCCTCCGGGATGATCGAGGGCCTCCAGGTAGTCCTGGTCGAACTGGAGACCGCTGACGGCGTCCACCGGCGGGGTGGAATAGCCGAGTTGACGCACGATGTCCCGAGCACGCTGTGTCAGCACCTCTGGCGAATATGGGACATCCATTCTGGACAGCCCGTTAGTTCGGGCCGTAAGCAGGTACAACACTGCCATTCCCACCAGCACGAACACCAGCGACGCCAGCGCGATGCGGACCGGCAATCCAGCGGTCTCGCCGGCGGCGGCGACAACCTGTGGCGACGGGGTTTCGCCGGCAGCGAGCGCGGCAGCCAGAGGATCGCCACCAGGCAGCGCCGCCGCAACCAGCAACGCTGAGGCAGGACGGTCCGCTGCCTCGGCCTCAAGACAATGCAGGATAGCGCGCTCCACCGCGGGATCCATGTCGCGCACCAAGGTCGAAGGACGGCTTGGCGCGCTGTCACGGCGTACGCGAGCAATCTCCTCCAGCGTTTTGCCATCGAACGCAGCCTTGCCGGTAAAGAGCTCGTAAAGCACAAGGCCCAGCGAGTAGATGTCGCTGCGGGCCGTGACTTCTTTGCCGGCAAGTTGCTCGGGGGCCATATAAGCGGGCGTGCCGCTGCGCACGTCTTCGATCTCGTGCGCCACCCCGGCCAGGCCAAAATCCATAATGAGGACCTCGCCGCGGCCATCGAGCATAATGTTCGCCGGCTTCAGGTCGCGGTGCAACACGCCTTTGTCGTGCGCTGCCGCCAGACCGGCACAGATCTTGCGGGCGATCTCGATGGCTTTGTCGGAGGGCAA
>Ga0181519_10002614_pt1 | contig 15209 bp, 12 predicted proteins | sample PEATcosm2014_Bin_26_FD_121102 | JGI IMG/M metagenome (GOLD analysis project Ga0181519, IMG submission 121102) | Peatland microbial communities from MTU Mesocosm Facility, Houghton, MI, USA - PEATcosm2014_Bin02_10_metaG | ecosystem: Environmental > Terrestrial > Soil > Wetlands > Peat | place...
CCAGCGTGACCAGTCCTTCGGATCGCCGCCGGTGCTCCACCGCCTCGTGGAGATTCCGCGTGAGTTCCAGGGCGATGGCAATCTGCGCGGCCAGGGCGCGAGCGCGGCGAACATCCTCGTCGGTGATCGAGCCGATCTCAATGCGGTCAAGGACGCCAAACATGCCCAGCAAGTCGCCACTGGAGCCGAGCAGAGGCACGGCCAGCAGTTGCTTGATGCCGAATGAGGCTACAAAGTCAAGATTGGCCCCCGGGGTTTTCGCCGCGTCCTCCGTAAGGAACACGTCTTTTTGTTTGAGTTTGCGAGTGGCGACGCCGTCGTGCAACGGGATGTCTACCGGCCGGGCCCGGCCATTTTCAAATCCCCAGCGGATCCGGAAATTGTTGTCTTCGAGCAGACCAATAAAGCAGCGCTGGTAGCCGAGAAAATTGGCGGCGCGCACCACCGAGGTCTGCATGAACTCGTCCAGCTTGCCGGCGGAGCTGAGTTCGCAGGAAATGTCCAGAATGTCGTGCAGTTCCTGCTCCCGGGCACGCGCCTTGTCCCGGAGTTCCGCGTTGGTAATGGCGATGGCAACAAAGCCGGCGAGAGCGGACACAAACGCTTTGTCTTCCGGAGAAAAAGGACTGGCCGCGCGCGGATAAACCAGGACCGCGCCGTGCGAACGCGGGGTGCGGAAGGGCGCGGCGACCAGGGTTCCGGATGGGGAATCATCGCCGAAGTGCGCGGCACCATCGATATTGACGGTAATCCTTTCGGCGGTAGTCACCGCTCGGGTGGCAATCTCGAGAGCCGAACGCAGATCGTTTTTCTGGGCGCGATCGCGGATAGTCTGAGCCAGGCCCGCAGGATCCGCGGACACTGCATGCAGCTGAAACAGATTCTCGTGCTGCACGAAAATCAGGACGGCTGGCGAACGAAGAAAGTCGCGCAAACGATCCGCGATGCTCTGCACCAGCCCGGAGGTGTCGGGCAATCCCTGCAGTTCCGTGGCAATCTCCATCAACAGGGCAGAGCGGCGGCGCTCTTCGCGGGAAGACTGCGCAAGCCGGATCGCCTCGATCGCGGTACAGAGTTCCGCCGCAAGAATAGTGACTTGTGCGACGGCGGAATCGTCGAAAGTGGCGCCCGTCACCGTATGTACGTAAGCGATCGCGCCCACTACTTCGCCGCCCACAAGCAGGGGCGCTGCCATGGCGGCCGATGCCCGGGAATCCGACAACATAGGGTACGACGAGAGGGCGACCTGATTTTCAACCGCTGCGCTCTGTTGTAAAACGGCTTTCATTACGACGGAAGGGTCTCCCGGGCGCAAGCGCATGCCTGCGAAACGGGAGGCTTGGTATCCGGCGGCTTCGACCCCGACGAGCTCTCCATCCGCGGTGTAACTCCAGAAGTAAGCTCCGTCGGCGCGGAAGAAAGCCCGGGTCAGGCGGCAGAACAGGACGAGAACCTGGCGGGGATCATCGCTCTCAAGAGCAGCCTTTGCGAGCTCAAGGAGAAGGCTCTGGAAGGCCTCTTCAGAATGAGACTCGGCGAGCGATCCGGGATTTCCTTGGCCCATCGTCAGTGCGCACCGTCCACTCTGGCTAAGCAGCTGAAAACAATTGAATTACATCTTGAACCTACGCTGAATTCTCAAATTGAGTCAAGGGAATAGCGAGCGCAGGTGCCAACTTGGGAAACTGGGGTTCGCGTCCGTCTCTTTGTGACACCCACCCGAATCGAAGGGACCGTGCGATGCCCAATTCCCAAATCGGGAAGGTTCCGCTTCGTAATTCCCGCTCGAGGGGGGACCGAAATCACCAAAGTAACTCGAGATACGGACTTTTGGTTTCTGCTAACGGGTGTGTAGATGAAGATAGTCAGCAGAGCGGAGGAATTCGTTTGTCTCTTCAATGCCGGCATCGCGGGATGGTGTGTTTGCTGGCGGCGAGCCTTTGCTGGGCAGCGGCCAAGCCGGCATTGTCCCAGGAACCGGTGGCGCGTCCCATCAAGAACAAAGTAAATCCGACGTATCCCGAACTGGCGCGGCGAATGAGAATCGCAGGGATCGTGAAAGTGCAGGTCACGGTTGCGCCGGTTGGCTCGGTGAAGAACGCAACCATCATCGGCGGGCACCCGCTGCTGGCGAATTCCGTCCTCGACGCCGTTAAAAAATGGCGCTTCGCGGCCGAACCGCAGGAAACGACAGAGAATCTGGAATTCCACTTTGCCCCAAATGACTAAGGCGCGTCTGACTAGGAAGGCAGGAGTATGAGCATCAGGAAACAACTCTATGTGAGTTTCGGAATCATCCTGGCGACCGTGCTGGTGCTGCTGGCGGTCAATCTGGTGGCAGTGTGGCGTGAGCACGAGGCCAAGGCGGCCGCGCAAAGTTCCATCGACATGGCGGAAGCCACGTCCAACGTCCGCTTCCAGATGATGCAGAACCGCTTGCACCTGCAGAACTACCTGCTGAGCGGCGATACGCGCGACGTCGAAAAGATGAACGAGGGCGCGCACTTGCTGGACGCCGCGCTGCGCCGCGCCCAGGATCTGGCGACCGACAACCAGCAGCGCGCGAGTCTGGAACGGGTGCAGGGACTCGAGCAGAACTGGATGACGGAATTTGCCAATCCGCTGGTCGCGAGGCGCCGCGGGGTAGACAGCGGGAATGAGACGGTGGCCGAACTGCAGATTTTCTATCTACAGAAGGATCCGAGCTCATGGGTCACGCGTTCCAGCAACATTCTGGACGACGTGGACCGGGAGAACCGCGAACTGCTGGAAAAGAGGCACTCCGAAGACCAGTGGGCGGCGACCGCGACTATTCTGATCGCGGTTTTCAGTTCGCTGGCCGCGCTCGCGCTGGGCACAATTGTCGCGTACCGCACAGCGACGGGAATCACCGAGCCGCTGAACCGCCTGATCCATGTGGCCGAGCAGATCGGGCAAACCGGGGATCTCGAACACAATATCGACGTGCACGGCAAAGACGAGATCGGGCAACTGGCGAGGACCTTCGACTCGATGGTGAAGTACCTCAAGGAAATGGCGGCGGTGTCGGAGGCCATCGCGGGAGGCAACCTGGGAGTAGAAGTGCGGCCGCGTTCCGCCAACGACACGCTGGCCAACGCATTTACGCGCATGGTGGGAGGGCTGCGCGGGCTGGTGCGCAACGTGCGCGATGCGGCGTCCCAGGTAGCGAGCGCAGCGACCCAGGTCGCGAGTTCTTCCGAGGAATCGGCCCAGAACAGTATGCAGACTTCGTCGGCAATCGACGAAGTGACGAGCACGATGCACGAGATGAGCGTGAACGTGCAGAACATGGTGAAGAGCACGCAGACGCAGGCTTCCAGCGTAAACGAGACGTCGGCATCGATCGACCAGATGGTGACTTCGATTCAGCGGGTAGCGGACACGGCCAAAGTGCTGCTCGACATTTCCAATCGCTCGCGCGAAGAAGTGCATAGCGGGATCGGCACCATGGAGAAGGCGACCGACGGCCTGAACCGCATCAACACCACCATCCGCTCGGCGGGCGAGATTATCGACTCGCTGGGCACGCGCGCCGACGATATCGGCAAAATCATTGAAGTGATCGACGATCTGGCGGAACAGACCAACCTGCTGGCCTTGAACGCCGCGATTGAAGCGGCGCGCGCGGGAGAGCACGGGCTGGGATTTGCCGTGGTCGCCGACGAAGTGCGCAAGCTGGCGGAGAAATCGGCGCAATCGACCAAGGAAATTTCCGATCTGATCCAGAGCATTCAGAAGGAAGCCCGCAGAGCCGTCGAGAACATGGAGAAGAGCACGAACATCGTCGATGAGGGGCTGAATCTGGGGCAGGACCTGAACGCCGCGCTGCGCAAGATTTCGAACGTCGTCACCGAGGTTTACAAGTTTGCGCAGGAAATCGGCGCGGCCACCAATGAACAGTCGCACGGTTCAACGCAAATCGCGCGCGCCACCACGCGCTTGAATGAAATTACCCACGAGATCAACTCGGCGGTGGAAGAGCAGGCTTCCGGAGCGCAAGCGGTGGTGCAGGCGATGGAACGCATGCGCGAACTGGTGCGCTCCTCCACCTCGAGCTCGACGGAACTCGCCGCTTCCTCGGATCAGATGTCGAAAATGTCGCGCGGGCTGCTGGATTCGATGGACCGTTTCTCGCTGCAATCGGAGGCGGGGAGCGGACTGGCAGCGCGGCAGGCAACGGCGGGAAGCCGCTAAAGGAAATCCATTCATGCACCAGGAAGCGCACGTTGTCGGTTTCAGAGTGGGGCACGAAACGTACGGAATTCCGATCGCCGCGCTGCATGAAATCGTGCGCGTACCCGAGATCACGGCGATCCCCGACGCGGCGGCGCACATCGAGGGAGTGATTAACCTGCGCGGAAAGATCGTCGCGGTCGTGGATCTGCGCAAGCGCTTTGGAACATGCGCGAGCCGCATCGACCGGCACAGCCGCATTCTGGTGGTGGGACATCAGGGCAGGCTGGCGGGGCTGGTCGTGGACGCAGCCTCGGAGGTCATCAGGATTCCCGCAAGCGAGATCGAAACCGCGACCGCGCTCATGCAGGAGGGCGGACTCGATTGCGTGACCGGGCTGGGCAAGTACCAGGGACGCCTGATCATCCTGCTCGACGTCGACAAAGTGCTGAATATGCGAGACCACTCCAGCGCGCCGGGAGCCGCCGGTGCGGAGAGCGGTAAATCACTTGCCCAGAGCGCGCGGGCGGGAAAGTAGCGAGTGCGCGAACCCATATGAGCACAAGCCAGGGACAGGCACCGGCGCTCAACGAAGCGGAACTAAGGCTGCTGCAGGAACTCGTGTATCAAGAGTGCGGCATGCACTTTGATGAACGGCGCGCGTCGTTCCTTCAGGACCGGCTGCAGCGCCGCTTGAAAGAGTGTGGCCTGGATTCGTTCTACAGCTACTATCGCCTCCTTACCAGCAAACCGGGCAAGCAGGAGCTGGCGCTGCTGCTCGAAAACCTGACCGTGAATGAAACCAGCTTTTTCCGGAACAAGGCACAGCTCGACTTCTTCCAGCAAGACGTCCTCGAACACCTGCTGCAATGCAAGCAACAGCAGCGCGACCACACCTTGAGAATCTGGAGCGCGGGCTGCTCGACCGGGCAGGAACCGTACACGCTGGCGATGCTGGTCGCGGACACGGTTACCTATCACCAGATGCGAAATCCCCAGGCGCGTGATTTTTCCTCGCCCAAGCCAGTCGTGCCCGCCCCCTGGCAGCTCGAAATTCTGGCGAGCGACATCAGCTATTCGGTCTTGCGGACAGCGCAGGAAGGCTCTTACCCCGAGCACCAGATGGCAGGGGTCGATTACAGCTTCCGGTTGCGCTATTTCGACAAGGTGGGTTCCCGCTACGCAATCAAGAAGGCCGTGAAGGACCTGGTGCACTTCGACTTTCACAATCTCAAGACCGAATACCTTCCGCAGCGTAACGACATCATTTTCTGCCGCAACGTGATGATGTACTTCGACGGGGCGGAGCAGAAGCGGCTGGTCGAAAAGTTTCATCGCTGCCTGAACCCGGGCGGATATCTCTTTATCGGCCATGCGGAAAGCCTGCTGGGCGTGACGGAGAAGTTTCAGATGGTGCACCGTAATGCGGGCACCGCCTACCAGCGGGTCGAGGTGCGAGCTTGAAGGGACTTCCGGACGAGCTGACGAATGAGCTCCGCGCCTTGTTTTTCCAGAGCGCGGCGGAACTCGTTCAGCAGATGAATGACGAAGCCCTGCGGCTGGAGAAAACTCCCGCCAATGCGGAGACCGCGCGCAGCCTGCGGCGCATCGTGCACACGCTCAAGGGGGATTCGGCGGCTTGCGGCTTCTGCGAACTGAGCGAATTGGCGCACGAGTTCGAGGACGTGCTTACGCTCGGAAAGCCGGCCGCCGCGAAAGCCGTTCCCGAGATTGCATTGCGGGTGGCTGACGTATTCGCAGTCCTGCTCGAGGCTTACCAGGGAAAGAAAAACCTTCCCAACTTCCAGGCTTTACGCGAAGAGATTGCCGGTCTTGCTCAATCAAGCGCAAAGCAGACGGCCGCAATTAGACAAGAGACTCCAGTCGAACAGAAGGGCCCGTGGTCGGAATATGAAGTTCTGGCCATCAGCCAAGCCCTCGAGAGCGGCAAGGACGTTCAGCGCATTGTGGTGCAACTCGACCCGCATTGCGGTATGCCGATTGCGGCACGCCAGATGATTCAAGGGGTTCTCGCCGGCCTGGGAGAGCTGTTGGCGTTATATCCCGGCGACGCCTCGACCGGGCCGATCACGCAGATTGAAGCCGCGTTGGCCTCCGAAAAATCGGCGGAGCAGATCCAGGCCAAGTGCAGGATTCCAACCATCGCCCACAACGTAAAAGTAAACTCGCTCGACTTGAGTGAATTCGCGAGCGATGCCGGCGTCCTCGACTCCGTGGGCGCCGAGAGGAAGCCTGAGGCCGCGCAGGATGGATTTGCCGATACGGTGTCGAGCGCCGATGGGGCTGTGATGGAACCGGCTGTGCCCGCGTTGACGATTGGCGCCGAGAATATCCTGCGGGTTGATGCAGAGCGAATTGATGCCGTACTCAACCTCGTAGGGGAAATGATTCTCGCCAAGTCGACGTTACAGCAAACCCTGCTGGAATTTGGGCAACGGTTTCCAAAAGATGTGTTGCGCGGAAAATTCAGCGATGCCTTGGCCTTCCAGGCGCGGGTTCTGAACGATCTGCAGCGCTCGGTGATGAAGATCCGAATGGTGCCCGTAGACCAGTTATTCCGGCGGTTTCCGCGGATGGTGCGGGATGTGTCGCGGCAGTGCGGCAAGGAAGTGGAACTGGTGATTCGTGGTGGGGACACCGATCTCGATAAAGGCATTCTGGACGCAATCGCCGAGCCGCTGATGCATTTGCTGCGAAATGCAGTCGGGCACGGCATCGAGACCGCCGCGCAGCGCATCAGCGCGGGGAAGCGGCCCCAGGGAATCTTGCGGTTGAACGCATATCACCAGGGCAATCAGGTAATGATCGAAGTTTCCGACGACGGAAGCGGGATCGATCCGGAAAAGGTACGGCAGCGCGCTCTCGCCCAGGCTCTGGTGACGCCGGAAGACGCGGCTCGCCTGGACGAAGGCGAAACCCTCGAACTGATCATGCGGCCCGGGTTTTCGACGGTCGACGAGATCACGGAATTGTCCGGGCGTGGAATCGGTCTGGACGTCGTGCAAAGCGTGCTCACCCGTCTTAAAGGAGCGGTGCGGATCGAAACCGCGGCGGGGCGGGGCACCACCTTCCGTTTGCAACTGCCGTTGACGCTGGCAATTATTCGCGCCCTTTTATTCCGCGTGGAGCAGCGCCTCTACGCCCTCCCTTTAAACGCGGTGGCCGAGATCGCTCGCACCACGGAAGATCACATTCGCCAGGTGGAGCATTACGAAGTGCTGCAGTTGCGGAATGACGTACTGCCTTTGTTGCGACTGGGGCCGGCGGCGGCAGCGGAATCGTCGTGCCGCAAGTTGTTCGTGCTGGTCATCCACCATGGGGAGCGCAAGTTCGGATTGATCGTGAACGAACTAGCGGGGGAAGACGAACTGGTCATTAAGGGCCTCGATGACCGTTCGATCAAGTCTGACCTGGTAAGTGGCGCTTCAATTCTGGGCGATGGACGCGTGGTCCTCATTCTGAACCTGGCCGCGCTGGTGGAACGCTTCGTGCGCGGCCGAGGCAGCGACGTTGCGCGCACGCGAAAAGCGGGCTTGCTGTCGAACCTTTCAGGTCATCCCGACAGCGAACTGGAGAGACGGTCGCTGCAAGCACGCGGAGTGGGCGGAGGCCAGTCATGAACCGGACGGTACGAGTTCTGGTGATCGACGATTCAGCTTTAATGCGAAAGCTGATCCCACGCATTCTTGAGCGGGATCCGAAGATTGAAGTGGTCGGCACCGCCATTGACGGGAATTTTGGGCTGAAAAAAATTGAGGATCTGGCGCCCCACGTCGTAACCCTTGACCTCCAGATGCCCGGCCTGAACGGAATTGACACGCTGAAACAAATCATGCGCCGCTGGCGTTTGCCCGTGATTGTAGTCAGTTCCCACAGTACGGCGGGAGCCGACATCACCCTGCGGGCGCTTTCGTTGGGCGCGTTCGACTTTGTGGCCAAGCCCGGAGACGTTTCCACCCGGATGCCGGAGATCGCGGACGATCTGATCCGGAAGATCCGCGCGGCCGCGCAAAATGGGGCGCAGCAACCAGTGTTTCTGCCGGAAGAACCTTCCCGGCCGGCGCGGAAGCAGAGGTTGGCGGCTCCCACGCGAGTCATTGCCATCGGCATTTCGACCGGCGGTCCAAATGCGCTGCAATATCTGTTCTCGCATCTGCCCACGGACTTTTCCGGCAGCATTCTCGTGGTGCAGCACATGCCGGACGGTTTCACCGAGTTATTCGCTAAGCGTCTGGATGAAACCTGCCCGATCCGGGTGAAGGAAGCGCAGTCGGGTGATTTGCTGGTGGCTGGACGGGCGCTGATCTGTCCCGGCAACCGGCATATGAAAGTGAAGCGGTTGCCGCTCGGTAACGTAACCGTACTGGCGGACGATGAACTGGAGAACGGGCATCGCCCCTCGGCAGACGTGCTGTTTCGAAGCGTGGCGCGCGAGTTCGGCCCGGAGGCGATGGGCATTCTGATGACCGGTATGGGCGAAGACGGCGCTTCAGGGATGGGTGCGATTCAGGCGGCTGGCGGGTTGACGGTGGCGCAGAGTCAGGCAACGTGCGTGGTGTTCGGCATGCCCAAGGCGGCCATCGAGCGGGGCTTTGCCATGCGCACGGTGGACCTGCAGGATCTGCCGGCCTTGATGCAGGCCCAATGCGGAGGTGAGCCCGCCCGCGAAGATGAGACAGACGCAAGGAAGGCCACAGGAGTTGGCAGTCACTAGCGCCGCCTGTCGGAATATGTGCCGGTCGTGGTTAAGTTCAACACTCGGGAGGACGTCATGGAGAATTTCGCGGCTATAAAACGGAGCGGAGACGGAGAGCCGGTGCGCTACCTGATCGTCGATGACTCCGTGTTTGCGCGCAAGAACCTGTCCAAAATGGTGGAAAGCTTTGGCGGGCAGGTAGCGGGCGAGGCTCCAGACGGGTTGGCCGCAATCAGCGAATACGGCAAGCTGAGACCCGACATCGTCCTTATGGATATCACCATGCCGCATATGGAAGGCATCGATGCGACCGAGAAAATTGTCCGCGCCTATCCGGGTGCGCGCGTCGTGATGGTCTCCTCGGTCGGCTACCAGGAGAACATCGTCGCTGCCTTGCAGAGGGGTGCGCGCCACTTCGTCCAGAAGCCGGTGAAGCCCGAAGTTCTCTATGAAGTCATCAAGTATGTGATGCAGGACGATCAAAACGAAACCCAGAGTGCTGGAGCGGGGGCCTGATCATGCGCATGGAACTGATTCAGCCCTTCATCAACGCCGCCGATGCGGTGCTGGCGCAGGGGCTCGAATCTCCGGTCTCTGTCGAGAATCTATCGATGGAAGATGAGGGGTACCGGCGCCAGGGCGTGGCGGTCGAGGTCAGGATCACCGGGGACATCGAAGGCCGCATCCTGTTCGATGTCGCCCAGGAAGTCGCGACCAGCTTTGCGAGCCGGTTGTCGGGCATGCAAGTCGCGGGTACGGACGGTCTGGTCCGGGAAGCTGTGGGTGAACTCGCCAACCAGATCATCGGCAACGCGGTCACGGTGCTCAACGACCAGGGCTTCCAGTTCAGGGTTCATCCCCCAACGGTACCAATTTCGGATGGCAGCAAAGGCAGCGCAGACACAGAGGCTCTGGTCATGTGCTTTCGAACGGAATGCGGCATCGTTTTCATGAATATTGCCCTTCGTTATCACCATCCCTGGGCCTCGGAGCGCGCGGCGGGTACGGTCTAAAAACCCCGACCTTTAGCGTCCAGTCATGAGTTCAGTTTTGGTGCCCCAGCATTTGGGAAGAGATAACAGACGTAGACAGATGAGTCTGCGGTGCGAATCGAGCCCTGTTGCATCTAATGTGCTAGGCTTGATTTACCGTCTGAGACGTGTGTCTCCTTAAGGATTTTACTTTTGATTAACACTCTGCTAGGCAAGGTTTTCGGCACCAGGAACGAGCGTGAGGTCAAGCGCTTGCAGCCTCGCGTCGCGGCGATCAATGCTCTTGAACCCGAGATTGAGAAGCTAACCGACGACGAACTCCGGGCCCGCACCGCGGAATTCCGTGCCCACATCCAGGAGCGGCTGAGCGCAATCGCCGACGATCCAAACGCCGATGTCGATCGCCAGAAAGAGATCGAGACCGAGCGCGGGCGCGTGCTGGCCGAGGTCCTGGACGAATTATTGGAGGATGCTTTTGCCATCGTCCGCGAAGCCGGACGCCGCGTGCTCAACATGCGGCACTTCGACGTGCAACTGATCGGCGGCATGGTTCTGCACGAGGGCAAGATTGCCGAAATGAAAACCGGCGAAGGGAAGACCCTGGTCGCAACGCTTCCCGTGTACCTCAACGCGCTCAGCGGACGCGGCGTTCATGTGGTAACGGTGAATGACTATCTGGCCAAGCGCGACTCCGAGTGGATGGGCAAGCTCTACAGCTTCCTCGGCCTGTCCGTAGGCGTGATTGTTCACGACCTGGACGACGAGGAGCGCCGCGCCGCTTACGCCGCCGACGTAACCTACGGCACGAACAACGAATTCGGGTTTGATTATCTCCGCGACAACATGAAATTCGACCTGCGCGATTGCGTGCAGCGCGTACACAACTTCGCCATTGTCGACGAGGTCGACTCGATCCTGATCGACGAAGCGCGTACCCCGCTCATTATTTCAGGGCCGAGCGAGGAATCCACCGACAAGTACTACAAGGTGAATCGCATCATTCCCAAGCTCGAAAAGGGCGAAGAGATCGACACGCAGCCCGGCGAACCGAAGATTTACACCAAGGACTTCGTGGTTGACGAGAAGCACCGCAATATCACGGTCACCGATGAAGGCTGGGAAAAAGTTGAGAAGCTGCTCGGCATCGGCAACGTTGCGGACCCGGAAAACTGGGCGTTAAAGCATCACGTGGAGACCGCCGTCAAGGCGCACGCTCTCTACAAGCGGGATGTCGAGTACGTCGTGAAGGATGGCGAAGTCATCATCGTTGACGAGTTCACCGGCCGATTGATGCCGGGGCGCCGCTGGTCGGACGGCCTTCACCAGGCAATCGAAGCCAAGGAAAATGTGAAGATCGAGCGCGAAAACCAGACGCTCGCTACCATCACCTTCCAGAATTATTTCCGCATGTACAAGAAACTTGCGGGCATGACGGGTACGGCGGAAACCGAGGCCCCGGAGTTTGAAAAGATCTACCGCCTGGAAGTCCTCGTGATCCCGACCAACCGCGCGATGCTGCGCGTAGAGAATCCCGACATCGTATATCGCACGGAAAAAGAAAAATACTTCGCGGCCGCGGATGAGATCCAGAGACTGCACGAAAGTGAGCAACCCGTACTGGTCGGCACCACCTCGATTGAAAAATCGGAACGCCTCTCCGAGTTGTTGAAGAAAAAAGGAATCAAGCACGTGGTGCTGAACGCAAAATACCACGAGCGCGAGGCGGAAATTGTGGCGCAGGCCGGACGCAAGGGCATGGTCACGATCGCCACCAACATGGCCGGCCGCGGCACCGACATTCTGCTGGGCGGCAATGCCGAATTCATGGCCAAGCAGGAATGCGTGAAGAAGGGAATCGCGCAGCCGGTGCGCGCCGCGCAGGGCAAGGTCGAAAACGTAGCCGACGATCCCAACCGCACCACCTGGTATTACGCGGGGAACGAGTTCGCGGTCCCGACCGACCAGTGGAATGAAATCTTCGCGCGCTACAAAGCCGACACCGATCGCGAACATCAGGAAGTGATCGCGGCCGGTGGTCTCCATATTTTTGGTACCGAGCGCCACGAAGCGCGCCGAATCGATAACCAGCTTCGTGGGCGCGCCGGCCGCCAGGGCGACCCCGGTTCTTCGCGTTTCTATCTCTCGCTCGAAGACGACCTGATGCGCATCTTCGCCAAGGAGTGGGTTTCCAACCTGCTGCAACGCCTGGGCATGGAGGAAGGCGTTCCGATCGAGTCGCGCATGATTTCGCGCCGCATCGAGGCCGCGCAAAAAGCGGTCGAAGGCCAGAACTTCGAGGCCCGTAAGCATCTGCTCGAATATGACGACGTGATGAATAAGCAGCGCGAGGCAGTCTACGGGCTGCGCCGCCGCCTCCTCGAAGGGCTCGATCAGAAAGATCTGATCATCGAAGATTACGTTTCGAGCATACTCGGCGAGATCCTGGAACGGTTCTGTCCCGTCAAGGCGCATGCCGATGACTGGGATCTGAAAGGCTTGAAGGACGCCATCTTCACGCGCTTCGGCGTCGATTTCTATGCCGAGGGTGTGAAGCCGGACACGATGAATCGCGCCGAGCTCGGCGATGCCATTTTCGACAAGCTGAAAGAGCGTTATGACGCCAAGGAAAAGCTGATCGGCGCCGACGCCATGCGTTATCACGAACGCATGATGATGCTGAGTGTGATTGACACGCAGTGGAAAGAACACCTGCTCTCGATGGATCACCTCAAAGAAGGCATCGGTCTGCGCGGCTACGGGCAGCACGATCCACTGGTCGAGTACAAGCGCGAATCCTTCGACATGTTTGAAGAAATGATGCAGCGCTTCCAGGAGGAGACGGTTCGCTATCTCTATCTGATTCAACTTCTCGAGCGTCGGCCAGACTCAGCCGCGATGCCCGGACGTGTCCCGGGAGGCCCAACCGGCGGGGACGCCGAAGCCGGAGTTCCCTCTCTCATAACGGGTGGGAAAGGCGGAAATGGCCGCTCGCCGCGTCCAGTCGCCACGTCGGTGGATGAAATCGAAGAAGCCTTCCAGCGCAAAAAGAAGCGCGAACTGGACCAGGCGCGCATGGCTGGCTCCGGAGACATGCAGGTCACACAAATCGTGCGCTCGGGCGAGAAAGTCGGGCGCAACGATCCCTGCCCTTGCGGAAGCGGCAAAAAATACAAGAAGTGCTGCGGCGCCGCCGGATAGACTCCCAGACAGCGACGCGACGCGGGAGACAGTTCGTCCCGTCTCGGATACCATCGACCTGAGGTGGAAACATGGCCACTGAACTCTGCCAGAAGTGCAAACAGGCCCATCCCGGACGGGACTGCGATTACGATGCCAAGGGCGATTGCGCCGAGACCGTTGACGTCAACGAGGCCGAAACCGCTGAATACGAACTGAAGGATGCGCGCGATCTTCGCAAGGGCAACTGACGTTTCACGTAACCGAGCACGTCAAGCTACCTCGCCTCTGCCCGAATCGCCTCAAACGTCATCTCTGTAGCCGGATTGCGGCTCTTTCGCTTCCACGTAAAAAAGAGGTCCGCGTACGTTTGCGTGATGTAATCGCGCGACGCGATTTCCAGCGCCCGTGCGGTGCGGTCAATCCAGCGCCCAGGCCCTTCCAGTTCGCCAAAATTCCCGATGGGAGTTTGGTCGATCACGGCATGAGCGGTGCCGTCACTCCATTCGGCGCGATACTTCTCGTACCGGAACGTCGGTGAAAACCCAAGAGCGCGGAGAATCGCATCCATCTGCTCACCGTTCTCAACTCGTGTCTCCAGTTCGGTTCGAACTTTATGCCGTCTGCTTTTTCCCTTCGCCTTGTGCGTGAGCACCCACTGCTGGCCATACTTTCGCAGTCGCAACAGTTCGCCTCGCTTGCGAAGCTTTTGCCCAGGCAGATCGTAAAGTGAATTCATCTCGTGCGTTGAACGGGTAACTTGCCTGAAGCCCGCATGCTTCAGTGCCCGGGTCAGGGCGCGCGGATTTTCAATTCGAAACTTAATTTCAATTTCCTTCGGCATCCCGAAATCATAACCGCCGGAACGCCAAGGGCGTCGAGAAAAAGATGGAATCTCTCACCATGGATAGGAGAATCGAGGACTTCGGAGTTGTGCGCGAGGCTGAATAACACAAGACATGCCGAATAGTTCTGTCGTTATCTTTCCGAAAGCAGTGGAAGTAGCAATAGGTTTCTTTGCGTCGAAGGATCTACGAGATTGATCGGCTGGTTAGAACTGTAGAGCAGAGCTTTTGCCAACGCAGTTCTCGGCGCACTCTGCGTCTCGGCGGTTAAGCTTTTGGCTCGGCCTCGGACGCTCGCCCGCGTCGCTGAAACCAGCTCATGTGCGGAAGTTCACGTTCCACGTTGCGACGTTTTGCGATCATCTCGGCAACAATCGCAATCGCAATTTCAGCTGGCGTGATCGCACCAATATCCAGCCCGATCGGCGCATGGACGCGATCGAAAAGTTGCGCGGCCAAGCCTTCCTGTTGCAGCTCTTTAAATATGGTGATCGTTTTTCGCTTGGATCCGATCATCCCGACGTATCGGGCCGGGGTCTGGACCGCCCAGCGCAGCACGCGCATGTCATCCCGGTGCCCGCGCGTCACGATCACAATGTATGAAGATTCGCCCGGCGACAGCTGTGTCACAGCTTTGTCAAAGTCCTCGGCAATCACCTGTTGTGCCTCGGGAAAGCGCTCCCGGTTCGCAAAGGTCTCGCGATCGTCAATGATGGTGACGTCGAACCCCGCCATCTGCGCCACTCGTCCGAGGCTTGTACCAACGTGGCCTGCGCCGAAGATTAAGAGTTCCGCTGGCGGCAAGATCGGCTCAATGAAGATTTCGAGTGTTCCGCCGCAAACCAGGCCCGTGTCGTACTTGGGGTCATTGTTCAAATCGAAGGTCAGTGTTCGCGGCCGCTCCGACTCCATAACCTCGCGCGCTGCCTGCCAGACCTCGGCTTCGACGCATCCGCCGCCGATGGTGCCCACGATCGAACCATCGTCGCGCACGAGCATCTTCGCCGTTTTGAACGAAGGGATCGATCCGCGTACGTTGACGATCGTCGCCACCGCGCCGCGGCTCCCATCCCTGCGAAGGCGAACGATCTCCTCGTAAAGATCCATAAAACTGATTATGAGGGTGCCGCGAGGGGCAAGTCAAAAGCAGGGCCGGATCAGCTTCCCAAAAGAAAAGCCCCGGATCATCACTCCGGGGCTACTGGCGTTAAACCAGTGGGTACTCAATTACACGGCCTGCGAAACCATCCTTATCATCGGCCGCGGTGAACCCTGAGTCAAGCG
>Ga0181519_10002620_pt1 | contig 15171 bp, 13 predicted proteins | sample PEATcosm2014_Bin_26_FD_121102 | JGI IMG/M metagenome (GOLD analysis project Ga0181519, IMG submission 121102) | Peatland microbial communities from MTU Mesocosm Facility, Houghton, MI, USA - PEATcosm2014_Bin02_10_metaG | ecosystem: Environmental > Terrestrial > Soil > Wetlands > Peat | place...
CCCGCCACGCACGGCGAGCCGGCGGTCTTCGACGCGGAGGCGATGCCGCAGGCCGTCCGCGTGATCGATCCGCTGAAGACGGTGCTGCGCTACGGCGAGAACCCGCACCAGAAGGCCGCGCTCTACATCGATGGAAGCGGTCGCGGAGTGGCGGCGGCGAAGCAGTTGCAGGGCAAGGAGCTGAGCTACAACAATATCGTCGATCTCGATGCTTGCTGGAACCTGGTCGGCGAGTTCGACGCCGCCGAGGACGCCGCCGTCGCCATCATCAAGCACACCAACCCCTGCGGCGCGGCCACCGGTGCGACCGTTATCGAGGCCTACCGGCGCGCGCTGGAGGCCGATCCCGTTTCGGCCTTCGGCAGCGTCATCGGCATCAACCGCGAGGTGGACGCGGAGGCCGCGGAAGAGATCGCCAAGTTGTTCGTCGAGGCGATCATTGCGCCGTCGTTCACGCCCGAGGCGATTGCACGCTTCGCCGCGAAGAAGAACCTGCGGCTATTGGAGATCGCGGCGAGCGACTGCGACGCGGGAAAGCCGGAGCGGGCGTTGAAGCAGGTTTCGGGCGGATTTTTGATGCAGGACGCCGACCGCGTCCACGTCCGTGAGGCCGATCTGCGCGTCGCTACCAAGCGCACGCCCACGCCCGAGGAGATGCGCGCGCTGCTGTTTGCGTGGAGCATCTGCAAGCACGTCAAGTCAAACGCCATCGTCTACGCGCGCTTCAATCAGGGTCACGGCCAGACCGTCGGCATCGGCGCGGGACAGATGAGCCGGGTCGACGCGGCGCGATTCGGCGCGATGAAGGCGATCCTGCCGCTGGCAGGAACCGTCGCCGCATCCGACGCTTTCTTCCCCTTTGCGGACGGCTTGGAGACCGTGGTCGCGGCGGGAGCGACTGCCGTCATTCAGCCCGGTGGGTCGGTGCGCGACGCCGAGGTAATCGAGGCGGCGGACCGGCTTGGCGTTGCGATGGTCTTCACCGGCATCCGCCACTTCCGCCACGGATAGAGTTCCGCAGGCTGCTCCAACGCGTTCGGTCTTCAGATATTTCGATCTACTGATACAGATATAATGGTAGTGTTCTGCCGGGTTGGTACATTCGCCGCCGCCCACAGCATCCAATGGATGCACCGCATCGTCTAACTGGTGCCTGTGTCCCCGACCCCGCCGGATAGGAACCTATGCCCATGGCCTTGCTCGTTCGAGCTTCACGGATTCACCTCCTCCGGCTGGTGTGGGCCATCGCCCTGCTGATTGCAACGCCACAGCTTCTGGCCGCCGCACAGCAGACTGTTCCTCCGGCCAGTTCGAAGCCGCAGGACGCCCCCAGGCAGATGGACCCACCGATGCAGCAGAAGGCGCTGCAGCGGAGGCAGGCTTCTGCACCACCGGCCATAGCAGGCCAGGGCCAGACGGAACCCGACCGCTCCAGCGCCTACTACCACTACGGGTTGGCGCATCTCTACGAGGAGATGGCGATCAGCGCCGGACGCCCGGACTACGCGACCCAGGCGGTGGAGGAGTACAAGCTGGCGCTGGATGCCGATCCCAACTCGGTCCTGCTGGAAGACGGCCTGGCCGATCTCTACTTCAAGATCGGGCGGATCAAGGACGCGGTGAGCGCCGCGCAGGATCAGTTGAAGAGGAACCCGGACGATGTGGCGGCCCACACCCTGCTGGGGCAGGTCTATCTGCGTTCGCTGGGAGACATGCAGGGCACACAGGCGGTCGAGATGCTGCAGTTGGCAATCGCCGAGTACGAGACCATCTCGCGCCTGAAGCCTGCGGACCTGGAAACCCAGCTGCTGCTCGGTCAGCTCTATGCGATGAACCACGATTCCGCCAAGGCGGAGGCGGCGTTCAAGGCCGCGCAAAAGATCGACGGCGACAGCGAGGAAGTGGTGCTGCGGATGGCCGCGCTCTACGGCGAGGAGGGGAATGCGCAGCGCGCGGTTGACACGCTCTCCGCCGTGCCGGTGGCGGACCGGACGGCGCGGATCGAATTCGCGCTGGGGGCCAGCTACGACCAGTTGAAGAAGCCGAAGGAGGCTGCCGCGGCCTATCGCCGCTCGCTGGACATCGACCCGGACAATCCCGATGCCGAGCGCGGTCTGGCCACGGCCCTGCTGGTGGACAGCCAGTTGGATGAAGCGCTTAAGGTGTTCAACCAGCTAGTGGCAGCGGATCCCACGGACGCGCAGTCGGAGATTCGCATCTCCGAGATTCAGCGTCGCCAAGGCCACTACGACGAGGCACTGGCAACCTTGGAGAAGGCGAAGTCGCAGGTGCAGGATTCGCTCGAACTCAGCTACAACGAGGCGCTCATCTACGACGCACTGGGCAAATACAGCCAGGCAACCGATGTACTGACCGGCATTCTCGACTCCTCCACGCACCCCGATGGCAAGTACTCCGAGCAGGAGAAACAAAACCGCGCGACCTTCCTGGATCGGCTTGCCATCATCGACCGCGAAGAGAACAAGACCGCGGAGGCCGTGGAGGCATACAAGCAGATCGTGGAGCTTGGCGGCAACTGCGACAGAGCAGCCTCCAGTGACGATCTGGCCCACCCCTGCTACGCGGGCGACGGATATGCGGGCGAGGTCGAGGCCTATCGCGATGCGCATCAGTGGAAGGACGCAACGTCCGCCGCCGCCGTGGCCGCGAAGGCCCTGCCCAAAAACCACCCCATCCAACTGACCTACGCCATTCAACTCGCGGACACCGGGCAGGAGGTCGAGGGAATCTCCCTGGCCAAGGCTCAGTTGAGCGGAGGCGCGGACGACCGCGAAGTGGTGGAGGACCTCGCCCAGATATACATCCGCCTCAAGCGCTTCAAGGAGGCGAGCGAGCAGCTTGACAAAGCTGATGCGCTGGCCGCCAAGCCGGACGAGAAGCTCGAAGTACTCTATCTGCGCGGAGAGTTCTACGAGCGGCAGAAGATGTACGACCAGGCCGAGATCCAGTTCCGCAAGGCGCTGGCGATCGACCCGCACAACCCAGGCGTGTTGAACTACCTGGGATACATGCTGGCCGATCAGGGCGAGAAGCTGCCCGAGGCGCTCAAGATGATCCGCCAGGCGGTGGACATGGAGCCGCAGAACGGGGCCTATCTGGACTCGCTCGGCTGGGTCTACTTCAAGAGTGGGCAGTACACCGAGGCGGAAGAGAACCTGCGCAAGGCCGACGAGCGCATCAACAGCGACCCAACCGTACACGACCATCTGGGCGAGCTCTACGAGAAGACAGGCAAGTTGAAGCTGGCGGTGGTGCAGTGGGAGCGGTCGATGACCGAGTACGCCCACTCACTGCCGGCGGACGCCGATCCCGAGGACGTGCAGAAGGTGCAGCACAAACTGGAGACCGCGCGCGTCAAACTGGCCAAGCTGGGCCCCGCCTCCGACAAGGACGCCAAGTAACGGTCACGCAGCGTGACCACTTCGTCGCGCACGGTACACTTAACTCACTGTGACTCCGAATGGGACGAAGAACTCCGGCCTGCATAGCTGCTCGGTCTGCGGAGACGCGGACGATGCACTCACCCAGCGCGTCTATGCCGCGCCGCAACGGCCAAGCCGCACCGCGTTTCAACGCGACTGCGAACGCATCGTACAGGCGCGCGCCTTTCGCCGTCTGGCTGGCAAGACGCAGGTCTTCACCAGCCGCGCCAGCGACCACTTCCGTAGCCGCCTGACCCACACCATCGAGGTGGCGCAGATCGCACGCGGCGTGGCCCAGGAGCTGGGACTGAACCAGGAACTGGCCGAGGCCCTTGCGCTGGTGCACGACATCGGGCACCCGCCCTTCGGGCACGCCGGCGAGCGCGCGTTGGACGAATGCCTGAAACGCCACGGCCTGCGCTTCGACCACAACCTGCACGCGCTGCGCATTGTGGAGCACTTCGAACTGCGCTACGCCGCGCATCGTGGGTTGAACCTCACGCTGGGCGTCCGCGAGGGGATCATCAAGCACTCGCGCGACTATAGCGCCGAGCAGTATCCCGAGCTGGCAGTCTACCTGCTGGACCGGCGGCCGCCGCTGGAGGCGCAGATCATCGACCTGGCCGACGAGATTGCGTATCTCACCGCAGACCTGGACGACGGGGTCGAGTCGGGGCTGCTGGAGATCGACCACATCCGCGAGCACGTCGATCTGCTTGCCAGCAGCTATGCGCATGTGGAGCGCCAGCACGCCGGCGTCGATGCCAAGTTCCTCTTCTACGAGGCGCTGCAGCGGATGCAGAACATCCTGACCGACGACCTGATCGCTACCACGCTGGCCAATACGCGCGCCATCGGCGCCACCAGCCTGGACGAGGTGCGCGTTCATCCGGCGCGGCTGGCGACCTTCTCGCCGCCGGCGGAGGCGCAGCGCCAGCAGGAGAAACGATACCTCTACGAGACGCTCTACACATGCCACGCGCTCTCACTGGAGCACGACAAGGCCGAGCAGGTGGTCACCGCGCTCTTCGATTTCTGGATCGCAGAACCCCAGGAGCTGCCCTCAGGCTACGTGGAACAGATCGAAACCGAAGGGCTGGCCCGCGTCGTCGCCGACTACATCGCCGGCATGACAGACAGTTTCATCCTGCTGCAATACGCGCAGGTCAAGAGAGCCGTGCGGCGGGAACATAAGCCTTTGTCCTTGTGAGGTTGCCCTGAGGAGGGCTATGGGCATCCAACCGACAGGCACAAGGAGCACTCCCCATGAACAATCGATCCGTACGCTCACTGGCGAAGCTGGCTGTTCTGCTGGCCCTGCCGATCGTGGCTATTGCGCAGGCGACACAACAGGCTGCAACTCTCGCCATCGCCGGCCAGCCCGACCACGCCTCTCTGGTCCAGATCAACGGCAAGTCCTATGTCGATGTTGAGTCGCTGGCGCGGATCACCCACGGATCGATCCGCTTTCAGGGCAGCCAGATCATTCTGACCCTGCCCGTTTCGGCGGCCACAGCGTCGCAGCCGGTACAGCCGACCCAGTCCCCGCAGCTCTCCGAAGCCTTTCTGCGCGCGGAGATTGAAGAGTTGACCGCGATCCGCGAATGGCGTGTCGCCATCGCCACCGCTGTGCAGACCAATAATCCCGTCACCGAAAACTGGGTGGGCGGACTGCGTCGCTCGGCCGATAGCAAGCTCACGCTGGCAACCGCCGCGGCAACCACCGATCCAGACCGCAATGCAGTCGCATTGCTGCGCAGCGAGTTCACCAACATGCAGCAAATGAGCGATCAGTTTCTGGCGATGCACAGCAAATCGAGCTACGCCGCTCCAGACTCCTTCGACAACAACCCGTTGGACCAGAAGATCCTGAGCTGTGCACGCGGCCTCGCCTCCATGGCGGCGACCAAGCAGTTCCAGGATGAGCCGTCCTGTCACTGATGCGGCCCATCCCATGCTTCGTCGGTCCAGGCCTGAAGAACAAAACGCCTGGGCCCCGCGAACGAACGAGGCCTAGGCGTTTTCTGGCAGATTGGCGCGAACCTGGTATGCCTGGTCAGCCCGAGGCATTGCGGTCTAGTTGAAGTGCGCGGCGTTCTTCTCGGCAAACTCCGCCTTGTCGGCCGGCAGTTCGTCGATGGGGAAGATCGCATTCGACGGGCAGATCGAGATGCAGTTGCCGCAGTCGATGCACTCGTCGGGATTGATAAACAACTGGGTCACCGTGTCTGCGCCGGCCTCATCGCTCATGGGATGAATCGCGGTGGTGGTACACTCCGTCGCACACAGAAAATCCTTCTGACACGCATCGGTAATTACGTACGCCATGGTCTCGCTCACTTTCAAGGGATGGGCCGATTGATCTCCGCGGGCGATTTGCTGCCGGCCCGCTCCCTGATTGCCGGGAACCCAATCCAAGAGTACCGGCGGATCACCCCATGGTCGGTGACCCCAATCACACACCACGCCTGCGTGTCCGCACGCCGCGTCAACTTGCCTGCACTACCCCGCGGCCCCTCGGCGGATGCAGTTATTATTGGCGTCCCCAACGGGATTCGAACCTGTGTCGCCGCCGGGAACAGGCGGAGTCCTGGGCCACTAGACGATAGGGACGCATGAAAAAGCGAAGAGCCAAGCGGACTTCGAGGGAACCCCTCAACCGGATTCAAACTCATCGTACACCAGCGAAGGATGGGCATGCCCTGGTTCCAATGGCATATTGTCCCGGAGGAAGACGTTGCATTGGAGCCGGGATGTAGACCCAAACAGAGATGGCTCAATTTGTTCGGCCGAGGATTCCCGGTCAGGATTATTGTCCAGCGAGCCTTGTCCGATGATTTTCGAAAGGCGATACCTGCCCGGCGATTCGAACGCAAAAACGGCGGAGCTGGTTTGCTCCGCCGCCATTGATTGCAAAGTTGATTTCAGGCGCTGCTTCACGCAGCGTCCAACCGGCTAGCGATGTCCACCACCGCCGCCGCCACGTGCTGCTCCACCGCCGCCGCCACGTGCTGCTCCACCACCGCCGCCACGTGCTGCGCCGCCGCCGCCGCCACGTGCTGCGCCGCCGCCGCCGCCACGTGCTGCTGCGCTACCACCACGTGCTGCGCCGCCGCCGCCGCCACGTGCTGCTGCGCTACCACCACGTGCTGCGCCGCCGCCGCCACGTACTGCTGCGCTACCGCCACGTACTGCTGCGCCGCCGCCACGTGCTGCTCCTCCGCCGCGTGCTGCGCCGCCGCCTGAATAGCGCCCTCTACCGTCACCGCCAAAATAGCGCCCTCCACCGTAGCCGGCGAAGCGGTGGTCACCCCAGCCGTGGCCATAGCCCCAGTTGGCCCATGGGCCCATGCCCAGGAAGATGCCGTTATAGAAGTAGCCCGACCCATAATAACCGTAGGGCGCGCATGCATAGGGTGCATAGCCATAGTAGCCATAGGAACAGACCGGCTGAACCCCGATGCCAATACCAATGGATGGAACACCTATTCCAACCACAATCTGTGCTTTTGCCGCTGGCGCTGAAGCCAGAGCCAGGCTAGTAAGCAACGCTGCTGCACAAAGTAGAACTCTCAATCCACGCATATGGAACCTCATGTACGGTGGCTGCGGCTCCTGGTAGATGCGTTGGATACTGCGGTGTCCCGTCTTCGCTCGTCTCAACCATCCGGCTGAAAGAGCACTCATACCATAAGATGACGAATCTCAGGATAGGTTGTTCGGTGGGTAGGCAAGCATTCCGCTATGGCTGGCAAGCCATTTATTTTCAGCCTGATTGTTGAAATCTGTTGATCACGCCTGTCTCCCTGAGGCTTTGTCGGGTTCAATTTCGGCACCACGGAGTTCCATCGGCAATGGGCGGTCCTGCACTGGTCGAATGGCTCCAATGCCAGACTCCCCGAGATTGAGCTCGTTCACCTCCCTGTGGGGTCAGAATTCGTCCCGGCAGCATTTAGTGGTCACAACACGCGGCTTTTTGTGAGGAGTTCCCGTCTTAAGGTTCGACAGCTTAAGATCGAGACCATTTCACTGGGATGACACGTTGGCGAGGTATAGCTTGCCAGCGGACGCAAGACGATTTGCTCGGAACGCGACTTTCTGATCCAACGGGGTTTTCTCCTGGATGGACTCTTAGTTGTCCGAAGCGCCAAGGGAGAATCCCCAAATGTCTGATGAAGTTGAACTTAGTGATACGCCGAAGGTTTGCCGCATTGCAATAATCGGCGGTGGCCCCGGTGGTTTGATGACGGCGTATCAGTTACAACAGCGGTGCTCCCTGCCGTTTGAAGCAACCATCTACGAGGCAAGTTCGCGACTGGGCGGCAAGATCCTCACCAAACAATTCGAGTCTGCTCCGGTGGCCTACGAAGCAGGGGCGGCCGAACTCTATGACTATTCGCAGGTTGGGGAAGACCCGCTGCGCGAACTCGTCGACAAGCTGGGGTTGAAGGTAAAGCCGATGAGCGGCACTGCGGTCGTCATCCACGACCAGATGATGCGCAATCTCGATGACGTTGGCCGTGTCTATGGAGAACCGACCCGGCAGGCCCTGCTTGAATTCGACGCGCGCGCCAAGCAGTGGTCGAGTCCGCAGGAGTACTACGACTCCGACTGGCAGGAATCGAACGACGATCCGAAGGCGGGCAGGAACTTTCACGACGAACTGGCACGGGTTCCCGGCGAAGACGCGCGCCGCTATATTCGCACCCTGGTGCATAGCGATCTGGCCACGGAACCGCACCGCACAAGCGCTGCCTACGGCCTGCAGAACTATCTGATGAATGACTCCAGATACATGCGGCTGTACACAATCGAAGGAGGCATCGAACGGCTGCCCCAGGAACTGGCGGCCCGTGTTCAAGCCAGGATATTGCTGCGAGAGCCGGTCGTCCGGGTGGAACGCGCCGGGAACGAGGTGTTGCGCGTCCTTTCTGTTCGACATGGAAGGATCGCCTCCGAAGAGTACGACTTTTTGGTGGTGGCGCTGCCCAACGCGTGTGTCCCGCTGATCGAATGGGGAGGAGACGAGCTGGGCGATGCAATGCATCGTCACTGCGCGCGCTACGATTACCCGGCCCACTACCTGCGAGTCAGCGTGCTGTTTCGCGAGATCTTCTGGGAGCAGACCTTCAAGGACTCCTACATGATGCTAGACGCCTTTGGCGGGTGCTGCCTGTACGACGAATCGTCGCGCAACGGCTGCCGGACCGCCGGAGTGCTGGGCTGGCTGTTGGCCGGGGATGCTGCAATGGTCGCCAGCAACCATACCGACGAACAGTTGATTCGAAGGATGATCGATACGCTGCCTTCCTTCATGCAACGCGGGCGGGAGTTGTTTGTCGAGGGGCAGGTCCACCGCTGGATCGGCGCGGTCAACGGACTTCCGGGCGGTTCGCCAATCCTGGATATGGAATCGCGCCACATCCCCGAGCCTGCGCGCCCGAACCTCTTCGCGGTCGGCGATTATCTGTTCGATTCGACGATCAACGGCGTCCTTGACTCCGCCGACTTTGTGGCGGAATGCCTGACCGAAAAGATCGAGGCACGCATGAGTTCCCGCACCCCAGAGACCATGTGTACAGCGGCTTTATAAGCGGAACAGTCCAGAATATGAGCGAATCAGTCCAAACAATGAGTAAAACAATCCAGACCATCAATCGCGGCGCGAACGTACGCCGCATTCATTTTGTCGATCAGATCGCGAGCGGCGATCACGTGTTGATCTCCTTTCGAGACCCGGCACCGCGCTTTGCCATCCTGGCCGAGGCCCCTGCAGCGGCAACCGGAGCAACTACAGCCGGGCCGCGCGGCGACATCCTGGATGTAGTTCTTTTGCCGTTGTCCACTCCGCCGCAAGGGACGCCTGCGGGGACGAATCATGGCTTTGCGGACTGGCTGGAGAAGACAAACGGCCCAGGTACGCCGCCGCCGATATACGTCAAATTTCGCGGCGTCGAGTTAATGTGGCGTCCCGGCCACGTCATGCTGCAATGCGATTCCGAACAGGCGGAATCGCTCCTCTCCGCCGTCGCCGAATTCGCTCATTATGAAGCTGAACTGAGGCGGATCGAGCGCGAGATCGCCGACTCCTGGACAGAACTGGAGCAGGACAAGGCACTGGCATTCGATGTAACGCCTGCCGATCTGAAACGCAGTACAGCCGTCGGCGAACGCATGAATCGAACGCTCCAGCGGCGCATCCGTCTCGCGCGGATTGAACCGCATCTGTACGATCCGGAGGTGAGCTTGCCGGCGGCCAGCCAGAAGTTGGGCGAGGAACTGCGCGAGAAGGCACGGGCCGATGCGAGATTGGAGACCGTCGATTCACAACTCGAGGTCTTCGAGGACATCTACGAGATGAGCGGTCAGCGAATGGGCGAGTATCGGGCCGCAGAGGTGGAAAAAGCTCTCGAGTGGATCATTATCATCCTGATCGCCTTGGAAGTGCTGCTGCTGGTGGCCCAGTCGGTGTGGAAATTCTGAGTTGAAATCGAAGAGAGAGCCCGTTGTGCCCCGAAGCGCGGCGCAAACGTGACTGCATGATTGGTCGGGGCGGTCAGATTCGAACTGATGACCATCTGCTCCCAAAGCAGATCAGACCGCTTATTGAATTCTGCTGAAATCGAGTGAGAATAAGCGATTTCGATTGAGATGTTTACCATGTACGAGCTGAGCCCTGTTGATCTTTGTGGCTTTTGGGTGCTTTGACAGCTACAAAATCGACTACAGACGATTTCATCCCCACGGATGCTCGGATGGAGTATTGACGAGGCATACTTTATGGCTTGCGCCAATCCAAATAATGGCACTTAAGTTGCATGGACGACCCATGGACGACGCATTGACTTGGCCCGGGAGCCAACATAGGCTTGAATCTAGCGCGGATAATTGCGCATAAGCGTAATCAGTGCAATTAGATACGTCAGGTCGTCCGGCGCCAATCCTGGTCGGGCTCATCTGTTATCCCCTTTGCCGCGTCGCGACCTGGTTACGCAGGACATGTACTGGTGTTCCTCATGGATGTTCTTGAGCAGCAATTGATGTTTATCGGAGGTTCTCTGCTGTGCGCGTGCATCGGCGCGGACACTGACGTCCGCGAGTGCACGATCTCAAACTGGGTTATCGGCCCGGCGATGGTCGCCGGCCTCATGCTGCCCGCGCTGCCTCTGGTGGTGATCTCAACCGCCATTGCGGGCGGGGTGTTTGCGCTGGCCATCGGGATCCATAACCGGCGGCTGCGCGAGACGCTGCGCAACGTAGCGGAACTGCTCGATCACCACGACCGGCATGGTCTGAAGCCGCACCATGATCTACCCCTGAGCAACCCGCGCACTCTTCGCCTGCCCTTCGCGCTGCCCATTGCGGCCGGATGTCTTTTCACACGCTGCACCCTGGCGTGGGAGGCACGCCCATGAACTCAAAGCGCATCCTCATCTCCCTTGTTCTGGCTCTCGTTGTCTCCGTCCTGTGTACCTGGCTTGTCTCCAGTAAAATGACCGTGCCGCCGGCGCCGACAGTGCAGAAACTTCCGGACGCCAGGTACGCGACGCCGTCGCGCGCGCTGCGTGCGGGCGAAATTCTGAAGTCCAACGACATCGAGCTTGTCGCATGGCCGGGCAACGATCCCCTGGATGGCGCGTTTTCGCAGCCCGCCGAAGTGATTGGCCGCGAGGTCCTCTTTCCGCTGGCCAAAGGCCAGCCCATCCTCGACCGCGACCTGTCTGCCGCAGGGGCCGGCACCGGGCTTGCGAGCAAGATCCCGGACGGCATGCGCGCCATCGCGTTGCGTTCCGACGAGGTGGTCGGCGTCGCCGGATTTCTGGTTCCCGGCTCGCATCTCGACGTACTGGTTACCTACCACTCGGACCGCACGCCAGAGCCTGTTACGGCGACCGTTCTACAGAACGCTGTTGTCCTGGCCGCCGGACAACAACTGGAACCCGACCCCACGGGCAAGGCAGCGGACGTTACAGTGGTCACGCTGTTGCTGACTCCGGTGCAGGCAGAGCGCGCCGTTCTGGCAAGCACCCAGGGCACGATCCACTTTGTCCTGCGCAACGAAGCGGACAGCAGCCAAAGCGGAGACGCCCCGATGCTGCTCTCGCAACTCTCAGGTCCGGTGCCCGCAGTGGCGCATACCGCCACCCACTCGGCTGCCGCGGCAAAACCGGCAGCTACGCTACACCAGAGGATCGAAACCATCCTTGGCGAGTTCAGCGACGCGCGATCCGCGGCAACGCCGGATGGAGGAGCCAGACCATGAGCCTGCGCGCCTCACATCCGTCCAAGCTGGAACCAGTCAAGCCGAACCCAGTCCATCCTGCGCGAACCAGCCCGGGCCGAGTCGTCGCGCTTGCGTTCTTTGTGCTGCTCGGCGTGGGTGCAATCGATAGGGCCGCCGCGCAGAGCCGCGCTCTTCCGGTCAAGCCATTTGTTCAGACGCAGAATGCCGCATTTGCGCCGCCTACCATTCACTCCGCGACCGCCAACGACGTGCTTCATCTGACCGTGGGCCACTCGGCGGTGCTGACCTCGGCCGTGCCATTGCGCCGCGTATACATTGGCAATCCGGCCGTGCTGGCGAGCTATTGCTCCGGTACTGCCGAGATAGTTCTTACGGCGAAGGCCGCGGGAGTCAGCAGTATGGTGTTGTGGGACGAGTCAGGCAGCCACCGCTTGTACACCGTCTCCGCGGACCTGGATCCAGATGCTCTGCGCGGTTCGTTCGATGCGGCATTTCCGGGCTCATCCATCCACGTCGAGACAGGCGAAGGCAAGATTTTTCTTACCGGATCGGTTGCCAGCGACGCTGCCAGCGACGCTGCACTCAAGATGGCTTCGTTGTATGCGAAGGACGTTGTCAACTCGCTGGTTGTGGTACCCGTGCATGGCAAGCAGGTGCAACTGAAGCTGCGTATTGTGGAGGTCGATCGCACCCGCCTCAATCAGGTCGGCGTGAATATCTTTTCCCCGGGAGTCGGAAACACCATGGGTTCGGCATCAACCCAGCAGTTCAGCAGCACTGCCACCGGCAGCGGTTCGTCGCTGGCGGTTAGCGATCCGCTCAACATTTTTATGTACAACTCCAAACTGAACGTCGGGGTCACCATGCAGGACCTGGAGCAGAAGCAGATCCTTCAGGTCCTGGCCGAGCCGACACTGACCACGCTCAGTGGTCTGCCTGCGAGCTTTCTCTCCGGCGGCGAATTTCCGTTTCCCGTCGTTCAGGGCGGTACAGGGAACTCGACAGCGATCTCCATCCAGTTTCGTCCCTTCGGCGTCAAGGTCGAATTCACCCCGACGGTCAATGCCGACGGATCCATCCGCATCAAGCTCTCGCCCGAGGTCAGCACACTGGACTACAGCAACGCTGTCACCATCTCCGGCTTTACCATTCCTGCCCTCTCCACGCGCCGTGCCGAGACCCAGGTGGAGATCCAGAATGGCCAGAGCTTCGTCGTCTCCGGCCTGCTGGACCACCGCACCACCGAGATTATGAGCAAGATGCCTGGGATTGCGGAGATCCCGATTCTGGGCCAACTCTTCCGCTCGAAGAACTTCAGCCATTCTGTGGTGGAGCTGGTCATTATCGTCACCGCGACGGTGGTCGACCCTTTAACCACGTCGCCGCTGACGCAGCCAGACCAGCCGAAGATGCCGGTGCCCAATCTCGACTCCGGCGCCTTCGACGGACGGGCACATAACCTGCCCAAAGCCGGCGTCTGGGCGCCAGCGCCGCAATCGCAGCTCCCAGCGCAATCGCATTCCCCAGTGCAGCCGCAATCGAAACCCACAGCGCAGTCGCAATCGAAACCACTAGCGCTAACGCAATCGAAACCCACAGTGCAACCGCAATCGAAACCCACAGCGCTAACGCAATCGAAACCACTAGCGCTAACGCAATCGAAACCACAAGTGCAGCCGCAATCGAAACCCCCAGTGCAGTCGCAATCGAAACCACAAGTGCAATCGAAGTCTACCCAGCCTGCGTCCCAGGTGCGAACGGACTACCCATGACCAGCAATGCATACCTTTCGGAGCATTCCTCTCAGGCCGTCTTCTGCGTCTGCGCGGATGAGGACGTGGTGCAAGTGGCGACCTCCGCGGCGAGCAATATCTCCGGCGAAGTATCGACGAAAGACAGCTAGGGAGCGCACACGATGAGCCGGCTGACAATCACGTTTCTGCTTGCGCTGCTGCTCAGCTACAGCATCCTCATGCTGGGAACGCGCACAACGGCATCGAGCAAAGCCGTCCTAGTGCGCCTGGCGATCATCCAGCGTTCCATCCAGTCCCTGAAGACCGGCACGAATGGGGTATATTTGGGGGCAGACGAGGAACGGAATTACGTTATCCGCCTTGGCGTTTTCCTGCAACGCTACCAATTCGCGAAGAAGCTCCAGGTGCTGCTTATTCACGCCGACAGCAGCATGAGCGTAGGCGGCATTGTTCTGGCCTGCGCGGGCGCCGCGCTGGGCTGCGGCCTGCTCAGCTTCCTCTTTCTGCACACGGTTCTGCTTGCCGGCGCCGCATGCGCCGCCGGCGCCTGCATCCCATACTTTCTGCTGCGGCGCAAACGCAACCGGCGTCTCAAGGCGTTCAACACCGCTCTGCCCGACGCCATTGATCTGATGGCGCGCTCGCTGCGCACCGGCCACTCGATGAATGCTTCCATCGAGATGATCGCGGAGCAATCGCTCGAGCCACTCTCCTCCGAGTTCCGACAGGTCTTCAAGCAGCAGAGGCTGGGTGTGCACTTTCGCGATGCCCTGTTGCAGATGGGTAGCCGCGTCCCATCGCAAGACCTGCAATTCCTCATCACCGCTATTCTCGTCCAGAAGGAGACGGGAGGCGACCTGACAGAGATCCTCGACCGCACCGCGCACGTCATCCGAGAACGCGTACGCATCGAGGGCGAAGTCCGCACCCGCACCGCACAGGGGCGTCTGACCGGCTGGATACTCGGTCTGCTCCCGGTCATCATGCTGGTGCTGATTAACCTCATCAACCCCGGCTACTCAGCCATTCTCTTCCACGATCCCACCGGGCAGAAGCTGCTTTATACAGGCGGGGCCCTGATTGTTCTCGGCGGTCTCGTCATTCGCAAGATTGTCGATGTCCAGGTTTGACTGTCCACTATGACTGCTCTCTTCAAGCTCACCTTCGGCGCATCCATTTTTTTCGCCCTTGCACTCCCTGTCTTTTTCTTCGTCACCCGCACACCGCGCGCAGCCCTGCAGCGCATCCGTGAGGTCACATACAACGACAGACACTTTCGGCGAAGCGTTACGATGGGCAGCAACGCCGGCCGACGATTCATGGTGGTCGTCCACTGGGTGCGTGCGCGCCTCGGCCTGATCGCGGACGTCGACATGCCCGAGCGCCTTGCCAACGCCGGATTCAAGGGCACGCTGCCCGCCGATATCTACACCGCCGCACGCATCTTCTGCCCCCTGCTTGCGCTGATTGCGGGCTCTTTCATCCCGTACAACCGCTCGTTCTGGATGATTGCGCTGCCCGCCGCCGCCTTCATCGCGCCCAACATCACGCTGACCCGGCTGGTGAAGCGCCGCCGCGAAAAGATCCGCAAAAGCATTCCCGATGCCGTCGACCTGCTGGTGATCTGCGTCGACGCCGGCCTCGGCATCGACCAGGCGCTGCTGCGCGTGGGGCAGGAACTGGGCAACAGCTATCCCCAGATCACGGAAGAACTGCTGCAGATCAACCG
>Ga0181519_10002621_pt1 | contig 15163 bp, 14 predicted proteins | sample PEATcosm2014_Bin_26_FD_121102 | JGI IMG/M metagenome (GOLD analysis project Ga0181519, IMG submission 121102) | Peatland microbial communities from MTU Mesocosm Facility, Houghton, MI, USA - PEATcosm2014_Bin02_10_metaG | ecosystem: Environmental > Terrestrial > Soil > Wetlands > Peat | place...
CGGACGAATACGAAGATCTGCCGGCAATATCCAAAGCGCTGCAATTGCTTGCGTCAACGATACGTGAAACTATTACCTGTATACAGCATCGACCTGATGGTGGGGAGTGGGGCAGATGTTAAGCTCTGCTTGCAATTCAGGCGCATCCATGGGCAACGTACGAGGTAGCGAATGCTTTGGACAATTTTTGTTGTTCTTCTGGTCTTGTGGCTACTGGGGATGGTGAGCTCTTACACCTTGGGCGGTTTTATTCACATCCTTTTAGTTCTGGCCGTCATCACACTCATTTTTAATCTCGTCACGGGCCGCCGCAGCGCGGTCTAACGTCGCACGTCAGCCACGGTTTTTCCAATCGTGCATTGAAAGGATGGAAACTATGAATAACTTTCTGAAGCTACTCCTGGGAACCGGTCTCTACCTGCTCGAGCAAACGGATCAGTCGACCCGGAAAATTCGGGACCGGGCAGCGGACAATCTGAATGATTTGCGCGATCGGGCGTCCGGGAATCTGAACGATCTGCGCGATTTCGCCCAGGACAAATATGAGACGGCGAGCGACCGCGTCAGCCGAGCGTCGAGAGCGATCCGCGGAGAAGATGACAGCCAGTTTGTCAGCAGCGCTCTGAGCCTGGCCGCGGGCGTGGGAATTGGCCTCGCCATCGGCATGATACTGGCGCCAGCCAGCGGCGAGGAAACCCGCAATGCTATCGCGGACAAGGTTCACGTCTTCGGGGACAGAATGAGGCAGAGGTTTTCGTCCGAACAAGAGTCGACGGGGACAAACGGTTAGGTGTTTCTGCGGTGGCGGGGCTGCTCCCATCCCGAAGGGTAGGGCCCCTTCGCCCAACTGCCAGTGGTCAGCAGTCTTTTGCAGGCGCAACGAATACTCACTGCGCGACGGAACTCTCCGGGGGCGGGCTTGGCTGAGAAGTCTGTACCTGGATGATGTTGTTCTGGATCGCATACACGACCAGATCGCGAATTGAGTGAAAGCCGAGCTTCCGCATAATGTTACTGCGATGCGTTTCGGCAGTTTTGGTGCTCAGGTTCAACAGGCAGGCGACTTCCTTCGAGCTCTTGCCTTCCGCCAATAGTTGAATCACTTCGTGCTCGCGGGCGGTAAGAGTCGGCATTTTGGGAGTATCGCCGCGTGATACGGTTGTGCCCTTATCGAGAAAACCGGCCAGAACCATCTCGTTCACGCGCGAAGTGAAGAACATCCGGTTGCGCTGCAGAGCCTCGACGGCCGTGACCAGATCACGGGCGGCATCGGACTTAAGCACAAAGCCGCGAGCGCCAGCGTCCAAAGCCTCCCTGATCACCTGGTCGACGTCGGTTATGGTGAGAACGATGATCTTGTAGCGGGGATCCTGCTGCATCAACTGACGGGTTGCAGCGAGACCATTGAGGTTGGGCATGCCGACATCGAGAATCACGACATCCGGCTTCAACGTCTTTGCTTTTTCGACGGCGTCGCGCCCGTCGATGGCTTCGCCACAGATTTCCCATCCCTCGTGCGCTTGCAGCAACGTGCACAGACCGCGACGCACGACTTCATGATCATCCGCAACCAGAATTCGCAGTTTCATGGGTACCCCTCCCATTGAAATTAACCCAGTGTATCCGGAATGAACTCTATTGCACGTCCCGCTTTAAGCCAGTCATCGCCTTGGGCCAAAATGGGCGGTGCTGACTTGTCGCTTGCACCGCGCTGACCAGTTCGCTGCCGATATTCGATTTGACCACATAACCCCGGGCGCCCGCCGCGCCCGCCTCGCGCATCATTTGCGGCGAATCGTGTTGCGTCACTATCAAGACCTCACACTGCGGAACCGTCTTCACAATCTGGCGACAAGCTTCGAGTCCACCCATATTCGGCATGCTTAGATCGAGCACGACCAGATCGGGGTTCAAGCGGCTGGACTTGTCCACCGCCTCCACTCCATCCGCCGCTTCATCCACCACTTCCCAGCCGGGTTGTCCCGAGAGCAGAGTCTTCAGGCCCCGCCTAACGATCGGGTGGTCATCCACCACTAAAATACGAAGTGTCATGAGTCTCCCAGCTCTTGGCGGAGAGCTGAAAGGGACCCTTCGCCAACCTTAATTTCACCAGCATTCCGGTAGTTGAATCGCTCGCCCAGATGATGATGCAGATCATGCGGGAAAGTCATCAGCTACCCCAACCGGAACCGCGAAGCTGATCGCGGGACTGAGATCGGAATCAATAACGGGGCTCGTGCGCCTGCGACGAGAGCGCGCCATGAAAATCCAGTTTGAGATCCGAACTTGTTGGCCGTCACTCGTGAAGGAACGTTTTCTTTTCCGATCCACTGCAGGAACAACGGTATCAAACGGCGGAAGTTTGTCGAATACAGTGAATGCTGTAGTTCCATCGGGCCATTGGTCACTCAGTTTGGAAAATAGGTTTCTTCGCGGAGGAGGGCGGAGACCGCGTCGACCACGCAACTGATGTGGGTTTTGGGACAGGTTCCCTTAATGCCCGCTTTTTGGGCTTCGGCCGACAGTTGCTTTGAGAGGTAGAGAGTCACCATCAAAATTGGAGTATTCGGGGACTCACGAATAATCTTGCGCGCGGCTTCCAGGCCATTCATCTCGGGCATTTGAAAGTCAAGCACAATCAAGTCATGGTGGCCGGTTTCAAAGCGTCGCACAGCCTCAGCGCCGTCGCACGCTTCGTCGCACACACGCCATCCATCCTGCTGTTCAAGCAGGCCACGAAGGTAGCGTCGCACCGCGGGATTGTCGTCGGCTAGCAAAATACGGATCAATGAATTGGTCCCCAAGCAGAAATAGGTTTCTTCTTCAAAATGTAGCCTCCGGGCAATGGTCGAACAATACAGCGGAACCCTTATTACCTTCGACCACTGGTCGATCGTGCTGGCGTCGTCAGGGCCGGCGCGAGTTGTAATTCAACCCGCGCCGTTCCTTAGAGGCGGTGGTTAGCGCCGGTGCCCAGAACCGGCGGCATGGGAGGTTTCTATCTCGTTTTTTCGCTCCTCGTTTTCTTCTTCCTTGTGTTTGTTGATCGCGTCCTTGCTGGCGTCTTTCATTTGGCCTACCGCATTCTGGACTTTGCCCTCGACTTGTTTGGCCGCACCACGAACCTGCATTTTGGGGTCGTCAGTCCACTCGCCGGCTTGGCGCTCGACTCGTCCGGCAACATCTTTTGCTTTTCCTTCCACTCTATCTTTATTCATAAGTCTCCTTGAATGGCACAATGTGTCACGACATTGACTCTAACCAGAGGTGCAGCAACGAACCATCAGGTCAATGCTCTAGAAGCGAAATGGTCTCGCGGTATTCCGTTTACTCTTGTGTCACCCTTCCCTCGGAGGTCTAGTTTGCAAGGGTTCGAGGCGTCGGATTTCCACATCTGTTTACGCCGGTGGAAATATTTACACGCGGGCCCGCTCAGGGTTTTCATTTACTGTGAATCACTTAGAGTGTGGTACGAGATTTGCTTTCCAAATAGCGACGGCAAGGAGGCACATTCAATGGCGGAGAGCAAACGTAAGGACTGGCGCGAACTCTGCGCTGCCGCGGTGAAGGAACAGGACAATGCGAAGTTGACTCGCCTGGTGGATGAAATTATAGAAGCAATCGATCAGACGGTGGCCCGCTCCCAAACATTAAGCGCAACAAACGGGCAGCAGGCGTTCTAGGTGCGTGGATCCCGCGAGTTCCAAGGGGACCAATCGTCCGACGGCAGAAATTGCGGGACGAAGCGCACACAGAAAGTTACAGGCTGAATAATCAGGCGGCCGGTGCGCTGGTTCTGCCGGAGCGTTGCAGCAACCTTTCCAATTCCTTTTCAGGGTCATGAACGAAGTTGCGCATCCGGTTGGTGCCGTAGCGGGTGAGGGTGGCCACGTTGGTGCGGTACCAGCAGCACTGCGCCATCTTTGGGGACAAGCCGCAAAGAAAGCGAAATCTCTTCAGCGCCTGGGCGGAGGTCAGCAAGGCTGCAACCAACCGGTGATTTCCATCAAGAATGGTGAAAGGGCCGCTTTCTGTTTCTCCGATGAGAAGCACGGCGCCGCCGACAGCCTCCTGCTTCAGATGGGCGCGTAGATCGTCGATCTTTGCAAGAAAGGCACCACTCGCGCGGTCCCGATAGCGGTCGTCAACGATCCGTTGCGCTACCTGTGTAAGATCGAAATCGCCGAGCGCAAACTTTCGCCACTGGGCGCGCGGAAACACGCGCACGCGATCCAAGTCCTTCATTTCGATTTCGGCTTCAAACCACTCCGTGTCTTTGGGAAGCTCTTTCCAGAGCGCGCGGTGCCGGACGTTGAAAAGCGCGCGGCGCACCTTGTTTTGGCCATCGTGCTGCAAGTCGGGCGCGTCGACGAGGTTTCCTAGCGCGGTCTGATACTGCTTGAAGACGGGAGAGTGGAAATCATTCCTGAGAAATTCCGCGATGACTTCATCTTCAGAGACCGGTCTGCGAAGACGGACGAACCCGGGCACGGCCACCCGCTTACGATCCTGGCTCAGACCCCTGAACAGGGTGAACAAGAACGGAATGGCGACGCAGAGGACCAGCACCGCCATGAGGAAGACCTGTACCCAGATGACCTGCGCCAGGGATGCGTGGAACATGTAGATTCCGCCCACGACGGCGCCGCCGATTACCAGTTGCACCCAACCGGTGTTCGCGATCTTCCGCGACATCTCGTAGGCGATGAGCACGACACTCAGGCTGTACACTCCCGCGGAGAGTGCGTAGAGCACCAGGAGATAACGAAAATTGCTTCCGCTGACGGTGCCGAACTGGGGGCCGAACAAGTGCGTCCAAATGGCGGAGGGCGCCAGCCGCAGGCCGAGCATGAAAGCCATGCAGATCCCGGAAACCATGAGCATGGATGTGCCGAGAACCCCGCGGTCGTCCTGATTTCGGCTGCGACTCTCCGCCGCAATCGGGAACATGCTGCTCACGATCGACCAGGAAAAGGCGAAGACAACACGCCCGACCATGGCCACGGCCGCGTAAACGCCGGCGACCTCGGCCGGGAAAAAATGCTTGACGACCACGATATCGCAGTTGTTGATGACCACCTGGCCAGTGAAAAAAACCGCGGCTTGCAGGCTCTCGCGGAAATCAACGGTGACATCCGATACCGTGTCGCCCGGCCTGCAAGTCTTCGACCGCGCAAAGAAATAAGCCACTATCACGGCCGCGGCATTGGCCGCAATGACGCCCCTGACGCCCTTGCCGAGTTCGATGAGCAGGTACGAGCCGCACAGACGGGTAAGGCCTTCCAGAACAAGATTGCTGGCCAGATGACGGAAATTGCACACTCCCTGGATGTAGCCCCGGCGCGCCCCGAGCGGAACATAAAACGTGGTACCGACCGCCAGCAGAACAATCAAAGCCGGATCCTTGAGGTTCAAATAGCTGGTGACGGCGTTGCGGAACAGCAGAAGGAGTGCACTAACGAATATTCCGGCTGCCCATGCCCAGCGATGAAAGCTGCGATAGGCGAGGCTCCGCGCCTCGTGCGATCCCCGCTGCGCCACCATTTTGGCGGTCAGAATCTGAAAAGACAGCGTGACCGATGAAATCAGAATCAGCAGGGTGTAGACGGCAGTGGTATGGCCAAATGCGATCGGTCCGAGGAATCGGGCGACCGCGAGGTTGTAGCCGAAGTTGATGACGGTGACCAGACCAAGGCCGGTCAACATCACGGCGCTTCCGCCCAGTACACGCTCTCGCGGAGTCCTCGTTCTTTCGCTGATTCGCTGGATCATACTTGACTGCACGGAACCGACTCCGACTCCCAAGTGGCGAACGTTGAGCCGGCCATCGCCGGGGAGCGCGGACCGGATCTCAATGGAGTCAGTTCTCTGATGCAACTTATTAATTTGTAGCTGCCCGCGGAAACCAGTAGATGCGCCGATTCTGGCTGCAACCCCGGCTTCCCGCCCAGCCTCTAATCGAGTAGCCCATGCCTCTTCGTTCTCTGTGTACGTCAGTTGCCGCGCTCCTTCTTACCTTTGGGGGCTGCACGCACACCAGCGTGCGCCAGACCTTCCGGCAATCCGCTCCGTCCGCGACCGGCCCGACCAGGGTTCTGGCGGTATATGAGCCATGGTTTGGCCATCCGCAGCATATTAACGTTGGATATTCCTCGCAGGATCCCGTGACGCTGGCAAAACAGATCGAGCAGGCGAAGAAGCTGGGGATTTCTGGATTTGTGGTGGATTGGTACGGAGACCGGGAACCGTTTCTGGATAAAAGCTATAGCCTGCTGCAACCACTCGCTGCCGAGCAAAACTTTACAGTTGCCATGATGTACGACGAGACCGACAAGGAGACCGACGAAGCGACCGACGATGCTCTGGTTTCTTTCGATTCGTTCCGCGACAAGTACCTCGCAGCGGGAGCCCCGGGAAGCAAGGCTTACCTGATGTACCAGGGGCATCCGGTTATCTTCATCTTTCCTAAGGGCGGCAACACCGATTGGACGCGAGTGCGGGCGGAAACTGATAAGTGGAATCCTCGACCGCTGCTTATTTATGAATACCGGCATACCACTTATGCAGCTGATTTTGACGGTTTTTACGCCTGGGTGAATCCGGGGAAAAAGGGATGGGCGAAGGACGGAAGCAATTGGGGAGAGGATTACTTAGGCGACTTCTACCAGACTATGCGGACCAAGTATCCCGATAAGATAGCCGTCGGTGCGGCATGGGCCGGATTTGACGACCGGAAGGCTTCGTGGAGCTTGGGGCGGTACATGTCGCAGCGCTGTGGCGCAACTTTGGCGGACACGATGAAGCTTCCGCGGGAATATTATCCCGCCGATAATCCGCTTCCGTTTCTATTGATTGCGACCTGGAACGACTACGAAGAGGGGACAGCGATCGAGCGCGGTTCCGCGAAGTGCGATGGCGGAGCGAAAGCGGCTTCGCATTGAAGTTGACAGTGGGTGGGAGCCGTATTTCGAAAAACGTCGGCCACCCGGAAATAGAGTGTGGGCATGAGAAGCCAGTCGTTCCCGCGGGACTTTGTCGCAATGTAGGAACCTGAACCTGCGCTGAAGCGCCGGGCTATTGTCGGTCCTCCCTGCAGGACTTTATCTCGATGTGGGTGCCTACGCAGACGATCAGGCCGCAGGAAACATTGTCTCTATCTTGCGAGCGCGAACGTCGATGACCTCCTCCGATCTCAGTCCCGTGGAGGCGAAGACCTGCTCGGATTGATAGACACGATTGATGATGGACAGGGGGCGGGCGCGGACCTCGTCATAGACCCGGCCCAGGTATTCGCCCATGATTCCGAGGCAAAGCAGGGGAAGGCTGCTCATCACGAAGATGGTGGCGAACAGGCCATAGAACATGCCGTTGGCGCTTGATACGAGGGCTGCGAGGGCGAATACGACTGCGGCGAAGAATGAGAGCGCCGCCAGAGCGAAGGTCATGCGCAGCGGCTTGTAGCTGAAGCTGGTGATGGCATCCATCGCATACTTGATGCGGCTCATGAAGCTGAGCTTGCCCTCGCCGCCAATGCGGTCCTGGCGATCGTAATAGACGACGGCGGTGCGATATCCGACCCAGGCGCGCAGGCCCGGAAGGTAGCGGTTGCCTTCCCGCAGGTTGTTGAGCGAGTCGAGCACCTGTCGGTCGAGCAAGCCAAAGATGCCGGCGTTGAGCGGGATCGGATAGTCGGAGATGGCTCCCAGCACACGATAAAAAAGAGGGAAGAGAAGGGCCAGCACTTTGCGGCTTTCCTGCCGGCTGCGGCGGACAGCGGTGACTACCTGCGCGCCCTCGCGCCAGGCAGCGACCAACTTCGGCACAACTTCGGGAGGATCCTGGAGATCGCCATCCATCAACACAACGGCGTCGCCGCGGGCGGTCTGCAGTCCGGCGTGCAGGGCGCCCATGTGTCCCCAATTGCGCGAAAGCTCGACGACCACAACATGCGGGTCTCGCGCCTGCAACTCACGCAGCAAGTGGAGAGACGAATCTTTCGACCCATCGTTCACGTAGACCACTTCCCAGTTGTCGTCAATCTCATTCATGGAGGTACTGACGGCTTCGTGAAGCAACGAGATGATTTCTTCTTCGTTGTAGATGGGGATGACGACCGAGATCATAGTGGCTCCTGGGTTCCGATTACTTGCGATCAATGTGCGATGAACATGCTCTTAAAGTCTTTGCCAATTGACCTCATTGGCGGATGGACATTCACTCACGGCGTGCCGCCTTGAAAGACGCGCACCTTCCACTTCGACTCGGTAGGAGTCAGCACGACAACATAGCGCGCATGGACCGGTTGAGATCCCAGGGCGTGATCGCCGTTCTGGACATCCACGTCGTACTCCACTTCGTCCGTCAACTGGATCGACAAACCTTCGGGCGAGTAGAACAGAACTTTGATGTTGTGGGATTTGTCCTGGTAGCTTGTGCGAATGCCTATATTCTGCTGTTCGCGAATGGTATTGATGAGTCTTTCCCTGGCCTGACCCACGAAGGACGCATCAACAACATCGACGCGATTCTCACTGAGCGCGGCGTTCATGCTCTGCCAGGCCAAAAGGTAGTCGCGAATCACAGAAGACTGGGTCTGTGTCTCGACAGGGCGCGGCCCTACGGTATTCATGGGAGCGACGTGAACGGCAGGCTGGGTATCGGCCGAAAGAAGCAAGACGGCCAGAATAGGTACGGCGAGCAACGTGACGGTCGAACGTTTGAGGATCTGGGTCATCGGGCGCTCCAGCGAATCTCATTTCCCAGGACCACGCCGGAGGCCGCTGAGATCAGGGCGCCGGCTTGAGCGGGCAGTTCGGTTTGCGCGATCCCACGCTTGAGCGGCACATCCACCGTCGACTGGCGGCCGGCATAGGTCTCGGTGAAGGTCACGATGGTTCCGTCGGGAACAGGATTGCCGTTGCAGTCCCGCACTGGTTCGGTCTGCAAAAGAACTCGTTGTCCAGTGGCGGGCGTGGCCATCATGTGGATTGCGCAAGGCTCACCTGGGACTTCCTGCACGATCCGGGTAGCGCGCACGTTTGCGTCGCTTGCCTGAAAGCGCGCGGAGCCCGCTTTGGATGCGGAATTCATCCGCACCCACGCGACGCCATCGTGACTGTCGGCCGTGCGTGTCTGCTCGGCGCCCGATTCGTCCGAAAGTTCGAAGGAAACCTGCTGCGGTTGAAGGACAAGATTTCCGAAGACATCAAAAATGTAAGCGACGCCGCTGACACCATTCGGCAAGTTAACGGGAAGGCGCGACGGCTTCGCCAGGAAACTCAGAGCCGCAGGCTGGCGCGAGGCGACAACATCGAATTGAGTGGACTGAGTTGACGATCCAGCGGCAAGTATGGCGAGATAATGCCCGGCGTTGTGCAAGTCGTCGGCTCCGAAGGCGATGCTTTCTCCCAGTTGAAACTTGCGCTGCAGGGCATCTCCGGGCCCGACAATATATAAGGTTGCGGGACCGGAGCCCGAAGTCGGCACCGAAAAGGCGGTCCCGGCCTCGATACTCGCGGGGAACTGCAAACTGGACGACTGGGCCATTGCAGAACTGGTCCACATGGCGACCGCCAGCAGGAATGGAATCGCCTGCCTCATTGGAAGCGACTCGAAATGTAAGTCGTGGCAATGGTGCGATACGTCCTGGCTTTGGCCGACACATCGGCGGGCAGCGAAATCAGGAAGGGGACGGGTGTTTGCGGCAGTAAAGCGCGGCTGGGATATTGGTCGGCTACCCAGACGATTTGTCCGCTGCCGTCATAGAAGGTGGCGATTACATGGGCCACGTTCACGACCTGTCCACCCTGATTGACAAGTTGCCCGCTGAGGGAAGCATCCGGCACGGGAGCGAGCTTTTGGGACTCAATGCCGATCACGGGGTCGGCCGAGGCCGGAACCAGATTCGATGCGGGTTGCATGCGCACGCTGTCCACCTGGGACATGCTCACGTTGCGGAAGTCGATGCGGAAAGGGGAGACCTGTTTGGGCAGGAGGACATGCGAAATCTTGTCGAAGCTGTCTTCGGTGGCAATGGCCGAACCTTTCTTGTCGAGCAAAGTCGCTTTCACAGTCACAAACGCCGGGACCACATCCTCGTTGAGAATTTCTCCCATGATGATGACTTCACCGGCGCGATCCACGGGATGCATGGCCACGATGCGCACATGCGGCGCTTCGACATCCTGGGCGCCCCAGTCATCCTGCGCGCCACGGTAGATCACATCCCAACGCAGGTAATTCACGGGGATAACCTGAGGGGGAACGACCGCCTCCTTTACGAGGGGCCATGCGACCTGCCAGTGGCTGCCGTTTCGGACGACCTTCAGATCCCGCGAGTCCTCAAACGTGCCAACGACCGAGGACCAGAGCATGTGGGCGCGAATTTGCGCCTGATCGGAAGATGCGTGCAGCGATTGCGTATCGAAACGGTCGAGCGAGGCATAGCTCCGCAGGCTGCCATAAGCGCCCGTCAGATCGCGAACGAAATCGGTCTCTGTGAATTCGCCTTTATTGCCGAGGAGTTCATAAGCGGAGTTCCAGTCCCGGCGTGCGACCTGGTCCAGAAGACTGTCGACCGCGGCCTCGGGTGACGAGGACGATGCGATGAGTTGGGCATTGGGATCGGCCACTCCCGAGCCCGATTGATTCGGCCACACGGTGCCCATGGAGATGAGAGCAACGGTTGCGCAGGCGAGGACCAATGCCAGAAGGCGTCCGGTGCGCTTGGAAGGATTGTTGCCCAGATCGGCGGTCATGAGATGCGTCTCCCCAGCACGAGGTCTTGATCCTGGTGGTCTGCGATTGCGGGTTTCACCGGTGGACTAGTCGTTTGCTCCAGCTCAACGTGACGCCGCGCTGGAATGAACACGAAGAACATGGCCAGCACGCTGCTCCCGATTGGGAGAATGCCCCACAAAATTCCCTGCCAGGGCTGGGGCTTCTGGGGTGAGTCAATGGGAGTCGCCGGCGGGACTTCATCTTTTTCCCAAACCGCGATCGTACGATCCTCAAGGTCGTCGACGCGGCGCCAGCCGGAGAATACGAGCAGCGGCTCATAATAAGGATCCCTCACAAACACCCACTTCAACCCGTAACGATCGGAATGCTGCAGGACCGCGGTGAGGGCGTCGAGTCCAGCCTTGCCGAAATATTTTGAGCTGGTGAGAGCGCCGGCGCCGTGCTCAGTGAGTTCCGGAAGCAAACGGCCCGAGTTCCATTCGCCGTCGACGCTACTAGCGTCGGTAAGCATGGCGAGGCGAGCGATCTTGTTGCCGAATCCGAGAGTGATATAGCGATAACGATCATGGCCATCGCGATTCAACCAAGAGGCCACACTGTCGACCTTAAAGGACTCGGCATCGGCGGGCTTGTAAGTGGCCCAGGACACCGCGATTGCACACGTCAGACCCGCAGCCACAGTGACCGCAGCCAGCGAACGCCAACGTGCTCGATCGACCAATTCCTCTACGAGCAATCCTATGAAGGGCAGGGCGAGCAGCGTGGCCCAATAGGTGAAACGTTCCATCGTGAGGACTTCAAAAGCACGGCCCAGAAGCAGCCGGGCCACGGGCGTGGTGCTGCCGAGTCCGAGAAGAAGCGCGACCCAAAAGCCAAGGAGGAGCGGGCGCAGCCGCGGGATGGAAGAACCGCGCAGGAAAATAAAAGGAAACGCGAGGATCAATGCGCCATAAGGAACAAGAAAATAATTCAGACCCCATTGCGGACTCAGGATGTAGTTCGCGCGACTGGGATGGGGAATCGGAGCTTGCGTGACGGGATACTGGATGAGGGCCATCCAAAATGGCAGGAGGACGATGGCGATCATGAGGCCAACGATAGCCGTCACGAATACGGTGCGGAAGATGAAACCGCTCCCGAGTGAATTGCGGTTGCGGAGCCGATTTTCCTGACGGAGATCGATGACCGCGAGCGCGAGCACGGGCAGGGCAAACAGGAACGATCCGAAGAGCAAGGTGGCGTGGTGAGCCGCGGCGGCGGCGACCGCCAGAGCTGTGCCCTTGAGTAGAGACCGCCAGTTGTTTCCGCGGATCCACTCATAGATGTAGGGGAGCGCATTCAGGTAGAGAGGAGCCGCGAAGGTGGTCGCAAGCTGCCCTGCCGAGTAGACGAGAAAAGCTTCCGAGCCGAGAAGGACGCTGGCCAGCGCCGCATAGGAGGCGGCTCGACGGCCGACCCATATCGCAGAGAAGCGGTAGACGCCCAGCGCGAGCAGCAAAATCGCGACGAATTGCACGAGCATGTAGCCCATGTCGAGCCCAACGAGGCGGGAAACGATTGCGATCCATTGCTGGGGCAGTGGCGGATAGGTGGTCTGCGAAAAACCGGCATACCACTTGGGGTTCCAGGGATTGAACCAATGCTGCGCGTAGTGCGATGCGAAAAAAATATGGAAGTTCGTGTCGTAAGACTTCAGAGGGAGCTGCATCAGCAAAAGAGGCGCATGCACGAGCAGAGCTACGAGAAAAACGAGACTCAGTGGAAAAGGCCGCGCGGCACGGTCGACGAAGTCTTGCCTTTGCACATTGTCCTCCGGTTGCCCATCTTGGATTGTTTGTGGACCGGACTGGTTGCTTTGCCTACCGAGCATGTGGGCACTGACAGCGCTTGAAGATGAGCGGGGCAGCCAACATATAGCGGCAGTGGCGAATCGAAGTATCGCAATCCCAGCCAGAACCTTGGCGGAGGCAGATTGAAATCCCAGATTTCATACTTCGGATTCTTGCCGGTGGTGTCGCTTGCTTTCGCGATCAGCACGGCTGTGCTTGCGCAAACCTACAAAGTGAATTCAGAAAATCCAGACCAGGCGCAGTCTGACCAAACCAGTTCCAGTGAAACGAAGAAGGGGCAGCCGCCAGGCGATCCATCGCAGAAGAGCTCGGGTAATCCATCTTCGGGCAATTCGTCTTCGGAAAACTCAATGGGCTGGGGATCCAACATTCAGAATGCCCGGCTGGCGCGCGCGGCCGAGTCCGCGCTCAAGAGCGGGAATTATACGGCAGCGGTCGAGTATGCGACGCGGGCCGTGCGGTCGGCTCCGGGGGACTTCCAGCTATGGTTTCTGCTGGGATATGCGGCGCGATTATCGGGTAAGACGGAGGCTTCGGTCGATGCTTACGAGCACGGTCTCCGCATCAACCCTTCGTCGCTCGAAGGGCAATCGGGGCTGGCGCAGACCTACAGCCGGATGGGACGAAGAGAAGAAGCTGTAAAAATCCTGACGCGGGTGGTGGCTGCCGATCCTGGTCGAACGCTTGATCTGGTCTTGCTGGGCGAGATGCTGCTGCAGTCGGGGGAATATGAGGACGCGATCAAACCGTTGCAGCGGGCGGAGCAGATGCGGCCCGATGCGAGACCGGAATTGCTGCTCGCTCTCGCCTACGAACGGCTGAACCAGTTTCACGAAGCAGAGCATTATCTTGATCTGGCGAAGCATCGCTCGCCAAATAACCCGGAAGTGGTGCGAGCGCTGGCCGGTTATTACCGCGAGACGGGGAATTATCCGGCTGCCATCGCAGCGCTGAAGTCTATAGCGGGGAAGAATTCGGGACTCAAAGCTGAACTTGCCTTCACCTACCAACTGGCGGGCGACCGTGAGGAGGCTGCGAAGCTCTACGTCCAGGCGGCCGACGCGGCGCCCGGGGATGTGAACCTTCAGTTGTCAGCCGCGCAGGCGGACCTGAGTACGGGCGAGGTGGATGCGGCGAAGCGCTATCTGGATCGGGCGCAGAAGTTGGATCCGAATCATTACCGGCTCCACGCCATTCGCGGGGAAGTGGACAAGCTCGACGAGCACAATGAAGAAGCGGTGAAGGAATATTCGGCCGCGCTGAGCAATCTGCCGCAATCTCCGGCGGAGGGACCGCTTTATGCAATCCAGTTGCACTTGAATCTGGTGCAGATGTACCAGCGTTTGCAGGATGATTCTGCCGAGAAGAGCCAGTTGGCTAAGGCGCAGTCGGAGATTGGCCAGTTGAATATACCCGGGCGGGGCAGGGAAGATTTTCTGCGCCTGCGCGCCATGGTCGAACTCTATGCGGGCGATACCCAGAGTGCTCAGAAGGATGTACACGACGCATTGGCGCTCAATCCGAAAGATCCCAACGCCCTGCAGTTGAATGGCGACCTGCTGGTGAAGATGGGGCAAAACGAGGAAGCGGTCGAGCTCTATAAGAAGGTGCTCCTCATGGATCCCGACAACGAGTTGGCGCTCACATCGCTGGGGTCGGTGTCACGCACGCTGGGACGAGACAAGGAGGCCGAAAAGTATTTGCTCAAGCTGGCGGCAGCTCATCCGCGGTACTACGTTCCGCATCTTGCCCTGGGCGATATGTACACCGCGCGGCGCGAGTTTCCGAAGGCGGAAGCGGAATATCGGCAGGCGCATGCGCTCGCTCCGACAAACAGCTTCGTGATTGCGGGTGGAATGAACGCCGCGATCGAGGCGCATCAGTTTCCTGTCGCGGCGGAGTGGTTAAGCCGTGCTTCCGCGCGGATGCAGCAGGATCCACTGGTGATGCGGGAGAAGGAAAGATACCTGACGTGGACGGGGAAGTATCAGGAGTCGGCGGATGTGGGGCGCGAGGCGATCAAGAAGCTCCCGCACGACCGCGACGTGGTGGTCTACCTGGGATATGACTTGCTGCATCTGGAGCACTATGACGAGTTGATGCAGTTGGTCTCAGAATACGAGGCTCAATTCCCGAAGGAACCGGATCTCCCTCTGCTGGCGGGATATGTGTACAAACACAACGGGGATGTGGAGCAGGCCCGAGCTGCGTTTTCGCAAGCGATCGAGCGGGGGCCAAATGTGGCCACCGCTTACGTGAATCGCGGATTTGTGCTGCACGATCTTCGCAAGAGCTCGGCCGCCGCTTCGGATTTCGAGGCCGCACTGAAGATCGAGCCAAAGAACGGAGAAGCGCACCTCGGCATGGCCTATGCCGATCTCGACCTGCATCATCCGCGCCCAGCTTTGGAGCAAGCCAAACTAGCGGAGAAGGAACTGGGCGACTCCACGGCGCTGCACCTGATTCGCGGAACAGCCTATGGCGATGAAGGCATGTTGAAGCGGGCGGTTGCCGAATACCGGATTGCGCTGAAGAGTTCACCCGACGACGCGCCGCTTCACCTGGCCTTGGCC
>Ga0181519_10002625_pt1 | contig 15155 bp, 13 predicted proteins | sample PEATcosm2014_Bin_26_FD_121102 | JGI IMG/M metagenome (GOLD analysis project Ga0181519, IMG submission 121102) | Peatland microbial communities from MTU Mesocosm Facility, Houghton, MI, USA - PEATcosm2014_Bin02_10_metaG | ecosystem: Environmental > Terrestrial > Soil > Wetlands > Peat | place...
CGATCCCTTCGATCATTCGCAGCGCCGCATAGAAGAAGGTGGCGAAGCCGATCTGCATCAGCCGCTGCGCCGTGATTGCGTCCAGGTGGTCCAGCATCCACGACACCAGCCGCCCATCGGGATCGATGCGCAACCTCTCCGCCAGCCGCAGTGCAGAGTCGCCCAGATCGCGATGGATAAAGTGGATCGCTCCCACGCCAACCAGGAAGAAGAAGACCGCCTCCGCAAGCTTCAGCAGGCCAATCGCCAGCAGGCCGCTGTCGTGGTGCCTTGCTGCGCGCTCGCGGGTTGTACCCGCTCCGTTGCCGCTGGCCACGCCAACTCTCTCGCCGCTTGCTTCGTCCACTTCTTCGATTTCAATCCCACTCATACACTTCTACGACGCGCCCCCGCTGCAAAATCTACCCTATCAAGTTGACGGCTGCCCCACGCGATTGTCAACCGAACGGGATAGACGGGCATCTGGACGATACATTCTTTCTCAAGGTAACGGCGGAAGTGCGCTGAGGTAGTGCACCAAGCTCTGTAGCTCAGCCGGGGTAAGTTTCGTGCCATAAGAAGGCATGGGGTTGGGAGTACCCGCGCTGGTCTTTGCCGGAGGACTGACAATCGCGGATCGTATCTGTTCCTCCGTGCGCCGCGTTCCCACTCCGTTCAAAGACGGCGCAATGTCCCCTCCTTCGCGGCCGACACGATGGCACACAAGACAGTTGTTGTCCGCAATGACACTCTTCACGTGTTCGGCACTCGACGCATCTGGCGTCGCGGAGACACTAGCGGTCGAGACAGTTGCTGCCGGCGCCGAAACCGCCATGCCTAACGGCGTTAGACGAACCAGACGACCAGGCTTCGCGTCCTCGATCATCCACAACGCTCCATCGGGCGCCACCTCCATGTCGCGGATTCTGAAGCCAAGGCTCCAGCGATCGACTGCCTGCGCTCCTCCCTTGCTGTCCATGGTGATGCGGGTGAGCGACATGGATGCCAGGCCGGTAGCAAAGGCCGACCCATTCCACTGCGGGAACATCGCGCCTTTGTAGAACATCAGGTTGCCCGGTGCGATCACTGGAACCCAGTAGATCACCGGCTTGGTCAGATCAGGCCGAGTATCCGGACTGGGGATGGGAACGCCGTTATAGTTGATTCCGTAGGAGACCAGAGGCCAGCCATAATTTTTGCCTGGCTCGATCAGGTTCAATTCATCACCGCCGCGTGGGCCATGTTCCAGCTCCCACAGCCGTCCATCTGGCGCAAAAGCCAGACCATAGGGGGTGCGTATGCCGCTGGCCCATGTCTCGGCGGGCGTCAGGTTGGGGCCGGGAAAGGTGTACGTTCGCACCACCGGGGCCGTCTTCGCGGCTTCAGTATCCGCAGGAGGGTTGATGACTGGAACCGTTGCCGCGCCAGTCTTGCCTGCCATGGGATTGCCCGGGGCCGGTTTGCCATCCAGCGTCAGCCGCAGGACCTTGCCCAGCGGCTGGTTCGGGTCCTGCGCCGGAGTCATGCGTTGCCGGTCGCCCACCGTAAGAAAGAGGTATTTTCCATCCGGAGAAAAGGCAACCTCCGCGCCAAACTGTCCGCCCTCACCCCGTTCGCCGTCGCGCCAGATAACCTGGAGCCCTTCGAGGCTCGCAGAAACACTGCTTGCCGCATCGTTGGTAATCTTCAACTGCGCCCGCGCCAGCGCGAGGCTCGAACCGCCGGGCTCACCCGGTTCGGAGTAGGTGAGGTAGACAGTGTGGTCGCTGATATAGTGCGGCGAGAGGTAGACGCCCAGCATTCCACCCTGCCCTTGCCAGAGAACGGCCGGAACATTCGCAACCGGCGTCGTTGCTCCCTGCTGGGTCACCAGCAACAGATCGCCAACTTTCTCGGTGATCAGCATCCGCCCGTCGGGCAGAAAGGCAATCTTCCATGGCAGGCTCAACGTCGTGACCTGGGTCACGTTGAAGGGCAGGTTCGAGTCTGACTTCTGCTCGCCCGCGTTAACCTGCGCCGATGCGCTGCCGGAAGCCATGGCCAGGAATAGCCCCGCGATCACGAAATGCTTCATGATGTTCTTCCTTGTATCCAGAGAGTAATGGAACAGCAATACGGTATTCCTGGCCCCACGCCTATTGCCGCAATCTTGCCCCTAGAATATCGCGCTAGGACGCCCAATTGCCACCTGACGTCGTGATCCATGCTGCTGTTACCGCAGCGCCATCCTTCGGCTATCCATCGCGGCGAGGTACGGATGCGCCTTATCCAACGCCGCCTCGGCGGTCAATCCATACTTCGCGCGCAGGGCCTCCAGCTTGCCGTGCTCGATGAACTGGTCTGGCCAGCCCACGCGTACTACCGGAGTATCCAGTTCCATCTCGCTCAGCGTCTCCAGCACCGCCGATCCGAAGCCTCCTGCCAGCACATGGTCCTCCAGCGTCACCAGCAATCCGCAGCGTCGTGCGTACTCCGCAACACAGGATCGGTCGATCGGCTTGGTGAAGCGCGGATTGATCACCGCCACCGAGAATCCCTCGCGCCGCAGCATTATGGCCAGCCGTTTTGCTTCTGGAAGCATCGCGCCCAGGCCGAATACGGCAACGTCGTGGCCATCCTCGATCACCTCCGCCACGCCGATCTCCAGCGCCACCGGCTGCGCCTTCATCGCCACGCCTGGCCCCGCGCCGCGCGGGTAGCGGATGGCCACCGGCCCGTTGTGAAAAAGCGCGGTGAACATCATGTCGGCCAACTCGTCCTCGTCCTTCGGCACCATGTGGATGAGGTTAGGCAGGCTGCGCAGATAGCTGATGTCGAACAGTCCGTGATGGGTTGGCCCATCGTCGCTGGAGAGACCGCCGCGGTCCATGCAGAAGACCACCGGCAGGTTCTGCAAGCACACATCATGCACAATCGGGTCGAACGCGCGCTGTAAGAATGTCGAGTAGATGGCGCAGAACGGCTTGTATCCCTTGGTCGCCATCCCCGCCGCAAAGATCACCGCATGTTCTTCCGCGATGCCTACGTCGAAGTAGCGCGTCGGATGGCGCGGCCGGAACAGGTCCAGCGCCGTTCCGTTGGGCATGGCCGCCGTAATCGCCACGATCTTGTCGTTGTCGTCGGCCAGCTTGGCCAGCGTCTCGGCAAAGATCTCAGAGTAGGTCTTCTGCCCCGCCGACTTGGTCTCGCCCGTCTCAGGATCGTAGGGCCCTAGCCCGTGGAACTTCTTCTGCTTCTCCTCCGCCGGCTGGAAGCCGCGCCCCTTCTGCGTGATCGCATGCAGCACCACCGGCTTGTTCTGCTGCTTCAGGAACCGGAATGTCTCGATAAGCATGGGCAGATTGTGTCCATCCACCGGCCCGTAGTAGCTCAGGCCAAACTCCTCGAACAGCATCCCCGGGCCGATCAGTCCCTTGGCCGCCTCCTCCGCCTTGCGCGCCACATGGAGTACCGTCTTGCCTCCGAACCGTTCCAGCAGGCCGGCCGCCCGGTCGTGCAACCCGGCCAGCGTTGGATTGGTCACAATCTTGTGGAAGTATTGCGCAATCGCCCCAACATTCTTGTCGATCGACCAGGCATTGTCGTTCAGCACCACAATCAGCCGTCGCGTCTGCGCGGCAATGTTGTTCAGCGCCTCGAACGAGATGCCGTTGGTAAACGCTGCGTCCCCACACAGCGCCACGATATGTTCCTTGCCGCCGGACATGTCCCGCGCCACGGCCATGCCCAGTGCCGCGCTTAGCGCCGTCCCCGCATGACCCGCGCCGTAGCAGTCGTGTTCGCTCTCCGTGCGCAGCATAAAGCCGTTCAGCCCGCCAGGCTGGCGAATGGTCTCAAACCGCCGGTTGCGACCGGTCAGCATCTTGTGTACATACGCCTGGTGGCTCACGTCGAACACCAGACTGTCCTGCGGCGTGTCGAAGACGTAGTGCAGGGCCAGTGTCAGCTCCACCACGCCCAGGTTCGGGCCAAGGTGCCCCCCCGTCTTGGCCACGCCTACAATCAGCCGCTCGCGGATCTCTTCGGCAAGCTGAGTCAGTTGCGGGATGGTCAACCGCTTTACATCCGCCGGAGACTCGATCCTGCTCAACAGCTCTTCCATGCACTCGCCTGTCCGGGCCTCATCGCCCATATGTCCTTCGCTTGCGTAGAAGCCCCGTCTCTCAGTATATCAACCCATCGTGCGATCCAGCGGTCGATGACTCCTCTCCTCGCTACTCGGTTGATCTCACGCATCTTCTAGACCCCCGAAGTACCACGCGCTTCCCCAAAAGTATGAGTGCCTTATGCATCTGCGTTCCCTACCATCAAAGGGGGTAAGATGAACGCTACATTGGATAACCGCGAAGTTACGCGCAGTGATGCTTTGCGATTGGAGACCCTCGATCAATACGAGGTACTCCGAGCTGCGCCTGACCCTGCGCTCGACGATCTTGCCGAGCTGGCCGCCAAGGCATGCAATACTCCCATCGCCGGAATATCCTTCTTCGCCATAGACCGCATCTGGATCCACGCCCGTTACGGCATCGGCGACAACGAACTGCCGCTCGGCACACTGCCCGCTGTGCCCCCGCTGCGCAGCCATAGCATATACGAGGTCCCCGACACCGCGCTGCTCCCCGCCTTCGCACCGTCGGGGATTATGATCGCGGGACGAAGCTTCCGCTTCTATGCCGGCGCGCCGCTCATTACGCCCTCCGGGGTGCGTCTCGGCTCACTCTTTGTCCTCGACACGCCTGCGCGAAGGCTCACCCCGCTTCAGTTGCAGACACTCAGTGTCCTGGGGCGGCAGGCGATGACCACCATCGAGCTAAACCACACCCTGCGCCAGATGGAGCGCGTGGCCCGCGCCCGTCAACGTGTCGAATCCGCGCTCACCGTCGAGCGCAACTTCGTCTCCACCGTGCTCGATACGGTCGACGCTCTGGTCGCCGTCTTCGACACTGCTGGACGCATCGTCCGCTTCAACCGCGCTTGCGAGTCCGCCTCCGGATACGACTTCCCCACCATGGTGGGCCGCACCTTGTGGGACACGCTCATTCCCAATGCCGACGTCCCCGCAGCCGTGCAGAACTTTGCTCTCCTGCGCGCCGGCGGCTCACCCGCCGCGTTCGAGAACCAGTGGCTGCATCGCGACGGCAGTCTGCGCCGCATCGCGTGGTCCGCATCGCCGCTGTTCGACGACCAGGGCCGCATCAACTTCATCATCGCCACCGGCATCGACGTCACGGTCCAGCGCGGCGCCGAAGAGACCCTGCGCGAGAGCGAAGCGCGATATCGCCAGTTGGTCGAAGGCTCGCTCGGCTTGGTCTGCACCCACGACCTTCAGGGAAACGTGCTCTCCATCAATACGCACGGTGCGCAAACCATCGGCCGCGCCCGCGATGATGTGGTCGGCCATCGGCTCTCCGAATTCATGCCGGAGGACCACCGCGCTGAGTTCGACACCTACCTCAGCGACATGGCCCTCCACGGCGAAGTCCAGGGACTGCTCCACCTCTGCCACGCAGACGGCGGTGTACGCGTCGTGGCATTCCGCAACAAGCTCATCCAGGCCCCCGCGCGCGACCCCTATGTACTCGGCTTCGGCATCGACATCAGCGAGCAGGTCCGCGCCGAAGACAAGCTGCGCGCCCTCATCCGCCAGTCCAACTCCGTGCTGGAGTCCGTCGGAGACGGTATCTACGGCATCGACCTGGAAGGCATCTGCACTGTCGTCAACCCGGCCGCCTCGCAGATGCTCGGCTTCAAACCCGAGGAGCTGCTCGGTCGCAACATGCACTCGCTCATTCATCACACCCGCGCCGACGGGACCCCCTACCCGGAGCATGAGTGCCCCATTCAACACACCCTTAGCGACCTCGACACTATCCGCGTCTCCAACGAAGTCTTCTGGCGCAAGGACGGAACCAGCTTTCCGGTCGAATACGTAGCCCGTCCTCAGATCGAAACCGAGCATGGGGCGCGACCAGGCATCGAGCCCAGAATTCAGTCCGGAAGCCTCTTCGAATTCGAACCCGTAATCGATCGCGAAATCCATCCCGTCTCGGAGGATGCAAAGCACGCCGGCAGGGCCGTCGGCGTCGTCGTCGCCTTCACCGACACCACCGAACGCCGCGCCCTGGACCGCATGAAAGACGAGTTCATCTCCACCGTCTCGCACGAGCTGCGCACTCCGCTCACCTCGCTGCGCGCGGCCCTCGGCCTCATCACCGGCGGTTCGCTCGATGCCCGTCCGCAAAAACTCCGTCAGATGCTGGAGATCGCCGCCGGAAACACCGACCGACTGGTTCGCCTGGTCAACGACATCATCGAACTGGAACGCATCGGCTCCGGCAAGGCCGAGCTGCACAGCACCATGTGCTCCGCCGACGACCTCTTCCGCCGCGCCGCCGTCCTGATGCAGACTGACGCTTCCAATGCCCAGCTTCGCATCACCTTCAACTCCCAGGGAGTCAACGTCTGGGCCGACCCCGATCGCATCCTGCAGGTCCTCTCCAACCTCATCTCCAATGCCATCAAGTTCTCCCCCGCGGGCACTGAGATCCACATGCGCGCGCACCGCGGCGACATCCACGAAGCTGAAATCCAGGTCCGCGATCAGGGCCGCGGCATCCCCGAAGACAAGCTCGACAGCATCTTCGAGCGTTTCCTCCAGGTCGATGCCTCCGACTCCCGCACCATGGGCGGCACAGGCCTCGGCCTCTCCATCTGCCGAGCAATTGTCACCCAGCACAGAGGACGCATCTGGGCCACCAGCACCCCAGGCAAAGGCTCAACCTTCCACTTCACCCTCCCCACACGCCCCGCCAGCAACCTGCTGTAAGCAACACGATACGCCGCCCCTATCGCAGCTCCGCGCGCATCGTCGCCCCATCCGCATCCCGGTAGGTTACCTCCCGGCTACTCATCGACACCGCAGGATCGTACTTCCCCTTCTTAGTTCCGTAGCCGTTCCAATCCAGCGGAATCGTGGAAGCGTGATCTGCATCCGTCAGGCACGCGATCCAGTGCAGGCAGGTCAGCCGCTCCGGCGTCCCCGGCATCTTGTTCCAACCCTGGAGCAACACGCGGCTCTCCCTCGGCTCCGCCTCCCGCCACAACAGCATGTCGCCCGCGACGCTGATAAATACCTGCACGCCGCTCTGCTTCGCGTCGTTACGGTAGACCGTGGCCATCGGGTCGCGTACATAGATGCGCTGCCGATTCACCGCCATCAGCGCGATCGCCACCAGAAGCGCCAGCAGCAGAATTGTCTTCATCGCGCCCCTCGAACCACGAACCTGAAACCCTGGACCTCAATCACTTCTTGTCCTTTTCCTCGTGGTACTCCTGCTCGGTGTTGATCTCCCATAGCGCCTGCTTGTTCACCGAGCCCGCCGCCAGCCCATCCACTACATGCATCGCCGTCAACATGCTGTGGTCCTGGTTGTTGTACTTGTGCATCCCATTGCGTCCCACCAAAAAGAGATTGTCGATGCGGTCGGTAAAGGTCTTCAACTCGTCGAAGCGGTCGTAGGTGCCGAAATAGGCCGGATACGTCTTGGGCACGCGCACCACATGGCCATCGCTCACGTCCGCGGCATCCAGAATGCCGATCTTCGCCACCTCGGCGATGGCAAACTTCCTCACTTCGTCGTCGCTCATCTTCCATAGATCGTCCGTGTCGTAGCAAAAGTACTCCAGCCCGATCCATACTTTTGCCGGATCGCTCACCAGGTATGGGCTCCAGTTGTTGAATATCTGCAACCGTCCCAGCAGCACGTCTGGCTCCTGAATATAAATCCATGTGTCCTTCAGCAGGCTGCCGTCCGGCTCGGTCACCTTCAGCCTGTCCACCAGCAGACCAACGGTGATGAAGTCGCGGTACTGCAAGCCATCGCTCACCTCCATCACGTTCGCCGGAATCGGCGTCTGCATCGCGCGCAGCAGCTCGCGCATGGGCATGGTGGAGAAGAAATAATCGCCGGCAAAAATCCTGCGCTCCCCGTTTGCTCGCACTGCCTCGATCGCAGTGACATGCAGTTCACTGCCCTCGGCAAAGTGGATCTTGTCTACCCGCCAGCCCAGGTGGATCTCACCACCCTTCTGCCGGATCAGCTCCGCCACATACTCCCACAATTGTCCTGGCCCGAACTTCGGATACATGAAGCGCTCAATCAGCGAGGTATCTGTGCCCTTCTGCGCCAGGTCGCCGCCTTCGCCCCCGGCGCGAAACATCTTCTTCACGAAATGTTTCACCGCACTGGTCAACGACAGGCCTTTGATGCGTTGCGCACCCCACTCCGCCGAGATCTGGTGACACGGCGTGCCCCACACCTTCTCCGTGTAGCTCTTGAAAAACGTCAGATACAGTTCGCGCCCGAAGCGGTTGATCAGGAAGTCTTCCAGGCTCTTCTCCGGCTTGATCTGGCGCACCCGCGACACCGCATAGCTGGTCCCCACGCGCACCATGCGAACCAGGCCCAGGTTCTTCAGCGTCGTCGCCGTCAACGTAATGGGATAGTCGAAGAACTTTCGCAGATAGTAGATGCGGCTGCGTCGCGGCCGGATCAGCATCACCAGGTCGGGGTTGGCCGGCTCCGCCACCATCACCGTCTCGGCTGCATCTTCCACACCGCCGGATTCTTCCACTTCGCCTGTATGGTGCAGTGGGCCCAGACCGCGCAGAGGTGGCTCCTCCGGCAGGTGCGCAGGCACGGTCACTACACGCCGCTTGCCCTGGTAGCTGATCTCTGCCGGCAGATTCTGCGCTTCCGGCCTATCGCCGGCAGGCCCTGTAGCTGCATCGGCCGCCACTGACAGATCGGGCGGCATCAACTCCATCCACCACTGCATCACCCGGTCACTCTTGGAGAAGAACCGGTGGCCCCCGATGTCCATCCGGTTGCCCTTGTAGCGGATCGTCCGCGAGATGCCCCCAATCTCTTCGCTCGACTCTAGAATTACCGGGACGATCTCTGTACGCCGGAGCAGTTCAAGTCCGGCTGTCAACCCCGCTGGCCCAGCCCCGATAATGACAGCCGTCTTCGCCATCCGAGCCCCTGTCTCCCCTCGAGTGCCTTGGTGCTGTGAGTTTAGCAGCCTGAGGATGCCCCATTTTGCCGATGAACCACACTCGGCACACACATTGCTTTCCTCGACAATCCTTGAATCCGGGGAGGGGGCGAACAATCTCACCGCGATTGCTAAGAGGAATCGTCATCGGTAACGTCTAAGATGGATAGGGTCATCGCGGTCGAGTGGGGCAATGCTCTTCGCCGGCACGGACCCATGCATTTCCAGAATTGAGTTTGTGATTCTATGGCTGAGTACGTTGTCAGGTTGGCGGATGAGCGTGGCCGGGTGCAGGAACAGACGCACACCGCAGCCACCGAAGAGGAACTGCGCGCGCGCTTCACCCAGGCCGGGTATTACGTCTACTCGGTGAAGGCGCGTAGCCTGCTGGCGGGCGCCGGCAAGACCAAAAAGGTCAAGCTGGAGACCTTTCTCGTCTTTAACCAGCAGTTCCTCACCCTCATCCGCGCCGGCCTTCCTATCCTGGGATCCATCGAGTTGCTGGCGCGCAGGCAGAAGCTGCCCCACTTCCGCGCCCAACTGGAGGACGTCGCCACCCGCGTCAAAAATGGCGAATCCATCTCCAGTGCATTCGAGGCGCAGGGCGGATTTCCCATCGTCTATACCACCACCCTTCTGGCCGGCGAACGCTCCGGCAATCTGGAAGAGGTCATGCAGCGCTACCTCGACTTCCAACGCGTCTCGCTCACCTTCCGCAAGAAGCTCACCGCCAGCCTCATCTATCCCGCCGTACTGGTGGTCATGGTCATCAGCCTCTTCATCTTTCTCATCACCTTCGTCGTTCCCCGTTTTGCCGAACTATACGAGCAGTTGGGAACACCGCTTCCCGCCATCACCAGCTTCCTGCTGCAACTGGGCAAGGGAGCGCAGAGTTACGGAATCTATGCCGCCGTCGCCTTCGCTCTGCTGGTGTTTCTCTTTGTCCGCTGGATCAAGACCGACGCAGGCGCGGTTCTGGTCGATCGAGTTCGTATCAGCCTGCCCCTGGTTGGCCCCGTCTGGCTCAAATATCAGGTTGGCCTTTTTGCCCGCACTCTCGCCACCCTCCTCACCGGAGGTCTTCCCCTGGTGCCAAGCCTGGAGGTCGCTGCACGCTCCATCGGCAGCCGCCAGATCAGCAATGCTATCTTTCGCAGCGTGGAGACAGTGCGCGAGGGCAAGGGCCTATCCACCAGCCTCGCTACCACCAAAATCTTTCCCGAACTGGCCGTGGAAATGATCGAGGTCGGCGAATCCACCGGCGCGCTGCCTCAGATGCTCAACTCCGTCGCCGAGTTCTTTGAGGAAGATGTGCAGACCAACCTTACTGCCGCCATGAGCCTCATCGAGCCGGTCATCCTCATCGTCATGGGATGCGTCGTGGTCACCATCCTCATCTCCCTCTACCTGCCCATCTTCAGCATGAGCTCCGGCGCCGGCGGCGGAACATAGCTGTACTATATCTCTCAGGAATGGCCTAAGCATCCCATGCACCGCCGAATCCGCAAGACACTCTGGATGACCGGTCTGTCCATCGCTCTCCTCATGTTTGGAGGACTTTTCCTGCTGTGCTCCATTGACCTTGTGCAATACCGGCGACTCAATCTGCGCGGATACGTCTTTCTCATCAGCTCCGGATATATCACCTGGATGGTTCTGCTTCAGATGTTCACCGGAGCAAGAGAACTGGTTGGCAACGATGAGCCATGCGCTCCGCAGGATGAGCCAGACGACCTACAGGATGTTCCCCCGCCTCAGGTCTAGCAGTACCCTGGGCGGTCAGCCTCCGCATCGAAAGAAACATCTGTATCCGATCGCGGCTCTCGCCCCTACACCGGCAGCGCCCCTGCGGTGTCGCGACCGATTGCGATCACAAAGTAGTTCGCATTCGTCTCGCCGACGTTCTTCAGCCCATGCATCACGTTGGACGCCGCCAGGAACACTCCGCCTGGCCCCAGCCGTTCCGGCTTGCCGTCGTTGTCTATCTCCAACGTGCCTTCGCGTATCAGCATGAACTCGGAGTGCAGATGCTTATGCGGCGGATGAGGCATATGCCCGGGCAGCAGAGTCGTCTCGTGCATCTCCACCGCCTCGCCCGTCGGCAGTACACCACGCACCACGGCGCGGCTCTCACCGTTCGCGTTCTTCACCACCGGAAGATCGGCAAAGGGAAACGTCCGCTGCACGGACAGCACAGGCTCACCGGTCGCCCTCGCCGGCGGAGGAACGGCCATTCGGTCCTGCCCCTGTGTTGGAGACTGCGCCTCGCTCGCAGTCGCCGTGAGAGCTGCAAAGCTGGAAAGAGCGACACAAAGATCACGCCGGTTCATCGTATTCATGAGCAAAATCCTATACTGCGCCGGGCGTCTCTTGCCATACGTCCGTGCTTCATTTTCGCCCTGCAACCTCAACCGCAATCGCTGCATCTCAGGGAATCGCAATCAGCAGCCCAGCACTCACACTCATCGATTGGTCATGCCCGCCGCTGAAGCTATAGCCATAGCTCGGCTCCAGATACCATCCGAATCGCCGCTTCGGCCCAGGCCAGAACATGAAGTCCAGTGCGGCCTCGCCCGCAATCGAATTGCTGCTCTTGCCGCCGCTGATTGTGTGCGCCCACTCCGGGCCAACTCCGCACATAAACTCCATCGTCTTGGATAGCGTGTACGGCTTCTTGAACAGAAAATCGCTGCCCCACTCCGTCTGGCCGCGACTGAAAAAAGGCGTCACGCCAGCCTCAATCTCCAGCCACTCCGGAATGGGTGTTACCTCAACCGCGAAGTTCGGACCATAACTGGGCGTGCCATGATTCAGCGCCCATTCCCCGGCCCCGCCAATCTCCACAATGGCGGCAGGCTCCTTCTCTAACGCCTGGCCATAAGCCTTCCCCGCGAAGTACAGAGTCGCAAGCAACACTGCTGTTGCAATTCTCATGCACCCAGTTAATCACGAACTGACCTACTTCGCGTCTCCGCCGATGGCCACCACGAAATATCGCGCCGGAACACCGCCCACATTCTTCACCGTGTGGTTGGTCCCGTAGGCAACGTAAAACACGCCGCCCGGCCCAACCCGCTCCGTCACCGTCTTACCATCCAGCTCATGCTGGAACTCCAACTCCCCCTCATGCACCAGGATGAACTCCGTGTGCTGGATTACATGCAGCGGATTGGGCACCGCCTCGGCCACCTGCATCGACTGGTGCAGGTTCACCGTCTCGCCCGTCGCCAATGTTCCATGCGCAATGTCGCGGCTCTCACCGCCATTGGCCATCACCCGCAGCGGCATCTGGTCATAAGGAATGGCATGCGCAGGACCCAGTGTGCCGGCGCCCGCCGCTGGTGCGGACGAAGTGCTGGCAGCGGCAGGCTTCTGCTGCAATGCGAAAGCTTGGGATGCACCCGTGCCGATGGCGGCCAAGGCTGGTAGGGTGACACATACTTCGCGACGACTCATCTTTTTCATGCACGCAATCCTAACTCATGGACCCTATGCAAGACACCCCATGCTGATGCCTGCCCTGTGAATCTTGTACCCTGAACCTTGAACCTTGAACCTCGTACCTTGGACCTAACGCCCATGCATCTCACCGATTCTCACGCTCATCTCGATATGGTCCCCGCCGACGACCTGGCTGGAGTGCTGACGCGCGCCCATGCTGCCGGGGTGCAAACCATCCTCGCCATCGGCATCGGCGATGGCCCGCACCAGATGCAGCGCGCCCTCGAAATCGCCAGAGAGTTTAGCGGCCGTCCCGAGTCGCCCACAATCTTCGCCAGCGCGGGCATCCATCCCCAGGAGGCGCATCAGGTTAACGCAGACTCCCTGACTAGGCTATCCGCCCTTGCAGCAGACCCGCACGTCATTGCCATTGGCGAGATCGGCCTCGACTACTACCACGTCGAGAACCCTCCAATCGCTGTGCAGCGCGCCGCCTTCGTCGCCCAGATGCAGGTGGCCGCAGCAGCGCGCAAGCCCATTCTGATCCATTGCCGGACCTCGGAGCTGGCCACGCCCGAAGCCAAAGAAAAGTTCGCCGCAGCCGATGCCTGGGAAGACATTCTGGAACTGATCGAGGCCCACTGGAACCCCCAGGCGCGGCACGGAATCCCCGCCGGTATCCTGCACTGCTTCTCCGGAACCATCGAGCAGTCCCGCCACGCGCTCGACCTCGGCTTCTATCTCTCCTTCGCCGGCAACCTCACCTATCCCAAGGCCGTCGGCCTGCGCGAGGTTGCAATGTCTGCTCCCGCCGACCGCATTCTGGTCGAAACCGATGCGCCGTTTCTCGCGCCCATTCCGCACCGCGGCAGGCAGAACGAGCCTGCCCTGATGGTCCACACCGCGCAGTGCCTCGCTGGGCTGCGCCGAGTTTCCTCGGAAGAGATCGCCGCACTCACCACAGCCAACTTCCAACGCCTCTTTCCTTACACCTCGAACCTCGAACCTTGAACCTGCTCTATACTTCCTTCTATGGCATCCGACAACAGCTTCGACGTAGTCAGCAAAGTGGATCTGGCCGAGGTAAAGAACGCCGTCGATCAGGCAACCAAGGAGATTCACACCCGCTTCGACCTGAAGGACTCCAAGTCCAGCATCTCCATCGAGGGCGCCGACGCCATTCAACTCGCCTCGCAGGACGAGTACAAACTGGAAGCGGTCAAGGAGATCCTTCGCCAGAAGCTGGTCAAGCGCGGCGTCTCGCTCAAGAACCTGGAGTACGAAAAAATCGAGCCTGCCGCCGGCTCCAGCGTGCGGCAGAAGATCAAGTTGCAACAGGGCATTCCATCGGACAAGGCCCGGCAGGTCGCCGCGCTCGTCAAGGAGATGAAGCTCAAAGCTTCTGCCAGCATTCTGGGAGACACCGTACGTGTGGTTAGCAAGGACCGCGACACGCTGCAGAAGATCATTGCCAAATTGCGCGCCGGGGACTTCGGCGTCGAACTGCAGTTCACCAACTACCGCGGCTAACGCAACACCGGCCATACGACGCAGCTCGCAGAATCCTTAGTCGCAACCTGCTACTCTAAATTCAAGTGAGCGCTCTCTCCATTGCGACAGCGAAAGAGGTCTTCGATCTGCTGCGCGACGACCTGGCCGCCATCGAGCAGGAGTTTACCCGCCAGTCCGCCTCCGAGGTCGACGTCATCACCGACATCGCACAGTACCTGATGGCCGGCGGCGGCAAGCGCATCCGTCCTCTGCTTCTTCTGCTCTCCGCCAAGGCCCTCGGTTGCACCAGCCACTCGCGTATCCGCCTTGGCGCTGTGGTCGAGATGCTGCACACCGCAACCCTTGTTCATGACGACATCATCGACGAGGCGGACACACGCCGCGGCCGTCCCTCCTCCAACACCACCTGGGGCAACGCCAAGTGCGTGCTGGCCGGCGACTGGCTCTACATGCAGTCCTTCGCCACCGCACTGGAGGAGCGCAACTTCCGCGTCCTCGAACTGCTCATCTCCCTCACCCAGCAGATGGTGGAGGGCGAGCTCCTCCAGATGCAGAAGCTGGGCCGCCTCATCAACGAAGAGGAGTACTTCGACCTCATCTATCGCAAGACGGCCTGCCTATTCAGCGTCTCTATGCAGCTGGGCGCCGCCATCACGGGGGCCAGCGACGAGACTGAGGCGCAACTGGGAGAGTATGGACGCAATCTCGGCCTCGCCTTCCAGATCGTCGACGATATGCTCGACCTCACCGCCGCCGAAGACATCCTTGGCAAACCCGTGGCCAGCGACCTGCGCGAGGGCAAGGCGACCTTGGCCGTCATCCACGCGCTGGAGCGCGGGACTGGAGCAGATAGAGAGGCCATCCGCACCGTGCTCGCCGAACGCAGCTTCACCAGCGTCTCACGCCCGCGGATTCTTGAGATCCTGGAGCGCCACGGCTCCATCGCCTACGCCATGGACACCGCCTGTGCCTACGCCGAGGCCGCCCGCCTCTCCATCGCCGACCTGCCCCACTCCGAGGCCAAGCGCGCGCTGCTGTGGGTGCCGGGATTTGTCACCTCCAGGGACCGATAGGTGCTGCCAAAATACAAAACGCCCCGCGCGGCTGGCTGGCCATGCGGGGCGATTGTGTTTCGAGATGAATTGTGGGGGAGGAAAGAATCGCGC
>Ga0181519_10002626_pt1 | contig 15153 bp, 14 predicted proteins | sample PEATcosm2014_Bin_26_FD_121102 | JGI IMG/M metagenome (GOLD analysis project Ga0181519, IMG submission 121102) | Peatland microbial communities from MTU Mesocosm Facility, Houghton, MI, USA - PEATcosm2014_Bin02_10_metaG | ecosystem: Environmental > Terrestrial > Soil > Wetlands > Peat | place...
CCTTGCCCGCGTCAGTCACGAGGTGCGCACGCCGCTGCATGCGATTCTCGGCTTCGCCGAGGTGATGATGGAGGAGCGGTTCGGGCCGATCGGCAACGATCGCTACAAGGATTACGTCCGCGACATCCACGCTTCGGCGCGGCACGTCATGAGTCTCGCCAACGACCTGCTCGACCTCGCCAAGATCGAGGCCGGCAAGCTGGAGCTCGAGTTCGCGCCGGTCGACGCCAACCGCGTTGTGCGCGAATGCGTCTCGCTGATGCAGCCGCAGGCGGCGCAGGAGCGCATCATCGTGCGCCTGTCGCTGCTGGAGCGCCTGCCGCCGGTGATGGCCGACGAGCGCGCGCTGCGCCAGATCCTGCTCAACCTGCTCTCCAACGCGGTGAAGTTCAACGAACCGGGCGGTCAGGTGATCGTCTCGACCGCGCTCGACGAGGCCGGCGCGGCCGTCATTCGTGTGCGCGACACCGGCGTCGGCATGAATGAGAATGAAATCGCGGCGGCGCTCGAGCCGTTCCGTCAGGTCGGCGACGCGGCTCAGCGGGCGGGCGGCGCCGGCCTCGGCCTGCCCCTGACCAAGGCGCTCGCCGAGGCTAACCATGCCGACTTTTCGATCAAAAGCCGCAAGCAGCAGGGGACGCTGGTCGAAGTCGCTTTTCCTGGCGTCAAGGCGGCGCAGTGAATCGCCGCCAGCCCCAACGGCAAGCGGCGCGATTTGCGGCAAATCGATTAAACCGCCGTTAGCTGATAAACGCTATCGATGGACGTGCGCCGGCCGCACGAGGGTCGGGCGGAGTCGCGTCCATGAAGATCTTCGACGCCGTCGCGCGTCCGACCATCCGCAATGAGCGCGAGCTCGTGCGCTACGTGGCGCTGGTTACTGCGTTCGCGCTGGTCTTCGCCCTCGCCGTCGACGTCGTCAACCAGCTCGCCTTGTTCGAAAACTGGGCGCGATGCCTGTGGTCGTGGTCGGTCACCGCGGTCGTCTGCCTGGTCGTCGCGGCGCCGATCGCCTACTCGATCGGGTACAGCCACCTCGAGCTGTTTCGCGCCAAGGAACTCGCCGAGGAATTGGGCCGCACCGACTCTCTGACCGGCCTTTCCAACCGCCGGGCGCTGATCGAGGACGCGGAATCGTCGCTGGCCGAAGTTCTGGCGCTGGTGATCTTCGACATCGACCGTTTCAAGTCGGTCAACGACGCCTATGGCCATCTCGTCGGCGACGCGGCGCTCCGCGCGGTTGGCCGGATGATGCAGGAGGAGCTCGGCGCCATCGGCCTCGTCGCGCGGATCGGCGGCGAGGAATTCGCGCTGCTGACGTCGCGCGCCTCATTCGAGGAAATGGTCGAACGCCTGCTCGCGTTCCGCGATCGCCTGCGCGCGACCCCGATCCTGATCGGCGACGTCACCTTGCGGGTGACGGTCTCGGCAGGAATCGCGTTGCGCGAGAACGGCGACGGCTTCGACCGCCTTTACGGGCTTGCCGATCGTGCGCTTTACGAGGCCAAGGCGGCCGGCCGCAACCAGTTCCGCTTTCCGCCGTCGCTCGAACCGCTCGTCAATCGGTGCGCGGCGCGCTTCGAGCCGGGTTCGCGCACCGCGACGCTTCGCAGCGCTTGACCTTCGCCGCTCACGGCAGCGGAAAATCGGAACGAGCCGGCAGCCGCAACGTCGCGTAGGACACACGGCGGGAGAACGCGCCCTCGGCATAGGAGCCGACCGCGCAAGGATCGTAGGCGGCCGCCGCCGCGTCGGCGCTGGCGCTCCACGCCTGCGGCTCGGCCCTCCGTCGAGCGAGGCGCGCAGCGCTCAGCGCGCGCGCGTCCAGTCGTAGGACTTGCAGATGAGACCGCCGAACACGCAGCCGGCGGTGGTGAGGCGATCGCCGGTGAGCGTCATCTTGCCGGAATAGGTGCGGCCGTCATCGGGATTGAACGCCGAGCCGGTCCACGTCCCCTCGCCGTTCGGCTTCATGTCGAAGAACACCTGCTGCCCGACTTTCGCCGGGCTGTCGGCGTCGCGCAACCAGCTGACTGACCCGCAAACCGCGCCGCCGCCGCAGCGCGCGAAGCGCACCTTGCTCTTGCCGTCGTCGCGTTTCCATTCGCCGGTCACGTCGGCGGCGAAGGCCGCGGACGAAAAGGCTACGACGGCCGCGGCCGCCAGCGTCAAGCGGCGAATCATCATGCTCTCCCTTTAGCGTTCCTGTTTTTTCGCCCCCGCGCTTCCTGGCGCCGCGGCGCGAGAGCCATCAAAGCCGCAAGCGCCGCGTCGGGTCAAGAAGGCGGCGTGCGCCTCAGTGACTGGCGCGCAAAGCGTCCGACGGCCGCAGCTGGTCGGCGGCGAGCTCCAGCGCCCAATAGACGCCGTAGTGGGTGTTCGGGCTCTTGGCGATGGCGACGCCCATGCGGGTAAAGCCGGCCATGCGCAGGTTGGCGTCGTGCTCGGCCGAGCCGCGCCAGCCGGCCATCGTCTCGCCGAGCGAGAAGTAACCGGCGCCTAGATTCTCGCCCGCCTCTGTGGTGACGATTCCGGCGGCGGCGAGCCGCGTCTGAAACGGGCCGCCGATGTCATGCGACAGCGCGTCGCCGGCGACCATCGCGTCGGCCTGGCGTTGCGCCATCGCGGTCAGCGCCGAATCGAGGCGCAAGGGCTTCAAGCCGCGGCTCGAGCGATAGGCGTTGATCGCCGATTCCGCGGCGCCGGGATCGAGCCGCACGCTGTCGAGTTGGCGCGCCAGGCGTGAATCGATCGGCGCCAGCGGTTCCTCGCCGCAGGCGGCGAGCATCGATGCGGCGGCGAGCGCGACGAGCGCGAACCGACTGCGGGCGAACCGACGGGACATCATCAAGCAAGATCCTCCGCCCAGCGCGGGCGATAACCGGCGATGAGCGCGGCGACGATCGCCGGCGGCGTCAGCACGCTCGCGCGTTCGCCGGCGGCCCGCGGCTCCGGCGCTCCATAGCCGAAGAAGCTCCACGGCAGCAACGCCGCGCCGCGTAAGGCGTAGGGCCGTCCGTTCCGCTCGATGATCGCGCCGTCGGGCAGTTCGGCGATCGGGCGGACGACGGCGCCACTCGAAAAGTTGGCGAGCCGCTGACGATGGAGGACGACGTCGATCTCCGGCGCGCTTCGTCCGCCGCCCCGAGCGAAGGCGCGGCGAAACGCCTCCGCGTCGGCGCGACGGCAAACGAAGCAGGGCCGATGGCCGGCGGCGAGCGCCGTCGGCTCATCGAGGAAAAACAGCTCGGTGTAGCTGTCGCCCCAGATGCGGCGATGACGGCCCTGAAACGCGCACAGGCACGAGATCCATTGCCGCGAAGTCCAGCGGCGACGGCCGAGGGTTTGGTCGGGGCGATGGAAGCGCCCGCCGCGATTGCCCATCAGCGCTCCGCGCGCGGCGACGGCGACCAGCGCGCCGTAGGGATCGACGCGGTTCTGCAGCGGCCGCGCGGCGCTCATTGCTCGGTCGCGGCGAAGGGCGGCGGACGCAAGACTTGCGCGAAAGGAGAGGCCGGCTCGGCGCTCGCCGCCGCGTCCGCCGCCGCGTCGAGGCCGTAGACGTCGTCGCGAAAATTGGCGGGACCGTCGGCGTTCGCCCAGCCGGTCAGGTAGACCCAGATCACCGGCGTCGCGCGCGTCAGCTTGATGTCCTCGCGCGCGCCGGTCTTGATCTCGGCGAGGAGCGCGTCCTTGTCCCAGGCGCCGCCGAGCGGCGCGCCGCTCGTTCCTTCGAGCAGCCACGCCGCGAGATCGTAGACGCCCTGCACCCGCACGCAGCCGTGGCTCAAGAAGCGGTAGTCGGCGCCGAACAGCCGCTTCGACGGCGTGTCGTGCATGTAGACGGCGAGCTTGTTGGGCATGTCGATGCGGATCGAGCCGAGCGAATTGCCGGCGCCCGAGTCCTGGCGCAGCGTGTAATTGACCGCGCGCTCGGTCGACCAGTCGATGCGCTTGGGATCGACCTCGGCGCCGGCTGAATCGAGAATCCGGATCTTCTCGCGCGTCAGGTATCCGGGGTCGCGCTGCATGCGCGGGATGATCTCCTTCTTGATGATCGAGACCGGCACGGTCCAGGTCGGATTGAGGTCGATCGCGACGACGTGGGCGGCGATCTCCGGCGACGGATGGTCGACGTCGCCGACGATCGCCGCGTAGCGATGGACGACCGACCCATTCTCGACCGCCTCGACCGAAGTCGACGGCAGATTGACGACGACGTAGCGCTCCCCGGACGGAAAGGAGAGATCGGCGAGGCGGCGCGCGCTGGCGGCGAGCTCTTGCGCGCGCACGCTCGCCGGGACGTCGAGCGCTTTCAGCGTCGCGCCGGCGACGATTCCGGTCGGGCGTAGGCCCATGCGCGCCTGGAAGCGCTTGACCGCCGCGGTCAGGTTGGCGTCCCACGCCAGCGCCGACAACCCTTCGGCGGCGGCGCGGTCGAGGTCGCCCTCGATCGCCAGGCGGCGGCGCAGGTCAGCGACCGCCGGCCCCTTCGAGTGGGATTTGAGCGGCGCGATGTCGGTCGGCCAGCCGCCTGCGGCGTCGATTGCGGCGTAGCGATCGGCCGCCTTGGCGGTCAGGGCGGCGGTGTCGGGGGTCAGCGTCGGCGCGGGATCGGTCGACAACGCGGTTTCGAGCGGCGGCGGCGGCGCGACTTTTTTCGGCCCGGCCGGCGCGGCGACGACAGGAATCGGCGCCGATGACGACGTCGCAGCGGGCGCCGCCGGCCGGGCGACTTCGCCGGGCGGCGCCTGGGCGGCGGGGACGCCGGCGGGAACCGGGATGGGTGCCGGGATTGGAATCGCCGCCGGGTCGAGCGCGGCGGCCGGGCTCGAGGCCGGCGGCAAAGCCTGGGCGAGCGCCGCCGTCGCCGCGCAGATCAGCGCAAGCCTCGTCAGTCCGCCTGCCAGTCGTCGCCGAAACGCCATCGTCACAGACCTCGCGACATCCCGTGTCCTACCTACGGGATGGTTACTAAATCGCGACGAAGGCCAGTTTGCGGCGGGGCTGGGTCCCGCGCCAGAAGCGTCGGAACGGCGGCCAGCGGTCCGTGAGGTTGCTCGGCGTCCGACCCGATTTCCGGCGTGCGTTGAGGGGTTTCAAAACGTAGCGTGACGGAAAATTTCCGCTTCGTCCCGCGACGGGTGGGAGAGCACAGGGCGCCAAAGGACTCGACCACGACCGCAGGTTCAGCGAGGTGGCAATGTTGAGGTTCGGACACGGGAAAGCTAGTCAGAAAAGACTAGCATCCTTTCTGTTTTTCCGCAAGATAGAAGGCTGGCTCTCGAAAAGCGCGCCATGCTTCCGCCTCGCGGCCACGTCAACCTCACACCGCTCAAGGTCCTGACCGAAAACGATTTTAACGATATCGGATCGGCATTTGGCCTCGAATTGAAGGAAAGCGCCATGGCGAAAACACGATTTGCCTCTGGTACGACAAGGACGCCGAGGCGGCCGCCCGTTTCTACGCCGACACCTTTCCCGACAGCGCGGTCAGCGCCGTCCATCGTTCGCCCAGCGACTATCCGTCAGGCAAGAAGGGCGACGTGCTCACGGTCGAATTCACGGTCGCCGGCGTCGCGTGTCTCGGCCTCAACGGCGGCCCAGCGTTCAAGCCCAACGAAGCCTTTTCGTTCCAGATCGCCACCGACGATCAGGATGAAACCGACCGCTACTGGAGCGCCATCGTCGACAACGGCGGCCAGGAGAGCGCCTGCGGCTGGTGCAAGGACAGATGGGGCGTCTCTTGGCAAATCACGCCGCGCGCGCTGACCGAGGCGCTGGCGGCCGGCGGCGATGAAGCCAAGCGCGCAATTCATGCGATGATGGACATGAGGAAGATCGACGTCGCTGCGATCGAGGCGGCGCGGCGCGGCTGACCTTCCTGACAGGCGCGTGCTGTGCAACGCGGCGCCCGCGCGAAGGGAACGCGGCGCGCAGCCTCGGACGCGAGAGCTCGCAGCGCGGAAATCGAGCGAAAAAGCGCTGCGCCATTCCGTTGACGGAAAGAAGCACAACAGAGAAAGCACAATGGCTGAGTTGAGCAAGACGGCCGCTTCGCTTCGCATTAGCGGAGACGACCTCGATCCCGACGAAGTGGCCCAGCTTCTTGGAAGGAAGCCCGACCTGGCGCGGAGAAAAGGAGAGATCGTCCAAGCCGCCAGCGGCGAGCGCGTGTCGCGTACGGGCATCTGGTCGGCGAAAGCAGACCATCGGACGCCGGGCGACCTCGATCTTCAGGTTAGCGAACTGCTCGCCGGAACAACCGACGATCTCGCGACGTGGCTGCGTCTCGCCGACCGCTATTCCGTCGACGTGTTCTGCGGCTTCTTCATGAAAGACGCGAATGAAGGACTCTCGATATCGCCGCAGACGCTGCAGACATTGGGCGAACGTGGGATCGCTCTCGGTCTGGACATCTACGCTCCGAACCGGGCAATCGAAGATTGATTCCAAGCGTCCGCTGCGCTCAAAATACCCAAGGCGTTGAGCTGTTGCAGCTATCGGAAGCGTGGGGCGTCACGATTTCGCTCCCGTCGATGCGACACCCTCAGTGCGTTTCAAATTCAGGTCGCAGCGCGATTAGCTTCTCCGCGATCCTCATCGCGACTTCCGCTCGTTCTTCGCTTTCGCCCAACCCCATGTGCACGGCGGCGATCCAATAGAGATATTCGGCGATCGTCTCGGCGTTGGCGCGCTCGTCCATCAGCATGACATAAGCGGCGTCTGCGTAGCGATCGTATTCATCGGTCGCTTCGGGGATCGCCTCCTTGACGCCGATCGGATCCCATTCAAACCAAAGAAGCCGACGGACGCGGGCGCAGTTTTCGCGCGACTGATACTTGTTTCGACCGTGCGACATTTAGATTTTCTCACGGGACGAGCTGCTAAAAGGATAAGGCGTCGAACCACGGTGATAGCGGCTTCGAGCGCCATCAGGCCACTCGAACCAACCAACCGCGGCGGGTCGCCGAAAACCAGCGCGCCGCCTCCTCCGATCAGTCCTTCACCACAACAATATGCAGCCGCCGCGGCCCATGGGCGCCGAGCAGCAGGGTCTGCTCGATATCGGCCGAACGCGACGGACCGGTGATGAAATTGACCGTGCGCGGCAGCGCGCCCGGGCCGTAGGTCGCCTTCAGCCGGGCAAAGACGTTCTCGACGTCGGCGAAGACGTCGGCGGCGAAGACGACGACGAGATGGTTGTCGGGCAGGAAGTTGAGCGTCGTCGGATTGTCGGCGCCGGAGACCAAGACAAGCGTGCCGGTCTCGGCGACGGCGGCGAAGGCGGCGCTGACCGCGTTGAGATCGTCGCCCTCGGAAGGTCCGCGCGCGATTTCGAGCGCGGTCGCCGGCCACGGCATGTCCGCGAGGCGCCGGTCGTCGCCGAAGCGCAGCGTCGCCGGCAGATTGTTCTCACGCAGATAGCGCGCGATCTCGCCCGGGACGTCGGCGGCGGCCGCGACTTCGGCGACCGTCGCCTGGACGCGCTCCGCCTCAGACTTGAAGGTCGCCAGGCGTTCGGCCGCCTCGCCCTGGCCGCGGCGAGGAATGATCCCGACCGGCGCTTGAGCGAGGCGCGCAGCCACGGCGTCGCGACGCGGCGCGTCGACCGGACCGACCTTGAGCGAGCGGCGGATCGAAGCGAAGATCTCGTCGCGCGCGCTCATCTGACCGCCCCGCTCTTCGCCCGCCAGCGGCTCTGAAAGGTCGCGCCCTGCGGCGCGGCGAAATCGCGCCAACGCGTCCAGCCGCCTGCCAACGGCAGCCAGGCGAAACGGCCGCGGCGGCGACCGATCAGAGCCAGCCCGCGCATCGTCGGCTCGACGGCGAGGCGATAGAGCGCCGGCCGCTTGGCGAAGAACGCCCACAGGCGCAGCGCGGCGCGCGCGAGCGGCGGCGTCAGCCGCCGTTCGAACTCGCGCTCGCGCCACGTCCGCATCAGATTCGGCAACGGGATCCGCATCGGACAGACCGCTTCGCAGCGGCCGCAGAAGGTCGACGCGTTGGGCAATTGGCCGCCTTCGGCGACGCCGATCAGCAGCGGCGTCAGCACCGCGCCCATCGGCCCGGGATAGACCCAGCCGTATGCGTGACCGCCGACCGCGTGATAGACCGGACAATGGTTCATGCAGGCGCCGCAGCGAATGCAGCGCAGCATCTCGGCGAACGGCCCGTCGAGCGTCGCCGAGCGACCGTTGTCGAGCAGCACGACGTGATATTCCTCCGGCCCGTCGGGATCGCCACCGCGACGCGGGCCGGTCGACAGCGTAGTGTAGACCGACATGTCCTGTCCGGTCGCCGAGCGGCCGAGCACGCGCAGGATTTGCGCCACGTCGTTGAGCGTCGGCGTGATCTTTTCGAGCGAAGCGAGAACGACGTGCACCTTGGGCAGGGTCTGGGTCAGGTCGCCGTTGCCCTCGTTGGTGACGATGATCGACGTCCCGGTCTCGGCGACGAGGAAATTCGCGCCGGTGACGCCGACGTCGGCGGACAGGAAGCGGTCGCGCAGGATCGCGCGCGCCTCGCTGAGCAACTGCTCGGGCCGTGAAAGGTCGCGATCGGGCGCGAGATCGCGGTGGGCGCGCCGGAAGTCGGCCTCGATGTCGTCGCGGGTGACGTGGATGGCTGGGGCGATGATGTGCGAGGGCGCCTCGCCGCGCAACTGGATGACGTATTCGCCCAGATCGGTCTCGATCGCCGCTATGTCCTCCCGCTCGAGCGCCGCGTTGAGGCCGATCTCCTCGGAGACCATCGACTTGCCCTTGGTCACCAGCTTGGCGTCGCGCGCCTTGCAGATGCCGAGGATGACCGCCACCGCTTCGTCGGAATCGCGCGCGTAATGGACGTGGCCGCCCGCCTCGACGACCTTGCGCTCGTAGGCCTCGAGATAGAGATCGAGATGGGCGAGCGTGTGGTCCTTGATCGCCCGCGCGCTGTCGCGAAGCGCATCGAATTCCGGCAGCCGCGCCGCGGCGTCGGCGCGCCGACCGATGAAGTTCTTCGCGTGCGGCAGCGCGCCTTGCAGACGCTGGTCATGGAGCGCGTCGTGGACGTTATCCTTGAAGCGCGGCGTGGTGGCGGCGACGCTCATTTCGCTTCGCCCTCGGCCGGCTCGCCGATCGCCGGCTCGTCGGTCATGCCGGCCAGCACTTCGGCGACGTGGCGCGCCTTCACCAGCTTGCCGGCGCGCTGCAACTTGCCCGCCATGTTCATCAAGCAGCCGAGATCGCCGGCAAGCAGCGTGTCGGCGTCGGTCGCGACGATCTTGTCGCTCTTGCGGGCGACGATCGCGTCGGACAATTCGCCGTATTTGACCGCGAAGGTTCCGCCGAAGCCGCAGCAGACGTCAGCCTCCTCGAGTTCGACCAGACTGAGGCCTTCGACGCTGGCGAGCAGCTTGCGCGGCTGGTCGCGCACGCCGAGCTCGCGCAGGCCCGAGCAGGAGTCGTGATAGGCGGCGACGCCCGCGTAGCTCGCCGCGACGCTGGTCACGCCGAGCTTGTCGACCAGGAAACTCGTCAGCTCGCAGCATTTGGCCGAGAAAGCGGCGGCCTTGATCGCCATGTCCGGCTCGTCGGCGAACAGGTCCGGGTAGTGCTTGGCGAGCATGCCGGCGCAGGAGCCGCTCGGCGCCACGACGTAATCGCAGCCGGCGAACGCGTCGATCGTGCGGCGGGCGATCGCCTGGGCGTCGGCGCGGTCGCCGGAATTGAAGGCCGGTTGGCCGCAACAGGTCTGCGCCGGAACGACGACTTTGCAACCGGCGTCCTCCAGCAGCTTGACCGAGGCGAAGCCGACGGTCGGGCGAAACAGGTCGACGAGACAGGTGACGAACAGGCCGACGCGAAGCTGCGTCTTTGCCGCTTGGCTTTCCGACACGTTTCGGTCACCCTCCCGCAGCGGCCCGCTCGCAGCGGCCGCGCCGCCCTTGTCGCTCGTCCCCGCGCGCCCTAATGTTATGGTAGCATGATCCCGGATATCGCCACGCGTGTCTACAACCACACATTCCGCATCGACCCAATCGTGCGGACGCTGCTGGACACCGATTTCTATAAGCTCTTGATGCAGCAAATGATCTGGAAGCTGCATCGCGACCGCCAGGTCGCCTTCCAGCTCTACAACCGCTCGATCGACGTCCGGCTCGCCGACGTCGTCGACGAGCGCGAGCTGATTGACCAGCTCGACCACGCGCGTTCGCTGCGTCTGGCCAAGAACGAGTTGATCTGGCTCGCTGGCAACACGTTTTACGGCGACCGGCAGATCTTCGAGCCCGCCTTCATGGAGTGGCTGGCCGATTTCCGCCTGCCCGAATACGAACTGACTCGCAAGGACGGACAATACGAGTTGCGCTTCGCTGGTCCATGGACCCACACGACGATGTGGGAGATTCCGGCGCTGGCGATCATCAATGAGCTGCGCGCGCGCGCCGCCATGCGCGGCATGAGCCGTTTCAATCTCGACGTGCTCTACGCGCGCGCCAAAGCCAAGCTGTGGACCAAGGTCGAACGGCTGCGCACGCTCGCCGCCGAGGGTCCGCTGAAGATTTCCGATTTCGGCACCCGTCGCCGCCACGGCTTTCTTTGGCAGCGCTGGTGCGTCGAGGCGCTGCAGGAGGGCCTGGGCGACAATTTCATCGGCACTTCGAACATCAAGCACGCGATGGACACCGGCCTCGAGGCGATCGGCACCAACGCCCACGAGCTGCCGATGGTCTACGCCGCGCTCGCCGACGACGACGAAGCGATGCGACAAGCGCCCTATGAGGTGCTGCGCGACTGGGCGCGCATGTATGGCGGCAACCTGCTGATCGTATTGCCCGACTGCTTCGGCTCAACCGACTTCCTGTCGCGCGCGCCCGACTGGGTGGCGGACTGGAAGGGCGCCCGCCCGGATTCGAAGGAGCCGCTGGCGGCGGCGCACGAGCTGATCGCCTGGTGGCGCAAGCGGGGGCGCGATCCGCACGAGAAGTTGCTCGTCCTATCCGACGCGATGGACATCGACACGATCGAAACCGCGGTCAGGGCGTTGCGCGGCCGCCTCAACGTCTCGATCGGCTGGGGCACCAACCTCACCAACGACTTCAAGGGCTGCGCAACCGACGGGATCGACGGCGAACTGAAGGCGATCTCGATCGTCTGCAAAGTCGCCGACGTCGACGGGCGGCCGGCGGTCAAGCTCTCCGACAATCCCAACAAGGTGCTCGGGTCGCCCGAAGAAATCGCACGCTACCGGCGCGTGTTCGGCGCCAAAGGCATGATCCCGCAACCGGTGGCGGTCTAGGCGGCGCCGCTCCGTCGCCTGCAGCGTCGGCCGCATTTCGAGGATGGACCCATCCATGTCCCTGGACGCAGTCATCACCGGCGCGTCGACCGGCATCGGCCGCAGCGCGGTCAAGGTCCTGGTCGGCCACGGCTGGCGCGTCTTCGCCGGCGTACGCAAGGTCGCCGACGCGGAGTCGCTGCGCCAGGAATTCGGCGAGGCGGTCGAGCCGCTGCTGTTCGACGTCACCGACATCGCCGCCGTTCACCGCGCCGCCGACGAAACGCGCGTCAAGCTTGGCGGGCGTACGCTCAAGGGACTGGTCAACAACGCCGGCCTCGCAATCGGCGGACCGCTCGCGCATCAGCCGATCGACCAGATTCGCCGGGCGTTCGAGGTCAACGCGCTCGGCGCGGTGACGGTGAGCCAAGCCTTCATCCCTCTGCTCGGCGCCGATTCCTCGCTCACCGGCGGCCCGGGGCGCATCGTCAACATCAGCTCGGTCGCCGGCCGGATCGCCGCGCCGTTCCTCGGCGACTACGCAATGTCGAAGCACGCGCTGGAGGCGTTCAGCGACAGTCTCCGCCGCGAATTGATGTTCTACGGCATCGACGTCATCGTCATCGGTCCAGGGTCGATCGTGACGCCGATCTGGGACAAGGCCGAAGCCACCGACGACTCGGCCTACGCCGACACCGATTACGGCCCCGTGCTGAAGCGCTTCAAGGCGGCGTTCGTCAAACGAGGGCGCCAAGGCTTGCCGGTCGAGCGCCTCGGCGAAACGATCCATCTTGCGCTGACCGCCGCGAAGCCGCGGGCGCGCTACGTCGTGTTGCGCAATCGGTTGGTCAACTGGACGTTGCCCCTGCTCCTGCCCAAGCGCGTCCTCGACCGCGTGATCGCGCGGGCGCTGGGGCTGACGCGGCGCGTTTGAGCCCAGGCTCGCCGCCGCGAGGCGATCTCATCAATTTGATTTCCCCTATTCCGCCAATGATCTACGTCGTTTGACCACGAAGACTGGGGCGACTAGCGTCGCCGAGTCCGCGTTCCGCAGAGAGCGCGCCGGCCAAGACCCGCAGAGGTCGGCCGAAAACGGGGAGGACGCGCGTGTTCCAACAACTCTTGACGCCGGTCGCGGACAGTCTGGGCCTGTCCTTCATCGCCGCCAGCCTGCCGATCCTGACGGTGCTTGTTCTCCTCGGGCTGCTGCGCCGTCCCGCCTGGCAGGCCTCGCTCGCCGGCCTCGTCGTCGGTTTCGTCATCGCGGTCGGTTTGTGGCGACTGCCGGTCGGACTGGCGCTCGACGCGACGCTCAACGGCGTCGTCTTTGCGCTGTGGCCGGTGATGTGGATCGTGTTCAACGCGATGCTGCTTTACAACATCGCCGTCACCTCCGGCCGCTTCGACGCCTTCCGCCGCTGGACGCTCGACCATCTGCCCAACGACCGCCGCATCGTCCTGGTGGCGATCGGCTTCTGCTTCGGCGCGTTGCTCGAAGGCGTCTCCGGCTTCGGCACGCCGGTCGCGATCACCGGCTCGCTGCTCATCCTGGTCGGCTTCCCGCCGCTCGAGGCGCTCGTCTATGTCCTGATCTTCAACACCGCGCCGGTCGCCTTCGGCGCGCTCGGCGCGCCGGTCACGACGCTGGGCGGCGTCACCGGATTGCCGGCGGCGACGCTCGGCGCGATGATCGGTCGACAACTGCCGTTCATGGCGGTGATCCTGCCGTTCTACGTCATCTTCGCCTATGGCGGCGCGCGCTCGGTCAAGGCGCTCTGGCCAGTGCTGCTGGTCGCCGGCGGCAGCTTCGCGATCTGCCAGTTCGTCACGGCCAACTACATCGACTATTCCCTGACGGACGTGCTCGCCTCGCTTGGCTCGCTTGTCGTCACCCTCGGCTTCCTCAAGCTGTGGCGGCCCGCCCCCAACCCCGAATTCGCCATTCTTCGCTCCGAACCGGAGCCGGCGCAGACGAACGCGACCCCGGCATGGCAGGGCTGGGCGCCGTGGCTGATTGTCGCCGCCGTCGTCATCGTCTGGACGTGGTTCAAGGTCTTCGCCATCGGCCAGGTCGCCATCCCCTGGCCAGGGCTCGACAAGGCGATCTCGATCACCCTTTACGACAACAAACCCTACGCCGCGGTGTGGGTGCTCCAGCCGCTCGCCACGGGCACCGGCATTCTCGTCGCGGCGCTGATCACCGCGCTCGTCTTCGGTCTCGGCTTGGACGGCTTCCTCGCCAGCTTGGCGCGCACGGCGCGGCAGATCTGGCTCGCGGTCGTCACTGTCTGCTTCATCGTCGGCCTCGCCTTCCTGATGAACTACTCGGGGCTCGCCTACACGCTCGGCAAAGGCGTGGCGTCGGTCGGAGCGATGTTTGTCATCCTGTCGCCGTTTCTCGGCTGGATTGCGGTGTTCCTGTCGGGCAGCGACACTTCGGGCAACGCGCTCTTCGGCAATCTGCAGGTCGTCGCCGCCAAACAGCTCGGCTTCAATCCCGTCCTGTTCGCCGCGGCCAATTCGTCGGGCGGCGTGATGGGGAAGATGATCTCGCCGCAAAACATCGCCACCGGCGTTTCGGTGACCGAGCTCAAGGGACGCGAAGGCGAGGTGCTGGCCCGCACCTTCCCCCATAGCGTGATCCTGACGCTGATCTTCGGCTTGCTCGTGGCCTTGCAGCAATACGTCATTCCGTGGATCATTCCGGTGGCGCCGGGACAATGACGCACACGGGCGCGCGCCTGACGCGGCGCGCGATTTCCTCCTTCGAGGCCAGCCATGACGCAGATTGCGTTTCCGCCGCCTGATCCGACGATCCTCGCGCGGCGCGGCGAGATCCTCGCCGGCCTGGCGGCGATCCTGCCCGCCGACGGCCTGATCGCCGACCTCGCCGGGCGGCGCGCGTTCGAAACCGACGCGTTGACCGCCTACCGTCGCCTGCCGCTCGCGGTCGTGTTGCCGCGTTCGGTCGACGAGGTCGCGCGCGTCATGCGGTTCTGCCGCGACGCCGCGGTGAACGTCGTGGCGCGCGGCGCCGGCACTTCACTCTCCGGCGGCGCGATCCCGCAGGAGGACGCGATCGTCCTCGGCCTGTCGAAGATGAACCGCATCCTCGAGATCAACCTCGTCGACCGCTACGCGCGGGTCGAGGCGGGCGTCACCAATCTCGCCATTTCCGAAGCCGTCTCCGCCGACGGTTTCTTCTACGCGCCCGACCCGTCCTCGCAGCTCGCCTGCACGATCGGCGGCAACGTCGGCATGAACTCGGGCGGCGCGCATTGCCTCAAGTACGGCGTGACGGTCAACAACCTGCTCGGCGTCCGGCTCGTCACCCTCGACGGCGACATCCTCGACTTCGGCGGCGCCGAACTCGACGCCGCCGGCCTCGACTGGCTCGGTCTCGTCTGCGGCTCTGAGGGGCAGCTCGGAATCGTCGTCGAAGCGACGGTCAAACTGATCCGCGCCGCCGAGGGCGCGCGGCCGGTGCTGTTCGGCTTCGATTCCTGCGCCGACGCGAGCCGCTGCGTGGCGGCGATCATCGGCGCGGGAATCGTGCCGGTGGCGATGGAATACATGGACCGGCCGGCGATCGCAATCTGCGAGGACTTCGCCCACGCCGGCTATCCGCTCGACGTCGAGGCGATGCTGATCGTCGAGGTCGAGGGCGGCGAAGCCGAGATGGCGGCCGAATTGGCCCGCATCGCCGCGATCGCCAAGACGCACGCCGTGCGCGTGATGCGCGAGTCGATGTCGGCGATGGAGAGCGCGCAGATCTGGAAGGGGCGCAAGTCGGCCTTCGGGGCCACCGGCCGCGTCGCCGACTACATCTGCATGGACGGCACGGTGCCGACGAGTCGGCTGCCCGAGGCGCTGGAGCGGGTCGGCGAGATC
>Ga0181519_10002627_pt1 | contig 15151 bp, 13 predicted proteins | sample PEATcosm2014_Bin_26_FD_121102 | JGI IMG/M metagenome (GOLD analysis project Ga0181519, IMG submission 121102) | Peatland microbial communities from MTU Mesocosm Facility, Houghton, MI, USA - PEATcosm2014_Bin02_10_metaG | ecosystem: Environmental > Terrestrial > Soil > Wetlands > Peat | place...
CCGGGGTGGCCATGGCCGCCAACAAGGTCCCCGGAGTCCGGGCCGCCCTGTGCACCGATGCCCCGACGGCGGCCGGCGCCCGGCGCTGGAACGACGCCAACGTGCTGGCCCTCGGGTTGCGCCTGACCAGCGAGGCGGTGGCCGTGGAGATCCTCGAGGCGTTCCTCTCGACGCCCTTCGACCCGGCCGAGGCGCCGCTGGTGGATCGGGTCGAGGCCCCCGGTCCGATCGGGTGAGCGCCGTGCGGTCCGGCCGGTGGCCCGGGGGGCCTCGACTACCGTGAGCCGCGTGGGGAGCCCGCCGCCCGGTCCCGGAAAGCGCCGTCGGACCCGGCCGGCGCCGGCCCCGCTGGCCGGCCGGCCCACCTTGGACGAGGAGCGCCGGCTCTGGAAGGTCGGGCACCAGTGGGTGGCCGGCCTGGACGAGGTTGGTCGGGGGGCCTGGGCCGGCCCGGTCACGGTCGGGGTGGCCCTGGTCCGGCCGGGCGTGCGGCGCAACGGCATGCCCCGGTGGCTGCGCGACTCCAAGCTCTTGGCCGAGGAGCGCCGGGAGGCCATCTTCGACGACGTCGCGGGATGGTGCGCGGCGTGGTCGGTGGGCCACGCCGATGCCGACGAGTGCGACCGCTGGGGCATGACGGCGGCCCTGCGGCTGGCCTCCTACCGGGCCCTGGCCGGGCTCGGCTGGTGCCCGGACGCCCTGATCATCGACGGACCGCACGACCTGCTGCGTCAGCCGGCCGTCGAGGTGGTCGAGCTGCCCCTGGCCGAGGTGACCGAGGACCCCGGTCCGGCCGGCGGGCCCTTTGCCTCCGGGCTGTGGGCCAAGGACCGGTTCCGCTACCGACGGCCCGGTCCGCCACCGCTGCCCGACATCGAGCTGCCCGGCGTGGTCCAGCCGCTGGTCGACGCCGACGCCCGCTGCGCCGCCGTGGCCGCCGCATCGGTGTTGGCCAAGGTGGTGCGCGACCGGATCATGCGCCAGGAGGCCGAGCACTACCCGCCCTACGCCTTCGAGCAGAACAAGGGGTATCCGTCCCCGGTCCACAAGACGGCGCTCAAGGGCTACGGCTTGTCGGCCATCCACCGGCGCAGCTGGGCCTTCGTCGACGGGATCCCCTGGAGCTGAGCACGGCGGCTCGCCGGGTCGTCCCGGTCACCGGTCCGGCCGACGATAGAGCGGAACGCCCAGGCCCGGGACGCCGGCGCCCGGCCCATCGGGCCCAGGTTTGCGGTGAGCCTCGGGAGCCCTCGGCATAGGATTGCCCTGGTCCGATGGTCTACCTCCTCGCGGTGATGGCCGCCATCTCGAACGCGCTGACCAGCGTGTTGCAACGCATGGGGGTGGAGGACGCCCCCAAGGACTCCACGCTCAAGCTCAGCCTGCTGACCCACGCCCTGCGGCGCGGTGTGTGGCTCATGGGCTTCGCCGTGATGATCCTGTCCTTCGTGTTCCAGGCCATCGCCCTCCACCTGGGCAGCCTGGCCCAGGTCCAACCCATCTTGACCATCGAGCTCGTGTTCTTGATGCTCATCTTGATGCTGTGGTTCCGGTTCCGGGTGGGCTGGCGGGAGTGGGCCGGGGCGTTGGCGGCCAGTGCCGGCCTGGCCGGGTTCTTGATCTTCGCCGCCCCGGCCAGCGGGAATCAGGTCCCCGATGGCGGCGACTGGCTGGCCGTGGGCCTGTCCTGCGGGGCGGTGGTGGTCGTGGCCTGCGGGCTGGCCCTGCGAGGACCGCGCTGGTGGCGGGCCGCCATGTTCGGGCTGGCCGCCGCCGTGGGCTTCGCCTTCACCGCCGCCCTGACCAAGGTGGTCACGGGGTACATCGCCGTCGACTGGACGAGCATCTTCGTGCACTGGCAGACCTACGGCCTGGCCGCCGGCGGCGTGCTCAGCGTGTTCCTGGCCCAGAACGCCTACCACTCGGGTCCGATCGCCGCCTCGCAGTCGACCCTGGTCCTGGCCGATCCGCTGGCCAGCATCCTCATCGGGGTGGCCCTGTTCGGCGACCAGCTGCGGACGGCCGAGCCCTGGGGGCCGCTCGAGGCCCTCTCGTTGCTCGTCATGTTCGGCGGCGCCCTCATGCTGTGCCACTCGCCGCTGATCAGCGGGATCAACCCCGACGGGACCGAGGAGCTGCTGTCCCTGCGTTCCCGGTCGGCCCGGCTGGCCAACGCGGTGTCGCCCGGTCCGGCTGCCTCCTGAGCCGACCGCCGCGCCACGCCCCGGGGATCGGCCGCCCGGCCGACCCTGGGCCCGCCGTCAGTGGGCCACAGCCAGGGCACCCAGGGCGGCGGCCAGGGCGACCGGCGTCACCACCAGTCCGACCCGGGTGAAGCGGGCGGCCGACGGCCGGGCCCCGACGGCGGTGGCCGACTGCAGCCACAAGATGGCTGACAGGGCACCGGTCACGGCCAGGTTGGGACCGATGTCCAGGCCGACGAGCAGGGCGTAGGGGTCGGGGACGGGTCGGGCGGCCAGGAGCGAGGCCGCCGGGAGGTTGTTGACCACCACCGCCCCCACCGTGGCCACCACCGCGGTACCGGCCGACGACCGGTGGGCCAGCAGGCTGGCCGGGCCGGCCCACGACCGGCCGAGGGTGCCCAAGGCGACGGCCAGCCCGAACAGGCCCAGGAGCACCGGGCCGTTCACCGTGGCCGGCAACTCGCCCCACCCGAGCACTCCCTGGAAGGCCCGCCGAGCGGCCACGGCCAGGCCGACGCCCAGGACGACCAGGGCGCCGGCGGGCACCGGGAGGACCAGCATGGCGGGCACGGCGACGGCCACCCCGGCCAGGCCCACGCCCAGGAGGTGGGTCGGCTCCGGGCTGACCTCGACCAGGGTGGGCCGGCCGTCGGGCTTCAGATCCCGGCGGAAGACGAGGGCCACGGTGACCGTCACGGCCACCACCGAAGCCACCCAGACGGGCAGCATGTGCAGGGCGAAGGCGCCGGCCGACAGGCCGTTCTGGTCGACCACGATCAGATTCGTCAGGTTGGAGCCGACCAGGAGCAGCGAGGCCCCGTTGGCCATCATCACCGACAGGTAGAGGACGGCCGTTCCGGCCGCCCCGACCCGGCGGGCGGCCAGGATCACCACCGGGGTCAAGAAGACGACGGTGGTGTCGAGGTTCATGAGCGCGGTGACCACGGCCAGCACCACGGCCGAGGCCACCAGCAGTGAGCGGCCCCCCCGGGCCGACCGGGCCACCAGGCGCCCGGCGGCCTCGAACAGGCCGTCGCGCCCGGCCACCAGGCCCAGCAGGAGCAGTCCGCAGACCAGGACGAAGGGCGGCCAGTCCTGGCGGGCGGCCGCGCCGGCGGCCGACGGGTTGAGCCCGGCGGCGGCCACGGCCGCCGGCAGACCGACGGCCAGCACGGCCCAGCCGACCCGGGCCAGGGGGCTGGTCGACCCCGGACGGACGGACGGCACCCCCGGCCCGTTCAGCGGGGAGCCAGCAGCTCCCGCAGCGCCATGGCCAGCTCGGGGTGGGCGAACTCGTGGCCCACCGCCATGAGCCGGACCGGGAGCGCGCGTTGGCTGGCCAGGAGGGCCTCGTCGACCAGCTGGCCGCCCAGGGCGGCGGCCAGGGCCACCCGGGGCACGGTGAGGACGGCCGGCCGGCTCAGCTGAGCAGCCAGGGTCTCGGTGAATTCGGCGTTGGTGACCGGGGTCGGGGCGACGGCGTTGACCGGACCGGCCAGGTTGGGATCGACCAGGGCCCGACGGAGGACCGCCACCTCGTCGGGCAGGCTGATCCAGCTCAGGTACTGGCGGCCGTTGCCCAGGCGGCCCCCGAGACCCAGCCGGAAGAGGGGGAGCTGACGGCCCAGGGCCCCGCCGGTCGGGGAGAGGACGACCCCGCTGCGCACCGGGACGACCCGCAGGCCGGCCTCGGCGGCCGGTGCCGTGGCCTCCTCCCAGTCCCGGCACACCCCGGCCAGGAAGCCCGACCCCCGGGTGCTGGCCTCGGTCAGCTCCTCGTCGCCCCGGCTGCCGTAGTACCCGACGGCCGAGGCGTTGACCAGGACGGCCGGCCGGGGGTCGAGGGCGGCCGCCGTCCGGGCCACCAGGTCGGTCGACCGGACCCGGCTCTCCAAGATGAGCCGCCGCCGGCCCGGCGTCCACCGCCGGTCGCCGATCCCGGCCCCCGACAGGTTGACCACGGCGTCGAAGGGTCCGGCCGCCTCCAGGGCGGCCCGGTCCACCGTGCCGGCCGACGGGTCCCAGGACACGGAGCGGGGGTCATCGGGCCGGTCCGTCCCCCGGACCAGCAGCACGACCTGGTCGCCGTGGTCGGTGAGCCCCCCGGTCAGGGCCCGGCCGATGAGGCCGCGGCCCCCGGAGAGCAGGACCCTCACGGCCGGCCCCCGGTCGGGGCGGCCGGGTCGCCGGGCGACCGGCGCTCGCTGGTCGCCCGGCGCACCATCTCGGCGAAGGCGTCGGGATGGGACAGGTGGGCCCCGTGCCCGGCCCCCGGGATCTCGACGGCCACCGCCCCGGGGATCTGGCCGGCCAGCCAGGCCGTGGTGCGGCGGTGCCGGTCGGTCGAGGCCGGGCCGCCGCACCCGAAGACCGCCGGGGCCCGGAGCGCGGCCACCTCGAACGGGGCGGCATCGGTCCCGTGGAGGGCGGTCATGTCGGCCACCAGGGCCGGCCCGTCGGCCAACCGGGACGCCCGGCCCTGCTCGCTCAGCCGGCCCCAGGCGTCGTCGCCCACCATGCGCCGGAAGAAGCTCTCGACCTCCCGGTCGGGGTGGTCGGGCGGCGGGGCCGTGGCCCCGGCCCGCCGGAAGCCGAACCAGGGGAGGGGCGGCTCGTAGACGGCGATGGCCCCGAACGTACCGGGGTACCGGGCCGCCGCCGTCATGACCACGGCGCCCCCGAAGCTGTGGCCGACGGCCACCGGGGGGCTGGCGGAAGCCAGGGCGTCGACCAGGCCGACCAGGTCGGCGGCGTGGGCGGCCAGGTCCAGGGGCCGGTCGTCTCGGTGCGCCGAGGCCCCGTAGCCCCGGCGGTCGTAGGTGACGACCCGGCGGTCACCCAGCCGGCGGACGACCCGCCGGAAGCTGTCACCCCGGTCGAGCGACCCGTGGACCAGCACGACCAGCGGAAGGTCGGCCACCGGTCCGCCCGGCCGCTCCGTCGGGGGCCGGTACTCGGTGACGGCCAGGCCGTCGATCCGGCGGGTGCGCCCGGGCGGCCCCCGACGTGTCGATCCGGGGGCCAACGGTGACGGACTGATCGGCACCATGTGACAGTACCGGGACCGGACCGGCCATGGGTCGCCCCGGGAGGGGCCACCGGTAAGCTGGCCACTATGGCTGAACAGGACACATCGACGCCGGTCGAGGGGGACGACGGCGTCCGTTCGCTCCGCACGACCGGGTCGTTCGGACCCAATGCCTGGCTGGTCGACGACATGTACGACCGATTCGTGGCCGACCCGTCGTCGGTGAGCGAGAGCTGGCGCGAGTTCTTCGCCGATTACCGGTCCTCCCCGGTGCCGGCGGCCGTGGCCGCCCCACCGCCGCCCCCGGCCCCGCCCGGCCCGGCCCTTCGGACGGCCCCCGTCCCGGCCACCAACGGAGACGGCAACGGCGACGGTAACGGGCTGGGCAACGGCGTCGGCAACGGCATGGGCGACGGCGGCCGGCTGGCCGCCCCGGCCCCGCTCCCGGCCGCCCCCCCGGCCGTCCGGCCGGCGCTGGCCGACGGCGACCCGGGACCGGTGGCCCTGCGGGGGGCCGCCTCGCGCATCGTGGCCAACATGGTCGAGAGCCTGAGCGTGCCCACGGCGACCAGCGTGCGCACCGTCCCGGCCAAGCTCCTCGAGGTGAACCGCCAGATCCTGAACAACCAGTTGGCCCGGACGACCGGGGCCAAGGTCAGCTTCACCCACCTGATCGGCTTCGCCGTGGTGAAGGGCCTCCAGGCGTTTCCCTCGCTCAACTCCAGCTTCGTGGCCAGCATCGACGAGAAGGGCACGCCCGGCGTCATCCACCACGCCCACGTGGGCCTGGGCCTGGCCGTCGACGTCCAGAAGTCCGATGGCTCCCGGACGCTGGTCGTGCCCTGCATCGGCGACGCCGACACGTTGGACTTCCGTTCCTTCGTGCTGGCCTACGAGGAGCTGGTGCGCAAGGTCCACACCAACCGGGCCCAGCCCGACGACTTCGCCGGCACCACGGTCACCCTGACCAACCCCGGGACCATCGGCACGATCCAATCGGTGCCCCGGCTGATGGCCGGCCAGGGGGCGATCATCGGGGTGGGCGCCCTGGGCTACCCGCCGGGATTCGAGGCCACCGACCCGCGGGTCATGGCCGAGCTGGGCATCGGCAAGGTCGTCACCCTGACCTCGACCTACGACCACCGCATCATCCAGGGGGCCGAGTCGGGGCTGTTCCTGGCCCACGTGGCCGAGTGCCTGGAGGGCCAGCACGGCTTCTACGGCGCCGTCTTCGGGGCCATGGGCGTGCCCTACGAGCCGGTCATGTGGCACAGCGACGTGAACGCCGCCGACGACGTGGCCGAGGGCGAGCACCAGCGCCTGATGAAGCAGGTCCACGTCCAGACGCTGATCAACATGTACCGGGTGCGCGGTCATCTGATCGCCCATCTGGACCCGTTGGACGCCGAGCCGCCGCGCATCCACGCCGAGCTCGACCCGGCGACCTACGGGCTCACCATCTGGGACCTGCCCCGGTCCTTCGTCACCGACAACCTGGCCGGCCGGGACGTGGCCACGCTGGACGAGATCCTGCACCTGCTGCGCGACGCCTACTGCCGGACGCTGGGCATCGAGTACATGCACATCCAGGACCCGGTCCAGAAGCGATGGATCCAGAACCAGGTCGAAGGGGTGTCGGCCCGGTTCGACCCGGACGAGCAGCGCTACATCCTCGAGCGCCTCAACGCCGCCGAGGTCTTCGAGCGCTTCCTGCACACCCGCTACGTGGGCCAGAAGCGGTTCGGCCTCGAGGGGGCCGAGTCGACCATCGTGATCCTCGACACCGTCCTCGACGAGGCGGCCCAGGCGGGGGCCACCGAGGTGGTCATGGGCATGGCCCACCGGGGCCGGCTGAACGTGCTGGCCAACATCGTCGGCAAGTCGTACCGGGAGATCTTCGAGGAGTTCGAGGGCAACCTGGACCCCGACTCGGTCCAGGGCTCGGGGGACGTCAAGTACCACAAGGGGGCGTCGGGCAAGTTCACCGGTCGCTCGGGCATCGAGCTGCCGGTGACCATGTCCTCGAACCCGTCCCACCTCGAAGCGGTCGACCCGGTGGTCGAGGGCATGGCCCGGGCCAAGCAGGACCGGGTGGCCCCGCCGACCGACGGGACCCCGGGGGCGGCCGCCGGCCGCGAGCCGCACTTCCCGATCCTGCCCCTCCTGGTCCACGGGGACGCCGCCTTCGCCGGCCAGGGCGTGGTCGCCGAGACGCTCAACCTGTCGGGCCTGTCGGGCTACCGGGTGGGCGGGACGGTGCACCTGGTCATCAACAACCAGCTGGGGTTCACCACCCGGCCCGAGGCCGCCCGGACGTCGGTGTACGCCACCGACGTGGCCAAGATGGTCCAGGCCCCGATCTTCCACGTGAACGGCGACGACCCCGAGGCCTGCGTGCGGGCGGCCCGGCTGGCCTTCGCCTTCCGCCAGACCTTCCACAAGGACGTGGTCATCGACCTCATCTGCTACCGCAAGCACGGGCACAACGAGGGCGACGACCCGAGCTACACCCAGCCCCTCATGTACCGGCTGATCGACGCCAAGCGGTCGGTGCGCAAGCTCTACACCGAGACGTTGGTGCGCCGGGGCGACATCACGTTGGACCAGGCCGAGCAGGTGCTGAACGACTTCAGTGCCCGGCTCCAGGTGGCCCTGGACGAGGTCCGGGCCGAGTCGGCGCCGCCGCCGCCCACCCTGCCCCCGGCCGAGCCGGCCGAGGTGGTGATCCCGCCGGTGGCCACCGGGGTGCCCGAGGCCGAGCTGACGGCGCTGGCCACGGTCACCCGGAGCGTGCCGGCCGGCTTCACCCTCCACCCCAAGCTGGAGCGCCAGTTCGTCCAGCGCGACGAGATGGTGGCCGGTGGCCAGGTGGACTGGGCGCTGGCCGAGGCCCTGGCCCTGGGCTCGCTCCTGCTCGACGGGGTGGACGTCCGGCTGACCGGCCAGGACACCCGGCGGGGGACGTTCAGCCAGCGCCACGCCGTGCTGGTCGACAACGTGACCGGGGCCGAGTTCGTGCCCCTGGCCCATCTCGGTGACGGCCCGGCCGGCTCGGGCCTGGAGCCGACGACCCGGCTCGGGCAGTTCACCATCCGGGACTCGCTGCTCTCGGAGTACGCGGCGGTCGGCTTCGAGTACGGCTACTCGGTCGAGGCCCCCGACGCCCTGGTGGCCTGGGAGGCCCAGTTCGGGGACTTCGTCAACGGGGCCGAGATCATCATCGACAACTTCCTGGTGGCCGCCGAGGACAAGTGGGGCCAGCACGCCGGCCTGGTCATGCTCCTGCCCCACGGCTACGAGGGCCAGGGGCCCGAGCACTCCTCGGCCCGCATCGAGCGGTTCCTGTCGCTGTGCGCCCGGGGCAACCTGCGGGTGGCCATGCCGTCGACGGCGGCGCAGTACTTCCACCTGCTGCGGGCCCAGGTGGCCCGGGCCCGCATGACGCCGCTGGTGGTCATCACCCCCAAGTCGATGCTCCGGGCGGTGGCCGCCCGGTCCCCGATGGAGGCCCTGGTCCACGGGGCCTTCGCCGAGGTCATCGACGACCCCGGGGTGACCGACCCCGACCGGATCCGTCGGGTCGTCCTGGCCAGCGGCAAGGTGGCCCACGAGGCCCTGCAGCGCCGGGACCTGCGCCGGGCGGGCACCGCCCCGGCCCCGGTGCGGGCGTCCGACGTCCCTTCGGTCGAGCCCGACGAGGTGGCCGTGGTCCGGGTGGAGCAGCTCTATCCCTGGCCCGGGGACCCCATCCGGGCCGTCCTGGACCGCTACCCCGGGACCCGGGAGGTGGTCTGGTTGCAGGAGGAGCCCGAGAACATGGGGGCCTGGTCCTTCGTCCACGCCCGTCTGCACCGGCTGCTGCGGGACCGGTTCTCGCTGCGCCACGTGAGCCGGGCCGAATCGGCCAGCCCGGCCACCGGCAGCTCGGCCCTCCACCAGCTCGAGCAGGCCGACCTGCTGGACCGGGCGGTCGGGTGAGCTCACGGTCCCGGTAGCGGCCATCACCGGCCGGAGGGTGGGCGAGTGCTTGACTGGCGGGACAATGGGTGAACCTCACCACGTGGTGGTCGACGGATCGAACCTGGCCACCGAGGGACGAACCACGCCCAGCCTGGCCCAGCTCGACGAGGAGGTCCGGGCGTACGCGGACGAGGATCACGACGGACAGATAGTCGTCGTGGTCGACGCCTCGTTCGAACACCGTATCGACCCGGCCGAGCGTGAGATGCTCGAGCAGGCCGAGCTGCACGGCGAGGTGGTCTCCCCGCCGGCCGGGGCCATCGGGCGGGGCGACGCCTTCGTCCTGCGCATCGCCGAGCGGACCGGAGCCGTGGTCCTGTCCAACGACTCGTTCCAGGAGTTCCACGGCGAGCATCCCTGGCTGTTCGACGAAGGCCGGCTGATCGGGGGCAAGCCGGTCCCGGGCATCGGCTGGATCTTCACCCCGCGCATCCCGGTCCGGGGACCGAAGAGCCGCCAGGCCACCGGCAAGGCCAAGCGGGACAGCACCCGGGCGGCGACGGCCGGCACCCTGCCGGCCCCGGTCAAGGCGGCCGAGCTGGCCAAGGCGGCCCGGCGGAGCGCCCGGGCGACCAAGAAGGTCGGGGGTCGCCCGCCCCAGGTGGGCGACGTCTGGCCCCCGGTCGAGCCGCCGGCCGCCGAGCCGTCAGCGGCCCCGGTGCCCGACGGGGTCGACCAGACCCAGGCCGCGGACCTGGCCGCCGCGCCCCCTCAGGAGGTCGAGGCCCCGAGGGCACCGGTCACGAAGGCGGCGGCCGAGAAGCCGGCCAAGAAGGCCCCGGCCAAGAAGGCGGCGGCCAAGAAGGCGGCGGCCGAAAAGCCGGCCAAGAAGGTCCCGGCCAAGAAGGCGGCGGCCACCAAGGCGGCAGCCACCAAAGCGGCGGCAACCAAAGCGGCGGCCACCAAGGCGGCGGCCACCAAGGCGACGGCCAAGAAGGCGGCCACCAAGGCCGGGGCCAAGAAGGCCCCGGCCACCAAGAAGGCGGCCAAGGCGGCGGCGACCAAACGGGCGTCGGCGGCCACGGTCACCGCCCCGGCGGCCACGACCGGCGTTGCCGTGCCCGAGGCGCCGACCGGCGAGCCCGCTCCGGGCCCGTCAACCACCGGACCGGTGGCCGCCCCGCCGGAGAGCCCGACCGATGGCGTCGTCGGGTCGGCCGCGGCCCCGGGCGACCCGCCGGCCCCGACCGGTGGCCGCCGTCGGGCTCCTCTGCCCGTGGCCGTCGACGATGAGATCCTGGCGGCCATCGATGACGCGCTGGTCGAGGTGCTGGCCCCGCCGGCCAAGGAACAGACCAAGGCCAAGACCAAGGGCAAGGGCAAGGGCAAGGCCGAGAGCCGGGCCAAGTCGGACAAGGCCGACAACGGGCCGGCGCGCCGCCGACGCGCCACGCCGCCGCCGGCGGTGAACGAACCCCTGACCTTCATCAACTTCGTGGCCACGTTCCCGGTGGGGGGCGAGCTCGAGGGTGAGGTGGCCTCGTTCACCTCGCACGGAGCCATGGTCGACGTGGCGTTGCCCCAGGGCGGGGTACTGCACTGCTACATCCCGTTGTCGGCCATGGCCGATCCGGCGCCCCGCAAGGCCCGGGAGGTGCTGACCAAGGGCGAGCGTCGGCCTTTCCTCCTGACCACCCTCGACGCGCCCCGCCGGGTGGCCGAGCTGGCCGTGCCCGGGGTGACCACGGGCCCCGCACCGAAGTAGCCGATGTCTCCCGGGCCGGTCCCGGCCCGTCGGTGACCGGCGACGCCAGCACCCGGACCCTGATCTTGTGGGACATCGACGGCACCCTGCTGGGCGCCGACGACGTCGACCACGAGGCCTTCGACCGGGCGGTCGAGCGGGTGGTGGGCCGGCGGCCGACCGGCGCCGTCGTCATGGCCGGGAAGACCGACCCCCAGATCGCCCGGGAGTACCTGGCCATGCTGGGCACCGCCGGCTCCGAGGACCGCGTGTCGGCCATCCTGGCCCATCTCGAGGCCGAGATGGCGGCCGCCCTGGCCCGGGAGGCACGTGCCGACCGGGTCCTCCCCGGGGCGGCCGAGCTGCTGGCCCGGCTGCATGCCGACCACCGGGTCTTCCAGACCGTGGTCACCGGCAACATCGCCGCCAACGCCCGGATCAAGCTGGCCACCTTCGGCCTGGACCGCTGGCTGGACCTGGCCGCCGGGGCCTTCGGCAGCGACCGCGCCGACCGCAACGAGCTGGTCCCGGTGGCCCGGGACCGGGTGGCCCGGCTCCGGGGGCTGCATTTCGCCGACCAGGCCGTCTGGGTGGTGGGGGACTCGGTCCCCGACCTGGCCTGCGCCCGGGCGGCCGGGGTCCGCTGCCTGCTGGTGGCCACCGGCCGGCTGGACCGGGGCCAGCTCGACGGGCTGGGGGCCGATGCCGTGCGCGACGACCTGTCCGACGTCGACGCCGTGGTCGACCTGCTCACCGGGGACCACTGGCCCCGGTAGCCTCGCCCTCCGTGGAACCTGCCGACGTCCTGCCCCACCGTCCACCCTTCCTCTTCGTGAGCGAGGTGGTGTCCGTCGATCCGGGCCGGTCGGCCACCGGCCGCTGGCGCCTGCGGGGCGACGAGGCCTTCTTCGCCGGCCACTTCCCGGGCCGGCCCACCCTGCCCGGCGTGCTCATGGTCGAGTCCCTGGCCCAGCTGGGGGGGATCGCCGTCCTGGCCGACGAGCGCTTCGCCGGCAAGCTGCCCCTCTTCGGCGGTATCGAACGGGCCCGGTTCCGGCGCCAGGTGGTGCCCGGCGAGATCCTCGAGCTCGAGATCGAGCTGGGCCGGCTGTCGGCCCGGGCCGGGACCGGGCACGGACGGGCTCACGTGGCCGGCCAGACGGCGTGCGAGGCCGACCTCCTCTTCGTGCTGGTCGACGGGGGCTCCTGATGCGCCTGGCCACCTGGAACGTCAACTCGTTGACCGCCCGACTGCCCAGGGTGGAGGAGTGGATCGAGGCAAACCAGCCCGACGTGCTCTGCCTGCAGGAGACCAAGCAGGCCGACGCCGCCTTCCCCTCCGCCTTCTTCGCCGGTCTGGGCTACGACGCCGTCCACCACGGGGACGGCCGCTGGAACGGGGTCGCCATCCTCAGCCGGGTCGGCCTGGAGGACCCGTCGGCCGGCTTCGGGTCCGAAGAGGACGGGCAGGGCACGCGCCTGGTCGCCGCCACCTGCGGCGGCGTGCGGGTCCACTCGGTCTACGTCCCCAACGGGCGCACCGTGGACAGCGAGCACTACCAGGGCAAGCTGGCCTGGCTGGCCCGGCTCGGCCGGTACCTGGCCGACCACTACGACCCGGCCGGCCGGGTGGCCCTGTGCGGCGACTTCAACGTGGCCCCCGACGATCGGGACGTCTGGGACCCCGCCGCCTTCGTGGGAGCCACTCACGTGAGCCCCGAGGAGCGGGCCGCCCTCCAGGCCCTGTTGGACTGGGGGCTGGTCGACGTCTACCGGGCCGAGCACCCCGACGGGGGCGTGTTCTCCTGGTGGGACTACCGGGCCGGGGACTTCCACCAGGGCCGGGGCATGCGCATCGACCTGGTGCTGTTGAGCGCCCAGTTGGCGGCCCGGGCCGTCGACTCGCGGATCGACCGGGACGCCCGCAAGGGGAAGAAGCCGTCGGACCACGCCCCGGTGGTGGTCGACATCGACGTCGAGACCTGACCTCCCGCGCCAGCCCGGCTGGTGGGCGACGGCGCCGCTCGACGCCGACCGGGTCAGGCCGGGCCGGGGACCCGGTCCGGTCGAGCCGGACGTCGGGGTGGCGCACCAACCACCCTGGTGGGGCGGCGCCGGTCGGAGAGGTCATAGGCTCGTCGGTCATGGCCTGGGTGGACCGCGACGGCGTGCGCCTGTACGTCGAGCGGGCCGGGGCCGGGCCCCCGCTCCTGTTCATCAGCGGTACGGGGGGCGACCTGCGGGTCCGGCCCAACGCCTTCGACTCGCCCCTGGCCGACCACTTCGATCTGGTGGCCTACGACCAGCGGGGCCTGGGGCAGAGCGACCGGCCGGCCGGGCCCTACACGATGGCCGGCTACGCCGACGACGCGGCGGCCGTGATGGCGTCGGTCGGGTGGCCGCGGGCGGCCGTCTTCGGGGGGTCGTTCGGCGGGATGGTGGCCCAGGAGCTGGTGCTCCGCCACCCCGAGCGGGTCGACCGGCTCGTGCTGGCCTGCACGTCGAGCGGCGGGGCGGCCGGCGCCTCCTACCCGCTGCACGAGCTGGTCGACCTGGACCCGGCCGACCGGGCCGCCCGGAGCCTGGCCCTCCTGGACACCCGGTGGGCCGATCCCGAGGTCGACGACCCGGTCGGCCGGCTCATGGCCGACACGCTGGCCGCCGCCCCGCCGGCCGACGACGGGGCCCGGCTCCAGCTGGAGGCCCGCCGCCACCACGACACCTTCGACCGGCTGGGCTCGATCACCTGCCCGGTCCTGGTGGCCGGGGGCCGCTACGACGGCATCGCCCCCGAGGCCAACGTCCGGGGGCTGGCCGGGGCCATCCCGGGGGCCCGGCTGGCCCTTTACGACGGGGGCCACGGCTTCATGTTCCAGGACCCCCGGGCCTACCCCGACATCGTCGCCTTCCTGCTCGGCCGGCCCTGACCGCACCGGCCGGGGAGATCTCCCGGCGTCGCCCCCGACGCCTTCGGGGAGGCCAGCCCGGGGACCCGGATCCCGGCCATCGTGGCCCCCGGGCCCGAGGACATCGTGGTCACGAAGCGCCGGGTGAGTGCCTTCGCCGGCAGTGACCTCGACGTGGTCCTGCGGTCCCAGGGCATCGACTCGCTGGTGCTGACGGGCATCGCCACCAGCGGGGTGGTCCTGTCCACGCTGCGCCAGGCCGCCGACCTGGACTTCGGCCTGACCGTGCTCGGCGACCTGTGCGCCGATGGCGATCCCGAGGTCCACCGGGTCCTGATGGACAAGGTGTTCCCCCGGCAGGCCGAGGTGATGACGGCCGGCCAGTGGATCGACCGGTCGGCGTAGCCCGGCCGGGTCGCCGGGTCAGACCGCCGTGCGGCCACCATCCACGGCGATCACCGCCCCGGTCACGTAGCTCGAGCGCTCCGAGGCCAAGAAGGCCACCACCTCGGCGATCTCGTCGGCCTGGGCGGCCCGTCCGAGCGGGGTGGTGGCCCCGAGGGCGGCCGTCCGCTCGGGCTGGGCGCCGTCGGTGTAGACCGGCCCCGGGGCCACCGAGTTGACCCGGACGCCGCTCGGGCTGAACTCGGCGGTCCAGGCCCGGGTCATGGCGTCCAGGGCGGCCTTGGTGGCCCCGTAGGCGGCCGCCGGAGCCCGGCCGATCGTGCCCCCCATGCTCGAGATGTTGATGATGCTGCCCCGGCCCCGGGCGGCCATCGGCGGCCCCAGCGCGGCCACCAGGAGGTAGGGGGCCCGGACGTTGCTGGCGAAGAGGGCGTCGAACGGGTCGGGCTCGAGCTCGGCCGTCGGGCCGAAGACCGAGAACCCGGCGTTGTTGACCAGGACGTCGACCGGGCCCGCCGCTTCGGCCAGCTGTCGGAGCTGGGCCGGGTCGGTCAGGTCGGCGCCGATGAAGCGGGCCCGGCCGCCCTCGGCCTCGATGGCGGCGACCACCGCCCCGCCCCGGTCGGGGTCCCGGCCGTGCACGACGACGTCCAGGCCGTCGCCGGCCAGGCGACGGGCGATCACCCGGCCCAGGCCCGAGGATGCTCCGGTGACCCCAGCGGTGACCGCGGCTCGGCCACCGGGTCGGTCGGCGGGTCCGATGGTGGTCACGACGCTCTCGTTCCAAGTGGCGTGCGGTCGGTGGCGCCGGGCCGGCTCGGCCGGCCCAGGGGCCCGGGCGCACCGGGGGCTCAGGGGACGAGGACGATCTTGCCCCGGGTGTGGCGCTGCTCGAGCCGGGCGA
>Ga0181519_10002629_pt1 | contig 15146 bp, 10 predicted proteins | sample PEATcosm2014_Bin_26_FD_121102 | JGI IMG/M metagenome (GOLD analysis project Ga0181519, IMG submission 121102) | Peatland microbial communities from MTU Mesocosm Facility, Houghton, MI, USA - PEATcosm2014_Bin02_10_metaG | ecosystem: Environmental > Terrestrial > Soil > Wetlands > Peat | place...
ACAAGCTCTACCTCCCCACCGACCAGATCGAGCTCCTCACCCCCTACGCCGGCGGCGACTCGCCGGCGGTCAGCCGCCTGGGCGGCGCGGAGTGGCAGAAGGCCCGATCGCGGGCCCGGGCCGCCGTCCACGAGATCGCCGAGGAGCTCGTCGCGCTCTACCGGCGGCGGCTCGAGGTGGAGGGCCACGCCTTCGGCCCCGACACCCCGTGGCAGGCCGAGCTGGAGTCGTCGTTCCCGTTCACCGAGACCACGGACCAGCTCCGGGCGATCACCGACGTCAAGGCCGACATGGAGCGGCCCCAGCCGATGGACCGGCTGGTCTGCGGCGACGTGGGGTTCGGCAAGACCGAGGTGGCGCTCCGGGCGGTGTTCAAGGCGGTCCAGGACGGCTTCCAGGCGGCGGTGCTGGTGCCGACCACCCTCCTCGCCAGCCAGCACTTCCAGACGTTCGCCGACCGCTACGCGCCCTTTCCGGTGCGGGTCGAGCTGCTCAGCCGGTTCCTGACCAACGCCCAGGCCCGGGAGGTGCTGGCCGGCCTGGCCGACGGCTCGGTGGACGTGGTCGTCGGCACCCACCGCCTGCTCGGGGGGGACGTCTCCTTCAAGAAGCTGGGCCTGCTGGTGGTGGACGAGGAGCAGCGTTTCGGGGTGTCGCACAAGGAGTCGATCAAGGCGCTCGCCGACGGGGTGGACGTCCTCACCCTGACCGCCAGCCCGATCCCGCGCACGCTGGAGATGGCGCTCACCGGCATCCGCGACCTGTCGATGGTCAACACCCCTCCGGCCGCCCGGCGGCCGATCCTCACCTACGTGGGCGAGTTCGCCGAGGGGGCCGCCTCCGAGGCCATCCGCCGGGAGCTGCTCCGGGAGGGTCAGGTCTTCTACGTGCACAACCGGGTGCAGGACATCGAGGCGGTGGCCCGGCGGGTCCGGTCGATGGCCCCCGAGGCGCGGGTGGCCGTGGCCCACGGTCAGATGGACGAGGGCACCCTCGAGAAGGTGGTCCTCGACTTCTGGGAGGGCGCCTACGACGTGCTGGTGTGCACCACCATCATCGAGTCCGGGATCGACATGCCGAGTGTCAACACGCTGGTGGTGGACCGTGCCGACCTCCTCGGGCTGGGCCAGCTCCACCAGCTGCGCGGACGGGTGGGCCGCGCCGGACAGCGCGCCTACGCCTACCTCTTCCACCCGGCGGACCGGATCCTCTCCGAGCAGGCCTACGAGCGCCTCCGGACCATCGGCGACCACACCGAGCTCGGGTCCGGCTTCAAGATCGCCCTCCGCGACCTCCAGATCCGGGGCGCCGGCAACCTGCTGGGACGCGACCAGTCGGGTCACATCGCGGCGATCGGGTACGACCTCTACGTCCAGCTGGTCTCCGAGGCGGTGGCCGAGCTGAAGGGCGAGGCCCGGCCCGAGCCCGCCGACCTCAAGCTCGACCTCCCCGACGCCGCCCACCTCCCCGCGACCTACGTGACCGCCGAGGACGTCCGGCTCGAGGCCTACCGCCGGATCACCGGCCTGCGCACGGCCGAGGGGATCGACGACGTGCGGACCGAGTGGGAGGACCGGTTCGGCCCGCTGCCCGAGCCCGCCGCCGCCCTCCTCGACGTGGCCCGGCTGCGCGTGGAGTGCCTCCGGCTGGGGGTCACCGAACTGTCGGTCACGGTGCCGCGCTCCCTCGGGGGACGGGCCGGTGCCGGCGGCAGCCGCCCGACGGTCAAACTGTCGCCCCTCACCCTCCCGGCCTCCGCCGAGGTGCGACTCCGTCGGGTCGCCCCCGGGGCCACCTACCAGGGCGACCTCCACCGTCTGGTGGCCCCGCTGGAACCACCGGTACGGGGCGACGGATACGCCCGGGCGGTGCTCGATCTCCTCGGCGAGCTGGTGCCGCCACCGGAGCCGTCCGACGGCGACCGGGACGCCGCCACCGGGCCCGGTGGGCTGTCCGCCCTGGCGGCGAGCCGGTAGCATCGCCGCCGTGAAGCGCCTCCTCACCGTTTCGACCGTGCTGCTCGTCGCGGGCGTGCTCGCCACGGGGTGCAACCTGACCCCGGTCGCCGCCTCCATCAACGGGACCACCATCTCGGTGGGGAGCCTCAACAGCCAGCTCCAGACGTACGACCTCACCGCGGCCGGCAAGTGCCTGCTCGAGGCCCAGTCCGGGCAGTTCATCTCCGTCGAGGGCACCGGCGGGCCCGGCACCTACGACATGGCCTTCGCCACCTCGGTGCTGCAGAGCGAGGTCACCGACACGCTGGCCGCCCAGCTGGCGGCGTCGAAGGGCCTGACCGTCTCCTCGTCGGACCTGTCCAACGCCCGGACCGAGTACGAGGCCCTGCTCAACGGCCAGATCAGCCAGGTCATCCAGCTGGCGGAGGAGTCGAACGCGGCGTCGAACTGCGTCAGCGACACCGGTCAGGCCCTGACCGCGTCACAGGTGTTCGGCGCCCTCCCGGCCGCCCAGCGCAACGCCCTGGTGCGCAACAACGCGGTGGATCAGCTCCTCCTGGCCGACGGCTCCGGCATCACCTCCGCCCAGGTGGCGGCCTACTACCAGGCCAACCCGGCGATGTTCACCACCGCCTGCGTCAGTGTCCTCGTCGCCAGCTCACAGGCGGCGGCCCAGCAGTATCAGGCGCAGATCGCCGCCGGCGCCTCCTTCGCCTCGGTGGCCGACACCGCCAACGGGTTGACCGGCAGCTCCGCGCCGCCCGGTGGGGCCCTGGGGTGCCAGTACATCGAGTCGGAGGTCGAGCAGACGTTGGGACTGACCAGCCTGCCGGTGAACACGGTGCTCGGGCCGATCGAGGACCCGACGAACGGGGCGTACGAGCTCTACGAGGTGACGAGCGAGACGGTGGCCCCGCTGGCGCAGGCCACGCCGGACATCGTCCAGCAGCTCCAGCAGTCCACCACCAACGCCACCCGGGTCACCAACGAGATCGTGGCCTTCGCCCATCGTTCCGACGTCTCGGTCAACCCGCAGTACGGGGCGTGGAAGGTGCACGCCATCGTCCCGCCGACACCTCCGGCACCCAAGTTCCTGCTGCCCACCGAGTCGGGGACCGTCGCGGTCCCCTCGTCGAGTGCGGGAACCTCGGGCACCGCCGGCACGACCGGGGGCACCGGCACCGGGACCTCGTCGGGCACCGGGACCTCGTCGGGCACCGGGACCTCGTCGGGCACCGGGACCTCGTCGGGCACCGGGACCTCGTCGGGCACCGGGACCTCGTCGGGCACCGGAACCGGCGCCTCGGGCGCCTCGACGTCCGCCGGCGGCTGAGCCCGTTGCGGGTGCAACGGCCGTGAGCGGCACCCGTGCGGCGACGGCCACGCCCCGGATCGACGTGGTGGGACTCGGCCCGGCAGGTCCGGAGCTGCTGACGGCCGAGACCCGGGCGGTCATCGAGGGTGCGTCGTGTGCGTACCTTCGGACGTCCCGCCATCCGGCGGCGGCGGCCTTCCCGCAGGAGGCCACCTTCGACCGCCACTACGAGGAGCTGCCGACCTTCGAGGACGTCTACCGGGCGGTGGTGACCGACCTGGTGGCCGAAGCCCGGCGGACCGACCGGGTGGCCTACGCCGTACCCGGCTCACCGCTGGTGGCCGAGCGCACGGTGGTGCTGCTCCGGGAGCATCCGGCGGTGCGGGCCGGGGAGGTCGAGGTCGAGGTCCACCCCGCCCTCTCCTTCCTCGACCTGGCCTGGGCCCGGCTGGGGGTCGACCCGGTCACCGCCGGGGTCCGCCTCGTCGACGCGGAGGAGTTCGCCGCGGAGGCGGCGGGGGAGCGGGGGCCACTGCTCGTGGCTCAGTGCTGGTCGCGCCCGGTGCTCTCGGCGGTGAAGCTCTCGGCGGAGGTGCCGCCGGGCGCCGTCGTGACCGTCCTCCACCACTTGGGCCTCGATGACGAGCGGGTATGGGACGTGGCCTGGGACGAGCTCGACCGCGCCGTCGAACCCGACCACCTCTCCTCACTGTGGATACCGACCATGGCCGCCCCGGTGGCCACCGAGCTGGTCCGCCTCGACGAGCTGATGCACGACCTCCGTCAGCGGTGCCCGTGGGACCGTCGCCAGACCCACGGCTCGCTCGCCCGCCACCTGATGGAGGAGTCCTACGAGGTCCTGGAGGCGATCGACGCGGTCGCCGGTGTCGACGAGCGGCTCGGGGACGGCCGGCCCGTCGGCCCCGAGGAGGAAGAGCGGGCGGTCGCCCATCTCGAGGAGGAGCTCGGCGACCTGCTCTTCCAGGTGTACTTCCACGCCACCCTGGCCGCCGAGTCCGGCCGGTTCGACCTGGCCGACGTGGCCCGGGGGGTCCACGACAAGCTGGTGTCGCGGCACCCGCACCTCTACGGGGCCGGGGTGGACGGGGAGCGGGGGGAGGCCCCGGCGGACGCCGAACAGTCGGCCGCCGACTGGGAGGCCCTGAAGAAGGCGGAGAAGCAGCGGTCCAGTGTCACCGAGGGCATCCCGTCCGCGCTGCCTTCCCTGGCGCTGGCGGCCAAGCTCCAGCGCAAGGGCGCCACCGTGGGCCTCGACCTGCCGGGGGTCGACGCGGAGGCGGCGGCGGTCGCCACCGAGGTGCGGGCCCTGGCCCGGACCGCCGCCGGCGGGGAGTCCGGGCCGGAGGAGGCGGCGCGGGTGGGGTCGCTCCTCTTCTCGTTGGTCAATCTGGCCCGGGTCCTGGACGTGGATCCGGAGAGCGCCCTGCGGGCGCGCGCCGCCGCCTTCCGGGCGTCGGTGGAGGCCCTCGGCTGAGGTCGCCGGCTCCGGGTGACGGGGGAGAATGCCCTGGTTGGGGGGGTCCTCGGTGGTACCTTTGACCACACCAGCAACAGGAGTCACCACCACGTGAGCGCAATCGAACAGGTCATCGGCCGAGAGGTCCTCGACTCCCGCGGGAATCCCACCGTGGAGGTCGAGGTACTGCTGGACAGCGGCGCGTCCGGGCGCGCCATCGTGCCCTCCGGTGCCTCCACCGGGACCTTCGAGGCGGTCGAGCTGCGGGACGGCGGCGACCGCTATGGGGGGAAGGGCGTCAGCCGGGCGGTGGCCAACGTCAACGGCGAGATCGCCGACATCCTCTGGGGCGCCGACGCCCTCGACCAGCGGGGGGTCGACCATGCCCTGCTCGACGCCGACGGCACCCCCAACAAGGCCCGGCTCGGCGCCAACGCCATCCTCGGGGTGTCGCTGGCCACCGCCAAGGCGGCGGCCGACGAGCTCGAGCTCCCGCTCTTCCGCTACGTGGGAGGAGCCGACGCCCACGTCCTTCCGGTGCCGATGATGAACGTGATCAACGGGGGCGTGCACGCCGACAACTCCATCGATCTGCAGGAGTTCATGATCATGCCGGTGGGGGCGGCCTCGTTCGCCGAGGCGCTCCGGTGGGGCGCCGAGACCTACCACGCCCTGGCCGGCGTCCTGAAGGGGCGCGGGCTCTCCACCGCGGTGGGCGACGAGGGGGGGTTCGCCCCGAACCTCGCCTCCAACGAGGAGGCGGTCGAGGTGCTGGTCGAGGCGATCCGGGCCGCCGGCCGGGAGCCCGGCGTGGAGATCGCCATCGCCGTCGACCCGGCGTCGAGCGAGTTCTACCGCGACGGCGCCTACGTCCTGGCCAGTGAGGGCCGGTCGCTCTCGTCCGAGGAGATGGTGGCGTTCTGGGTCGACCTGTGCGACCGGTACCCGATCGTCTCCATCGAGGACGGGATGGCCGAGGAGGACTGGGACGGCTGGGCGACGATGACCGCCGCCCTCGGGGACCGCGTCCAGCTGGTCGGTGACGACGTCTTCGTCACCAACGAGGCGCGGCTGCGACGGGGCATCGACAGCGGCACCGCCAACGCCATCCTCATCAAGGTCAATCAGATCGGCACCCTCACCGAGACGTTGGGGACCATGGAGCTGGCCACCCGCTCCGCCTACGCCTGCGTGATGTCCCACCGCTCGGGGGAGACCGAGGACGCCACCATCGCCGACCTGGCGGTGGCCACCAACTGCGGTCAGATCAAGTCCGGCGCCCCGGCCCGCTCCGATCGGGTGGCCAAGTACAACCAGCTGCTCCGCATCGAGGAGCTGCTCGGCGACACGGCCGCCTTCCGCGGGTCCGACGCCCTCTCGACACGGCGGCGCTCCGGGTGAGCTCGGGCGCCCACTCGCCGAAGTCGCGCCGCGCCGCCCCCACCCGGCGCCGTCCGGGCGGCAGCGCGACCGGCCGGTCCCGCGCCACCGCCGCGAAGCCGGCGACCTCCCCCCGGCCCGCCGCCGGCCCGAAGGCGACCGCCCGCCGCCCCGCCCCCGCCAAGGGGTCCACCAGGGCGTCCCCGTCCCCGGCCCGTCGCCGGGGACGTCCCTCCCGCCGCGTCCCGCTGGCGGTGGGGGTGATCGTGGCGGTGACCGTGATCGGCACCAGCTTCCCCGCCTCGGCCCTCCTGGGTCAGCACCGGCAGCTGTCTGCGGCCCAGGCCAAGCTGGCCGAGGTGCAGCACCAGGACGCCCTCCTCACCGAGCAGGAGCACCAGCTGAACGACAAGACGGAGATCCAGCGCCTGGCCCGTCAGAACTACCAGCTGGTCCAGCCGGGGCAGCTGCTGTTCAACGTGCTGCCCGCCGACGGCTCACCCACCCCGGGGACCTCGGGGGCCACCTCGCTGGGCGATCCCGCGGACCAACCCCTGGTCAGCCCGGCCGACGCCCCGGACATGACGCCCGACCCGGGCAACCCCACCTCCGGCACCGCCGGTACCTCCGGCGTCACGAGTGCCCCGGTGTCGTCCGGCGCCAGCTCCTCCGCCAGCTCCTCCGCCAGCACCGCCACCACCACGCCGCCGTCCGGCGGCGGCTTCTGGCACCGGGTGAGGTCGACGCTCGAATTCTGGAGGTGAGCGCCGACCGGGTCGGGGACGCCCCCGGTTCCCGGGGCGAGGACGACGCCTCGGCTCCCGACGACGTCTCCCGCGTGGCGGAGCTGCTCGGTCGCCCCCCGGCCGGCGAGTTCGAGGTGGTGGTCCGGGCGGAGGACGGGATGCCGGCGGTGATCGCCAACGCCCCGTTCCTGACCGACGGGACCCCGATGCCGACCCGGTACTGGCTGGTCGACCCGGCCCTCCGAGAGGCGGTCAGCCGGGTGGAGTCGGAAGGCGGGGTGCGTCAGGCGGAGGCGGCGGTGGATCCGCTCCGGCTGGCCGAGGCGCACGACCGCTACCGGACGGAGCGCGATGCACTGATCCCCGCCGATCACACCGGGCCGCGTCCGGCCGGCGGGGTGGGCGGTACCCGGCAGGGGGTCAAGTGCCTCCACGCCCACGTGGCATGGTGGCTCGCCGGCGGGGACGACCCCGTCGGGGCGTGGACGGCCGACCGCATCGGGCTCCACCCCTCATGACACCCGGCCTGCGGCGACGCCGTCGGTGGCCGACGGGGGTGGTCGCCCACCCGCCGCCGTGATAGCAAGGCGTATGCCCCTCCCGGCCCCGGTGGCCGCCATCGACTGCGGCACCAACTCCACCCGCCTGCTCGTCGCGGGACCCGACGGTCGACCGCTGGAGCGCCTGATGCGGATCACCCGCCTCGGCGAGGGTGTGGACGCCACCGGGACCCTGTCGGAGGATGCCATCGCCCGGTGCGTGACGGTCCTGACCGAGTACCGCCGGGTCATGGACGTCCACGGCGTCGGTCGGGCCCGCCTGGTGGCCACCTCCGCCGCCAGGGACGCCTCCAATGGGAAGGTCTTCCTCGACGCCGCCGAGTCCGCCACCGGCGTCCGTCCTGAGCTGCTGACGGGACACGAGGAGGGTGCCCTCTCCATGGCGGGAGCGGTGGCCGACCTCGACCCGGACGACGGCCCGTTCCTGGTGGTCGACATCGGTGGTGGCTCGACCGAGCTGGTGGCCGGTGACGGACCGGAGGACCCTGCGCTGGCGGGCGTCTCCCTGCAGGTCGGCTGCGTCCGCATCTCGGAGCGGTACCTCGCCCACGACCCCCCGCACGAGGCCGAGCTCGACGCGGCGGCGGCCATGGTGGGCGGGGCGGTCGACCGGGCGGTGAACGAACACCCGAGGTTCCTCGACAAGCCGCGCCTGGTCGGCCTGGCGGGCACGGTGACCACCCTCTCCTCCCTCGACCAGGGGCTCCGCGGGTACGACCGGGACCGGATCCACCACTCCCGCCTCAGCCTCGAGCGCGTCGACCGGTGGCTCCGCCTCCTCGCCGACGAGGACCACGCCGCCCGGCTGGCCAGGCCGGGGATGGTCGAGGGTCGCGAGGACGTCATCGTCGGTGGCGCGCTCATCCTCTCGGTGGTGATGCACCGGCTGGGGCTCGGGGAGTGCCTGGTCTCCGAGGCGGACATCCTGGACGGGCTCGTCGCCAGCCAGCTCCGGTAGGGGCCGGGGTCGGGCCCGCAACCGCGATGGGTGTCGGCGATCAGCTGGTGGCCGGCACCGGTACCGGTGTCGGGCGCCGGTCCCCGGCGATCCCGACCGCGGCGACCACCCGGTCGACGAACCGGTCGGTCGAGCCGTACCGCTCCTCGGCGTAGGCGCGACCCTGGTGGCCGAAGGGTTCACGGACCTCGGGTCGGAGCAGGGCGTCGATGCACCACGTGAGCTCCCCGGGGGTCGAGAACCAGAGGCCGCCCCCTCCGAGCTCGGCGTGCTGGCGGGCCCTCGATTCGGCCGGCACGATGATCGGCACTCCGTAGAGGAGGGAGTCGACGCACCGCCGGGCGAAGAGCGGCCCGGGGTGGAGGTCGACCACCGCCCGGGCGAAGCCCATCAGCCGGGCCAGGTCACTCGCCCGCTCCACCGGCCACCCGGGGACCCACCGGCCCTCGTGCCAGACGACGAAGACGTCGGTATAGGAGATGCCGACGGGGTGCTCGGGGAAGCGGAGCCGGATCAGCCGGCTCAGCTCGACCACCTCCTCGTCGGCGTTGCTGTCGGCATCGGTCAGGACGATCACGTACTCGGTGGTCCCGACCCAGGGGCTGGGCTCACTGAGGGCGCTGGGATTGGCGGCCATCGGCGCCCCGACGACGTGCACCTTGTCGGCGCCGCCATGGTGCTCCACGATCTCCGCCCGCTCTCCCTCGGAGACCGCCAGCACCGAGGCTGCCCGGTCGAAGAGGGGGTCGAAATGGGGGAAGGCCAGGCTGTCGGGGTCGACGCCGAGCGCCAGGAGGGTGAGGGGGACGTCCGGAACGGCCTCGTCGACGGCCGCCAGCGCCCCCACCTGCTCGTGCCCGGCGATGACCACCGCATCGGGGCGGAGGGCGGACAGGACGTCGGCGGCGCGCACCCAGGGGTCGACGAGTCCGCGGTCGAGGAGGCTGCCGATGGCGGCGGGAATCCGGCCGTCCCGGATCCCCCCGGTGGCGGTGACCGCCTCCACCAGCAGGTCACGTTGGAGCTCGGCCAGCGGTGGCACCGGCGACGCCAGCTCGTGCACGGCGAAGACGCTCTCGATCCGGTCACGGGGCACGTCCCCCTGGGGGGTGACCACGTGGACGTCGGCGACGCACGCCAGGGCGCCCGCCACCTGCCGGGTGATCCACGCCTCCTCCGATCCTGTCGCCCACCGGGGGGCGAGGACCGCCACGGCCGGCCGGCCGGTGCCGTTCCGCCACAGCGGCGCCGCCTGCCAACCGGACGCCGCGGAAGGGTTGGGAGTCGGCGTGCCGGTCGGGCCGGACGCGCGGCGGACCGGGGTCATCGAGTGGGGACGGCGCCCTCGGCGGAGGCCGGTGCCGCCTCGGCGGAGGCCGGCGCTGCCTCGGTGGAGGCCGGCGATGGCTTGGCAGAGGCCGGCGCTGCCTTGGTGGAGGCCGGCGATGGCTTGGCCGCTGCACGGGTGCCGGCCCCGGCACCGGCAGGACCGTCCCCGGCGCCGGCCGGCGGCTGGGCGTGGAGCCACACGGCGAGGATCGCCTGGTTCTTGGCCTCGGCGACCTGCCGATTCAGCACCTCGGTGTGGAGCTCCTGGATGATCAGGGTGAGCTGGTCGCACCGTCGCTCGAGCGCCTCACTGACCTGGACCACGTGGCTCAGGAGATCGCGCTCCTCGCGGAGGTAGCGGCCGAGGACGCGGAAGGTGAGCCGGCCGAAGAGACCGACGGCCTTGCCCTTGGCGCCGTCCCCGCCGCCGTCGGGGGCGTAGGTGTGCGGGAGCTGCCAGTGGTGGTGGAGGTACTCGAGCGATGCCCGGTTGCGCTCCTGCTCGACGCCGAGGGTCCGGTTGGGCGGGGGCGGGGGGAGGGGCTCCCACTGGAGGACCTGGTGCTCGTCGCGCAGCTGCTCGAGGAACTCGGTCGGGTCGATGGCGGGTGCCTTCGACCGGCGGTCCCCGGCGTCCTTCGCTCTGGCCATCGTCTGTCACCCCTGTCGGAAGGAACGGATACGTCGCCGGGCACCGGGTTCTCGGGGCCCGCCGGTCGGTGGTCGGTGCCCGTGCGTCCACCGCCGGGCACCGGGTCGGTCCGCGGATTGTATCCGCCCGGCCGGCCGATCCCGGGACCGGGGCACGGCGGGGACCCCGTGGTACTGTGCTCGCGCCCGCCGGACCGCAGCCCCGGTGGCCGCCAGGACGGCTCGTCCGCCCGACGGGCCTGGCACCCCCGACGCCATGCCGAACCCCGACCTCCCCTCAACCCCGCCGATCGATCCCGGGCCGACCGGTGACGCGGACGGGGTGGCGGCGGCGCTCCACCACGTGGTCGGTCAGCTGGCCGAGTCCCTCCCCGAGCCGGAGCCCCCCGGCAAGGAGCAGCTTCCCTGGGGTCAGCACGCGGCACTGTTCCCCCCGGCGTACTGGCACTGGCTCCACCTCCACCGTCAGTTGCGGGCCGAGAGCCTCGACCTCCGGGATCTCCCCACCGACGGCCCGCTGCTCAGCATCGTGGTGCCGGTCTACCGTCCGAGCCTCTGGTACTTCCGGGAGTGCGTCCGATCGGTGCTGGCCCAGACCTACCGCAATTGGGAGCTCTGCCTCTGCGACGACGGCTCGGACGATGCCGAGCTCACCGCCGCCATGCGCGAGTTCGCCGCCGAGGACCCGCGGATCAGGGCGCTGGCCCTCGACCAGAACGGAGGGATCTCGCGGGCGACCAACCGGGCGCTGGCCGAGGCCACCGGGGAGTTCGTGGTCCTGCTCGACCACGACGACCTGCTCGACCCCGAGGCCCTGGCCGAGGTGGCCTCGGTGGCCCTGGCGGTCGACGACGTCGACGTCATCTACAGCGACGAGGACAAGTACGACGAGCTCGACCGGCCCTTCCAGCCGCACTTCAAGCCCGACTGGAGTCCCGACCTCCTGCTGTCGTTCCCCTACCTCGGCCATCTGACGGTGATCCGGCGCGAGGTGCTCACCCGGATCGGCGGCTTCCGGCCCGAGTTCGACGGGAGCCAGGACTTCGACGTCATGCTCCGGGCCACCGAACTCGCCCGGTCGGTGGTCCACATCCCCCGGGTGCTCTACCACTGGCGGGTGGTGTCGGGCTCCGCGGCGGGCGACTCCGACGCCAAGCCGTGGGCCTACCTGGCCAGCCGCCGGGCGGTCGAGGACGCGCTCGTCCGACGCGGCATCGACGGTGAGGTGACCGGCGGGCCGTTCCAGGGCGCCTACCACGTGCGGCGGAAGGTGACCGGGTCGCCGACGGTCAGCGTCATCATGCCCTTCCGCGACCAGGCGGCCCTGACCGTGGCGTGCCTGGACTCGCTGGAGCTGTCGCCCGGCTACGACCTCACCGAAGTGGTGCTGGTCGACAACGGGAGCACCGATCCGGAGACGGTCGCCCTCCGTCGGCGTCTCGAGTCACGCCCCCGGACCCGCCTGCTCGAGTACCCCGGCCCGTTCAACTGGCCGGCCATCAACAACATGGCCGCTGCCACCTGCGAGACCGACATGCTGCTCTTCCTCAACAACGACATCACCGCATCGTCGGACGGATGGCTGCACGCCCTGGTCGAGCTGGCCCAGCGGCCGGACGTCGGAGCGGTCGGGGCCCGCCTCGTCTACCCCGACGGCAAGCTCCAGCACGCCGGGGTGGTGCTCGGCCTGGGCGGGGTGGCCGGCCACCTGTTCGCCGGCATGCCCGAGGGGGACATGGGCTACTTCGGCCTCGATCTGGTGGTGCGCGAGTACAGCGCGGTGACCGCCGCCTGCATGCTGGTCCGGCGCGAGGTCTTCGAAGAGGTCGGGGGCTTCCACGAGATCTTCGCGGTGGGCTTCAACGACGTCGACTTCTGCATCCGGGTCGGTCGGGCCGGTTACCGGATCCTCTACACGCCCCACGCCGAGCTGGTCCACTACGAGTCGGTCAGCCGGGGGCTCTCGGGGTTCCAGGCCGACTACGAGGAATTCCTGGCGCGGTGGACGGAGGTGCTCCGGGCGGGGGATCCGTACTACAACCCCAATCTCGGCCGTCTCGAGCCCTGGTGCCCGCTCCGTCCCCCGGACGAGGACGACTTCTGGCTGCAGCTGGTCGGTGGGCTCGCCCGCGGGGAGGAGCACGCGGCCGACGGTCGTGACGGCCGGGTCGGCGTCGAGCTCGCGACGACGGCGGAGATCGGATCCGCGGAGGACTGAGCACCGTTCGGGCACGACGCCGGGGTGCGGGTGGTGCCGGATCGGGCGGTGCGCCCGGATTCCTGGAGGTCCCACCGGTACGATGCTCCGGATGGCCTTGGCCCGATCAGTTCGGGCGGTCTGCGGCCGAGGGCTCGCGGAGCGCCGACACGGTGCGCTGGTAGGTCACGTTCCGGGTTCGGCCCGGACGGGCCGGCGGGGGCGGGCCCGGAGGTGGGTCATCGCCGGGGCCACGCTGCTCGGCGTCGGGCTGGGCGCGGCCGTCGGCATGGTCGGCCCCGTCGTCGCGGGTGCCACCACCACTCCGCCGGCCACCACCTCGGTCCCCGCCCCACCGCCGGCCACGGTGTCGGCGGCACAGCTCGAGGGTCTGCACTTCTCCGACGTGACCCAGGCGGCGGGGCTGGCATCACCGGAGAGCTCCGGGAGCAACGTCGAGGGCTTCCTCGACCCGGAGGCGGCCGGCGTGGCGGGGTGCGATCTGTTCGGCAACGGGCTGACCGACTTCTACGTGACCCGCATCGGTCTCCCGAACGAGCTCTTCCGCAACAACGGCAACGGGACGTTCACCGACGTGGCCAAAGCCGCCGGTGTCCAGGGGCCCGACTGGAAGGAGGGGTACGCCGGCGCCACCTGCGGTGACCTGAACGGCGACGGCCGGCCGGATCTCTATGTCATGGGCGACCTCAACGCCCCCAACATCCTCTACCTCAACAACGGGAACGGGACGTTCTCCAACGTGACCGCCAAGGCGGGGCTCTCACCACCCCCGCTGACCGGGTCGCGCCCCGGACTGATGTACGGCACGGCCTTCGGTGACTACAACCACGACGGCCACCTCGACATCATGACGGTGCAGTGGGACTACACCAGCATCCAGAACGGGGGGAGCGCGTCGGGACCGCCCGGACCGACCATGGGCATGTCGATGCCCGGCGGGCCGTGCGCGGCCGCCTCCGAGCGGGCGTCCCTCCGCGGCAGGGTCATCGACACCAGTCGGAGCGCCCTCTACCGCAACGACGGCAACGGGCCCGGCGGCATCCCCCACTTCACCAACGTGACCAAGGCGATGGGGCTCGACCTCTCGCAGGTGCTCGGGTTCACCCCGGAGTTCGTCGACCTCACCGGGAACGGATGGGACGACCTGGTCATCACGGGCGACGCCTGCACCAGCCAGATCTACCGCAACGAGGACGGGAAGCGGTTCGTGAACATCACGAGGAGCTCGGGTGCCGACTCCGCGGAGAACGGCATGGGCAGCGTGTTCGCCGACTTCAGCGGGGACGGGCGACCGGACTGGTTCGAGACGTCGATCGACTACGCCGGCACGTGCCCGACCGCAAACACCTTCACCGGGTGCACCGGCAACCGTCTGTACCGCAACAACGGCAACGGTACCTTCACCGACGCCACCGACCTGTACGGCGTCAGGAGCGGGGGGTGGGGATGGGGCGCCACGGCCCAGGACTTCAACAACAGCGGACGGCTGAGCATCGCCCAGGTCGACGGGTACGACCTGTCGCAGACCGCCCTCACCGTCTCGCCGGCCAACCCGTACTACGCCTACTACCGGCTCCTGTCCCAGGGGACGCCGTACCTGTGGCTCAACACCGGCGGTACGCCGTTCCCCCAGGTGGCCGCGGAGGTGGGACTGACCACCGTGGGCCAGGAGAAGGCGGTGGTCCCGGTCGACGTCCTCCGGAACGGGAAGGTCGGCCTCCTGATCACCGACACCGGCGGCGACCCGGTGCTCTACGAGAACGACACGGTCAACGACAACGGGTGGGTCACCGTCGAACTGCGCGACCACCGGACGGCCAACCGGTTCGGCGTCGGGGCCCAGGTCCGGGTGGTCGCCACCCCGGGTGGACCCGCCCAGCAGCAGGAGCTCCTCGACGGCGGCTCCTACGACAGTTCGAACCCGCTCGAGCTGCACTTCGGCTTCGGGCCCGGGGTGTCCCGCGTGGCCGAGATCGAGGTCTCCTGGCCGGGCCAGTCACGGCCCCAGGTGCTGCGGAACGTGAAGGTCGACCGCTACCTGACCGTCACCCGAAGCTGAGCGCCGGCGGTCGGAGGCCCTCCACCGGTGGGCGTGACCGGACCCGGCCGGTCCCCTCGCCTATCCTTCCGCGGCAGTGCCACGAGATGCCCGAGGGGACCTGGTGCCGGCGACGGCGACGCACCCCGCCGCGCCGCACCTCCGGCGGTGAGCCGGCGCCGACACCCGGCACGCGAGCCGGGGGGGCACCGGACGCGCCGGTCGGTGTCGGCGATCGCCGCCGTGGCCGGCGCCCTGCTGGTGGCGTCGACGCCGGCTTGTGCCAGTCCGAATGCGCCGACGGCACCGAATGCGCCGACGGCACCGACGCCTCCGACGGCTGCTCCCGCGATGCCGGCCGTCTGGGCCGGCGTCGCCCTCCCGTCGGATCTCGGTGAGCCGGCCGGGGTGTCGTGCCCGTCGACGGCACACTGCGTGGTGGTGTCGAACGCCCCGGTCAGCGGCGGCACCGCGCCGCTGGTGGTGGCGATCAGCGCGGCGGCCCCCTCGTGGACC
>Ga0181519_10002630_pt1 | contig 15144 bp, 17 predicted proteins | sample PEATcosm2014_Bin_26_FD_121102 | JGI IMG/M metagenome (GOLD analysis project Ga0181519, IMG submission 121102) | Peatland microbial communities from MTU Mesocosm Facility, Houghton, MI, USA - PEATcosm2014_Bin02_10_metaG | ecosystem: Environmental > Terrestrial > Soil > Wetlands > Peat | place...
ATCCCTTCCCCCAGCACATCTGCGAATTCACCTACGACCTGATCCAGAGACAAAAACTCACCTTCGACAAGTCGAAGAACGACGAATTCCGCCTCACCTACCACGACAGCTGCAATGTCGCGCGCGCCTCGCGCATGGGCGACTGGGAAGGCGGCCAGTTCGACATCCCCCGCGCGATTTTGCGCGAGGTCTGCAACCATTTCTTCGACATGGCGCCGGAAACCATCCGCGAGCAGACTTTTTGCTGCGGCGGCGGCGGCGGCCTGTTGAGCGACGACATCATGGATGTCCGCACCAAGGGCGCGCTGCCGCGCATGCGCGCGCTTCAGACCGTGGCCGACGAGAACGGCGTGACCCACATGGCCGCGATCTGCGCCATCTGCAAGGCGCAGTTTTCAAAAGTCTTGCCGCTCTACGGCTTCGATCGCGAGGCCATCGTCAGTGTCCACCAGATGGTGTCGAACGCGATTTTGCTCACGGGCGCGACCACGCCGGAACAACGCGCACAGCAAGAATCCGAGCAGGAAGACTCCGAGCAGGAGAGCGGTCAACAGCGCAGCGGAGAACCCGAAAATGAATGAACCGGTGAAATCCCAAAACCTCACCTTCCGCCGCTTCAAGTCCGGCGAGACCATGTGGAAATGGCCGGACCTCACGCAAAAAATCTTCCAGCAGGACAAGAGCCACAAGTGCCCGACCTATGTGCATCGCACCGCGCCCTGCCAGGGCTCGTGCCCGTCGGGCCATGACATCCGCGGCTGGCTCGCCATCGCCCGCGGCATGGACAAGCCGCCGGTCGAGGGCATGAAATGGCAGGAATACGCTTTTCTGCGCATGGTCGAGGCCAATCCGTTTCCGGCGACCATGGGCCGCGTCTGCCCCGCGCCGTGTGAAGACGGCTGCAACCGCAACGAGGTCGACGATTTCGTCGGCATCAACGGCGTCGAGCAATATGTCGGCGACTGGGCCATCGAACACAAGCTCGCCCTGCCCACGCCCCCCGCGCTCGGCGGCAAGAAAGTCGCCGTGGTCGGCGGCGGCCCCGGCGGCCTCTCCGCCGCCTGGTTTTTACGCCGCGAGGGCCACGCGGTCACCATCTTCGAAGCCCACGAAAAACTCGGCGGCATGATGCGCTACGGCATTCCCGGCTATCGCACGCCGCGCGACATGCTCGACGCCGAGATAGCCCGCATCCTCGCGCTCGACGGCGTGGAGGCGCGCACCAATGTCCAGGTCGGAAAGGACATTTCGCTCGAACAGCTTGAGCGCGACTACGACGCGATCTTCTGGGCGATCGGCGCGCAAAAGGGACGTCCGCTGCCGGTTCCCGGCGCCGACGCCGAAAACTGCATCACCGGCGTCGAATTCCTGGACGCCTTCAACCAGGGCTATGTGCTGTCCACCGCAAGAAAGATTGTGGTGGTCGGCGGCGGCGACACCTCCATCGACGTCGCCTCGGTTGCCCGCCGCATCGGCCACATCACGCACATCCACCGCCACGACACGGCGGCGGAATCCGGCGCCTTCGGCCACACCGCGCATGACGTCGCCGGCGCGCTCAGCCGCGAGGGCGTCAGCGCCACGCTCACCTCGCTGTTCCCGATGGAGCAGATGACCGCCGCCGAGCGCGAGCGCCAGGACGCGCTGCGCGAGGGCGTGGACATCAAGGGCGGGGTGATGCCGATCGAGGTGATCAGGGACGCGCGCGGCGTCGCCACGGGCCTGCGCATGTGCGCCTGCACAATGAAGGGGACCCTTCCCATTCCCGTCGACAACAGCGAATTCGTGCTGGAGTGCGACCTCATCATCTCCGCCATCGGCCAGATGGCCGATCTCGCCGAGGGACTGGAGGCGCTCGATTCCGGACGCGGCGCGCTGGCCATCGACGGCGTCTACAAGGTCAAGGGCAAGGACAAGCATTTTGCCGGCGGCGACGCCGTGCGCCCGCACCTGCTCACCACGGCGATCGGTCACGGCCGCGTCGCCGCGCAGACCATTTCGCACTTCCTTGGCGGCGAACTGGAGGACAAGCGCCCAAAAATCGATGTCCACCAGTTCAACCTGCTGGAGGAGTTGCACACGCGAAAACTCGCTCCCGCGCCCTACGACCACGCTCAGGCGCGCGGCACATCGTCCGCCAAATACGCCGTGCATAATTACGAGGATCGCGGCGCCAGCCAGATCATCTCGCACAAGGCTTTGTTCAAGGGTCATTTCACCTATGTCGCCCGCAACGTGCGCGACGAGCGCCACGTCGAGAGCGACAGCGTGATGGGCGATTTCGAAGAAAGGATCGTCGCCTTCACCGAGCAGCAGGCGCAGGCCGAGGGCAAGCGCTGCATGTCCTGCGGCTTGTGTTTCGAGTGCGACAATTGCGTGATCTACTGCCCGCAGACGGCGGTGTCGCGGGTCGCCAAGAAGGAGCGCGCGGTCGGGCGCTACGTGCAGACCGATTACGCCAAATGCATCGGCTGCCACATCTGCGCCGACGTCTGCCCCACCGGCTACATCCAGATGGGGCTGGGTGAATGAAGCGCGCGTTCGGCCCATCGCATCGCGCAGGCCGGGGAGCGTTGCTCGCCCTCATCCTGCTCGCCGCGCCGGCTCTGGCGGAAACGCCCATCCCCCATCCGCCGCGCGGAAAAGGCGAGCATTGCGTCGCCGACACCGCGTTCATGCGCCGCAACCACATGGACATGATGTTCGCCCACCGCACGGAAGCCGTGCATGAAGGCGTGCGCACGGAAAAATTCAGCCTTGCCGGCTGCGTGGCCTGCCACGCGGTAAAGGGCGAGGACGGCAAGCCCGTCGCCTACGCCAGCGAAAAACACTTCTGCCGCTCCTGCCATTCTTACGCGGCCGTGAGCATCGACTGCTTCGAGTGCCACAAGTCCACGCCCGACGAAACGGCGAAAACCGCCAACGCCAGCGAGCGCCAGGACGAAGAAAAACTCGCCGCCCATCTGCGGGAGGTCAAGCCATGAGCCGCGATTGCAACACGGGCGGCTCGCGCCGCGATGTCCTGTTCGGCGCCATCGCCGGCGTCGTCACCCTCGCCCCCGGCATCACCCTCACCACTTTTGGCGCGGCGCAGGCGAAGCCGGCGGGAGAGCCGGTCTCGTCGAAAATCCGCTGGGGCCTGCTGGTCGATGTCGGCAAGTGCAAGCCCGATTGCGACGCCTGCATAAAAGCCTGCGCGCAGGAAAACGGCCTCACGACAACCAGCCGCCCCGAGATCGATGCACAGTGGATTCGCAAGGTGACCCTGCGCGACCGCCAGAGCGGCGTCACCCGCACCACCGTCGCCATGTGCCAGCACTGCGAGAACCCGCCCTGCGTCGATGTCTGCCCCACCGGCGCCTCGTTCAGGCGCGAGGACGGCATCGTGCTGGTGGACAAGCACATCTGCATCGGCTGCCGCTATTGCATGATGGCCTGTCCGTTCAAGGCGCGCTCCTTCGTCCACGAGGACCACGACGACCAGACCACAGCCGCGCCGCGCGGCAAAGGCGTGGTGGAGAGCTGCAACTTCTGCGTCACCCGCGTCGACGCGGGCAAAAAACCCGCCTGTGTAGAAGCCTGCGCCGGCAAGGGCGGCGGCGCGCTGACTTTTGGCGACCTCAACGATCCCGACAGCGACCTTTCCAGGGCGCTGAAAACGCTCCCGACCGCGCAATTGCGCTCCTATCTCGAACTCAATCAGGGCGTGCGCTACGCCAATCTGAAATAGCTGGGGACTGCCATGGCGGAGGTCAAATATCGCAGGCTCGGCGACCACAGCCCGATGCTCACGGGCCTGATGGCGCTGCACGCCGTTCTGGTCGCGGCCGGGTTCGGCGCGGCGCTCTACATGGAGAGCAACGGCCATCAGGTCACCGGCATGAACAACCAGATCGTCTGGGGCCTGCCGCACGTGTTCGCGGTGTTCCTGGTCGTCTCCGCCTCGGGTGCGTTGAATGTCGCCTCGGTGTCCTCGGTGTTCGCCCGGCTCGCCTACAAGCCGTTCGCGCGGCTGTCGGGCGCGCTCGCCGTCGCGTTGCTGGTGGGCGGCCTCGCCATTCTCGTGCTCGATCTCGGGCGTCCCGACCGGGTGTTCGTCACCCTGTTCCACCGCAACCTCAAATCGATCTTCGCCTGGAACATCTATCTCTACGGCGGCTTCGTGGCGATCGTTTCCGGCTACCTGTTCTCGATGATGGACCGCGTGGTCTCGCGAAAAGTCCTGGTCAACAAGGCCTTCGGCTATGCGGCGTTTTCCTGGCGTCTGATCCTCACCACCGGCACCGGCTTGATCTTCGGCCTGCTGGCCGCGCGCGCGTCGGTGTCGGGCGGCATCATGGCGCCGCTGTTCATCGCGGCCTCGCTGATCTACGGCCTCGCCTTCACCGTGCTGGTGGTGATGACCATGTGCTTCGAGACCCGCGAAGCCCTGTTCACCGACGAGATGGTGGGCAAGTTCCGGGGCCTGCTCATCCTGTTCGCGCTGAGCACGCTGTTCCTCACCACCATCCTGCACATCAGCAAGTTCTACGAGGCGCGTTCGCTCGGCGTGGAGCTGTTCCTGCTGCGCGACGGCGGCATATACCCGCTGCTGTTCTGGGGCGGCCAGGTCCTGATCGGCACGCTGGCGCCGCTGGCGCTGCTGGCGCGGATGCACGGGGGCAGGGGAGACCGGGGCAAGCTCGGGCTGGCCTCGCTGCTGTTCCTGATCGGCGGCATGGCGCAGATCTACGTGATCATCATCGGCGCGCAGGCCTATCCGCTCGACAATTTTCCGGACTTCGACGTGTCCAGCAATTTTGGCGACGGCGCCATCGCCAGCTATGTTCCCACGCTCCCCGAAGCGCTGCTCGGCCTTGCCGGCGTGTCGCTCGCCATGATGCTCACGGCGCTGGCTTTCCGCCTGCTGCCCTTCCTGCCGCAAGGCGTGGTTCGCGAAACGGAGTTTTCGGCATGAGCCGCCTCTACGTCTCCGCCATCTCCAAATCCTGCGGCAAGACCACGCTCAGCCTCGGCATGGCGGCGGCGCTTTCCGCAAGGGGGCTAAAGGTCCAGCCCTTCAAGAAGGGCCCCGACTACATCGACCCGATGTGGCTCGGCCGCGCCGCCGGCCGCACCTGCTACAATCTCGATTTCAACACGCAGACGCACGAGGAGATCGTCGCGCTCTGCGCCGGCGCCGCCGTCGACGCCGATCTCGCGCTGGTCGAGGGCAACAAGGGCCTGCACGACGGCGTGGACACGCTGGGCAAGGATTCCAGCGCGGCGCTGGCCAAACTCTTGGGCGCGCCCGTGGTTGTCGTGGTCGACGCCATGGGCATGGGGCGCGGCGTGGCGCCGATGCTGCTCGGCTACAAGAATTTCGACCCGGACGTGTCCATCGCCGGCGTGATCCTCAACAAGGTCGGGAGCGCGCGGCAGGAGTCGAAACTGCGCTCGGCCATCGAGACCTACACCGATCTGAAGATCGTCGGCGCGGTGGGCCGGGACCGCGAACTGGCGGTCAGCGAGCGCCATCTCGGGCTGACCACGCCGCAGGAGTGTCTGGATGCCGCCCCTTTGATCGCCCGCGCCAGCGACGCGGTGGCCGCCGGCGTCAACCTCGATGCGCTGCTGCAAGCCGCGTCGCGCGCGAAAATTTTCCGGGCGCCGCCGCACTTGCGCGTCTGCCGCGCGCCGGATGTCGCCATCGCCGTCGCGCGCGACGCGGCCTTCGGTTTTTATTATCCCGACGACCTCAACGCGCTCGCGCAGGCCGGCGCGAAACTGGTTTTTTTCGATGCGTTGCGCGACGAAAACCTGCCGGATTGCGACGGGCTTCTGATCGGCGGCGGCTTTCCCGAAACCTCGGCTGCCGCGCTTTCCGCCAACAAAAACCTGCGTGAGGACATCCGCGCGGCGCTGGCCGGGGGGCTGCCGTGCTACGCCGAGTGCGGCGGCATGATGTACCTGTCGCGCTCCATCACTTTCAAGGGCGAGACCCACGCGATGGTGGGCGCGCTGCCGGCCGACGCCGTGATGGGCCCGCGCCCGCAGGGCAAGGGACTGGTGCGCGTCGAGCCGACGCTGGATTGTCCCTGGGAAATGTTTCCGGGCCAGACCATCGCCGCGCACGAATTCCATTACGCCCGCATGGAGAATGTCGATCCCGGCCTGCGCTATGCCTGGAAGGTCCGGCGCGGCTACGGCATCGACGGTTTTCGCGATGGCATGGTGGTCGGCAACACGCTCGCGGGTTTTGCGCATTTGCGCGACACTTCGCGGCTGCGCTGGGCTGAAAATTTCGTCAATTTCGTGCGCGCGCAAAAGCATCTGGCGCGGCGCCAACCCGCGCAATTGCGCGCGTAAATTCTGGGGAGGAGGGACCGTGAGCATTCAATTTGACGGCCGTGACATCGCAACCACCGCAAGCGGCTATCTGGTCGAGCGCGACGACTGGAGCCGCGATCTCGCCGCACACCTGGCCCGCCAGGACGGCATCGAACTGACCGAAAAACACTGGGACGTGCTCGACTACCTGCGCGAGGAATTTTTCGAAAACAACGAGAGCACGCCCAATACCCGCGCCATCATCAAGGCCATGTCCGACAAATGGGGCGAGCGCGTGGACCAGAAGACGCTCTACGACCTGTTTCCGCTTGATCCATCCAAGCAGGGCGGCCGTATCGCCGGCGTCGCCGAAAGCCGGCGCAAGGGCGGTTATTGAACGGGCCTTGATCCGTCGCCGCCAATAGATTAAAGCATCCGAATATAACCAAACACGCGACCGGGCGCGCTGCGCCCGGCGGATGGAGTTTTTCATGTTCGGATGGCTGTTCGGCGGCGGTGGCGACATCAAGACCTACAATCCCGGCGAGTTGCGCGACCTCATGCGCGAGAAGGACTCGCCCTATGTCGTGGTCGATGTCCGCGAGGACAACGAATGGGCGGGCGGGCGCATCCCCGGCGCGGTGCATGCGCCGCTATCGCGCTTCGAGAAGGCGGCGGCGCGGCTGCCGAAGGACAAGCAGTTTATTTTTTATTGCGCCTCGGGCATGCGCTCGAAGAGCGCGCTGCGCCGCGCCAAAGCGATGGGCCTGAATGCCGACGGCCATCTCGGCGGCGGCCTCATGCACTGGTCGCGCTTCGAATATCCGATCGCGCGCTGACGCGATGAGCCGGGAAGACCTCAAGACGCGCTTCCGCGAAATGGCGCGCGGCGCGCAAACCCTGGGCCTCGGCTACATCGGCGTGGCCAACGGCCTGTTCTCGGCGCTGCGCCGCCTCGGCGCCGCCGAATCCGACGCGCTGGCGCGGGAAACGGGCATGGACGCGGCCTATGTCCGGCGCTGGTGCGACGCGGCCTATGCCTTCGGCCTGCTGGAGGCGGAGGGCGAACGTTTCAGCCTGTCGGAGACCGGTGCGGCGCTCGATCCGGAAATCGAGGGCACGCTGATGCCGGTCGCGGGGCAGGCGATGATGTCCATGCACATGGCCGAACGCGCGGCGGAATTCATGCGCAGCGGCGCGCGCCCCGGCGAGCAGGTGATGTTCGAGCGCACCACGCTCGGGCCGCTGTTCGGGGCGATGCTGGAAAAATCCTTCGGCCGCCTTTTCCGCGAGACCATCGCGCCCAACCTGCCCATTTTCGCCGAACTCGCTTCGCGCGGCGGTCTTGTCGTCGATCTCGGCTGCGGCAACGGCTGGGTATTACGCGCCTTGCTGCGCGAAAGGCCCCGCCTGCGCGGTTTTGGCATCGACGGTTTTGAAGGCAACATCGCGCGGGCCCGCGCGCTCGCGGAAAAGGAAGGTCTTGGCGACCGCCTGACCTTCGTGGTGGGCGACCTGCACGCATTCACACTTGAGGAACAAGCCGACCTCATCGTGATGAACCGCGCCCTGCACCACGTCTGGGAAGCCGGCCCGCAAAAATTCATCACAAAACTGCGCGACGCGTTAAAACCCGGCGGCGCCGCGGCGATCTGGGAGCCGGACTGGCCGCAACACCTCGCGGCCCTGCGCACCCCCGCGCGCCAGGGTTTCGCGTTCCAGAACCTGACGGAACACGTGCAAGGCAACCACCTCTTGCGCGCGGAAGAAATCGCCCAGGCTTTTGACGCCGCCGGCATGACCCCAAAGATCTTCCGCTTCGCCGAAGGCCAGGAAGCGATCATCGTCGCCCGCAAGCCTTAGCGAAATAAGAGGGCGGCCCGCGCGCCGCAAAACCCCTCACCGCGCCGGCGAGGAGGGGCCGTTCTCGACGGTAAAAACTCCGGAGACATCGCCGGCGTTCTCGAAGCTGAGATTGATGTTGACCTTGTCGCCGGCGACCAGCGGCTTCTTCAGATTGCGCAGCAGGATGTGATACCCGCCCGGCGCGAACACGATTGCGCGCCCCGCGGGGATGTCGATGTTGAAGAGCCGGCGCAGGTTCGGTACATTCTGGAGGACGCGGATGCCCGCGATCTCCGCGCTGCCGGCGGCGTCGGTCGTCACCCCGATGAGATGATCGGTATCGTCCGATTTGTTGGTGATCTCGACATAGGCGCGCGCGACCAGCGCCTTGGGCGGCGTGGCCTGCGCCCACGGATGACCGAGCAGGATGTCCGCCCGCGCCGCGCAAGGCGCCAGTAGCAAGATCACAGCCGCCACGCGTAAAAAAAGGCGCGCGCTCATTTCGCGCCCGCCGCCAGCGGTTCGTCGAGGGCAGGGGAGGCGGGCGCCGTCACGGCTGCGGGAAAAATCCAAACACGCGACATCGGCGCCTCCAAACAAGCGTAAGCGTGATAGCGCGCCCTTGGTCCAAAAGCAAGATTCAAAGTATAAGTTATAGCGCACCGAGTTGTCGCAGGCGCCGCCCCTACCGGCTCGCCCCCGCCCGCACCTGCGCGACCACTTTGCGGAACCCCTCGTAATCCAGCGCCTGCGCGACCTTGTAGGGACCGATCAGGAACACCGGCGTGCCCTGCAACCCCAGCGATTCCGCCTGTGCGCCATTGCGCTTCAGCAGCGCCGTGATCTCGGACTCGTGGGCGTCGAGATCGGCTTGCAGGCGCTTCATGTCGATGCCGGCGGCGGCGACGGCGGCTGTCATGTCGTCCTCGCTGCGGCGCCGTCCGGGGATCGCCATCAGCGCGTCGTGGGCGGCCTCATACTTGCCCTGGTAGCGCGCGCCGAGTGCGAGCTTGGCGCCATGGACCGAGGCCTGCGTCAGGATCGGCCAGTCCTTGTAGACCACGCGCACATGGCCATCGGCGCGCGCCAATCGTTCGAGTTCCGGCGAGGCTTTCTTGCAGAACGGGCAATTGTAATCGAGGAAGGCGACGACCGTCACGTCGCCCTTCGGATTGCCGCTGACCGGCGCCTCGGGATCATCGAGGATGGCGTGGACATCGACCTGCGCCCGCAACGCGCGCGGGCCGGCCAGCATGGCGAGGCCGAATCCACAGAGACCGATCAGCTGGCGACGGTTCATTTCATTCTCCTGGTTTGCAGAATTTGGTTTGCAGAATTTCGCCGGCGCGACCCGCTTGTGATTTGCGAAACGCGCGCGCGCATGCGATCAGCAAAACCTGCTTTTAACCTGCTCTTGCCGAAAGGCCCGCCTTGACCAATTCCGAGCGCTCCGCGCGGCCCAAAGATCTGTTCAGGCTGGCGCCGCGCGACGCCGACCTCTATGCCGATCATCTGTTGCGACTCGATGAAGAGGACCGCCGCTTTCGCTTCTTCACGGAGACCCCGGATTTCATGGTCGCCATGCACGCGGGGGCGGCCGCGAGCGACGGGCGTATCGCCTTTGCGTGGCGTGAGCATGGCGAAATCCGCGCCGTCGCCGAACTGGTCGCCGATCCCGTGCGCCCCGAGGTCGGCGAGCTCGCCTTCAGCGTCGAGAAGGACTGGCGCCGGCTGGGCCTGGGCGCCACGCTGATGCGCGCGCTGATCGAAGCCGGCGCGCAGGCCGGCTTCACCGCGCTGGAACTGGAGATTCTCGAAGAGAACCACGCCATGCGGGCGCTGGCGCGGCGCTTCGCCAGCCGCGTGGAAACCCGCGAGGGCCGCGTGGTCGCGGTCCTCGCGCCGCAGGTCTTCAGTCCTGCGTGACGTTCTTGAGCTTGCCGATGCCCAACATGTTGAGCGCCGCCGATTCGTAGAACGGCTCGCTTTCGCCCTTGCGCATCTTGCGGATGAAATATTTCTCGAAACCGATCTTCGCCGCATGGACCCAGCGGCCCGAGGCCGACCAGTTGACGTTGCGCGGGGGAATCTGCGGCTGCGCCACGAAGGCGACGCCGGTATCGCCGAAATCCGCGAGACAGACCGCATTCCACGTTCCCTGAAACTTCGGCGCTCTCCCGCGTAAAATTTCGCCGAGGTTGCGGGCGGTGGCGGTGACCATGCTCTCGATCATGAATCCGGTCTTCGGCACGCCGCAGGGCACGGGCGTCGGCCCCATCGGCGGGATCGCCACGCAGACGCCGACGGAAAACACCTCCGGATATTTAGGGTTCTGCTGGTACTTGTCCGCGATCACGAAGCCGCGCGGATTGACCAGCCCGTCGAGCCCGCGCAGCGGCTTGATGCCGCGAAACGCCGGCAGGATCATGGAAAAGCCGAACGGCAGTTCATGCGTGGTCTTCACCGAGCCGTCGTCGAGCACCTCCTCGACGGTCATCTTGCCGCTTTCCACCTTCTTGATTCGCGCGCTGGCGACCCACTTGATGTGCTTTTCGCGCATCTCGCCTTCGAGCAGGCCCTTGGTGTCGCCGACGCCGTCGAGGCCGAGATGGCCGATATAGGGCTCCGGCGTGACATAGGTCATCGGCACCCGGTCGCGGATTTTCCTGCGGCGCAACTCGGTTTCGAGGATGAAGGTGAATTCGTAGGCCGGGCCGAAGCAGGAGGCGCCCGGCGCCGCGCCGATGATCACCGGCCCCGGCTTCTTGCAGAACTCCTCGAAATCGACGGCCGCCTTTTCGGCGTGGTCGATGTGACAGACCGAATTGGTGAATCCTTGGGGGCCCAGGCCCTCGACCTCGTCGAAGGCGAGTTCCGGGCCGGTGGCGATGATCAGATAGTCGTAGTTCACCGAAGAGCCGTCTTCGAGTTCGAGCCTTTTGGCTTCGGGATCGACCTTGGCGACGGGAACCGGCCTCAAATTGATGCCGCGGCGCGCGAACACCGGCGCAAGATCGATCTCGACGGATTCGCGGGTGCGCCAGCCCACGGCGACCCAGGGGTTGGACGGCACGAAATGATAGACGGGGTCCTTGGTGACCACGGTCAGCCGGTCCTCCGGCCGCATCTGGTCTTTCATTTCATAGGCCATGATGACGCCGCCAAGCCCGGCGCCCATGATCACGATTTCAGCCATGCCTTCCTCCCCAGTCGCGGCGATGCCCGCCGTCGTTCCATTTATCACTCTATTCGAATTCGTTACGATGTCGAGAGGCGCCGCTTCAGGCCGCGCCATGCGCGCGCGCCCAGTCCTGGATGGATTTCGCGTCCATCGCGCCGGCCCGCCGCGCGAACTCGCGGCCGCCGCGAAACAGGACCAGCGTCGGAATCGACTTGACGGCGAAGCGGGCCGCCGTCTCGCGCAGGCTTTCGGTGTCCACCTTGAGAAATCGCACGCGCGTTTCCAGCGCCCGCGCGGCGGCGGAAAATTGCGGCGCCATCATCTTGCAGGGACCGCACCAGTCCGCCCAGAAATCGACGAGAACGGGCAGGGTGGTGCGCGAGACGTGGCGCTCGAAATCGGCGTCGTCGCGCGCCTCCACCGGACCGACGAACAGGGCGGCCCCGCAGGCGCCGCAATCGGGCCGGCCGCCGTTGCGCAGTTTTGCCGCGTCCGCGCGATTGACCCCGCCACAGCGCGGACAGACAACGCGAATCTCGCCTTCCATCAACGCCTCCGAAATCCTGACGCCTGCCTCAACTTTTCCCTGCTATAACTGGGCACTGGGGATCGCGCCGGCAAGGCCCCGGGCAAACATATGCAGATGTTTTGATCTGCATCAATTAATGTCTGGCGCAATCATGTTTAATCGAAGTTCTCGATGGAGAAGTGTCATGAAAGCTGTCGCAGCCCTGATCTGGATCGTCCTCGGCGCCACGCTGGCCGGCATCGGTCTCACCATCGTCGTCGCCACGCCGCAACTCGCCGGGCACGCGATGAAATACATTCCCTATGCCGCGCTGGCGGGCTTCGTGGTCGCGATACCCTTCTCGCTGATCGTGGCGGCGAAACTCAAGAACCGCCTTCCCGGCGCCTGAGGTTTGCCGGCGGCCCCGCGTCCAGGCTAGTCTGAGCCTTCCGCGCCGCTGGACCACCGCATGACCCTGGAGCAATTGCGCATTTTCGTCGCCGTCGCGGAACGGGAGCATGTCACCCAGGCCGCGCAGGCGCTGAATCTCACGCAATCCGCGGTGTCCTCGGCGATCAGCGCGCTGGAATCGCGCCATGACGTGATGCTGTTCAAGCGGATCGGCCGCCGCGTCGCGCTCACCGAAGCCGGCAAGCTGTTCCTGGCGGAGGCGCGGGAGCTTTTGCGCGTCAGCTTGCGCGCGGAAAAGGTTCTGGACGACCTCGGCGCGATGCGATTGGGGGGCGTGTCGGTGGCGGCGAGCCAGACCATCGGCAATTATTGGCTGCCCGAGCGTCTCGCGCGCTTCAAGATCGCCAATCCCGGCGTCGCCGTGCGCCTCGCCATCGGCAACACTGAGGAGGTGGCGGCGCTCACCGCCGCCGGCGACGTGGATTTCGGTCTGGTCGAGGGCGAGGCCCGCCACGACCTCATCGAAAGCGAGATGATCGACGAGGACGACCTCGCCGCCGTGACCTCGCCGGAAATGGCGGCGCGCATCGCCTCCGGCGAACTCCCGCTGGCGCAGGCCCCCTGGGTCGCGCGTGAAAAAGGCTCGGGCACGCGCGCCGCCTTCGAACTGGCCCTGCGCCAGCTCGCGCCGGAGCTGGTGGGACAAGCGCCGGCGCTGGAGCTGCCCTCGAACGAGGCCGTGCTGACGGCGGTGGCGGCGGGGGCGGGGGTCACCGTGGCCTCGCGCCTGGTGGCGGCGCCCTATCTGCGTTCCGGCGCGCTGCGGCAATTGCCGGAGGCGCTGCCGCGCCGCACCTTCTATCTGCTGCGCCACAAGCAGATCTATCAATCCCGCGCCGCGCTGGCCCTGCTCGCCGCCTGCAGGCCGACAGGCAAACCCCTCTTGGAAACGGCGACATTTTAGATTATTATATTCGAATGTTTAAAATAATGGAGGTTTCATGACCATCAATAACGCCGTCCGCGCCCTCGCCGGCTTCATGGTCCTGCTTTCGGTCGCGCTGGTCTATTTCGTCTCGCCCTGGTTCCTGCTGTTTACGGCCTTCATCGGCCTCAACCTGATCCAGTCGGCCTTCACCGGCTTCTGCCCGCCCGAAATCGTCTTTCGCAAGCTGGGCCTCAAGAACTAAGCAAACATTTTCTCAAGCGGGCGCCTGCTCCAGCGGCGTCTTCATCCGGTAGGCGTCCGCGAAGGTGGCGAAGGCCGGCAGATGGCACTCGCGCGAGGCCAGCCGCAGCCGCTCGAACGCCTGCGCGATCATCGGATAGGCGGACACCCTGGGGATCAGGTGCTCCGCGTAGAGGCGGTCGTTGTCGCGCTCCTCCTGCGCGGCGATGTCGCAGGCGCAGGCAAGGGAAGCCGGCACGCAGCGGTTGATGTCGGCGCTGCCGATATGGCCGTTGGCCGGCGCGGGAACGCCATAGGCTTCGAGAATCCGGGTCAGGGCGACCGCGTGGCGCTCCTCGGATTCGACGATGCGCGTGAACGGCCAAGCGTAAGGAAACTTCTTGAGTACCGCGAGATAGAACGCGCGGCAGCGGTATTCGTCGTCGAGCGCCGCCAGCACGGCCTGCTTCGCCTCGGCGGAGAGCGGCGCGCCGGGCGCGCCGACCGTCGGGAGGCACTCCTCGTCGTCACGCAGCCGCACACACCCGCACAAGCCTTCGGCGTCGACAACGCACTGCATGTTCGCCTCCCCCCGAGAAACTTGCGCGACCTTCGCGCGGGTTCCCTCACCAGCAAAATGTTCGGCAATGATAAGAGGCGGAAAAATCCACCGTCAATATTTCTTCACATGCGCGGCGTGCGATCAAATGCCGCAACGGCTGACTTTAAGGTCTTTCCGGCGGCGGCCGCGTCTCCCGCGCGGTCGCGAGCGCCGGCAGAATGCAGAGCGCCACGGCCGCGATCATCACGCCGGGGCTCGAGGGCGCGCCCGTCCGCAAGACCAGAACCTGCGCCACGAACGGCGACAGGCCGCCGAAAATCGTGGTCGCCAGCGTCGATCCCAGCGCCAGCCCGCTCAGGCGCCCCTCTCCGGGCAGGAGTTCGGCGCTGGCGACGGCGCCGACCGCGCTCACGCCGCCGCCGAGCGCCGCCAGCGCCAGCGCGCCCGCCAGCGCCTGCGGCGCCCCGCCGCCGGCCATCAGCGCGAACATCGGGCCCGGCAGCACCAGGGCCGTCCCGCACAAGACCAGCAGCACGGGCTTGCGGCCGAGCGCATCCGACAGCGCCCCTACCAGCGGCGTAGCCAGCACCACGGCTCCCGCCGCGATCGCGGAAATCCGGAAGGCCTCGCTCTCCGGCAGGCCGCGGGCGTCCGACAGGAAGGCCGGGACAAAGGTCACGCCGACATAATAGGTGATCGACCCCAGCGCGGAGATCGCAAAACCCTGCGCGATCGCGGGGCGGTGCCGGCGCCAGGCCAGCCGCAGCGGCGAAGACGGCGCGCCGCCCCGCGCCTGCCGCCGCGCGAAATCCGGCGATTCCTGCATGGTCGAGCGCGCCGAAAACACCGCGCCCGCCAACGCCGCGCCGACGAGAAAGGGGATCCGCCAGCCCCAGGAGTCGAGGTCCGCCGGGCTCATCGCCGCCGCCGTCGCCGCGCAGACGCCCGCCGCCAGCAGCGCGCCGATCTCGCTCGCGGCGGCGGCGGCGGAGGCGATCAGCCCACGCCGCCTGCGCGGCGCCCCCTCCAGCAGATAGGCGACCACGCCGGTATATTCGCCGCCCACCGAAAACGCGGTGAGGCAGCGCAACAGCAGCAGCAGCCACCCCGCCGCCGGCCCGATCGCGGCGCGCGTCGGCAGCAGCGCCGTGGCGAGCAGG
>Ga0181519_10002631_pt1 | contig 15143 bp, 13 predicted proteins | sample PEATcosm2014_Bin_26_FD_121102 | JGI IMG/M metagenome (GOLD analysis project Ga0181519, IMG submission 121102) | Peatland microbial communities from MTU Mesocosm Facility, Houghton, MI, USA - PEATcosm2014_Bin02_10_metaG | ecosystem: Environmental > Terrestrial > Soil > Wetlands > Peat | place...
ACGGCCACCGGGAGGACCGGCATGCGAGCGATCGGCGTCGTCCCCGGACAGCCCGAGTCGGCTGGGGTGCTCGAGGTCGAGGACCCACCGCTGAGCGACGGCCAGGTGCTGGTCCGCGGCATCCTGGTCGGCATCTGCGGCACCGATGCCGAGATCGTCCACCAGGGCTACGGGCACGTCCCCGAAGGGGCCTCCCACCTGGTCATCGGCCACGAGTCGCTGGGCCAGGTGGTCGAGGCCCCGGAGGGCAGCGGGCTCAGGCCGGGCGACATGGTGGTCGGCATGGTGCGACGACCCGATCCGGTGCCCTGCCCCAGCTGTGCCGCCGGCGACTGGGACATGTGCTCGAACGGCGGGTACGTGGAGCGGGGCATCAAGGATGCCCCGGGCTACGGCAGCCAGTGGTGGCGGATCGACCCGGCCTACGCCGTCAAGGTCGACCCGGCCCTGGGCCGGCTCGGGGTGCTGCTCGAGACCACGTCGGTGGTGGCCAAGGCCTGGGAGCAGGTGGACCGGATCGGGACCCGCTCGCGGGTGGCGCCGCAGGTGGCCCTGGTGACGGGGGCCGGGCCGGTGGGCCTGCTGGCCGCCCTGCTGGCCCGCCAGCGAGGCCTGGACACCTGGGTCCTCGACGTGGTCACCGACGGCCCCAAGCCCGAGCTGGTGGCCGAGCTCGGGGCCACCTACTCGTCGGCCCCGGCCTCCGAGCTACCGGTACAGCCCGACGTGGTCGTCGAGTGCACCGGGCTCGGGTCGGTGCTGTCGGCCGTGTTCGCCCAGGCCGCCCCCAACGCCGTCCTGGCCTTGGCCGGGGTGTCCCACCATTCCAAGCTGGTCGAGGGCGACCTGGACGCCGTGAACCGGCGCCTGGTGCTGGGCAACCAGGTCGTCTTCGGCACCGTCAACGCCGGGCGCCGGCACTTCGAGCAGGCCGGCCATGCCCTGGGGGTGGCCGACCCGGCGTGGCTGGGCCGGCTCCTGACCCGCCAGGTCGACATGGCCCGGTGGCCCGAGGCCCTGGTCAAGACGGCCGACGACATCAAGGTCACCGTCTCGCTGGACTGACCGACGGCCGGCGACCGGCCGGGGATCGGGCCGCCGGCGGTCAGGCCGGAGCGATGCCCCGGACGGCGCCGATGAAGGAGGTGAAGGTCGGCTCCCACTGGTCCGTCCAGACCTGCAGGAGGGGCGGGGGCATGCCGGCGAGCTGGCGGGCCCGCTGTTCGTCGGTGAGACCTTCTCGGACCAGACCCAGCGCCAGCCAGGGTCGGTTGTCGCCGAGAGACCGCAGCGCATGGCCGGGGAGGGCTCCCCACTCGTCCGGGGAGAGGTAGGCCGAGGCGAGGGCCAGGACCTCCTCCTCCTCCTCGACGAAGTGGGGCCGCATCTTCTCGTCGACGTCGGCCATGGCCGCGACCAGGGCGTCGGCACTGGCCGCTCCCGGTGCGGCCCGCCACGCGCGGAGGCTCCCCTGGGCCACGTCCATCGGTCCGATGATCAGGGCGTGCTGGTCGGCGACCCGGGCCAGCAGCTCGGCGTGGTCCGGACAGCGCTGTTCGAGGATCGGGTAGACGAGGTCGTCCTCGCCTTCGTGGTGGACGTGGAGGAAACCCAGCACACCCTCGCAGTACGACGCCACCAGCGCGACCTTCGCCTCGTCGTCACCGGCTCCGACGACCAGCGGGCCGGCCGAGCCGATGGCTGATCCCAGGGCGGCATGTACCGCCCGCATGTCGTTGGTGTCGGTCGTGTACGGGCCGGCCTCGCTCACGGGCTCCTCCGATCGATTCGTCCGATGACGGCGGATGGTAGCGCCCGGTCACCGGGGGGCCGCACGGCCCGGGCCTCTCGGGGGACGCCGAGGGCCGGATTGCCGACCGGGCCTGCGAGGATAGGTCCATGGACGTCGACGCGCTGCGGGCCCTGACCCCGGGCTGCGGCCACCGGACACACCTGAACAACGCCGGGGCCGCCCTCATGTCGGAGATCACCCTGGAGGCCATGACCGGACACCTGCGCCTGGAAGCCGAGATCGGCGGCTACGAGGCGGCGGCGCAGGCCCAAGACGGGATCGACGCCACCTACCGGGACGTGGCCCGGCTGCTCGGCGGTCGGCCCGACGAGATCGCCCTGTTCGACAACTCCACCCGGGCCTGGCACGCCGCCTTCTACGCCGTCCCGCTCGGCCCGGGGGACCGGATCCTGGCCGATCGGGCGGGCTACGGCAGCAACGTGCTGGCCTATCTCCACGTCGCCCGGCGCACCGGGGCCGAGGTCGTGGTCGTTCCCGACGACGAGTCGGGGCAGCTGGACGTGGCCGCCCTGGCCGCCCTGCTCGACGAGCGCACCCGGCTGATCGCCATCACCCACGTGCCCACGGGCAGCGGCCTGGTCAACCCGGCCGCTCACGTCGGCCGGCTGGCCCGGGCGGCCGACGTGCTCCTCATCCTCGACGCCACCCAGTCGGTCGGCCAGTTCCCGGTCGACGTCGACCAGCTGGGCTGCGACCTGCTGACCGGGACCGGACGCAAATTCCTCCGGGGCCCCCGGGGAACCGGGTTCCTGTGGACTCGCACCGGCGCCCTGGACCGGCTCGAGCCCTCGGTGGCCGAGCTGCGCTCGGCCGCCTGGGTCGGACCCCGGGAGTTCGCCTGGGTGGACGGGGCCCGGCGCTTCGAGACCTGGGAGCACAGCTACATGAACGTCCTCGGCCTGGGATCAGCGGCCCGCCAGGCGCTGGACCTGACCATGGAGGCCATCGGCCGGCGGGCGGTCGGGCTGGGGGCCCGGCTGCGCCGCCAGCTCGAGGGGGTGGCCGGGATCACCACCCATGACCTGGGACGCCAGCACTGCGCCATCGTCACCGCCCGGGTCGACGGGGTCCCCACGGCCGAGGTGGCGGCCGCCCTGGCCCGGGCCGGAATCAACGTCTCCGAGACGGTCCCCGGCACCACGCCGCTCGACGACGAGAACCGGTCGGTGCACCCCCTCATCCGCCTGTCCCCGCACTACTACAACACCGAGGACGAGCTGGACCGGGCGGTCGAGGTCATGGCCGGGCTCGCCCGGTCCGATTGACCTCGCGCCAGCAGCGACCCGGTGGAGCGCAGCGGACCGGCTGGTAGGTTGCGGCCCGGACATGACCGAGCATCAACGAGCGGCCCCGGACCCGTCGGACACCGAGACGGCGACCGACAACCCGGCGGACGATTCGGCGGTCGGGCACTCGTCGACGGCCCGCTTCGCCACGGCCCGGGCCTTGCGCCGACTGGCCCACGCCATGGTGGCCCACCAGGCTGATGACCGGCTGCTCGAAGAAATCGGACGGTCGGCCGACGAGCTGACCCGGCGGATCGAGGCGGCCCCGGAACGGACTCACGCCCTCTTGCTCGGCGGGCCCCGGATGTTCCTCGGGCCCGAGGAGAGTCCGAACACCGGCTTCCCCGACGGCCTGGTCACCGGTCGGGCCAATCCGATGGGCTTCGGCGCGGTCATGCGCCGGGAGGGCGACGAGGCGGTGCTGACCGTCACCTTGGGCTCAGCCTTCGAGGGCGCTCCGGGGCGGGCCCACGGCGGGGTGGTGGCCACCCTGATCGACGAGACCATGGGCATGGTCCTGCACATCGTGGGCGCCCCGGCCTTCACCGGTCGCCTGACCGTCAACTACCGGGCCGGAACACCGCTCAACGTCCCGCTCGAAGCCCGGAGCCGGATGGCCCACCGTGACGGGCGCAAGCTGATGCTCACGGCCGAGCTCCGTCACGGCGACACCCTGCTGGCCGATGCCGACGCCATCTTCGTGGTCGTCGATCCCGAGCGCTTCTTCCCGACCGGCCCCTGAGGCCTCCCTGGCGGCCCACCGTCGGGGCCCCCGGGCCGACGGAATGTCCGATCGGTCAACGGCGTTTCACCGTCTACCAGCCGGACGGGATCCGGCCCGGCGCCTGAGGGCGCCCGAAGACGAACGGCCGGGGCCCGTCCCCGGTCAAGGAGGCGACCGTGCCCGCGGTGACTGTCGACAACATGCTGGTCCTGCCCAAGCTGCCCGAATTGGACGCCACCACGGTCCTCCGGCCGGTCCGGCAGGTGACCACGGCCCCCTCGGGGTTCGAGGGCGAGGGCTTCCCGGTGCGCCGGGCCTTCGCCGGGGCCAGCCTGGCCGACCTCGACCCCTTCGTGCACATGGACCAGATGGGCGAGGTCGAGTACGCCCCGGGCGAGCCCAAGGGCACGCCCTGGCATCCCCATCGGGGGTTCGAGACCGTGACCTACATGATCGACGGGACCTTCGAGCACCAGGACTCCATCGGGGGCGGCGGCGTGATCACCAACGGCGACACCCAGTGGATGACCGCCGGCGCCGGGATCCTCCACATCGAGCGCCCGCCGGACGCTCTGGTGGCCAGCGGTGGGCTGTTCCACGGGATCCAGCTGTGGGTCAACCTGCCCGGCGTGGACAAGATGGTGGCCCCCCGCTACCAGGACATCCGGGCCGACGCGGCGACCCTGTTGTCGTCACCGGACGGCGGAGCGCTGGTCCGGGTGATCGCCGGCTCGGTGGCCGACCAGGAAGGCCCGGGAATCACCCATACCCCCATCGCCCTGCTCCACGTCACCGTGAGCCCGGGAGCCCGGCTCGTCCTCCCCTGGCCCGAGCCCTACAACGCGCTGGTCTACGCCCTGAACGGCCGGGGAACGGTCGGTCCCGACAACCACCCGATCGAGGGTGGCCAGCTGGCCCTGCTCGGCGCCGGCCAGGCGATCGCCCTGGCCGCCGACCAGGTGCAGGAGTCACGCTCGCCCAACCTCGACCTGCTGGTGCTGGGCGGCCGGCCCATCGGCGAGCCGGTGGCCACCTACGGGCCGTTCGTGATGAACACCCGCGAAGAGCTGGCCCAGGCCTTCGAGGACTTCCAGGCCGGCCGGCTGGGCAAGGTGCCGGCCGAGCACATCGGGCACTGACCGGGCGACCGACGGCCGGCCCGCCCGGGCCGGCATGGCGGTGGCCCCCCCCATCGGTGAGGATGGGCCGGTGCACACCAAGAACGCGTGGGGACCTCGGGACATCCCGGACCTGACCGGTCGCACGGCTCTGGTCACCGGGGCCAACAGCGGCATCGGCTTCGAGACCGCCTTCGAGTTGGCGGCCCACGGGGCGTACGTGGTCCTGGCCTGCCGCGACCAGGGGAAGGGGCGGGCGGCCGCTGACCGGATCGAGGCGCTGGCCCAGGGATCGGTGTCCGTCCTGACCCTCGACCTGGCCAGCCAGTCATCGGTCCGGCGGGCGGCCGCCCGCTTCCGGGAGGAGCAGGACCGCCTGGACGTCCTGGTGAACAACGCCGGGGTCATGGCCGTTCCCCGGCGGCTGACCGAGGACGGCTTCGAGCTGCAGTTGGCCACCAACCACTTGGGCCATTTCGCCCTCACCGGCCTGCTGGCCGACCTGCTGGTGACCACCGGCGGGTCTCGCGTGGTCACCGTGAGCTCCCAGCTGCACCGGGTGGGCGGCCTCGACTTCGACGACCTCCAGGGCGAGCACCACTACGGCCGCTGGAAGGCCTACGGGCAGAGCAAGCTGGCCAATCTGCTGTTCGCCTACGAGCTCGATCGCCGCCTGCGGCGGGCCGGAGCCGGGACACTCTCGGTGGCCGCCCATCCCGGCTGGGCCCGGACCAACCTGGTCGGCAACGGGCCGGTGGTCGGGCGGTCGGCACTGCGCGTCCGCCTGGGCCAGCTGAGCGGTCGGCTGGCCGGGCAACCGGCCGCCGCCGGAGCCCTCCCGGTGCTCTACGCGGCCACCGCGCCCGACGTCGAGGGGGGCACCTACTACGGGCCGGCCGGACCGGGCCAGCTCTTCGGGTCGCCGACCACCGTGGCCTCGGACGCCGCCTCACACCGGCTGGAGGACGCCACCCGGTTGTGGGAGGTCTCCGAGGAGCTGACCAGGGTGGCCTTCGACCTCGGCGGGGACCGCCGCCCGATCTCCTGAATCGGTCGTCGCCGGCCGGATAGGCCCTGGTGACAAGTAGGCTGGACCGGTCCGAGCATCGCCCGGCGCCGCCAGCAGAGGAGGCCTCCCATGCCCAACGCCGTGATCGTCGACGCCATCCGCACCGCCGGAGGGAAGCGCAACGGCAAGCTTCGCAACTGGCACGCCGCCGAACTGGCGGCCCAGCCCCTCCAGGCGCTGGTGGCCCGCAACGACCTCGACCCCGCGCTGGTCGACGACGTGATCACCGGGTGCGTGATGCAGGTGGGCGAGCAGGCCCTCAACATCGGGCGCAACGCCGTGCTGAGCGCCGGGTGGCCCGAATCGGTGCCGGCCACCACCATCGACCGGCAGTGCGGCTCATCTCAGCAGGCCCTGCACTTCGCCGCCCAGGGCGTGATCGCCGGGGCCTACGACGTCGTGGTGGCCGCCGGGGTGGAGGGCATGACCCGCACGCCCATGGGTTCGTCGGTCAGCCGGGAGCTCGGCCTGCCCTTCGGTCCGGCCATGGGCGCCCGCTACGCCGACCGGGGCGGCCTGGTCAACCAGGGCATCAGCGCCGAGATGATCGCCGACCAGTGGGGCCTGTCCCGAGAGGACCTGGACCGGTACTCGGCCCGCAGCCAGCAGCTGGCCGCCCGGGCCACGGCGGAGGGCCGGTTCGAGCACGAGATCGTGCCGATCGCCGTACGCGACGACGAGGGTCGGCCCACCGACGAGCAGCTCGTCGGCGACGAGGGCATCCGGCCGGACACGACGGTCGAGGGCCTGGCCAACCTCAAGCCGGCCTTCAAGGCCGACGGCAAGGTCACGGCCGGCAACTCCTCGCAGATCACCGACGGGGCGTCGGCCGTGCTCATCATGAGTGAGGAGAAGGCGGCCGAGCTGGGCTACACGCCCCGGGCCCGCTTCCACGCCTTCGCCCTGGCCGGCGTGGACCCGGTGACCATGCTGACCGGGCCCATCCCGGCCACCCGCAAGGTGCTCGAGCGGGCCAAGATGACCATGGACGACATCGATCTGGTCGAGATCAACGAGGCCTTCGCCTCGGTCATCTTGGCCTGGGAGAAGGAGATCCACCCGGACATGGCCCGGGTCAACGTGAACGGTGGGGCGATCGCCCTGGGCCACCCGCTGGGGGCGTCGGGGGCCAAGCTGATGGCCACCTTGCTCAACGAGCTCGAGCGCACCGGGGGCCGCTACGGCCTGCTCACCATGTGCGAGGGCGGTGGCATGGCCAACGCCACCATCATCGAGCGCCTGGGCTGACGGCCGGCGGGACGGGCGGCCCCGAGCTGACCGGTCCCGCCGGAGACGCCGGCTCTGTCCGATCAGCGGTAGCGGGTGGCCATCATGAAGCCGGCGAAGATCATCACCAGGCCGACCACCAGGTACCACGCTGACACCGTGGGCAGGGCCTGGAGGTAGTTGAGCAGGATGATCAGCACGCCGGCCAGGAGGAGGAGCAGGGTCAGCACCCCGAACCACCGGGGACTGCGGCGGACGCTGCGGGGCGTCGGCGGGGTGTACTTGCCGGTCTCCTGAGCCGACTTGTACCGGCCGATCTTCTGGTTCGAGCGGGGCGGTGTGCCCTTGGTGGTCACCCGGCCCTCAGCCGAGCGGCCTTTTCGCTGGGCTCCGCCGGGTCCGCTCTTGTCCTTGGACGCCATGTCGACCGAGGATACTCATCTCTCGGCCGCCGACCGATGGCGGGCCCGATACCATCGCTGGACCATGGCCGTGCGCGTGCTGGTGATCGACAACTACGACTCCTTCGTCTACAACCTGGTCCAGGAGCTGGGCGAGCTGGGGGCTGACCCGGTGGTGTTCCGCAACGACGCCATCGACGTGGCCGGCATCCGGACGGCCGCTCCCGACGCCCTGGTCATCTCACCGGGTCCGGGCCGCCCCGAGGACGCCGGGATCAGCCTGGAGCTCATCGGCGCCTTGGCTGGGGAGATCCCCATCCTCGGCGTGTGCCTGGGTCTGCAGTGCATCGGCCAGGCCTTCGGCGGGACCATCGTGCGGGCCCCCCGGCTCATGCACGGCAAGACCTCCGAAGTCCACCACGGCGGGACGGGGATCTTCACCTCGATACCCGACCCTTTCGTGGCCACCCGCTACCACTCATTGGTCGTCGACCCGGCATCGGTGCCCGACTGCCTGGCCGTCACCGCCACCGCCGACGACGGCGTGGTCATGGGCCTTCGACACCGGACCATGGCCGTGGAGGGCGTCCAGTTCCACCCCGAGTCCATCCTCACCCCCTCGGGGCCCAGCCTGCTCGACAACTTCTTGAACCAGGTCCTGGCGGCCTGACGGCGACGGCCCGGCACCTCGCGGTGAGGGCGTTGTAGGTTCGGGGGCGACGGGCCGGCCGGGCCGGCGCCGCCATCAGCCACTGACAGCCGGGGGGACGACCATGGTCGAGGACATCCGCAGCGCACCTGCCGAGGGGTACTGGGAGAAGCTCCGGGAGATGATGGGCGAGGACGGCCTCATGACGTACCGCTACCTCGGCCGCACGGTCAACACCTTCGACGACGACGTCAAGAACACCATGGTGCTGCGCCGGGACATGCGCAACGACGTCGGCGGCATCATGGCCGCCCCGCTGGCCATCGCCGCCCCCGAGACCGGGGGCTTCACCGACAAGGAGACCATCCCGGCCCCGGTCACCTACGCCCTCCACGTCCTCGACGACGCCCGGGACGTCCGTGAGGTCCGCATCGTGCACACGACGCTGCACGCCGGGCGCAACATGGCCTTCGGGCAGAGCATGGTGGTCGACGCCGACAACCCGGACCGGGTCATCGCCCTGGCCCGGGGGACGGGCATCAAGTTGGGCACGGCCCCCCCGGGCTTCCAGGAGATCGACCACCCGCCGGTCATCGATGACTCGCCGGACCTGCCCCCGTTGCCCGTGGCTTTCGGGGCCCGGCGCCGCGCTGACGGTCAGTGGGAGCTCCCCGAGCTCAACCCCAAGCACGCCTCGACATCGGCCTCGTTGCATCTCGGGCCCATCCACGTGGTGCTCGAGGCGGCCGCCGTCGACCTGGCCACCGACCGGGCCGGCGGAGCCGTGGTCCAGGTCGAGGAGTGGAACGTGCTCTACGTGGCCCCCGGAACGGTCGGCCCCTTCGTGGTCACCGGCGACGCCGTCTCGGGGAGCCTGGGGGGCCGGGTGCTGTGCAACCTGACCCTCAGCGACGAGGGCCGGGGCGGCCGGATCGTCACCTCGGCGTCGGCGGTCTTCCGACCGGCCGACTGACCCGACCGGCGTCCCCGGGCCACCGAGGCCGGAGGCCGGTCGCCGCTCACGTCGTGGTCGACGTGGTGGTGGTCGAGGTGGAGGTGGTCGAGGTGGAGGTGCTGGTCGACGACGACGTCGGCGGGCTGGCCGAGCAGACGGTGATGGTCACCTGGGACCCGTTGGCCACCGTGGTGCCTCCCGAGGGGTTCTGGTTGAGCACCGACCCGTTCTGGGTGGGGCTGCAGTCGGTGGTCGGCTGGGCGTTCACCACGAGGCCCTGGCCCAACAGGGTCGAGGTGGCGGCGCTCTGGGTCTGGCCGACCACGTTGGACACCACGACCTGGCACGACCCGCTGGAGACGACCAGATTGACGGCCGAGTTCTTGGCCACCGGGGTGCCGGCGCCCGGGCTGGTGGAGACGACCAGGCCGTTGCCGATGCTGTTGGAGCAGGTGGTGCTGGACGAGCCGACGGTCAGGCTGACCGCCCCGAGCTGCTGACCGGCCTGGGCCTGGGTCTGACCGACCACGTTGGGCACCGACACCGTGGCCGCCGGCTGGGACACCGTGAGGGTGACCGTCGACCCGACGACCACCCGGGCCCCATCCACCGGGTCCGAGGAGATGACCGTGCTCTCGGGTTGGTCGCTCGGTACCAGGTGGACCTTGGCCACCAGGTTGGCGCTCGACAGCTCGGCCTCGGCGTCGGTCAGTGAGAGGCCGGTGGTGTTGGGCACGGTGGTGTAGGTCGCCGCCTTGCCCACGCTCACCGTGAGGGTGATGGTCGAGCCCGACTTCACGCTGGTCCCGGGGCTCGGGTCGGTCGAGACGACGGTGCCGACCGGCTGAGAACCGGTGACCGTGCGGTTGGGTCCGACCACCAGGCCCTTCTGCTCCAAGGTGGCGGTGGCCGTGGCCACCTTCTCGCCCACCACGTTGGGCACGGTCAGCGAGGTGCCCCAGTAGCCGAGGGACTTGCCGAGAAAGAACACGACCACGGCCAGGGCCACCAGCATGCCCACCAGGATCAAGATGAGGCGCCGGCGCCGGCGCCGGGCCTCGGCCACCTCGGCCGACTCTTCGGGAACGACCACGGCTCCGGGGGGCAGCAGGAGGGCCTGGGTGGACGAGTCCGCCCCCATGGCCACCGTGCTGGCTCCGAGGGCGGCGGTGGCCAGCACCGAGTCGGCCAGCACGGGCTGGCCCTCGGCGAAGCGCATGAGGTCGCTGCGCAGGTCGTCCGCCGTGTCGTAGCGGTTGTCCGGCAGCTTGGCCATGGCCTTCATGATCACGCTCTCGAGGGCCACCGGGATCGCCGGGTTGAGCTCCCGGGGGGTCGGCGGGACGTCACGGACGTGCTTGGAGGCCACGGCGACCGGGGTGTCGCCGAGGAAGGGGGGGCGCCCGGTGGACATCTCGAACAGGACCACGCCGAGCGAGTAGATGTCGCTCCGGGCGTCCACCCCGATGCCCTCGGCCTGCTCCGGCGAGAAGTAGGTCGCGGTGCCCATGACCGCGCCGGTCTGGGTCAGGCTCTCCTCGGTGTTCACGGCCCGGGCGATGCCGAAGTCGGTCACCTTGACCTGACCGTCGTCGGTGATGAGCACGTTGCCCGGCTTGACGTCCCGGTGGATCACCCCGTGGCGGTGGGCATACGAGAGGGCGGCGGCCACATGGGCCCCGATGTCGGCCGTCCGCACCGGAGCCAGGGGCCCGCTGCTCCGCAGCACCTGGGAGAGGGGACGACCGTCGATGAACTCCATCACGATGAAGTAGGTGCCGGTGTCCTCGCCCCAGTCGAAGACCGGGACGATGTTGGGGTGTGAGAGGTTGGCCGCGGCCTGGGCCTCCCGGCGGAACCGCTCCACGAAGGCCCGGTCCACCGACAGCTCGGGGAACAGCACCTTGAGGGCCACCGGCCGGTCCAACAGCCGGTCCCGGGCCCGGTAGACCTGGGCCATCCCACCCCGGGCGATGAGGTGCGTCAACTCGTAGCGGTTCGAGAAGACGCGCGGCGTCGGCACCGGTTCCATGACGGCCAGAGCCTACGCTGCGCCCGTCAGCGCACCGAGCCACGAGTTCATCGCTTGGCCGCGGTGGTCGTGGTGGTGGGGCTGCTGGTCGTCGGGGTGGCGGCGGGGGCCGGGGCCGGGCAGGCCGAGCCCACGCCGCCCAGGTCGGTGAGGTCGAGGGCGGTGGTGAGCATGCAGTTCATGATGGGTCCGGCCACCTCGGCCCCGCTGGTCGAGATCTCCTGGTAGGGCACCACCACGGCCACGGCGATCTTGGGGTCGTTGGCCGGGGCGAAGCCGATCATCCAGTCGTCGGTGTTGGCGGCGGCGTCGGTCCGGCCGGTCTGGGCCGTCCCGGTCTTGACGGCGGCGTTCAGACCCGGCGACAGCCGGCCGGCCGCCGTGCCCCGGGTGGCCACGGCCTGCATGAGCACGGTGACCTCGGCCGCCGTGGCCTGGGTGGTGGCCCGGAGCCAGGGCTTGGGCTGGTAGGTGGTGACCAGCTGGCCGTTGTCGGCCTGGCGGATCTCGGCCATCACGTGGGGCGTCATGACCACGCCGCCGTCGGCGATGCCCGAGGCCACGAGGGCGTTCTGGAGGGCCGAGGCGGCCACGTCCTCCTGGCCGATGGCCGAGTACGCCACCCCGGGCGGCCCGACGCACGTGGCGCACAGACCGAAGTCGGCCACCGAGGGGAAGTTCGAGGCCACCACGTCGGGCAGGTCGATGGGCGGCACCTGGTTGTAGCCGAAGGCCTCGGCCTGCTGGTTGAGCAGCGTCCCGCCGAGCAACAGCCCGAGCTGGCCGTACCCGGGGTCGCAGGAGGCCGGCAGCATGGCGCTCATGTTCCCGCCGCACGGGTCGGCGGTGGCCGGGGTCGACCCGTCGTTGCACAGCAGCTTGTTGGAGTTGGGCAGGCTGATACACGGCGCGGTCGGGAAGCTGTAATTGGCCAGTGCCGGCTTGAGGTCGAAGACCGTCGACGTGGTGATCACCTTGAAGGTCGACCCGGGGGGAAAGATCTCGCTGTAGCTGATGGGCTGGCGGGCGCTGAAGCCCTCGGCGTCGACTGCGCTCTGGGCGGCGCGGCCGGCGTTCTCGATCTTGATGTACGGCGAGACCAATGGCGTCGGGTCGAAGGACGGGTTCGAGTACATGGCTTCGACCGCCCCGGTGGTCGGGTCGATGGCCACCACGGCCCCGTCCTTGTACCCCACCGCCGAGTCGATGTTGTTGAGGGCCGTCTGGGCGGCCTGCTGGAGCTTGGGCTGGATGGTCAGGGTCACGTTGTCGGTGGTCGGCGGGGGCGGCGACAGCAGCTGGCCGATGGTGGTCGCCGGCTGGGTGTGCTTGGACAGCTGGGTGTTGTAGGTCTGCTCGACCCCGAAGGTGCCCCACTGGACCGAGTCGTAGCCGACCACCTCGCCGTAGAGGGCGCCCTGGGGGTAGACGCGCTGGTACTTGTAGGCGCCGGCCGTGGCCGGCACCGACTGGGCCAGGATCGTGCCGTCAGCGGCGAAGATGTCGCCCCGCAGGTTGTCGGTGTGGGCCGAGGAGTTGCGGGGGTTGTACTGCGAGGCCGACAGGGCGGCGGCCCGGTGGAACTGGATGTTGGTCAGCTGCACCAGGATCAGCCCGAAGCACAGGATCAGCACGATCCCCAGCCAGCGGATTCGACGTCCCACGGCTCAACCCCCCCGGGGCGGCGCACCGGATCGGGTGGCCGTGGTGGACGGGGTCGTGGTGGCGGTGGTGGTGGTGACCGGCGGCCGGGAGGTGGTGGTGGTGGGCGGGACCGTGGAGGTGGTGGTGGCCACCGGGGGCCGGGTCGTGGTGGTGGACCCGGCCGGAGCGGTGGTCGCCGGTGCCCCGGCGGTGGTGGGCGGGGCGACGACCGGGGGCGGGATCGTCGGGAGAGCCCCGTTCGGCCCGGTCCCGCTGGCGTTCGGGGCGCCCCCCTGGGCCACCTGCTGCTGGGACACGAACTCCTGGTGGAGGAGCACGACGTAGTGGCGGGCGTCGCCCAGGCTGGGCTCGTTGACGTCGCCCTGGAGAGCCGGGAGGTGGACCGCCAGCACCTGGGAGGTCGTCACCCCGGTCTGGTCGACCAGCTTCGGTCGGAACCACAACAGGCCGCCTGGCCGACCCTGGTAGACGACCAGCTGCTGGCCGTTGACGGTCACGTACCAGTTGTCCGTGGCGTACCACCGGACAAAGACGTAGGCCCCGACGACCACCGCCGCCACGAGGAGGGTGAACAGAACGACCCGGAACGTGATGAGGCGGGGGATCCCGGCCTCGGCCCGGCGCTGGCGTCCGGATTTCGCCGCCGGCTCGCTCGGCCGCCACGGCGGATAATCCTCGGAGGTGCCGGCGGGCAGGGAGCGCGTCGTCATGAAGAAGTCGTCGGAGACGGCGGTGGCGACACCGGTGGCCGCGCCGGCCGCCACGGCGGGAACCATCGCCGTGGCCGCCAGATCTCCTGAACCCCCCGCCGACCCGCCGGGCTGGGCCCCCACCATGCCGGTCACGTCGTCGGCCGACCCTTCTGAGCCGCCCCCCGCTGATCCGTCCCCGGTCGGCAGGGGCGCGACCGAGGGGATGACGGCCGTAGGAGGGCCCCCGGCACCGGTGCCCGGACCCGGATCGGCGACGTCCGGACCCGGGTCGGCGACGTCCGGACTCGGGTCGCCGGGGCCGGGTCCGGGATCCAGGGCACCGGTCAAGACCAGGGGTGCCCCGGCCAGGCCCACCGGGACGACCGTGGTGGCCTGGCCGTCGTCGCCCAGGACGACGTCGACCACGACCACCGTGATGTTGTCGTTGCCCCCGTGCCGGTTGGCCGTCTCGACCAGCCGCCGGGCCGCGTCACCGGGGTCCTCGACGGTGGCCAGGAGCTCGCCGAGCTGGCGGATGTCCACCTCGTTGGTCAGCCCGTCGCTGCACAGCACCAGGCGGTCGCCGGTCTGGAGACGAAGCTCCCACAGATCGACCTCGACGTCCGAGGCCACACCGAGGGCCCGGGTCAGGATGTGCCGGTGCGGATGGACGGCCGCCTCGGCCTGGCTCATCTCGCCGTGACGCACCTTCTCCTCGGCCAGACTGTGGTCGGCCGTGACCTGGACGATGCGGCCCTGGGAGTACAGGTAGGCCCGGGAGTCGCCCACGTTGGCCAGAGCCAGGAGGTCGCGCCCGTCGTCCCCCGGGACCAGGGCCGCCGCGGTCAGCGTGGTGCCCATCCCCCGCAGCTCGGGCTGGGCCAGGCTCTGGTTCCATATCGCCGCGTTGGCATCGGTGACGGCCTGACGGAGGCCGTCCACCGTCGGGTGTCGGGCGAAGGCGGCCTGGAGGGCCTCCACCGCTACCGCGGCCGCCACCTCGCCCCCGGCGTGGCCGCCCATCCCGTCGGCCACGGCGTAGAGATTCCCTGACTCGAGCGCTCGGTCCTGGTTGGTGGAGCGGACCTGGCCGACATCGGTGGCCGAGCCGGAGCGGAGCAGGCTCACCGGGTCACCTCGAACACCGTGGCGCCAACCTGGAGGAGGTCACCCTTGCCCAGTCGCACCGGCTTGGTGATCCGCTCGGAGTTGACGAACGTGCCGTTGGTCGAGCCCAGATCCTCCACCCACAACTGGTCACCCCGGCGGAACAGGCGGGCGTGGAGGGTCGAGCTGTAGGTGTCGTAGGTGGTCGGGACGCCGCAGCCCGGCGATCGACCGACGGTCAGCTCGTCATCGAGATCGAAGGTGCGACCCTGGTAGTCGGTGGGTTCGATGACCTCGAGGAACAGCGACCGGCGGCGGCGGGGTGCGTCCTCGCCCCGCTCCTCTCGCCGCAGGCGGCGGCGGTCGGCCCGGGTCTGGCGGGCGCCGGCAGGCCGGATCTCCACG
>Ga0181519_10002634_pt1 | contig 15133 bp, 17 predicted proteins | sample PEATcosm2014_Bin_26_FD_121102 | JGI IMG/M metagenome (GOLD analysis project Ga0181519, IMG submission 121102) | Peatland microbial communities from MTU Mesocosm Facility, Houghton, MI, USA - PEATcosm2014_Bin02_10_metaG | ecosystem: Environmental > Terrestrial > Soil > Wetlands > Peat | place...
ATGCAGACAGTAGCGTGCGGACGACACGTAGGTCGGCTGCGGATAGTTCGTGTGGTAGTAGTCGCCACCGGCGCGCGATGTGACGTCGGCCTGCCAGGTCAGGTGCGTGCTCTTGTCGCGGCCGACGCCGGGCTCTGACGTCCACAGCGGAAAGTGACGCCCGCGCAGGTTGAAGTACGACATCTGCTCGCCGCAACCCCAGACGGCCTCATCGGACTCGGCCTGCACGCGCCACCACAGGCGGTTGATGCCCGGTGCGGCGTATTCGAAGTCGATCGTGGCGCCCTGTTCGTCTGCCTTGACGCGCAGGATCAGGTCGGCGCGCCCGCCCGCTACGCGGGCCAGCGACACGCGCAGGCCGCCGTCGGTGGCGTCGAACGAGGCATGCGCGAGCGCCACGCGCTCCTCGACGTAATCGGAAATGTCGAAGTTGCCGCGGTACATCTGAACTGTCTCATGGCCGTGGCCGACGAAGCAGCAGGGTTGACCGGGGGCATGGGCGATAACGGTGTGGCCGTTGTGGCGCAGTGCCCAGGAAGTCGCGTCGTGTACAAGTTCCATGAGTGTCGGGGGTCGTAGCTGGCGCGCCGCTAGTATGGGCAGGCGCGCCGGGTTCAGGAGTCAGATCAGGCGGTGCGGGTCACGCGGGCGGGGGCTTTCGCGCGGCCGGCAAAGCGCCAGGCCAGTACGATCGCCACACACCACACGGCTGCCATCAGCTTGGCGTAAGCCGGTGCCGGGCCGTTCGCATTGGCCAGGCCGAGGGGCGAGAACGTCAGATACACGCTCACCAGGAATGCGATCAGGAACGTGCTCATGCTGCGCGCATAGCGCCACGGCGTAGTGTCGCCATGCGTACGCGGGGTCGGTTCATATGGGGTCTCGCGCGCGAAGCGGCGGCTCAGGAAAAGCATCAATGCCACCTCCAACACGAAGAGCGTGCCCATCATGTGGATGAAGTGGAAACCATAGCGCTTGTCCACGCCGAACACGAACACCAGCAGCGAGTAGACGATCACGTGCGAGATCAGCACGATCTTCGCCGGCGTGGCGCCCACCTTGCGGTTGAAGAAGCCCACCAGCACCACGGCGATGATCGGAATGTTGAAGAAGCCCGTAAAGCGGCGCATCACGGCGTAGATGCCATCGGGTGCGTACATCAGCATCGGTGCGATCAGCAGCGACACGACGGCGATCGCCACGCTCGCACGCTTGCCCATGCGAATCATCTGCTCGTCCGTCGCCGACGGCTTCCACGGCTTGTAGAAGTCGAAGGCGATCAGCGTCGCGGTCGAGTTGATCACGGCATTGAAGTGGCTCATCACCGTGCCGAAGAGTACGGCCACGAAGAAGCCCTTGGCCCAGAACGGCAGCAGGTCGGTGACCAGTTGAGGGTACGCCAGATCGGGACGCGACAGCGCGCTGCCGCCGGTGTACAGGTGATAGGCGATCACGCCCGGCATGAGCATGATCAGCGGTACCAGCAGCTTGAGCAGGCCCGAGATCAGCACGCCCTTTTGTCCTTCGGCCAGGTTTCTGGCGGCGAACGTTCGCTGCACAATCGACTGGTTGGTACACCAGTAGAACAGGTTCGCGAAGATCATGCCCGTGAACAGGGTGCCGAACGGCACGCTGTCGTTGGGACCGCCGATGGCGTTGAGCTTCTCGGGGGCGGAATGCAAAACGGTATGCAGACCGGTCAGTGCATCGCCATGCCCCAGCGCAAACAGGCCCAGCACCGGAATCATCAGGCCGGCAACCAGCAGGCCGATGCCGTTGATGGTGTCGGACACCGCCACGCCGCGCAGACCGCCGAACACGGCGTAGAGCGCACCGATGGCACCACTGGCGACCACCAGCAGCGAAATCGTCGCCGGATACGACAGGCCGAACAATTGCTGCACACCGAAGATCTGGTTGAACGTGATCGCCCCCAGGTACAGACCCGACGGGTTCACCACCAGCGTATAGCCGATGATGAACAGTGCGCTGACGATGCGTCGCGTGCGGGCGTCGAAACGTTCTTCGAGGAACTGCGGCAACGTGGTGAAGCCACCGCGCAGGTAGCGCGGCAGGAAGAACATCGCCAGCGCGACTGTCGAGATGGCGGCGGTGCACTCCCAGGCCATCGCGCTCAGGTTGTGCGCGTAGGCGTCGCCGTTCAGGCCGACGAGTTGCTCGACCGACAGGTTTGTCAGCATCATCGAACCGGCGATGAACCAGCCCGACAGCCCGCCACTCGCCATGAAGTAGCCGCGTGCGCCGACATCCCTGGCGCGACGGGTAATGGCCCATGACACCACGCCGACCAGCGCCGTGAAAAAGGCGAAACTGGCCAAAGTAAAGATTTCTGTCTCCATGTCCTGCTCTTGTCTTTTTTGGGAAATGCCCGGCGCCGGCCCCTCGCGGGGCTATAGCGACGTTGGACTACTCAATGACTACCTCGGCCGCTTCAGGACAGGCCCATGCAGAGGTATTTGATCTCGAGATATTCGTCGATACCGTACTTCGAGCCCTCACGCCCCAGACCCGATTGCTTCACACCGCCGAACGGGGCCTCCGCCGTTGAGATCAGGCCGGTGTTGATGCCGACCATGCCGAACTCGAGCGCCTCGGCCACGCGCCACACCCGAGCCAGGTCGCGGCTGTAGAAATAGCTCGCCAGACCGTACTCGGTGTCGTTGGCCATTGCGATCACGTCGTCTTCCGTGTCGAAGCGGATCACCGGAGCGATCGGGCCGAAGATCTCCTCTCGGGCGACGCGCATCGACGGTGTTACGTTGGTGAGCAGCGCCGGCGAGAAGAACTGCGACGACAGGCCGTCGCGCTCGAGTGCCTTGCCCTCGACCACGGCCGTGGCGCCTTGCGCGAGCGCGTCGTCGTACAGCGCTTGCGTCTTCGCCAGTGCCTTCCTGTCGATGAGCGGGCCGATATGCACCCCCGCTTGGGTGCCTGCGCCGACACGCAGCTCGCGCACGCGCGCCGCCAGCTTCTCGACAAAAACGTCATGCACGCCGGCCTGCACGTACAGGCGATTCGCACACACGCAGGTTTGGCCGGCGTTGCGGTACTTCGAAATCAGAGCCCCTTCGACAGCCGCATCCAGATCGGCGTCGTCGAATACGATTAACGGCGCGTTGCCGCCCAGTTCCAGCGACAGCTTCTGGATGTTCGCAGCACCGGCCGCCATCAGGCGCGCGCCGATGGCGGTCGAGCCCGTGAACGTGAGCTTGCGCACGCTCGGGTTGGTCGACATTTCATTGGCGATCGGCTCGGCCGAGCCCGTCACGACCGAGAACAGCCCCTTGGGCAGACCGGCGCGCTCGGCCAGCACGGCCATTGCGAGCGCCGAGTAGGGCGTTTGCGTCGCGGGCTTGAGCACCATGGCGCAACCGGCGGCGAATGCCGGACCGGCCTTGCGGGTAATCATGGCCGCTGGAAAATTCCACGGCGTAATCGCCGCGCATACGCCAACGGGCTGCTTGATCGTGAGCAGGCGGCGATCCGATGCCGGCGTGGCAATCACGTCGCCATCGACGCGGCGTGCTTCTTCCGCGAACCACTCGATGAAGCTGGCGGCAAACGCGATTTCGCCACGGGCTTCCGCCAGCGGCTTACCTTGCTCAGCCGTCATGATCTGCGCCAGGTCTTCCTGATTGGCGAGCATCAGGTCGTGCCACTTGCGCAGCACGGCAGCGCGCGTCTTGGCGGTGGTTTTGCGCCATTCGGCCTGCGCTGTGGCGGCAGCGGCGATTGCGCGACGCGTCTCCTGCGCGCCCATGGCCGGCACGGTGCCGATCACGGCGCCCGTCGCAGGGTCTTCCACGTTGAGCGTGACGCCGTTGTCGGCATCGCACCATTGGCCGCCAATATAAGCCTGCTGGCGCAGCAGACCGGGATCTTGCAGTGTGAACATCGCTAACTCTCCATTGCAGGATGCTTGGCCGCATCCGTCGTCAATTCGTTCGCCGCCAGGGGCGACAGTCGTGCGGGATCAGGTTGTGGTGGTGCGCAGCGCGCTGCGCGGCTCGGGCGAGCCCGGCACGTCCACGCGCATGGCGAACAGGCGGCCGGCGAGCGGCTGGCGGGCCAACTCGTCGGCAGGGCGTCCGGCGCGGGCGGTCGTCACGTACAACGTGCGCAGATCGTCGCCACCGAAGGCGCACATCGTCGGGCACTGCACCGGCAACGCGTATTCGGCGAGCACTTTGCCCTCCGGCGAAATGCGCACCACACGCCCGCCTTCGTAAAGGGCACTCCAGTAGCAGCCCGCGGCGTCCACCGCTGCGCCGTCCGGGCGGCCGCGATCGGTCTCGGTCGGCGTGAAGGTGAGCCACGTCTCGCGCGGGCCGACGTTGCCCGTGGCGACGTCGAACGCACGGCGATAGACCGTGAAGCGCGGGGTATCCGAGTAGTAGAGCCAGCGGCCATCGGGGCTGAATGCCAGACCGTTGCCGGTCATGAAGCCGGTGTCGATACGCGCGATGGCTTCGCCCTGCGCGCCGCTCACACAGTAAAGCGAGGCATCGCCATGTGTTTTCGGCTCGTCGACGGTGCTCGCCCAGAAGCGGCCTGCCGCATCGCAACGGCCGTCGTTGAAGCGGTGCGTGACGGTGTCTTCGTCGAGCGCATGCAACTGGCGGAGCTTGCGGCCGTCGCCGTCGAGCAGCCAGACGCCGCTACGCATGCCGGCGATGAAGCCGCCGTCTTCGGTCAGCGCGAAGCAGCCGATGTCTTCGTCCATGCTCAGCGTGCGCACATCGCCGTTGGCCGGGTTCAGCCCATGCAACGCGGGGGCAACGATGTCGACCCACCACAGCACACCATGGCGCTCGTCCCAACGCGGGCACTCGCCCAATTGCGCGACGACGTTCGCCACCGGGGCCAGCGTCGAAATTCGGGAAAATTCCATGGTCATATCCGTCAGACCTGCATTGATGCCGTTGCCAGCATCGCGCTTGATTGCCGCACTGCTCTCGTCTCGCTTGTCATGTCCGCCCGTTAGCGCGTCTTGGTAATTGTTAGTGGTAGCGCTAACAATCATCGCTCAAAAAAACAGCGCATCGCGCTTTGTTTGTCGGGCATTGGATGATGGGGAAAGATGCCCACCACGTGCTGCGAAATTATCGCTCCGCGCCGCAACTGCGCAACACTAGGGCAAACCCTTGACGAAAAGGCAAAAGAATCGGGGCTTCGGTGGCGTGTGTTGCGACGAGGGCGTACTTATCGCTCCGTGCATCAACGCATGACCGAGGTGTTAGTCGCGCATGAGGGAAACGCTGATTTATTCGGCTCGGGGGATCGCAGAAGTGGCCGACGATCAGGGCTGGGTGATGGTGCCGGGGGGACAGCCGTATAGCACCGTTGCGGTTTGGTCTAGAGTAGGGTTCGAGCGTAAGCGAGAAGTTCAGGAAAAATACAACGAGTACATTCGATATTAAGACCCTGACTTGATGGAGCTAGTGTTGCCAGATAACTGCTTCGTGTCCGAAGTGACGGCGTAAGAGCAGAACCAGCTTAGGTCCGCCCCGTATGGATCGATTAACGATTAACTAGGTGTACCACAGCGGCAACGTGGATTTGCCCCTCCTCACAACTCGTCGATCATCGGTGCGGGCAACAATCTCACGATCAATGCGGGTTCACTGACGAACGTCGGCAGTCTGATTACGGCAGGGCTTAACGCGACGATCAACGTCAGCGGCCCGGTGGTGAACAGCGCACAGACGCTCAATGCCTACTGGCACTCGCACTGGGTGCAAGAGACGGGGATGTTCGAGTCGGACAAGCGTCATGACGTCTGGAGCTGCGGTAGTGCGGCGGAATGTGCGTCGCTGTATGGGGACGCGTACACCAGCGTAGGCGGCGTGATCAACCCGCCGACGCCGGTGGGCAACATCGCGGCAACGATTCAGGCACCGAACTTGACGGTGACGTCGGGCGGGCAGATCGTCAACGTGGGGAACGTGGTCGGGCAGTCGGTGTCGCTGGCGGGCACGAGCCTGATCAACGGCATCACGACGGCGAACACGTACACGCCACAAGTGGGCAATCCACCGCAGGTGATCAGTCTGGCCCCGGCCAACGGTGGCCTGAACCTGACGATTCCGGCGAGTCTTGGCGGCGCAGCGTCGTCGATTCTCACCGGCAATACGGGCACGCAGGGCGGCCCGAGTTATGTGGTTGGCGGCTTGACGGCGACGCTCGACCCTGTCTCACCGCAAGTGCTGTTGTCGAACCTTCCGGCATCGCTGCAACCGGGCACGACGACGTTCTACTACAGCCCGCAACAAGAAGCGATTCAACTCCAGCAAGCCGCCCTGATGCAGACGGGCAAGGCGAGCTTCGTCAATGGACTGTCGACGGACAGCACGTCGCAACTGACGGTAATGGACCAGCAGAAGCTGGTGCTATACGGCAACGCGGTTGAGTACGCGAAGGCGAACAACATCCAGTTGGGACAAGCGCTCACACCTGAGCAGATCAGCGGGTTGTCACAGCCGATGCTGTGGTACGTGGAGCAGAGCGTGCCGGAGCCGGGATGCCAGGCCACGGGCAACGCGAAATGCCCGACGGTGACGGCACTGATGCCGCAGGTGTATCTGGCGGAGAACTTCACAGCGCTGTCGGCCGGCGGGCAAATTCTGGCGAGCAACGACCTGTCGCTGAACTTCGGCAGCAGCGCGACAGGCGGCAGCATCCTAAATACGGGCTCGATCACCTCGGGCGGCACGCTGACGGTGAACACCGGCACGCTCACGAACCGCGCAAACGTGGTGGACGTGGGCGAGCTGTGGAGCTACATCAAAGACGCGGGTTATCTGAAGACGACGGGCACGCTGGTGCAGCCCGGTGGCTTCATGAGCGCGGCAGCGGGCGGGCTGACGTTGAACGTCGACCAGTTCAACTAGATCGGTGGAATGTTGGCGCTGCTGGACCCGAACGGCCAGATCGACCAGACGGCGACACAGGCGTTTATCGCGGGTGTGTCGGCGCAGTTGGGCGAGAACTTCCTACAGCAGACGCTGCAAAACGACCTGCACACGGATTTCGTGAAGCAGGGCGGCAACTTCGGGATTCAGCAGGTCGGGATGATCGTCGCGGCCGTGGCGTTCTCGATGGTGGCGGGGCCGATGTTCTCGGCGATGGTGGGCAATCTCGCGGGAGCGACGGCGGGCACCGCGACGATGATGGCGGCAGCCGGCACGACAGCGGAAGGTGTGTTGATTGGCGCGGGCCTTGGCAATATCGCTCTGAGCGCCGGTCTGACGGCGATGACGAGTTCGGCGTTCACGCAGTTGGCGATGAACGGATCAATTAGCCTCGGCTCAGTGCTCACAAGCGGTGTGACGAGCGCTATTACGGCAGGATTGCTTAACGGGGTTACTTACACCGCTGGAGAAGGGTTGGGCTTCACCACGTTGGGCGGTTCAAGCAATAGCCTGAGCAGTCTGGCCGGTGTCAACCCGAGCTATGTGGGTGGTGCCGCAAGCAATGCAGCAGCGACGACAGCTGACAAGCTGCTAACGCAAGGCATCGCGATCTTGGGGCAGTCTGCGATTCAGGCCGGAGTGCAATCGGCGATTCAAGGGGGGAGTTTCCTTGAGGCGTTGAAGACAAGCGGTATTAACAATCTTGGTGCTGCATTGGCGTTCCAGATTGGTGAAGCTACGGTCAATGGTGTATTCGGCGATGGATTTGGAAAAGACCTGCTCTCGATCGGAGCGCACGCGGCATTGGGCTGCGCCGGAAGTGCTGCATCCGGTAATGGATGTGCGGACGGCGCGATTGGTGCAGCGGCAAGTGCAGCGCTAACGCCTGATTTCATCAAAGCCATCGACCCGACAGGCGCGCCGCTTAACGTTGCGCAGTTGGCTGCACTTTCCACGCTCTCTAGCTTGATGGGAGGTGCGCTTTCGGGGCTTGCTGGTGCAGATCCGTCGGCCGGCGCATTCTGGGCACAGAATGAGGCTGCGAATAATGGTGGAAAGCACGCTCCTGAAGAGAGCGTCAAGATCAATGGATTAATGGGTCTGCTTGTTTCAGGATGGTCGGTAATGGCCGCATATTTGGACGGCAGATTCTCGCCCAGCGCTAACCTTCCTGAGGTTTACGTATTCGATGAGGGAAATTCTGATACAAAGACACCAAACGTCGGCGAGCCAGGTTCTTAGCACGTCAATCCAGGGAGTGGTCAACAACGGCAGTATGGTAGTGATGGATTTCCAGTTACCGATATCGATTTTGATCACGATCACGATCACGATCACGGACAGGGGAACCCGCATTCTCACAACTGGGATCCAAATCCAAACGGAGGCTATCCTTCGCGTGGACCGGGGGTCCCGGTATCGCCGTGGCCGCCAATTCCGGTTCCTTAACACCGAGACGAAATCGGTCAAATATGGCAGGCGAACTATCAATCAAAGAATTATCCAAGTTCCATGATGCGGAAATCAACTCGATCTTGCGATTCAGCGAAGAAAATGATCTTCAGCTTGGTTTTAAGTTAAATTCAGGTGGTCAGTGCACCGTTATTTTTCACGATGTCAAAGCTGTAAGAATTAGAGATCTTGTCTCTCAGAACGTTGTTTCTAGGGTAAAGGTGCTTCCATTTAGTAGCCTCTCCGATGCGCGAGTGGAAGAGTTAATTAATTGGGCTAACTCATTTGTGGATGCTGATATTAGATTGGCTCCGAATGCCATGCAACACTGGTTGACGCAAATTAAGAACGGTAGATGGATACTTTTCGTAATTGAGCCATCCCGTGGCGCGGAGGTAGTCGTCATCGCTGAAACAATCACGCTCGATTGGAGTCGCTAACAATTAGTCTCGATCATTCGGGGCAGTGTCGCCTGCCAGTGTTCCGGTCAAGATCATAGTCGTCGAATACAGGACTCGTTCAACTGCCGCTCGTGTCATGCGTGGCTTCTTGGCCGGCAAAGACCAGATCAAGGCGCGTGTAGAGGTCGCTGGCACGAGCTACGAGGTCGAAGACGCGGCTCGCTCGACCGTGAACGGTATCGACTATGTTGCGGAAGACGTGGGTGTGGACGTTGCCAATGGCATTGCCAGACTTGCGGGATTGCCGGCGGTTAAAGCTCAGGCGGTCCTGGAATGCCCGGTCGATAAACGGCGAGGGGCGACGGCATAGAGACCGGAGCAGTGGGTGCCGCCACCGCCGATTCAACGCGCAGGAACAGACGCATCTGGACCGAAGGGGACGTTGACACCCAATCAGCAAGGTCAGTTTGACGAGAACACGCTTGAGGGAAAGCCGAACAACGCAGGCAAGGATACTAACCTGGGCACAAGCTCCCCACTCGTAGAGCAGGCAACCCGGTTGCTTGATGGCTTCCCGCAGTGGTTCACGGATGCGAGCAATGGGGTTCTTGCCAATCCAAGGGCGTGCTTCGTTTCCCCGATTGCATGCGGCGCTAACATTCTGGCTTCGGCGATCAAGGATGGTGGAGGGAGAGCCACAAACAGTAATTCCGGCCCAGGGTTATCGACTACGCCAAGCCCGGCGTTACTTGATAGTCCGTACAGTCCTTCGAGTGTGGAGAGTCGCGTAAATCCGCCGTACCAAACAAATCCGGCGCATGACACAAGCAGTCCGCTATATAACCCGAACAAAACTCCTGAACCGGTCGACGCTCAGAGTGCGTACGACACTGGTGCAGTCCGCGGTGGGTTGGGAACGTGGTACTCACGGGGGCAAGATGGTTACTATCGATACTTCTCGGATAATGCGGGTACGGTGCACTTCAGCGGAACAGTTCCTGCAGCGCAGGTACCGAACAGTGTCCTGAAACAGTTGGGGAAATGATCATGGAATTTGGCGATAGGAGCCGATTCGCGATAGCGATCGACCTGGACAAGAACCACGGAGGGTCGTGGTTGCTTGGTCGCTTTTGCTACTGGATCGCAGGAAAGCTTGTTGGAAGCTATGACGTTGGAACGTCATTGCGAGATGTTTTATTTCAGATGAAGTACATCACCGGCGATCAAGGACTTCGGCTTTGTCCGGCACTCCTTGAGTTACCGGAAGAAAAAATCTTCAGCCTCATCTCGAGCGCTCTCGACGAAACAAGCGACGAACTCCTTCGATACGCTACTCCGGACTTCTTGCCTGCGCGATTCGATGTGCGCATCCCCGTCGACGTGTTCGACTCCTGGAAGATATTTTTGGTCGAAGGTGTGTACGAGGCGAAACTTCTGTATTTCCGCTTGGACTCGAGCACGTTGAGCGTGGCCACGTTGGCGCCTGGCGAGTTCGACACGGTGTTTAAGTCAGCTCACGCTTATCTCGACCGCATTTACAGCGTATCGGCAGGAGGCGGCGATCTATAAGACGCTGTTGCGAAATTAAGTTAAGGGGCTGTTAACTTTTCTGGCTTGGTGTTAATCCTGTCTTGTTTTGCCTGACAGGAAGCGATGCCAAAAGAACTGATAGTCGACGAACTGTGGTCACTTATCGACCCCCTGCTGCCAGCGCGGGCACCGCGCAATCGCCAGTACGCGGGCCGCAAGCCGACGCCGGACAAAGCCGTGCTGACTGACATCGTGTTCGTGCTGCGCTCGGGCATTGCGTGGAACCTGCTTCCGCAGGAAATGGGGTGCGGCTCAGGCACAGCCTGCTGGCGACGGCTCGTCGCGTGGCAAGAAGCAGGTGTCTGGCAACACATCCACGAGACGCTGCTGGCCGAACTGCGCCGCCGTGGCGAAATCGATTTCACGCGTGCCATCGTCGACATTTCATCAATTCGCGCCATGCCGCGCCATGCTGGCGGGAAAAAACCGGCCCGAATCTCACCGACCGGCGCAAGCTCGGCAGCAAGCACCACCTCATCGTCGACGCGCAAGGTATCCCGCTCGCGGTCATCCTGAGCGCGGCGAACCGACACGACATTACCCAGCTTGATGCGCTGGTCGATGCCATTCCACACATCCGAGGCAAGCGCGGCCGTCCCTTGCACAAGCCGCAAATCGTGCAGGGCGACCGGGGCTACAGTTCCGAACCCCATCGGCAGCGCCTGCGCGAGCGATGCATCACGCCACTGGTCGCAAAAATCGGCTCTCCGCATGGCAGTGGGCTCGGAAAAACGCGTTGGCCCGTCGAGCGTTCGATTGCGTGGCTTCACTTGTTTCGACGCCTGAAGAGTCTGACCTTCCCCCGGATAACCGAGCACTTTGGCCTAGAGACTTCCCGCGTCAAGGTGTGCGAGTCTGAACTCGTATGGCAGCAGAGCGTGCCGGAGCCGGGATGTCAGATTATGAATTGCTTTGAAAACCTCCACGGTTTTCCACGATGAACCTGAAAAAGCGTTGCGAGGCGAAATGTCCTGGCAACGCTTCCCGTAGCGCCGAGCGTCAAATAGACAGGAATGCTACGCAAATGGCTGGGCGACGCTTACCTCCCCATCAAAACGCCCGGCGAAAGATCTCCTCGATCTCAGCTTGCTCGGCACGTCGCGGGTTCCCGCGGTGGTTCACGGAGGCGAGCATTGGGTTTCTTGCCAATCCAAGAGCGTGCTTCGTTTCCCCGGTTGCATGCAGCGCTAACATTCTGGCGTCGGCGATCAAGCATGGTGGAGGGGGAGCCACAAACAGTGGGGCTGACCGCCCTGTGGGTGGGAGTGGAAGCCCAATGACAGTTCCGCGCGGAACAAACGTCGCAACAACTATCAATGGAACTGACTATTCAGCACACGCGATTGACCGGATGCAAGGGAGAGGCATTCCGCCGTCTGTTGTGCAGAACACGATTGAGAATGGGGTTGTTTATCCGACAGGAGCGGGGACAATGGGGTATTACGATTTGGTGAATAATGTTCGAGTTATCACGAACTCGAACACGGGTCGGGTGGTTACCGTTATTCCAGGAGCGCCAGGAAAATGAGTGAAGCGACAGACTCCCTTGAGGCTAATGTGCGGAGGGTCCTGCTCCTGGAGTGGGACCCTATCGGGGTAAAAGACATCCCTGAGGCGCAAGACGAGTACGACATGTACGTGTCGTACATATGCAGAATGCTTCGTGCCTGCCAGTCGAGCGCAGAGATTTACAATCATCTTCGCTGGATTGAATCGGAGCGGATGGGGCTTGATGGTGATGAGCTACATACCAATCAGATTGCGACAAAGTTGGCAAGTCTGTCGGTAAGTTGCTGATAGGTTTGTTGCCGACATCCGCCGACGGCACTGACAATCACCGACTGTTTGTATCGAGCAAATAAGCGATGCCAGTATCGAAAACTCTTGAGCTATATGCCCGAAGCGGGCGAAGTCTTATCGACAATGGTTTAAATGAGGCAGCGCTCCCTGCGGCTGAGACGGATGTCGCGCTGGAGTTATTTCGGCAGCAGCGATGGCGTGTGCTTGGTGGCGATGTTTATCATCTGACCGCCGAAGGTCGCTTTGAATCAACCTACGAAAATTGATTTTATGAAGGCAAGAGCGTTGAGGAAAGCGTTGTCGTAGCCCGTGACTTCATAAACTGCCTTGCGGGGCGGCCGGTTTACGTTGTGTTTTTTGTTGACGATCGCGAATAGTTGGCTCCGGGAATCCATTCTCGGAGCGCTAGAGTTTTACGAAGTCGAACCCAGCCAAGCGCCGGGTTTGTCATTTGTGAAGTCGTGAAGCATCGCGGTGTTGCGACCTGATTGAGACAATTCGTCGGCGGTCGCATGTTGAGCGTCGAGAGGCTAAAAAATCTTCTGCGCTACTTCCCGGCGAGTGTCCTCGTTGCCGTGCATTTCCTTAATTCCATCGATCGCACGCTGTAGCCATTCGTCGGCAATAGCGCGAAGTTCGACGTGTTGCCGGTCGGCTGGTTCGCTCGCCGGATTGCGCGATTGGTCGTAGTGGTTCCGTAAGCTCCCCCGTCAAGTTGACACTTTAGAAGTAGAACCCACGGTTGCGAGCAGTCGCTCGCGGTACAGCGCTGGGGGCAGGTTTCCCAGCGCGTCATGTGGCCGCTCCTCGTTGTAGCTCCGAATCCAGTCGTGCGTGATCTCTCGAACCTGCTCAAGCGATTCAAACAGCCAGCGACTCAATACCTCGGATCGATACGAGCGGTTAAAGCGTTCAATAAAGGCATTCTGATTCGGTTTGCCGGGTTGGATATAACGCAATTCAATGCCCTTCTCAGCGCACCAATCCGTCAACGTTTGAGACGTCAGCTCCGGGCCATTGTCTAGGCGAATCGCTTTAGGCAACCCACGCCATGCCTCAAGTTGCTCCAGCACCCGCAAAACTCTTGTCGCCGGCAAGCTCGTGTCGACTTCAATCGTCAGCGCCTCTCTCACGGCTTCGTCCAACACATTGAGCGTGCGCAAGCGTCGGCCTTGGTACAGGCTATCGCTCATAAAATCCAACGACCAAATCTGATTCGGCAATGCCGGTGCATCGAGCGACTCGAACGTACGGACCAAGCGCTTCTTGGCCCGCCTCGGCAGGTTGAGCTTCATGGCGCAATACACCCGCCATGTCCGCTTGTGATTCCAGGCGTGGCCGTCGAGCTTAAGCCGATCATGGCATTTCCAGAAGCCCCAGCGACCATGCTTGGCGACTACCGCATTGAGCGCATCGACAACGGGCGCGTCACGCAGTGCACGATCCTGGGGTTTGCGGTAATACGCCGCCCGCGATATGGCGACCACTCGGCAAGCACGCTGCACGGATTGCCCTTCGCTTACCAGCCGGTCAACCACATCCCGCCGTTCGGACGGCGCTACAGCTTTTTTAGTACAGCCTTGATCGCCTCATTCTCCAGCGCTAGCTCTGCGTACATACGTTTGAGACGGTTATTCTCCGACTCAAGCTCCTTGACGCGCGCCAGCTCCGAAGCTTCCAGGCCGCCGTACTTGGACTTCCATTTGTAGTACGTCGCCGAACTGATGCCGTGCTTGCGCCAGATTTCATTGACCGGCACACCCGCATCCGCTTCCTTCAGGATCTCGACGATCTGACTTTCCGTAAACCGTGATGTCTTCATTCGAACCTCCCAGCAAAATCCTGCCTGAACGTTCTACTTTTGTCCTGCCTCACTGATCGGGGAGCTTACGGTATTCCACTTTCCAGTGGGAATGGTCAAGTCATTGATGAGTGGCAACGTATCAAAGCTCACCCAATTCGTTGGCGTCCGAGGCAACTGCAGAAAAGTCTGCACCGCTAACGGACTCATGTTCGTGATGTTGTCGAACGTGATGTACGTCGGGTTGCGAGGGGCGATTGTTCCCGCTTGCGCCTCGGCGACCGCAGGGCCTCCCACCGCTCTGTAGCCAGTCGCAGGAACCGCGGTTCCACCCGGCGTAACATAGAAGTCGATGCCGCTTGTCGCAGCGGAAGTACTGCTGTTTGTGGCAAGACAATCTGACCACGCGAACGATGCAGAACGTCACTCGATACAAGGAGCCGCGAAGCCTATGATCTGGTCACGGGTATTTCAAACGAGAAGCTCGAACCTTCAGTCGTACTTCCGCTAATTTTGGACGAAGTAACCGTATAGCTGTCCACGACACCTTCTACACTAAACTTCCAAAGCTCGCGTCCGTCCGGTGCAATGCCGACAAACCCCATCTCGTCTCGAACGATAAGTGAATCACCGAGCTCGACAAATTCGTGAAACACCAAAGGCATCCGATAGGAGAAGTACGTCGCGCCAACAGACAAATCATATCCGACCAAACATTCGTTGATACCAACAAACATACGTTGACCTACGAGCATGGCTTGCGGCACTAGACCTATGTTCGCGTAGCCAATGTTTAAATGCCAGCCGTCCGGTGTGTGAATGTATCCCCATGTATTCGCATCAGACGTCAGCAGCGTTCCGACGACTTTTTCTCCGGAGGCACGCGCCTCCATGTCACTGTGGGAATCGCACGGTACCCACTTCAGCATGTCAAATTTAGTCATGGTCACTTGGCGATAATGGTAAGCACCTTCCCGTTCAATTCAACGAACTGAATCTTAGAACCCGTACCACTTACTCCTGGCAAATAGAACTGATCTGCAGTGAGAAATCTGGACCACCTGGGACGTTAGTTTTTCGGCAAACTTAACCCTTGGAAAAAGGAGGGGTTTGCTATGAAACGCAAGCGCTTTTCAGTCGAGCAGATTGTGGCGGTA
>Ga0181519_10002635_pt1 | contig 15131 bp, 15 predicted proteins | sample PEATcosm2014_Bin_26_FD_121102 | JGI IMG/M metagenome (GOLD analysis project Ga0181519, IMG submission 121102) | Peatland microbial communities from MTU Mesocosm Facility, Houghton, MI, USA - PEATcosm2014_Bin02_10_metaG | ecosystem: Environmental > Terrestrial > Soil > Wetlands > Peat | place...
AGCTCGCCCGACTGAAAGGCGGTCTGCACGCGCTCGCGGGTCGCCGGGTCAAGCCCCGCGTGATAGGCCGCCGCGGGAACAACGCGCGAGAGTTCTGCCGCGTACTGCTCTGCCCCTTTGCGCGAGGTGGCGTAGACGATGGCCGGACGGCGCGCCGGGTTGGAGAGCAGGCCGCAGATAGCTTGCGGACGCTCCGGCATGGAAAGCTCGACCACCTCGATGGCCAGATTGCTGCGCCGGAAGCCATGGATAAACTTGGCCGGCTTGACCATCGCCAATTGCTCCAGAATGTCGGCTTGGACTCTCGGCGTGGCTGTGGCCGTAAGCGCCAGCACCGGCGCCGGACGCAACGCCGGCAGGTATTGGCCCAGCATCCGGTAATCGGGACGGAAGTCATGGCCCCACTGCGATATGCAGTGCGCCTCGTCGATGGCGATCAAAGCCGGTTTGCGCTTGGCCAGCATCTCGCCAAAGCCGGGAACTCGCAGCCGTTCCGGCGCAATGAAAAGGAACTGCAGCGCGCCCTGCAAGTACTCCACGCAGGTCTGACGTGCCTGGGCGCGGTCAAGGCCGGAGTGAATCCGTCCCACGCGCAGACCCAGCGAGAGCAGTTTGGCCGCCTGGTCTTCCATCAGCGCAATCAGCGGGCTGATGACCAGCGCCGTTCCGCCCAAAGCGATGGCCGGGAGCTGGTAGCAGAGCGACTTGCCGAAGCCTGTCGGCATCACCAGAATCAAATCCCGCCCGTCGATGGCCGCTCTGCAGACCGCCTCCTGATTGGCGCGAAAGTCTGAGAAGCCGAAGACCGAGCTAAGAAGCTCCGTCAGGTTGGCCGAATTGGTTGAAGTCGTCAAAAGAAAAAGTGCCCCAGGCGCGATGAAGAATGAGAGTCTGGCAATCCGCCCTCTATTGAATGTACAGCAGTGGATGCGCCTCGTCTGCAACGAGGACAGTTGGGCAGACGGCCATCGATCGATTAGAGAATTTCTCCGAATGTATAGAGTAGCGCCGAATGTATAGAGTAGCGCCGACCTCCTGGTCGGCTGTGGCGTGGACCTCCTGGTCCACGCTACGCTCTATAACAATAGGAGAGATACTCTGATGTAGAGAGTTATTTGAATACCGGATGAGGTCTTTTACACCATGACGAAGCTGGAAGAGATTACCATCAGGCGAAAGCGCGCTCACTCGCAGTTGATGGCCTGCAAATCAAAGGTCTATGAGGGCTTTCTGGCCATGGAAAAGGCGGCCTATTGCAACGGCGCTTTGCCCAAGAAGCAGAAAGAGCTGATTGCCGTAGGGATTTCTGTCGTCAAGGACTGCGAATCCTGTATGCAGTGGCACATTGAGCAGGCGGCGGCCGACGGCGCGACCTTCGAGGAGTTGCTCGAGGCCATCGAGGTTGGCATCGAGATGGGCGGCGGACCGGCCACCGTCTCGGCCCGCTTTGCGCTGGAAGTGATGGAGAGCCTGGGGCTGAAAGCAAGCCGGTCCTGATCGCTTCTGGCAGTGACAAAAGTCGCTTTGCAAAGCCTGCCGGCTGCGTTAGGCTCAGAGTGCGAAGGACGTCGCTTCGCACTTCACGCGCCCTGGAGTTCCCATGTCCTTTCGCTCCGTATTCATCGCCGTTACCGTTGCCTTCGCGCTGATTCTTGGTGCCTTTCTAGTCAATCGCGCCCGGCCCAAGGTGGAGACAGAGCAACCCACTGCGGATTTTGTGCGCGCCAGCGGCAAATGCGCCGAGTGTCATGCGCGCTTGCAGTACTCTGTGGTGCATGAGTACGAGATGAGTGCCCACGCCAAAAAAGGCATCACCTGCCTGGACTGCCACCAACCCTCCGAGGGCCAGCAGAAGAAGGACCATCACGGCTTTGTCATCAGCACTCATCTAACAGCGGGCAACTGCCGCTCGTGTCACGAGGGCATCTATCAGGAGTTTCTGCACAGCCGCCACGCCGCGCCCAGTTGGGCGGCCATCTATGGCGAAAAGGGCCTTTCGGCGGAGCAGGTGGCCTTCAGCGAGCAGTACCAGCCGGGCGGGACCAAGCGTCCCCCGCATCCGTTTGTGAATGCCGAGGGCGGCGCGGCCATGATCTCCGGCTGCGAGCAGTGCCACGCCGTCGGCAAGCCCAACGACGACGGAACCATCGGAACCTGCACCAACTGCCATTCGCGCCACACCAGCTCCGTGGCGCTGGCTCGGCGGCCTTCCACCTGCGGCCAATGCCACATGGGGCCGGATCACTCGCAGATCGAGATCTACGACGAGTCCAAGCACGGCGTAATGTTTGCCGCGCAGGAGCGGCTGCTCAAGCTGGATGCCGATCCCAAGACTTTGAGTACGCGCGATATGTTTGTGCCCACCTGCGCCACCTGCCACATGAGCGGCATCAACGGCCTGAAGGTGACGCACGATCCATCGGACCGTCTCGGCTGGTATCTGGCCAATCCGGTTAGCGATCGGCGGCCAAATTATCTGCGCGCGCAGACGAACATGAAGCAGGTCTGCACACAATGCCATACCCAGGCGCTGGTGGATCGCGTCTACTCACAGGCAGAGCAGGTTGTGGCCAACACCAACGTGAAAGTCACCGACGCCAAAGCCATTGTGGACGGGCTGCGCAAGGATGGATTGCACACCGGACCGCCCTTCTCCAATCCCATAGACTTCACCTACTTTGATCTGTGGCACTATGACGGCCGCACCAGCAAGCACGCGGCCTTCATGGGCGGCGCGGACTTTGTGCAGTGGCACGGCAACTACGGCCTCTTGCAGAAGACCGTCGAGTTGAAGCACGACGCCGAGGAGTTGAGGAGGGCGCATGGCGTTCGTCCTTGATTTGCTGCGCTCCCCGCGGCTCCGCTGGCTCTGGAATGCGCAACTGCTGCTGGAAATGTTTGTGGCCGCCAACCTGGCCGTGCTGGCCGGGGACATTGTGTTGGCGCATTCGGTGAATCACTTCCGCCAGTGGGCAGAATATATTCCGCTGTATTTCTCCGCCGATGCGCCCTTGCTGCTGGCGGTGGCCATGCTGGCCCGGTGGCGCTGGAGCAGCCCGGATGCGTGGCGCGACATCGGCTTTTTGGTCGGCGGCCTTTCCGTGCTGGTGGGGCTGGCAGGCGTGGTCTTTCATCTGCAGAGCAGCTTTTTTGCCGAGCGGACGATGCGCTCGCTCACCTATGCCGCGCCCTTTGCCGCGCCGCTGGCATACGCCGGACTGGGTTTTCTGCTGATACTGAACCGCATGGTAGCCGCGCGAGTCGAGGATCGGCCCAACCCGGAGTGGGCGCGCTGGGTAATTCTGCTGGCCTCGGGCGGCTTCTTCGGCAACTTCGTCCTCTGCCTGACCGACCACGCGACCAATGGATTTTTTCTCAAGACCGAGTGGATTCCGGTCATCTCCAGCGCCCTGGCGACCGGCTTCCTGATTGTTCCAGTGTTTCTGCCGGTCACCCGCCGCTATCTGGACGTCTGCCTGGCCGTGTTGGGCTTGCAGGCGCTGGTGGGTGTGCTCGGCTTTGGGCTGCATTTGTGGATGAACTACAACACTCCCGGCGGCAGCCTCTTTGAGAAGTCAGTCTACGGCGCGCCACCGATGGCCCCACTGCTCTTTCCCAATCTGGTTGCGTTGGCGCTGATCGGGCTGTGGGAGCTGGCCACCTACCTGCCGGCGGGAAGTTCAGAGCAGTTGGGTCTCTGTGACCGCTTGCTGAACTGGATAGCGAATCCGGTCCCTGAAACGGAAGGCTGACTAACTCGACAGGTCTTACAATGGAAGCATGATTCTTGAGAGTTTCCCCGTTGGCCCACTGGCCTGCAACTGCACCATTCTCGGCGATGAAGAAACTGGCGAAGCCATCGTCATTGATCCGGGCGACGAAGTCAGCCGCATCGCTCGCCGATTGACCGAGCACGGCCTCAAACTCAAGCAGATTCTCATCACCCACGCGCACATTGACCACGTGGGCGGCGCGCTGCAGCTCAAGCGGCTCACCGGCGCGCCGATCCTGCTGAATGAAAATGACTTGCCGCTGCTTCAGATGATGCCCACGCAGGCAGGCTGGCTGGGCATGGAGACGCCGGAGACCGCGCCGCCGGACGAGAATCTGGCCGACGGATTGATGGTCGGCCTGGAAGGTTATCCGGCGCAAGTGCTGCATACTCCCGGCCATTCCCAAGGCTCGGTCTGCCTGCACTTTGCGCCGCTCAAGCTGCTCATCGCCGGCGACACGCTCTTTGAAGGCAGCATTGGCCGCACCGACCTTCCGGGCGGCAACTTCGCGCAGATCATTGATTCGATTCAGACGCGGCTGATGGCTTTGCCCGACGAAACCCGCGTCCTGACCGGCCACGGCCCAGAGACCACCATCGGCACGGAACGCCGGAACAACCCGTTTCTCTTTGGACGCTCGGGGGCGGCGTACTGACGGCTTTCGATCTACGAGAGGACCAGGTTCATGGTCTCCCCGGTCTCAGAATCGAGACCGGAGGCACCCACAGTGAGTGGGAGGTGCGAGAGCCGTTCGCGCGCTATTCACAGCCACAGGAGTACAATTTGTGCTAAGCGAATCATCGGCCCGGCAGTGAGCAGAATGAGGCCGTTGAGCGCAAATTCAATCGTTGGAACGTGGAGCAAGAACTTCCCCATGGCACGCATCTATCCCTTTCGCGCTTGGCGCTATAATCCCACGACGGTTCGTCTGGACGACGTGGTGACGCAGCCGTATGACAAGATCTCCCCGGCTATGCAGCAGGCCTACTACCAGCGCAGCCCGTACAATCTGGTGCGCATTATTCTGGGTTTGCCGGAGCTTTTTGATGCCGAGCGCGGCGAGAGTGTCTATAGCCGCGCGGCGCGCGACTTCCGCGCATGGCGCGAGCAGGGCGTGCTGGCGCAGGAGAAAGATCCCTGCATCTTTGCCTATGCGCAGCGCTTCAAGGTTCCCGGAACCGAGATCGTCAAGGAGCGGCGCGGCTTTATCGCCCTCGGCAAAGTGCACGACTACTCCGAGAAGGTCGTCTTCCGTCATGAGCAGACGCTGAGCAAGCCCAAAGGCGACCGCTTGAATCTGCTCAAGGCCACACACGCGCACTTTGGCCAGATTTTCATGCTCTACTCGGATCCGGCCGGCAGCGTGGAGAAGATTCTCTATGACGGCGCGGGACCAGCCGAGGTCGAGGTCACCGACGAGTACGGCGTGCTACACCGCTTGTGGAAGGTCAGCGATCCAGCGGCCATCAACATGGTGACCACGGCGATGGACGACAAGAAGCTGATTATCGCCGACGGCCATCATCGCTACGAGACGGCGCTGAATTACTCCAAAGAGCACGCGGCTGCCGCGCCTGCCAAAACGGAGACGAGCACCAGCCAGTTGCCGCAGCCGGCTTATCCGGAGGCAGCGGTGATGATGACTTTCGTCAACATGGACTCCGACGGGCTGGTGGTTCTGCCCACGCATCGCGTAGTGCATAGTTTGGCGAAGTTTGATGCGGCAGAGTTTGCGCGCGCGGCCGAAGAGTTTTTCACGGTGACTCCATTGCATGGAGCAGACTCTGCGGAGTTTATCCGTACATTGAGCAGTCAGCAGGGAACAGCCTTTGTCGCGGTCACTCGCACGGGCACGTACCTCTTGAACTCAAAGGCGGAGCCGATTGCCGCAGCTTTGGCCGATCTGCCGGAGCGTCAGCGTCAACTTGATCTGAGTCATCTTCATTCCATCGTGCTGGACCGGTTGCTGGGCCTGGACGCGGAGAAGGTGCGCGAACAGACCAATCTCCGCTATCTGCGCGATGCCGCCGAAGCCGTCGATCAAGTGCGCCGCGGCGAAGCGGATGTAACCTTTCTGACCAATCCGGTTTCGATGGAGCAACTGAAGGAAGTGGCCTTTGCCGGCGACGTGATGCCGCAGAAATCCACAGACTTTTTCCCCAAACTGCTGAGCGGTTTGACGATTTATGCGCTGGATTAAGTGGGGAAGCCGTTTAGTCATTCGGATTCATTGAGTGAGTGATCGAGGAGAACCATGCCAACGATCAGCAGGTTTTACGGAATCTTGATTCAGATGTACTTCGGTGACCACGTTCCGCCGCACTTTCATGCGTTGTATGCTGAATATGAAGCTTTGATTGATATTCAGACTTTTGAAGTCATCCGTGGAGGTTTGCCGAGTCGAGCGATGGCGCTCGTGCTGGAGTGGGCTCAGCAACACCGCGATGAACTTGGGAAGGACTGGGAATTATGCGCAATGAATCAAACGCCTGCGAAGATTCTCCCGCTGCCGTAGTTGAAGAAGTCACGCCGCGTTCACCGTGGCGCGTCACGGCAGTGGAAGTTCTTCCAGACTTTCGACTGCGGGTTGCTTTTGTGGATGGTCTGGCCGGGACAGTGGATATGTCTGACTTTATTCATTCGTCCAAAGCCGGAGTCTTCGCCAAGCTGGCCGATCCTGATCTCTTCGCTCAAGTCAGGCTTGAATACAGTGCGGTTGCCTGGCCCGGCGAACTGGATCTGGCTCCCGATACGATGTACGATGCGATCCGTGAAAATCGGGTTTGGTCGCTCTAGGAATGAGGTTGTTTTTTTGCGAGTCAAGCGAACATACCGGTCTTTTCTAGATGTCGTTTTTCATAGAATCAGTGGATTATTCCTGATTTGTGTATTTGCAATTATCAGCACAAACAATCATTTGGACGCGCAACAGGCGCCCGCCGCTCCGCAGACCCGTTTCGTCGTGGTGTTGGACGCGGCGCATGGCGGGGCTGACGCGGGCGGACACCTGGCCAACAATCAGTTGGAGAAGAGTTTTACACTGGCGCTGAGCGTGCGGCTGCGCTCGCTGCTTTCGGCGCGCGGCATTCAAGTGGTGACTACGCGTGACGCCGATGTGGCGGTCGAGGCGAATCGCCGAGCCGAGATCGCCAACCACGCGCAGGCGCAGGTCTGCCTGATTCTGCACGCCACGGACAATGGCACGGGGAGCGGCTTGGGCGTGCACTTGTTTACCTCGTCGCTTACGCCCGCCGCGCCGCCGCGCTTTGCGGCTTGGAAGACCGCGCAGGCTGGCTGGGTGGCGCGCTCACTGGCACTGGCCGGGGTGTTGAACTCGGCGCTCACGCACGCGGGCATGAATGTTACGCTGGGCCGAGCATCTGTTGCCCCTTTGGACAGCATGACCTGCCCGGCGGTTGCGGTGGAGATTGCGCCGGAGATGGGAGCCGACAAGCATGCGGCCGCGGGATTGGACGATCCTGACTACCAGGCGCGCGTGGCAACGGCTCTGGCGGCGGCGCTGGTCGAGTGGCGCGCGGAGGCACGGTAGCCATGATACCCCGCTATCAGAAGCTTCTCTTCGGTATATTGTTGCTGGCCTCGCTGGTCATGGGCATCTTGCTCTGGCAGTTGCGCGAGCGCGCGCACATGAGGCTGATCGCCGGTCAGGATTCCGCGCCGACCAGCGCTCCCGAGGTTGCGTCCGCTGAGGATGCAACTTTGCTGGTGGCGAGTGACACCGACGGCTCCATGCGCACGCAGGTCTTCTCCCTGCCGCTGCCCGCCGATCCAGGATCGCGCGCCCGCGCTGTTCTGGGAAGGCTGTTGGACCTCTATGCGGCGCCTGATTCGACGCATCCCGTCTCTGGCGGCGGAGGCTCCGTCTTGCAAGTCTTTCTGCTGCCCGCGCCGCCGCTCGAAGGCTCCACGCAGGCACTGAGTTCTGCGTCGAGGGTCCCAATGCCGCAGAATCAGCCGACGACCGGTCCGCAACTGGCGGTGGTCAACCTGAGCAGCAACTTTGCCGCCAATCACCCATCGGGCATTGCTACCGAGACGCTCACCGTTCTTTCCATCTGCGGTACGCTGCACGCCAACCTGCCCCGCGTCATCCAGGTGCGCTTTCTGGTGGATGGCGTGGAGCGCCAGACATTAGCCGGCCACGCCGATCTGACGCGGGCTTATCTTGTGGGCGAGGATGCGTCGATAGAGGGATCGCACCTATGAATAATAGAGAATACAAAACTGTACCCACGATTGGCGTCTTCGATTCCGGATTTGGCGGTTTGACCGTGCTGCGGGCGCTGGCGGCGCGGCTGCCCGGTGCGCGCTTTGCTTTTTTGGGCGATACGGCTCGGCTGCCGTATGGCTCCAAGTCACGTCGCACCATTGCTCGGTACGCGGCGCAGAGCGCGCAGTTTCTGGTCCGCGAGCAGAATGCCGAGTTTCTGGTGATTGCCTGCAACACGGCCAGCGCCCTGGCTCTGGATGCTATTCAGGAGGCCGTGCCGGTCCCAGTGCTGGGAGTGATAGAGCCGGGTGCCGAGGCTGCTAAAGCAGCCACTCAAACCGGCGACGTATTGGTGATCGCCACCGACGCCACGGTGCAGAGCCACGCCTACGCCGCCGCCTGCCGCGCTCATGGCCTGCGGGCGCTGGAGATGGCTTGCCCCTTGCTGGTTCCGCTGGTCGAAGAGGGTTGGACCACCTGCGGTGGGGCAGGCACGGCTCGCGCTGCGGGAGATTCGAGCCAGCAGGCGAAGGTAACCGCCGAGGTCATTCGCATCTATCTGGCGGAGCTCCTTGCTGAAGCTGCCGCCAAGGGAATGAATCCCGATACGCTGGTTCTCGGCTGCACACACTATCCGCTGCTGCGGTCGCTGATCGAGCGCTCGGTTCCGGCGGGTATGCGCGTCATCGATTCCGCTGAAGCCACAGCGGAAGCAGTTTTCCGGCTCTTCGGACCTCATGTAGCCGAGAAAGATGCGCCGATTGCGAAGATTCGCTGCTTTGCCACCGACTCTGTCGAGAAGTTTGAGCGCCTCGGTTCGCGCTTTCTTGAGCGACCCACCGGTAAAGTTGAGCTGATTGACCTCGGAGGCTGATATTCTAATTAGACGGTAGGTGTCCGGTATCCCCAAAACATGGACCCTGGAGGAATGAAGCAAGAATGATCAATCTGGCGGGTAAGACAGCCGTCGTCTTTGGGCTGGCGAACAAGCGTTCCATTGCCTGGGGCATCGCACAACAACTGCACGCGGCCGGCGCACAGCTAGCCATCTGCTATCAAAACGAGCGCATGAAGCTGGAGGCGCAGAGCCTGATTGACGAGCTTCCAGGTGCCAGCGGCTATCAGTGCGACGTGGCCAACGACGCGGAGATCGAAGCCGTCTTTGGCGTCTTCAAGGAAAAATTCGGCAAGCTCGACATTCTCGTCCACGCCATTGCCTACGCGCCCGCCGAGGAGTTGCGCGGCGAGTTCATTGACACCACGCGCGAGGGCTTCCGCATCGCCAACGACATCAGCGTCTATTCTCTGATTGCCGTCTCGCGTGGCGCGGCGCGGCTGATGACCGAGGGCGGCAGCATCATGACGCTCAGTTATTATGCGGCTGAAAAAGTGGTACCCAATTACAACGTGATGGCCGTGGCCAAGGCCGGCCTCGAATCCACGGTACGCTACCTTGCCTATAATCTTGGCTCGCGCAACATTCGCGTCAACGCCATCTCGGCCGGCCCTGTGAAAACTCTGGCCGCCCGCGGCGTCGGCGACCTGAGTGAGATGATGCGCTCACACGCTGAACGCGCCCCGCTGCACCGCAATATCGATCAGGCAGAGGTGGGCGGCGCGGCGCTGTTTCTGGCCAGCGATCTCTCCAGCGCCATTACCGGCGAGATTATGTATGTCGATTGCGGCTATAACATCATGGGATTCTGAGCGGCACGCGGTACGAAACTGTAGCGCCGGCCTCCCGGCCGGCTGCGGCGTGGAGCTACCGGTCCACGTATCTTCCTTTCGGCCGCACACCTGCCCAATGCTCTAAACTTGAGTCAGGAACCCTTTGATGATGAAGTTTTTTGGCGGGAAAAAAGAGATACCGGCAGAGGCTCCCAAGGAGCAGGAGGCCGTCGTTACCCTTGGCGAAGGCGAAGCGCGCGAGTCGGGCCTCTTCAGCCGCATGAAGCAAGCCGTTTCGCGCACCCGCGAGACGCTATCGGCAAGAATCGGAAGCATCGTTGCGCTCACCCGCACGGTGGATGAAGCAGCGCTGGAAGAGCTTGAATCCGCGCTGCTTACCAGCGACCTTGGGGTGCAGACGACAGCCGCAATTTTGGAATCTCTGCGCGACCGGGCGCGCCGGCAGGCCATCGAAAGCGGCCAAGAGTTGCGCGATCTGCTGAAGGCCCAGTTGCGCGCCATTCTGGAAGCGCCCATTGCCAGCCGCGTCGCGGCGGCGATTCCCGAAGACAGCCCACGCGTCACCTTTCTGGTGGGCGTCAACGGGACTGGCAAGACCACGACCAGCGGCAAGTTGGCGGCCTGGTATCGCGCCCAGGGGCGTTCCGTTCTTTTGTGCGCTGCTGACACCTTTCGCGCCGCGGCCATTGAGCAGCTTGAAGTTTGGGCCGGGCGTTCCGGCGTGGAGATGATCAAGACCCGCCACGGCGGCGATCCCGCGGCCGTGCTCTACGATGCGGCCTCGGCAGCCAAGGCGCGCCAGATCAACGAGTTGATTGTAGACACGGCGGGGCGGCTGCACACCAAGACCGGCCTGATGGACGAGTTGGAGAAGATGCGCCGGACGGCGGCCAAACTGGTTCCCGGCGCGCCGCATGAAGTGCTGCTGGTGATGGACGCCACCACCGGCCAGAACGGGCTGAACCAGGCGCGTCAATTCACCCAATCGGCGGGCGTCACCGGCATCGTGCTGACCAAGCTGGACGGCACCGCCAAAGGCGGTATTGCCGTGGCCATTGCCCAGGAACTGAACCTGCCGGTGCTTTTTGTGGGCGTAGGTGAGCGCATGGCCGATCTGTTGGAGTTTTCTCCGGCTCCGTTTGTGGAATCGCTGCTGGGATGAAGAAGTCTTCGGAGATTGCTTGCCGAGTGTGGACAGGCTGGCCATCTCGCTTGATCCACGGTTGAGGCTGAGAAACCGGCTGGCGGCGCAAACCAGGCGGTCAGCCCGTATGCAGATTGAGGAATGAGCCGGCAGAGACTTCCCGATATTTCAATCAGGTCAAGCAGATGCAAAAGGTTCCGACAGTTCGCCGGTTCGTTCGATACACTATAGATGCGAGTCCTTCAATATCCCTCGCGCGTCCATAAAGTGGTTGACGCTTTTTGCGTCACAGCCCTTCACTGAGAGCCAAACGACCCTGATGTTATCAGATTTGTTGAGCAATAAATCGATCCGCCGATCTTTTGCTGCCTTGGCGCTGACCATGGCGGGGCTGCATACCAGCACGCTGACCGCGCAGAGCGCCTCACCGTTTGAGGGTAGCGTGGTCCAAGGCGAAGCAGCCGGGCAGCCGGTGGCGCTGACCATGGATGACGCCATCCAGAGGGGTCTGAAGGCCAACCTGGGCGTCATTCTCAGCAGCGCACAGGCGGCTGCGGCGCGCGGTGAGCGGCTCAGCGAACTGCAAGCCCTGCTGCCTTCCGTGGATGCGAGCGGCAAGGAAACTGTGACGCAGGTGGACTTGCCCGCCGAGGGAATGCGCATTCCTGGTTTTCCCACCACGCTTGGTCCCTTTGGATTTACCGATCTGCGGGCTTCGCTCACCTGGTCGCTGATCGATGTGGCTTCGTTGCGCAATTACTTGGCCGCGCGCCACAATTTCAACGCCGCCGAGCTTTCCGCTCAGGACGCGCGCGATCTGGTGGTGCTGGTTGTAGGCAATGCATACCTGTTGGCGCTGGCCGATGAAACGCGTGTCACGAGTGTGGAGGCGCAGAGCGCCACGGCAAGAATCTCACTCAATCAGGCGGTAGCCAATCACCAGGCCGGAACCGCGCCGCTTCTGGATGAGCTGCGCGCCCGCGTGGATGCCCAGTCTTTGGATCAGCAGTTGATTGTGGCGAAGAACTCTCTGGAGAAAGACAAACTGGCCCTGGCGCGGACGATAGGCCTGCCCCTGGCACAGAGCTTCACGCTGGCTGACACCGCGCCCTTCGCGATCTTCGACCAGATGGATGTGGAGCAAGCCATCCGCGAAGCCCACGCCAACCGGAAAGACCTGGCCGCAATGGTTGAGCAAGGGAAGGCCGCCGAAGAGCAGCGCAAGGCGGCGACCGCCGACCGGTTTCCGACTCTTACCTTTAGTGGCGATTACGGCGACATCGGCGCCACACTTTCTCACTCTCACGGAACCGGCGACGCCAACGGGACGCTGAGCGTTCCGCTCTTCAAGGAGTACGCGCTGCGCGGCGAGGCTCAGCAGGCTCAGGCGCAGCTTGATACCGCGCAAGCCAAGTTGAGTGACAAGAGCGCGCAGGTGGAAGCCGATGTGCGCGACGCGCTGCTGGATATAGCCTCGGCGCAGAAAATGGTCGAGGTTGCCAAATCCAGCGTAGAACTGGCCAATGAGGCGCTCAACGAAGCACAGCAGCGTTACTCGAGCGGCGTCAGCGACAATCTGGCAGTCAGCCAGGCGCAGCAATCCGTGGCTCAGGCCAACGATCAATACGTAACCAGCCTCTACCGGCACAATGTCGCCAAGCTCAGCTTGGCCCGTGCCCTGGGAACAGGCGAGAAGTACAAGAGTTATCTGGGAGGTAAGTAAACGTGGCGGATTCAATTCCAACACCCGTTTCCGGCGAGCCGGAGGAAGACACTCAAAGCGTGACCCCGAATTCGCGCCGCAAGAGCATAGCCATCGTTGTGGTTGTGATTCTGGCGCTGGTCGCTGCCGGCCTCTATTGGCGCTCCACCTACACGGAGGACACCGACGACGCACAGGTCAACGGCCACATGATCCAGGTCAGCGCGCGCGTCGGCGGTCAGGTTGCCAAGGTCTACGTCGATGAGAATCAGGTGGTCAAGGCGGGCGACGTGATTGCCGAACTTGATCCGAGCGACTATAAAGTTGCGGTGGAGAATGCCGAGGCGGCTCTGGCCAGCGCCCAGGCCAACGCCGAGGCTGCCAACGTCAATGTGCCCATTACCACCGTCAACACTGGCAGCACATTGCGTTCAGCGGATGCCGGCCTCACCAGCGCTCACGCCGCGGTCGAGCAGGCCGAGCAGCAGCTTGAGGCCGCGCAAGCCCAGGTGGCGCAAGCCAAGGCCAATAACACCAAGGCCCAGGCCGATCTGGAGCGCTACAAGCCGCTGGTTGAAAAGGACGTCATCAGCAAGCAGCAGTTTGACGCCGCCGTAGCTGCCGCCGACTCCACCAAGGCTGCGCTCTCCAGCGCCCGTCACTCGGAGAAGGCTGCTGAAGACGGAGTCAGCGAGGCCAAGGAGCGCGAGACTCAGGCCGCGGCGAATCAGAAGTTTGCCCAGACCGGGCCGCAACAGGTGGTCGCGCAGAGTGCCCGCGCCAAGCAGGCCGAGGCCCAGGTACAGGAGGCTCAAGCCCACCTCGACCAGGCCAATCTCAACCTCAGCTACACCAAAATCGTCGCGCCCACGGCCGGCATCATCACTCGCAAAAGCGTCGAGATCAACCAGAACGTAGCGCCGGGGCAGAATCTGACCATGCTGGTTTCGCTCGAAGGACTTTGGGTAACCGCCAACTTCAAAGAAACCCAGTTGCGCCACATGGCCGCCGGTCAGCCGGTCGAAATTGAGGTGGATGCGACAGGCAAGACTTACCACGGAAAGATTACGCAGATCGGCGGAGCCACAGGCTCAGTGCTCTCGCTCTTCCCGCCGGAGAACGCCACCGGCAACTACGTGAAGGTTGTGCAGCGTGTCCCGGTCCGCGTCGATTTCACCGATCTGGCCAGCGAAGACCCGAACCACGAATTGAGGCCCGGTCTATCCGTTGAGCCAAAGGTGCGAGTCAAGCCGTAAAAACAGGTTCTTGATTCGTAGAAATACTGACAGCACTCCCAGATCCCATTCATTGGGTTTCTGGGAGGCTGCCAAAGTGCGCGAATGCCAGCCCTCTTGATCGCTGCTGGAGATCGCTCCCAAGAGGTCATTTTCAATTGCAAGCTGAAGAAAATAAATACGATTGAAGAGAAACGCTTCAAGCTCAGCGCATAAATTGAGAAGCCGCGGATTGGTTATTGAAGCGGCACACCTTCAGCTCCGGCTCCGGTTGGTCTTCCAGCGCCGCGCGAATCGCCGTTATCGTTTCCGGCAAGCTTGCCTCGCCATCCACAATCACCAGCACTGACGGCCCGGCGCCGCTCAGCGCCGCGCCCAAAATGCCATGCTTGCCAGCCAGCCCCAGCAACGGCGGCAGCAGCGCGCAGAGCGAAGCGCGGTAAGGCTGGTGAATGCAATCCTGCATCGCAATGCGCAGCAGATCGCCACGTCCCTGCGCAAAGGCTAGCCCCAGCAGCGCCGCAGATTGAATGTTGCCAACAACATCGGCCCGCGGGTAGCACTCCGGAAGCATGGCCCGCGCCTTGCTGGTCGCCAGCGGTTCGGTGGGCAGCACAACAATTGCCCGCCACGCGGAGGGCGGCTCAACCCGCGCCACATGGACGCGTCGCTGTTCGTAAACTCCCTCCGTTGCAGCGGCCACAAAGCCGCCCAACCAGCAGGCCGCCGCATTGTCTGGATGCCCTTCCAGAGCCGCAGCCTCGGTCAGAATCCGCTCTGAACTCCACTCCAACTCGCCAAAATGAACGGCCAGCGCAATCGCCGCCAGGCGTCCCGCTGCCGACGAGCCGCAGCCCATCCCCAACGGAATCTCGTTCATCATGCGAATCCTGAGCGGCGTCACCGGGCGTCCATTCGACTCCAGCAACCCTTTGTAGATCTCCAGAATAAGATTGTTCTCAAGCCGCGAACAGCGCTCCGCGTCGCGTCCCGTTGCCTCAATCGTGAACTCGTCAGCCGCGCACGCCTCAATCTCCAGATAAAAATCCAAAGCAACGGCCGCCGCGTCAAAGCCTGAGCCGAGATTTGCCGATGAGGCCGGCAGCCGCAGGCGAAAGATATCAGGTTCTGCTTGCATTGTCTCGCTCATCCCACAATGCCCTTCAGGGTCGCCAGCACGGCCGCCGACGTCGCCTCCACCACCTGCGCATTGCGCTGCAAGCCGGCAATCTCCGACTCAAGGCCCGCGCCTTCCTCGGTCGTCAGCAGCGCACCGCGATGGAAGTCGATGGTATAGTCAGCGTCCTTCAGCGTATGCCCGGTCAGCACCAGCACCACCGTCTCACTTGACGCGATC
>Ga0181519_10002636_pt1 | contig 15130 bp, 17 predicted proteins | sample PEATcosm2014_Bin_26_FD_121102 | JGI IMG/M metagenome (GOLD analysis project Ga0181519, IMG submission 121102) | Peatland microbial communities from MTU Mesocosm Facility, Houghton, MI, USA - PEATcosm2014_Bin02_10_metaG | ecosystem: Environmental > Terrestrial > Soil > Wetlands > Peat | place...
AACCCTTGCCGTTCCTCTTCGCTCAAAAAACCGCGCCCGATCATAGCCCTATTCGAATCGATTGCCGCCCGTTAGGCAACAACTTTCCGATTTCTCCGGGTTCCTATGGAATCTGGGTATAACTCGCGAAGGCCTGAAAATTCCGTTCGTTCAGGACTCGGGTGTTCAGGGTGGATTCGCTCACCGCCGATGCCGGCATGTCGGTATTCGGGCCGACCCGGCGGGTCGTGTCGTTGAGATTGCCCGTCCAGAAGGCCGACGGTATCTTCGGCTGCGCCGTCCAGTTCCAATAGGGCAGAGCAAAGTCCGCCTTGCCCGATACATCGCGGATGATGTCTTCGAAGGCCTTCAGATAGGCCCGATGCCAGGGCAGGAAGTACCAATTGCTGTGCGTGCAGTGGTCGTTGTGGATGGTCGCCTGGACGGTCCAGTTGCGCTTGTCGCTTCTCGGCAAACCTTTCATGATCCCGACGGCGCGATTATAGGCGTCTAGATCGTCCTTCGCCGCATCGTCGGTCACGTTGCGCCGCGTGACGGTGCCGGCCGCGAGTGCCGCGATCGGAAACCCGCCGAGCGCGCTGGCGACGCCGAATGCCTGGGCGACGCGCAGGAGCTGCCGTCTGTCGATATCGAGTTTCATTGCTCTTCCCCATTTCCCCGAGTTGCCGCAGGCCGAAACTATCCTTGTTGCATAGATTATAGCGGGTATGATCTCCTTGGGGTAGTGTAATTTCTCTGTCAGATAGAAAATATCTCATCAACTCTACGCGCGTGAGCGCCAAATGCGGGTGGTCACAGTCGGCGGCGTCACCATCCCCCTTGATCCTGCTTGCTCCGGCTTTGCCCGGCCGCTAGGTTGCGCGCGCCGGTGTGATGGCGCCGGATGTCACTGGCGGCGCACGCCGTTTTCGTCCGGATCGCACGAGGCACGATGGGGTATTTTCTGCAGCAGCTGATCAACGGGTTGACCTTGGGGGCGATCTACGGGCTGATCGCGATCGGCTACACGATGGTCTACGGCATCGTCGGCATGATCAATTTCGCCCATGGCGAAATCTTCATGATCGGATCGTTCATCGCCTTGATCAGCTTCCTGCTGCTGGCACAGATGGGCCTGAGTACGCCGCTGGCGGCGGTGCTGATCGTGCTGGTCATCAGCATGGGGTTCACCGCCTGCTATGGCTGGACGGTCGAGCGCGTGGCCTATCGGCCGTTGCGCGACTCCTACAAGCTGGCGCCGCTGATAAGTGCCATCGGCATGTCGATCTTTCTGCAGAATTACGTGCAGTTCTTCCAGGGTGCCCGCTCGAAGCCGCTCCGCCCGATCCTGGAGGGCGGTCTGGCGCTCTGGGAGGCGAATGGCTTCACAGTTCAGGTCAGCTATCTGCAGATCATCATCGTCGTCCTGACCGTGGCGCTGATGGCGGGCTTTACCTACATCATCCGGGCGACGCCCTTGGGGCGCAGCCAGCGCGCCTGCGAGCAGGACCGGACCATGGCGGCGCTGCTCGGCGTCAATGTCGACCGGACGATCTCCATGACCTTCGTCATGGGTGCGGCGCTCGCCGCCGTCGCCGGGCTGATGTTCACGCTCTATTACGGCGTCATCGATTTCTTCATCGGCTTCCTGGCCGGGGTGAAGGCCTTTACCGCGGCCGTGCTGGGCGGCATCGGCTCGCTGCCCGGCGCCATGCTGGGCGGCGTGCTGATCGGCCTCATCGAGGCTTTCTGGTCGGCCTATTTCACCATCGAATACAAGGATGTCGCCGTCTTTCTGGTGCTCGTGCTGGTGCTGATCTTCCGGCCGACCGGATTGCTCGGCCGGCCCGAGATCGAGAAGGTCTGATGGCGGTCGAGGCGGCGCCGGTGCGGCGCACGGGGCTGGCGACCTCCTGTCGCGACGCGGCACTGGTCGCGGCGGTCATCCTGGTGCTGGCGGTGCCCATCGTCGGGTTCCAGACGGTCGGGACCGGCGGCACGCTCGCCGTGCACCTGCATTTCCAGACGGTCGGCGCGCTGGCTCTGGCCGGCTTCGCCATCCGGCTGCTGGCCGGTATCGTCGGCGGCTGGGCGGCCTCGTCGGGGGTTTCGGCCGGGCTGGGGGCGGCAGCCGGGCGGATCACCGCGCCGCTCGCCGGATCCGGTTTCTGGTTCGGCCTTGCCGGCTTGGCGGGCGCCGTGATCCTGCCCTTCGTCGCCGGGCGGGATTACATCTATCTGGGCGCCACCGTGCTGACCTATGTGATGCTGGGATGGGGCCTCAATATCGTAGTCGGCCTCGCCGGGCTGCTCGATCTGGGGTATGTCGCCTTCTTCGCGGTCGGCGCCTACACGGTCGGCCTGCTTGCGACCTATTTCGATTTCAGCTTCTGGGCCTGCCTGCCGCTGGCCGGGCTGTTCGCCGGGTGTTTCGGCCTGATCCTGGGCTTTCCCGTGCTCCGCCTGCGCGGCGATTATCTGGCGATCGTGACCTTGGGGTTCGGCGAGATCATCCGCATCGTCCTCTTGAATTGGGCCAAGGTCACCAACGGGCCGAACGGCATCGGCGGCATTCCGGCGCCGAGCTTCTTCGGCCTGCCCTTTACCCGCAACGCGCCCGAGGGGGCGACCAGCTTCGCCGATTTCTTCGGTCTCGATTACGAATCGTCGCAGCTGCTGATCTTTCTCTATTTCGTCATTCTGGGTCTGGCGCTGCTGACCAATTTCTTCACCCTGCGCCTGCGCCGGCTGCCGGTCGGCCGCGCCTGGGAGGCGCTGCGCGAGGACGAGATCGCGTGCCGCGCGATCGGCATCAATGCGACCACTGTCAAGCTTTCGGCCTTCGCGATCGGCGCCATGTTCGGCGGCCTCGCCGGCGCCTTCTTCGCGGCGCATCTGAATTTCATCAGCCCGGAAAGCTTCACCTTCAACGAGAGCGCCATGATTCTGGCCAGCGTCGTGCTCGGCGGGCAGGGGAGCCAGCTCGGCGTGGCGCTCGCCGCCGCGGCGCTGGCGCTGCTGCCGGAGCTGACGCGCGACGTCGTGCCCCCCGAATACCGGCTGCTGCTGGTCGGCGCCGCCATGGTCCTGGTCATGCGGGTGCGGCCGCGCGGCCTCCTTGCCCATCGCAGCCCGTCGATCCTGCTTCATGCGAAGGCCCGGCGATGAGTCTCGACGCCTATGATCCGGGCGGCAAGCAGCCGCTGCTCGCGGTCGAGCATCTGAGCATGCGCTTCGGCGGGCTGGTCGCCGTCAACGATCTGAGCTTCACCGCCTTTCAGCGCGACATCACGGCGATCATCGGCCCGAACGGCGCCGGCAAGACGACTTTGTTCAACTGCCTGACCGGATTCTACAAGCCCAGCACCGGCCGGCTCACGCTCACGGCATCGTCGGGCGAGTACCTTCTCGAGCGCATGGAAGGCTTTCGCATCGCGCGCCGGGCCGGGGTCGCCCGCACCTTCCAGAACATCCGCCTCTTCGCCGGCATGACCGTGCTCGAGAACCTGATCGTCGCCCAGCACAACAAGCTCATGGCCGCGTCGGCGTTCTCGCTGGCCGGGCTCCTGGGCTTGCCGCGCTATCGCAAGGCCGAACGCCAGGCGGTCGAACTCGCCCGGTTCTGGCTGGACAAGCTCGGCCTCATCGCGCAGGCCGACGATCCGGCCGGCAGCCTCTCCTACGGGGCGCAGCGGCGGCTGGAGATCGGGCGCGCGCTCTGCACCGCGCCCAACCTGCTCTGCCTCGACGAGCCGGCCGCCGGCCTCAACCCGCGCGAATCGCTCGAGCTCAACACGCTGCTGCTGTCGATCCGGGATGAGCAGGGCATCGGCATCCTGCTGATCGAGCACGATATGAGCGTCGTCATGACGATCTCCGACCATGTCATAGTGCTCGATTACGGCCGCAAGATCGCCGACGGCACGCCCGCCGAGATCCGCAACGACCCCAAGGTGATCAAAGCCTATCTCGGTGAGGCGGAAGACGATTCCCTGCCGCCGGAAGTAGCGCAGGATGTGGGGCTGACGCCATGACGGCGCTGCTCGACATCACCGGGCTGCATACTTTCTACGGCCGCATCGAAGCGCTGAAGGGCGTCGATCTCCAGGTCGGCAAGGGCGAGATCGTCACGCTTATCGGCGCCAACGGCGCCGGCAAATCGACCTTGCTGATGACCATCTGCGGCCGTCCGCGCGCGGCGTCGGGCCGGATCGTCTATGACGGCACGGATATTACCGCGCTCGCGACCTTCAACATCGTCCGCCTCGGCATCGCGCAATCGCCGGAGGGACGGCGCATCTTCGGCCGGATGAGCGTACTGGAGAATCTGCAAATGGGGGCGACGACCGGCGATCCGGCGCATTTCGACGCCGATCTCGCCGAAGTGTTCACCCTGTTCCCGATCCTGAAGCAGCGCCAGAGCCAGCGGGCCGGCACCATGTCGGGCGGCGAGCAGCAGATGCTGGCGATCGGCCGGGCGCTGATGAGCCGGCCGCGGCTGCTGCTGCTCGACGAGCCCTCGCTGGGCCTGGCGCCGCTCATCGTGCGCCAGATCTTCGAAGTGATCCGCGAGATCAACCGCAGCCGCGGCGTCACCGTCTTCCTGGTCGAGCAGAACGCCTATCACGCGCTCAAACTCGCGCACCGCGCCTATGTCATGCAGACCGGCAAGATCACGATGAGCGGCACCGGTCCGGAACTCCTTGCCAACCCCGAGGTGCGCGCAGCCTATCTGGAGGGCGGGCATTGATCGCCGTGTTCGGCACCAGCCTCTGGGTCTTCATCGGGCTCACGGTAATTCTCTTCGGCGCCGCCGCCTGGATGGCGGGCCAGGCGCTGGGCGAGACCTGGCGGCCGGCCTGGCAACTGCTGCCCTATGGCGCCCTGCTGGCGGCGGGCGACCGGTTCTTCGACTGGGCGTTGTTCGACGGCGCGTTGCTCTCGGCGCCGGGCTACGGGCTGGCCTTGGTCGTGCTGCTGCTGTCGGGCTATGCTGCGTTCCGGGTCAGCCGGGCGCGCCGGATGGTCGCTCAATATCCCTGGCTCTACGAACGTGCCGGCCCCTTCGCCTGGCGCGGGCGCAGCCCCGGCTGATGGCAGGCTTGCGCGATCGGCCCGGTCGCTGCTCTCATCGGCTCGACGGCATGGCGCGCGGCTTGCGTGTGAATGCGCAGGACAAAGACAGCTCAGCACGACAAACGGGGAGATGGACGAGATGCGGTACAAGCTTACATCGCTGATGGCGGCGGCAAGTCTGACGGCCCTCCTTGCGGGGAATGCCCGGGCGGATGACATCCAGATCGGCGTCGCCGGACCGATCACCGGTTCGAACGCGGCTTTCGGCGAGCAATTGACCAAGGGCGCCGCTCAGGCCGTGCTCGACATCAATGCCAAGGGCGGCGTGCTCGGCAAGATGCTCGCGCTGAACACCGGCGACGACGCCTGCGATCCGAAGCAGGCGGTCGCGGTCGCGCACCAGCTTGTGGCCAAGAAGGTCGTCTTCGTCGACGGCGATTTCTGCTCGAGCTCGTCGATCCCGGCCTCCGCCGTCTACAATGAAGAAGGCGTGCTGCAGATCACGCCGGCTTCGACCAACCCGGCCTTCACCGAGGAAGCCGCCAAGAAGAAATGGAACAATGTCTACCGCACCTGCGGCCGCGACGACGCGCAGGGCAAGGTCGCGGGCGAGTATCTTGCCAAGCATTTCGCCGGCAAGGCGGTTGCGATCATCGATGACAAATCGACCTACGGCAAAGGCCTGGCCGACGAGACGCGCAAGGCGATGAACGCGGCCGGCCTCAAAGAGGCGGTGAACGAGCAGATCACCGCCGGCGACAAGGATTTCTCGGCGCTGATCTCCAAGCTGAAGCAGGCCAATGTCGCGGCGATCTATTTCGGCGGTTACCAGACCGAAGCCGGGCTGGTCGTACGCCAGGCGAAGGAGCAGGGGTTGAATGCCGTCCTGATCGGCGGCGACGCGCTCGCCACACCGGAATTCTGGTCGATCACGGGGGCGGCCGGCGAAGGCAGCCTGATGACCTTCCCGCCGGACCCGCGCAACATCCCCGCCGCCAAGGGCGTGGTCGAGAACTTCAAGAAGGGCGGCTACGATCCCGAAGGTTATACGCTCTATACCTACGCCGCGATTCAGGTCTTCGCCGAAGCCGCCGAGAAGGCCAAATCGGTGAAGCTGGCCGATCTGGTCAAGGTGCTGCACGCCGAGACCTTCGATACGGCGGTCGGGCCGATCAAGTTCGACGCCAAGGGCGACGTGCTCAATCCGGAATACGTCTTCTACATCTGGAAAGACGGCAAGTATTCGGAGATGTGAGCGGCCCGCCGGCCCGGCCGAGCATTCGGCCGGGCTGTGCTGAGAGCCTGTGAATTAATCGAACTTGCGAAAAAACGCCCATTGGAAATATTGGGTTATTTATGCCGACTTCGAAGCAAACGGGCATTCATTCGCAAACTCTCAGGTCGAGCGCTCGCGCAGCCGATACCGCGCCGCCGCGACGATCCAGGTCAGCATGAACACGGCGATGATGGCATAGCCGAGCGCGCCGAAATTCTCGTTGAGCGCGCCGATCGCCCGCCAGAAGCCGCCGGCCAGGCCGAAATGCGCTTCGGCCAGCCCCAACGCCTCGATGCCGCCGACCAGCACGGCGACGGCCGCCGAGAGGAAGGTGATCGTCATATTGTAGTAGAGCTTCCGGACCGGCTTGACGAAGGCCCAGCCATAGGCGTTCAGCATCAAGATCCCGTCCGTCGTGTCCACCAGCGACATGCCGGCGGCGAAGAGCGCCGGAAATACCAGGATCGACCACACCGGCAAGCCCTGTGCGGCCTGTGTGGCGGACAGGCCGAGCAGGCCGATCTCGGTCGCGGTGTCGAAGCCCAGCCCGAACAGGAAACCCAGCGGATACATGTGCCAGCTGCGCCGGATCAGCCCGAACATCGATCGCAGGACCCGGGCGGCGAGCCCGTTTCCGGTCGGCGCAGTATCGCCGAAAACCGCATCGCCGAAAACCGCGGGGTCGGCACATCCAGCCTGCACCGCCCGGAAATTCCGGTAGAGTCTGGCCAGGATCGCGAGGTTCACCGCGGCGATCATCAGCAGGAACAAGGTCGAGATCGCCGTGCCGACCGCGCCGCCGACGCTGTGCATCACGTCGAGCCGGTCGCGGAACGCCGTCGCCGTCGCGGCGATTGCCAGCGTGGCCAGAAAGACGATCGTGGAATGGCCGAGGGCGAAGAAGAAACCGGCGGCGACCGGCCGCTTGCGCTCCTGCATCAGTTTGCGCGTGACGCTGTCAATCGCCGCAATGTGATCGGCATCGACGGCGTGACGCAAGCCCAGGCCGTAGGCGATCACCGCCGCTCCAAGCAGCAGCGGATAGTGCCGGCAGACCACCAGCGCCCACAGCCATGCCGCCAGATTGCCGCTGATCAAGAGCCCATAGAGAGCCGCGATCTTGACGGACAAATCGGCTGCGCAATCGTCGAAGAGCCGGAAGATTACGCCCCGCATGACTGCTCCCAACCGTGTCGCAGCATATTATTGGTCAGGGAGCGGGGATGTCCACACCGCGGCGCCACGCCGGCACATGTCCCGATCGATCGCAATCAGCGTGATGTCGAGCGAGCGGTCGCTGATTCGCGCCGGCAGCGATGTTGCCTGCAATACCGATCGGTGCAGCAAGACCAATCGCCGGAACGAATACCGGAATCAAAGAGCGGGCCGTGACGGCGTATCACGGCCCGCGCGACAATGCCCGGCGACGGAGCCGGTACTGCTACTTTTTAGCACCGGCGCGTCGGCCGGAGGTGCGGCCGGCGCCGCGCCCGAGCCCGATTTCCTTGGCGAAGGCGGAACGCTGCGCAGCATAATTCGGGGCGACCATCGGATAGTCGGGCGCCAAGCCCCATTTGGCCCGGTAGTCATCCGGGGTCATGCCGTATGTCGACCGAAGATGGCGCTTCAACATCTTGAGTTTCTTACCATCTTCAAGACAGATCAAATAGTCGGGCGTGACCGATTTCTTGATCGCAACCGCCGGCTTGGCCGGCTCGACCCGCGGTTCCGGTACGCTGCCATCGAGGCCCTTGAGCGAAGAGTAGACGGCGCCAATAAGCTCGGCGAGCTGTGCCGTGGGCAGGCTATTGTTCCCGACGTACGCGGCGACCACATCGGCCGTCATCCGCATCAGCCCATCTTCGCTTAGTTTTTCACTGGGCTTATCCATGTTATCCCGTTTCCCCGCCAAAATTTCTTACCATGGAATACATTTTTGCAGGTCAATTTCTTGGTGTCAACAACGAAGGTGAGTAGGCCCCGACTTGACGACTTAGCAAATCATAGTCGTCGGTCGATTGATCGCTTTCGGAATCGCAAATTGCAGCACCCGACCCTGGTCTCTACCGCCAGCGCGGCGATGAAATGCTCGCGGCTGCGCAATTACCGGGAGCATCGAAAGGGCGCAATACAGCGATTTCTCTGCGAGTTTGGCGCTTCATTAGCAAATACGCGGATTTGCAAATCGCCAAAGCCCGCGAGCGCGGAATGAGCGCCGGCAACGTTGTCAAGAGCCACCAATACGAGGGTCGCGCTACCCCAAAACGCCAATATGTGGTATGCCCGGGGTGCAGAATCGAGGATGCAGTCGGACTTGCCGGCAGCCACGGCGCGGCGCATCGTGTCCGGCGCCGCGTTCGGTATCGCATGGAAGGTGCTTCACGTCATGACCAGTCCCCTCATCAACACTGGCCATCCGCCGTCCGGTTTCTTCTCGGCGCCGCTTGAGGCAGCCGATCCCGAACTCTTCGGCGCCGTCCGGCATGAATTGGCGCGCCAGCAGGGACAGATCGAGCTGATCGCGTCCGAGAACATCGTCAGCCGCGCCGTGCTCGAGGCGCAGGGCTCGGTGCTGACCAACAAATATGCCGAAGGCTACCCGGGGCGGCGCTACTATGGCGGCTGCGAATATGTCGATGTCGCCGAGTTGCTCGCCATCGACCGCGCCAAGCGGCTGTTCGACTGCCGCTTTGCCAATGTCCAGCCGCATTCGGGCGCCCAGGCCAACCAGGCCGTGTTCATGGCGCTGATGCAGCCGGGCGACACGTTCCTCGGCATGTCGCTCGCGGCCGGCGGGCATCTGACCCATGGCGCGCCGGCCAACCAATCCGGCAAATGGTTCAAGCCGGTAGCCTACGGCGTGCGCCCGGACACGCATCTCATCGACTATGACGAGGTAGCGGCGCTGGCCGCGGCGCATCGGCCGAAGCTGATCATCGCCGGCGGCTCCGCCTATCCGCGGGTCATCGATTTCGCGCGCTTTCGCGCGATCGCCGATGCCGTCGGCGCCATCTTCTGGGTCGACATGGCGCATTTCGCCGGCCTTGCCGCGGCCGGCGCCTATCCGACGCCGCTGCCGCACGCCCACGTCGTCACCACCACGACTCACAAGACCTTGCGGGGCCCGCGCGGCGGCATGGTGCTGTCGAATGACGAGGAACTCGGCAAGAAGATCAATTCCGCGGTCTTTCCGGGCCTGCAGGGCGGGCCGCTGATGCATGTCATCGCCGCCAAGGCGGTGGCGCTCGGCGAAGCGCTGCAGCCCTCGTTCAAATTCTATGCGCGGGCCGTCGTCGACAACGCCCGCATCCTCGCGGCAACGCTGGTCGATCGCGGCCTTGCGATCGTCTCGGGCGGCACCGACAGCCATCTGATGCTGGTCGATCTGCGGCCCAAGGGGCTGACCGGGCGTGATGCCGAAGCCAGCCTCGAACGCGCCGGCATGACCTGCAACAAGAACGGCATCCCGTTCGACCCGGAAAAGCCGACCGTGACCTCGGGCGTTCGCCTCGGCACGCCGGCCGGGACGACGCGCGGCTTCGGCCCCGAGGAATGGCGGCGGATCGGCCATCTGATCGGCGACGTGCTCGACGGTCTGGCGGCGCATCGGGCGGATAACGGTGCTGCGGAGCGCGATGCACGGGCGCAGGTCGCGGCGCTGTGCAATCGGTTCCCGGTCTATCCGGGCGCCTGATCGCACCGGATCCGACCGATGATGACAGCTGGGAGACGCCGCCTGCGTGCCCGATCTGCGGCCTATAGGGATTGAACGCCAATGCGGTGCCCGTTTTGCGGTTTCGAGGATACGCAGGTGAAGGATTCGCGGCCGACCGACGATCGTTCGGCGATCCGGCGGCGGCGGTTTTGCACGAATTGTGCGGCCCGCTTCACCACTTTCGAGCGGGTGCAGCTGCGCGAATTGACGGTGGTCAAGAAGAACGGCCAGCGCGAGCCCTTCGATCGCGACAAGCTGGCGCGCTCGATCTACACGGCGACGCGCAAGCGGCCGATCGAGCCGGAGCGGATCGAACGCGTGATCAATTCGATCGTTCGGCAATTGGAAAGCGCCGGCGAGACCGACATCTCGACCGACCAGATCGGTGAATTGGTGATGGAGGCGCTGGCCAATCTCGACCAGGTCGCCTATGTCCGCTTCGCCAGCGTCTATCGCGATTTTCGCGAGGCCAAGGATTTCGGCGAATTCATCGGCCGCATCGCGCCTGAAGACGCCGAGTAGGGCATGGACGAGGCGGCCTATATGCGCGCGGCATTGGGTCTGGCGCGGCGCGGCTTGGGGTCCGTGGCACCCAACCCGGCGGTCGGCTGCATTCTGGTGCGCGATGGTGTCGTCGTCGGCCGCGGCTGGACCCAGCAAGGCGGCCGCCCGCATGCCGAGACCGAGGCGTTGCGCCGGGCCGGGGCTTCGGCGCGGGGCGCCACCGCCTATGTCACGCTCGAACCTTGCGCCCATCGCGGGCAGACGCCGCCCTGCGCCGAAGCATTGATCGCAGCCGGCATCGCACGTTGCGTCATCGCCATCGAGGACCCCGATCCGCGCGTCGCCGGGCGCGGCCTGGATATGCTGCGCGGCGCCGGCATCGCGGTCGCGACCGGGCTGCTCGCGCCCGAGGCCGAGGCGCTCAATGCCGGTTTCCTCAAGCGGGTTCGCACCGGGCGGCCGCTGGTGCTGCTGAAGCTGGCGAGCAGCCTGGACGGGCGAATTGCGACATCGACCGGCGAAAGCCGCTGGATCACCGGCGAGGCGGCGCGCCGGATGGGGCATCTGTTGCGCCGGCGCTGCGATGCCGTCATGGTCGGCAGCGGTACGCTGCTCGCCGACGATCCGGAATTGACGGTCCGGCTCGCCGGGCTGGATGGCGCGCCACCTTGGCGCATCGTCGTCGACGGGCGGTTGCGGACGCCGCTTGCGGCCAAATTCGTCCGTCACGCACGGCAGAGTCCGAGCGTGATCCTGACCCTGGCCGGCGGCGACAGGCGGCGGCGCCAGGCGCTGGCCGAATGCGGCGTGAGGCTGGTCGATATTCCGCCCGATGCAGACGGCCGAGTCGATCTGGCCCGGGCGCTGGGCGAATTGGGCAAGCTCGGCCTCACCCGCATCCTGGTCGAGGGCGGCGCCACGCTGGCGGCGGCGCTGCTGCGCGGCAAGCTGGTCGATCGCCTCGCCTGGTTCCGCAGCGCCGGGGTGATCGGCGGCGACGGCTTGGCCGCGGTGGCGCCCTTCGGCGTCGCCGGCCTTGCGGCGCAAGCGCGGGGGGTGCGCCTTTCGGTCATGCGGATCGGCGAGGATCTGCTGGAAACCTTCGACCTCAGCGCCTAGTTTGAGGCCATGTTTACCGGCATCATCACCGATATCGGGCGCGTCCGGGCGATCGAGCCGGGCGGCGATCCGCGCTTCACGATCGAAACCCGCCACGACACGGGAAAGATCCCGATCGGCGCGTCGATCGCCTGTTCCGGCGTGTGCCTGACCGTCACCGAGACCGGGCCGGGCTGGTTCAAGGTGCAGGCGTCGGCCGAAACTCTGGGCCTGACGACGGCAGGGAACTGGCGCGAAGGCGCGCCGCTCAACCTCGAACTTGCGCTGAAGGTCGGCGACGAACTCGGCGGCCACATCGTCTCCGGCCATGTCGACGGCATCGGCCGGATCGTCGCGCGCGGGCCCGAGAACGAGTCGATGCGCTTCACCATCGAAGTGCCGGCCGGGCTCGAACGCTTCATCGCGCGCAAGGGCTCGGTCACCGTCGACGGCGTATCGCTGACCGTGAACGAGGTCGAGGACCGCCGGTTCGGCGTCAACATCATCCCGCACACCCAGGCGCAGACGACCTTCGGCACGGCCGGCATCGGCGATCCGGTCAATATCGAAATCGACATGCTGGCCCGCTATGTTGCGCGGCTGGTCGGCGGCACGGTTCCGGGAGCAGCTTCGTGACCCATATCCTGATCGTCGAGGCGCCGTATTATCGCTTCATCGCCGAGGAGCTGCGCGCCGGCGCCGTCGAAGCGCTCGACGCGGCGGGCGCCGGTCACGACATCATCGCAGTCCCCGGCGCCTTCGAGATCCCGGCGGCGATCGCGCTTGCAGCGGGGCTGACCCTGCCGGCCGGGGCGCTGCCGAAACGCGCCTATGACGGCTATGTCGCGCTCGGCTGCGTCATCCGCGGCGAGACCACGCATTATGACTATGTCTGCAGCGAGAGCGCGCGCGGCCTGCAGGATCTGGCGCTGCATCGCGGGCTGGCCATCGGCTTCGGCATTCTGACCGTCGAAAATGACGATCAGGCCTGGGCGCGGGCGGCGCGGACCAAGAAGAACAAGGGCGCCGAGGCGGCCAATGCCGCGCTCGCCATGATCCGGCTGAAGCACGTGCTGGCAGGGACGGGTTGATGGCCGATCCGGTCAAGCGCCGGCCCGGCGGGCCGCGCAGCGCCGCCCGGCTCGCGGCGGTCCAGGCGCTCTATCAGGTCGAGATGACCGGCATATCCGGCAAAGCTGCGGCCGCCGAATTCGTCAAACACTTTCTCGGCCGGGAAATCGACGGCGACAGCTATCTGCCGGCGGATGAGGCGCTGTTTCGCGAACTCGTCCTCGGCACGCTCGAACATCAGGCGGAATTGGATCCGGTGATCGCGCAGCGGCTTACGCCGGATTGGCCGCTCGACCGGTTGGAGATGATCCTTCGCGCGATCCTGCGTGCCGCCGCTTTCGAACTCTGCCACCGGATCGACACACCGGCGCGCGTCGTCATCACCGAATATGTCGATATCGCCTATGCTTTCTTCACCGGCAAGGAGCCCGGCCTGATCAACGGCGTGCTCGACCGGTTGGCGCGGTCCGTGCGGGCGGCGGAATGGTCCTGAGATGGCGTCTGAACTGGGCGAATTCGGACGGATCAGCCGCTTCTTGGTACCGCTCGCCGCCGGAGCGCCGGGTGCGCTGGGCCTGACCGACGACGCCGCATTGATCGCGGTGCCGCCCGGCCAAACCCTGGTCGTGACCGCCGATGCGCTGGTCGAGGGCGTGCATTTCCTTGCCGGTGATCCGCCGGATCTGATTGGGCGCAAGCTGCTGCGCTGCAATCTCTCCGATCTGGCGGCGATGGCGGCGGTACCGCTCGGATATCTCATGACCATGGCCTTGCCCGCGCGCTGCGACGATGCCTGGGTCGAGCGCTTCGCCGCCGGCCTTGCAGCCGATCAGGCTGAATTCGGTATCGATCTCCTGGGTGGGGATTCGGTGTCGACGCCCGGGCCGATCACGCTTTCGGTCACCGCGTTCGGCCGGGTCGCGACGGGCCGCGAGGTCCGGCGGCGCGGCGCCAGGCCCGGCGACATCGTCTATGTTTCCGGCACGATCGGCGACGGCGCCTTGGGTCTTCTGGCCGCGACCGGACGGCTCTTCGGCCTCGATCCGGAAGATCGCGACTATCTGGCCGACCGCTACCGTCTGCCGCGGCCGCGCCTGGCCCTCGGCGCGGCACTCGGCGGCATCGCCAGCGCCCTGATGGATATCTCCGACGGGCTGGTCGGCGATCTGGATCATCTGGCCGAGGTATCCGGCGTCGCTGCTGTGATCGACGCGACCAAGCTGCCGCTCTCCCCCGCCGCGACCACCTTGCTGGCTGAAGAGGTCGGGCAGATCGAGACCGTGCTGACCGGCGGCGACGATTATGAATTGCTGTTCACCGCGGCGCCGGACGCCGATATCGCCGCCTGCTCGGCCGCCGGTGGCGTTCCGGTGACGGCGATCGGCCGGATCGAAGCCGGTGCCGGCGTGCGTGTCCTCGATCGCGACGGCGGCGATCTGCCGCTGGCGCGCCGCGGCTACCGGCACGGGTGATCTAAACGGTCTGGTGAAGCTTTGCTTGTAGATCCTTGATCCCGCGCTCGCCTGGGGATCGTGATGAACCGTATCGGACTGCTTTTCGTCCTTGTCTGCCTGAGCCTGCTCCCGGCGCCGGTCTGGGCGGCCGAGGGACACGCCACCACCATGCCGGGCGGGCCGGTCTATGTCCGCCTGAAACCGATCTCGTTTTCGGTCATCGGCCGGGACAACAAAGTCACGAAGGAAGTCAGCATTGCGCTCGATCTCGAACTCGAGGCGAACAAGACTGAATCGATGCTCGATCCGTACCGGCGCAAGATGATGGATGCCTTTCTGGTAACACTGAACGAGATCTATACCGAACAGAAGCTCGACGACCCGCCGGTCGGCGGCGATGTGCTCAAAGACAAATTGCTGGAGGTCGCGACCGACATTGTCGGGCCGGGCATCATTCATGGGGTGCTGATCATGTCGATCGGCGAGCGCGGGCACGCCCATTAGGCGGTTTTGTCGGCCGGCCGCGCCGGACATCCGAGATTGTGCGGATTCGAGCCTTCTGCTACGACGGGCAGTCGCTTGCACGACGAATCGAGGCACGGCCGGTCAACGGTCGGCTGATCTTGAGGAAACAACCGGATAAGGCGAATCGGCATGGCCATGACGAACTTGATTATTATCGGGTGCGGGGTGTTGGCGCTGCTCTACGGGGCGGTGACGGCGCGCTCAGTGCTGGCAGCGGATGCCGGCTCGGCGAGGATGCAGGAGATCGCGGCGGCGATCCAGGAGGGTGCCCGCGCCTATCTCAATCGGCAGTACCGGACGATCGCGATCGTCGGCATCGTCATCTGCATCATTCTGTTGGCGACGCTCGGCGCCAAGGTGGCGATCGGGTTCATCATCGGCGCGGTGCTCTCCGGTGTCGCCGGCTATATCGGCATGAACGTCTCGGTGCGC
>Ga0181519_10002637_pt1 | contig 15125 bp, 9 predicted proteins | sample PEATcosm2014_Bin_26_FD_121102 | JGI IMG/M metagenome (GOLD analysis project Ga0181519, IMG submission 121102) | Peatland microbial communities from MTU Mesocosm Facility, Houghton, MI, USA - PEATcosm2014_Bin02_10_metaG | ecosystem: Environmental > Terrestrial > Soil > Wetlands > Peat | place...
CCGCGCCAGGGCTTCCATCCGCAGTGGACGAGTTTCATCTTCAACTACGGGCGCAACGAGGTGCGCGCCTTCCTGCTCTCGAGCGCCCTGTACTGGCTGGAGCGCTATCACGTCGACGGCATCCGCGTCGATGCCGTGGCCTCGATGCTCTACCTGGACTACGGGCGCGACCCCGGCGAGTGGATTCCCAACCGCTACGGCGGCAAGGAGAACCTCGAGGCCATCGGCTTCCTGCGCCAGTTGAACGAGGCCGTGTACCGCGATTACCCCGATACCCAGTGCTTCGCCGAGGAATCGACCTCCTGGCCCATGGTGTCGCGGCCCGTCTACGTGGGCGGCCTGGGCTTTGGCCTGAAGTGGAACATGGGCTGGATGCACGACACGCTGGATTTTCTCGCCCTCGATCCCGTGCACCGGCGCTTCCACCACGACCGCATCACGTTCTCCATCTGGTATGCCTTCGCGGAGAACTTCGTGCTGCCCCTGTCGCACGACGAGGTCGTGCACGGCAAGCGCTCCTTGCTGGGCCGGATGCCCGGCGACGCCTGGCAGCGCTTTGCCAATCTGCGCCTGCTCTTCGGCTACCAGTGGGCCCACCCCGGCAAGAAGCTGCTGTTCATGGGGGGCGAGTTCGCCCAGCCCGGCGAATGGGCGCACGAGGAGAGCCTGTCCTGGCATGTGCTGGAGCAGGGTGCCCATGCCGGGGTGCAGCGCTGGGTGGCCGATTGCAACCGCCTGCTGCGCGCCGAACCGGCGCTCCACGAAGTGGACTTCGATGCGGCCGGCTTCCAGTGGGTCGATTGCCAGGACGCGCAGAACGGCCTGCTCGCCTTCCTGCGCCGCGGCCGCGACCGCGCCGCGCCCGTGCTGGTGGTGTGCAATCTCACGCCCGTGCCGCGCCTGCGCCACCGCATCGGCGTGCCCTCGGGCGGCTGGTGGCAGGAACTGGCCAACAGCGACGCGCAGGTCTACGGCGGCAGCGGGCTGGGCAACCTGGGCGGGGTTCAGGCCAGCTCCGAGGGCGCGCACGGCCACCCGCATTCCATCGAGTGCACGCTGCCGCCGCTGGCGGTGGTGTTCTTCAAGCACGTGGCCGGCACATGAGGGCGTCCCTGCTTCGAACAAAGGCACGGAGGTAGAAACATGACGAGCGCATCTTCGGCACCCCGGCAGAAACTGGCCATCCTCGTGGGCGGCGGGCCCGCGCCCGGCATCAACAGCGTCATCGCCGCCGCGACCCTGCGCGCGCTGGGCGAGGGCGTCGAGGTCTTGGGCCTGCCCCACGGCTACTCGCAGATCATGCAGGGCAAGCTGGGCGCCGTGCGCGCCCTGGGCGCCGACGACGTGCGCGACATCCACGTGCAGGGCGGCGCCATCCTGGGAACCTCGCGCGCCAACCCCACCCGGCAGCCGGCCGACCTGGACCGTGCGGTGCAGTCGCTCGCCGAGCTGGGCGTCACGGCCCTGGTCACCATCGGCGGCGACGACACGGCGTTTTCCGCGATGAAGCTCGCCCAGCGGGCGGGCGCGCGCCTGCACGTGGCCCACGTGCCCAAGACCATCGACAACGACCTGGCCCTGCCCGACCACATCGACACCTTCGGCTACCAGACCGCGCGGCATGTGGGCGCGGGCCTGGTGCGCAATCTCATCATGGACGCGCGCGCCTCGGCGCGCTGGTATTTCGTGGTGGCCATGGGCCGCAAGGCCGGCTCCCTGGCCCTGGGCATTTCCAAGGCGGCGGGCGCCACCGTCGCCGTGATCCCCGAGGAGTTCGGCGCCGGCCCGGTGGGCCTGGACCGCATCGCCGACGTGCTCGTGGGCGCGGTGGTCAAGCGCCGCGCGCAGGGCGCCAGCGACGGCGTGGCTGTCCTGGCCGAGGGGCTCTCGGAGCTCATCCCCGAGGACGAACTGCACCGCCTGGGCCCGGTGGAGCGCGACGAACACAACCATATCCGCCTGGCCGAAATCGACCTGGGCAAGGGCGTGCGCAAGATCGTCGAGGAGCGCCTCAAGGCCCTGGGAATATCCGTGTCGATCGTGTCAAAGGACATCGGCTACGAGCTGCGCTGCGCCGACCCGATTCCCGTCGACATCGAATACACCCGCGATCTGGGCTGCTGCGCGGCGCAGTTCCTGCTCGAGGGCGGCTCCAACGCATTGGTCTCGATCCAGGAGGGGCGCTTCGTGCCCATACCCTTTGCCGAGCTGCTCGACCCGGTAACGGGCCATACGCGGGTGCGCACGGTCGATACCGGCGCGCTGCGCTATGCGGTGGCGCGCAGCTTCATGACGCGCCTCACGGCGCGCGACTTTGCCGATCCTGCCGCGCTCGCCGCCGTGGCGCACGCCGCGAAGATGGATGCGCCGGCGTTCGCGGCGCGCTTCGGGTATCTGGTCCAGAACGATCCACCGGAGTGGCAGTTGCTGAAGTAGTTCCCCCTCTCCCGCGAGCGGGAGAGGGCCGGGGTGAGGGAGCACGCCAAGGCGCCAAGCATGGACGACAACAGCACGCAATCCGCCGACGATCACGCCGCCCTGCTGCAGCTGTGCCAGCGCCATGGCATCGCCCCCGATTATTTCGACATCTGGGGGCGCCAGCGCATCGTTCCCGACCACGGCCTGCGCGCCCTGCTGCGCGCCATGGACGTGGAGGCGGGCGATCGCAACCAGGTCATGGCCTCCCTGGCCGCCGAAGATGCCAACGCCGCGGCGCTGGCCCTGCGCAGCCCCCTGCCGCCCGTGGCCGTCTTCTGGCAGGACGCCCCCGAGCGCCGGCTGCCGCTGCAGGCCGCCAATCGCGAGGGCCGGCTGCTGTGGGAGCTCGTCGAGGAGGGTGGCGCCTACCACCACGGCACGGTGGACGACTTCCACGTTGCGCTGCCCCCGCGCCTGCCGCTGGGCTACCACCGGCTGCACCTGCGCCTGGAGCTGGCCGCCGGCGAGCAGCGCCTGCTCAGCTCCACGCTCGTCGTCATAGCCCCGCGGCGCTGCTACCTGCCGCCGCGCATCCGGTCGGGCCAGCGCGTCTGGGGGCCGGCCGTGCAGCTCTATGCCCTGCGCTCCGAGCGCAACTGGGGCATGGGCGACTTCACCGACCTGGCCGCGGTGGTGCGCCTGTGCGGCGAACACGGCGCGGCCCTCGTCGGTCTCAACCCGCTGCACGCCCTGTATCCGCACAACCCGGCGCACGCCAGCCCCTACTCGCCCTCGTCGCGGCGCTTTCTGGACGTGCTGTACATCGATGTCGAGGCGGTTGCCGAGTTCCACGACAGCGACAGCGCGCGCGCCCATGTCCTGGCCCCGGAGTTCCAGGAGCGCCTGCGCGCCCTGCGCGCCGCCGAACTGGTCGACTACGCGGGCGTGGCTGCGGCCAAGTTCGCCGTGCTCGAGCTGCTCTATGCGCATTTCCGGCAGGCGATCCTTGCCGATCCGGCCACGGCGCGCGCCAAGGAGTTTCGCGCTTTCCAGCAGGCGGGCGGACTGGCGCTGCGCCAGCACGCGCTGTTCGAGGCCATGCAGGAGCATTTCCACGCGCAGGACGCGGGCGTCTGGGGCTGGCCGCAGTGGACCTGGTCGTACCGCGATCCCAACTCGCCCGAGGTAGCGGCTTTCCTGCGCGAGCACGCCGAGCGCGTCGAGTACTTCGAGTACCTACAGTGGCAGGCCGAGCTGCAGCTGGCCGCTGTCGGGCGCGCCTCGCTCGAATGCCAACTGGCGGTGGGCATCTACCAGGACCTGGCCGTATCCGTGGATCGCGGCGGCGCCGAGTCCTGGGCGGCGCAGGACCTGTACGCGCAGAGCGCGAGCGCCGGTTGCCCGCCCGACGACTTCAACCTGCGCGGCCAGGACTGGGGGTTGCTGCCCCTGCTGCCGGAGCGATTGCGGGCGCGCGCCTATGCGCCGTTCATTGCCGTGCTGCGCGCCAACATGCGCCATGCCGGCGCGCTGCGCATCGACCACGTCATGGGCCTGGCGCGCCTCTTCTGGGTGCCGCGCGGCGACCTGCCCGAGGCCGGCTCCTACGTGGCCTATCCCTTCGAGCACCTGCTGGCCATCCTCACGCTCGAGAGCGAGCGCAACCGCTGCATGGTGATCGGCGAGGACCTGGGCACCGTCCCCGACGAGGTGCGCCACGCGATGGACCGCAGCGGCATGCTCTCCTACCGGGTGCTGATCTTCTCGCGCCGCCACGACGGCGATTTTTTCGCGCCCGGCGATTTTCCCGTCGAGGCCCTGGTCACCTCCACCACGCACGACCTGGCGACCCTGGCCGGGTACTGGGAAAGCCGCGACATCGAAATGCGCCAGAACCTGGACCTGTATCCGAGCGAGGCGCAGCGCGTGCAGCAGGTCGAGGAGCGCAAGCGCGATTGCAGCCGCCTGCTGGCGGCCCTGGCGCGCGAATCGCTGCTTCCCCCGGAACTGGGCCCCGATCCGCAATGGCCGGTGCCCATGACGCAGAACCTCGCCATGGCCGTGCAGCAGTACCTGGGCCGCTCGCCCGCACGGGTGCTGATGGTGCAGCTCGAAGACATCTTCGGCGCGCGCGAGCAGGTCAACCTGCCCGGCACAGTGGACCAGTACGCCAACTGGCGCCGCAAGCTGCCCGTGCCCATCGAGAAGTGGGAGAGCGATGGGCGCTTTGCCGAACTTGCCAGGCGACTGGCGGCGGACCGGCGGGCGTGAATACTCCCCTCTCCCGCAACGCGGGAGACGGGGAACAGCGAGCAGCCGTGCCGGAATAGTGGACGATGATTCCCGTAATCGCAGAGATTCTTGGCGCGATCGTGGCCCTGATCGTTGGGGTCGTATCCATACGCGAGTTGATGGCCGCGGGCTATCGCCCCGGCCTCCTCCTGCTCGCCATTCTTTGCTTCGCGGCGATTCCGCTGCTCCTGCGACGCGCATTGCAAATCGTCAAGGAGGTGCGCGCCCTGCTCGAAGACATGGATCACTAGGGCGCTATGTTGCCGCCGGCGCCGTCGGTTGCGGCCAATCGAGGAGCTCGGCCAGGCGGCGCGTCACCCACCACGCCTCGCCCGCATCCACCACGGAACCCTCGGCCAGCAGGCCCTGGTGCACCCGTTCGAGGACGAGCTCCTCGGTGATCGACAGCGAGAACAGCATCGTGCGCGCGTGCTCGGTGAGCATCTGCGCCATGTCTTCGCACAGCTCGTAGCGCGCGGCGATCACCGCGCGGGGCTCGCTGGGTCGCGAGCGCCCGCGCGGCACGAACAAGGCGATGAACGACTCGGCGATCGGCGACTGGTTTTCGTCGTTCAATGTCGTTGCCCGAGCGCCGCTCGTTGGTCGCGCATGGGCCCATCACGGGCCACCCATTTGCCGCTCACTGGCTGGCGCCGCGGCGCATCGTGCCGCCGATCTCCGCCGTGCCGCCCGCGACTGCGCCCGTCGAGAACGCGACACTCAGGCTCTCCGGAACCGTCAGCTCCAGCAGGCGGTACAGGTTGGCCAGCTTGCTGCGGAACAGTTTTTCGAAGGCCGATACCGATTCGCCCGGGTTGTCCTCGCCCGGCCACCAGAACCAATCCGAGGCCTCGCAGTCGGCCAGTTGGGCCGTTGCGCGCGCCAGCGCCGCCTCGCCCAACTGGCCGGCGGCGACGACGGTGTCGTAGGCTGTCTTGGCGGCGCACAGCAGGTCCCACGCGCGGTTCTTGTCGCGCGCGCCGATCCACGTGGCGAGGTTGCCGTACACCCAGCTGCCGGCGGCAATGACGGGTATTTCGCCGGCGGGCATCATGGCGGGCTCGGCCATCGCAGCGGCCGCGCCCGCCGCCGTGGTAGCGGCCGGCGGCACCTTGGCACCCGGGCCGCGGCGCGGCGTCAGCGCCTTGACGACATCGCTGCCGGTGACGGTGCGTATACCCGGGTGGGTGCACAGACCTTTGTAGAGGTCGCTCAGGAAAAAATAGCCGTTGTAGGGGTAGTACTCCCAGGCGTTCTCGCCGTCGAGCATCACGCTCACCAGCGGCCGGCGCCCGCCGGTGGCGCGCCCCGCGATGGACTCGAGCTCGTGGATGAAGTTGTTGGCCGCATCGCGGCCGTGCCACTTCGAATAGGCAAAGCCGATGAGATCGGAGAGCCGGTCGTCGCGAAAAAAGAACAGCAGGCCCGGGGCCACCGAGCTGGCCCGGTAAGGCTGGTGGGCCACGGCCACGCCGTGTTCGACATCGCCCCCGCTGCCGCCGCCGGCGCGCAGGCTGTTGCCCAGCACGCCCTGGCTGCTGGCGGTCCATCCGAGGCCGCGCGAAGCCAGCAGCCCGGCAAAGCGGGCCGACAGCGCGCCCTCGGCCGGCCACAGCCCTTGCGGCGCCGCGCCGAAGCGGCGCGCATGGCTGGCCAGGGCCGAGTCAATATGCGCGCAGACGCGCGCCTCGCCGCCCGGGTAGCACGGGGCCTCGGGCAGCGGCGCATCGGGCAGGGTGTCGTGGGCGCAGGAAAAATCGAGCATCAGGGGCGAGAGCGGGTGGCAGTGCGGCGTGGTGGAAATCTCCACCTGGCCGCGTTGCGCCAGCGCCTTGTAGCGCGGAATCACCGCGCGCACCTGTTCGGCAACCACGCGCAGCAGGGCGGTGCGTTCTTCTTCCGTGAAGCGGGTGCCCTTGATCATCAGGCGCGAGATGACCTCCGATTCGCGCCGTACCGACTCGCCCGTCCACGAGAGGTGGTACCAGGTGACCAGGTCGTAGATGTAGCGGTCGGAGAGATACATCAGGCTTTCCTTGCCCTGGGCCTCCATCGCGGTGAACAGGTCGAAGAGGCGCTTGTAGGGCGGGAAGGGCGCGATGAGCCGCAGGTGGTTGGCGCGGAAGCAGTGGTCGAAGGCATGCTGGCGCTCGGCAACGGTGAGGGGCGTGGCCTCGCTGCGGGCCAGCAGGCGCAGCAGCGGATCGCGCAGCGTTCCCTGCGCGAACTGCTCGCAGTAGTCCTCGATCTGGTCGAGCAGCACGGGCACGAAGTTCACCACGCAGCGCATGGCCGGCTGCTGCTCCAGGTGCCAGGCCATGTCGGAGTAGTCCTTGAGCGCATGCAGGTACACCCAGGGCATGGCGAATTCGCCGGTGCTCTGGTCGCGGTAGTCCGGCTGGTGCATGTGCCAGAGCAGGAGCAGGTCGAGGCCGGGAACGGCTCCGCTCGGGGAGCCCGCGGGTGTGTCACTCATGGTTCATGTGCTCGTCTGCTCGTGGCGCGCGTGGGAAGTCGGCCGGGGCATTTCACATTGCGGAGCAAGGATCCACGCCGGAACTGACGCGATTATTGACCAAACGGGCGCCGGCGGCGCCGGGCGTCAAACGGCTTCGCCGCGGGCCTTCTGTTTCTCGGCCAGGGCGGCGAGCATCTCGGGCACGACCAGGGTGATGCCCTTGGGGCTGACATCGAAGTGCTTGCGATCGGCCGCCGGATCGACGCCCACCTGCAGGCCCGGCGGGAGGCGGCAGTTCTTCTCCACGACGCAACGCCGCAGCACCACGTTGCGGCCGATGTCCACGTTAGGCAGCACTACGGAGTCTTCCACCTTCGCGTGGCTGTGCACGTGCACGCTCGAAAAGAGCAGCGAGCGGCGCACGCTCGCCCCGCTGATCACGCAGCCCCCCGAGACCAGCGAATCGACCGCCATGCCGCGGCGCTCGGCGTCGTCGAAGACGAATTTTGCCGGCGGCAACTGCTCCTGGTGCGTCCAGATGGGCCAGTGCTTGTCGTAGAGGTTGAGGTCGGGCACGACCTTGGTCAGCTCCATGTTCGCTTCCCAGTAGGCGTCGAGCGTGCCCACGTCGCGCCAGTAGGGCGGCCCGTCGGTCATGTTGACGCAACTGTCGGTGAACGAATGGGCGATGACGCGGTAGCCGCGCCGCAGGATGTGCGGGATGAGATCGGTGCCGAAGTCGTGCGTCGAGTGCGGGTCGCCGCTGTCGCGGATCAGCTGTTCGTAGAGGAACGCGGCGTTGAACACGTAGATGCCCATGCTGGCCAGGGCAAGGTCGGGGCGCCCCGGCACCGGAGCGGGCTGCGCGGGTTTCTCCTGGAAGGCCTTGACCTGCCACTGGTCGTTGACGGCCATCACGCCGAAGCCGCGCGCCTCCTCGAGCGGCACCTCGACGCAGGCGATGGTCATGTCGGCCGCCTTGCTCACGTGGTCGTGCAGCAGGCGGTTGTAGTCCATCTTGTAGATGTGATCGCCGCCCAGCACGAGCACGAGGTCGGGCGCGTGGCGCCGCAGCAGGTAGATGTTCTGGAAGATCGCATCGGCCGTGCCCTTGTACCACTCGGCGCTGACGTTCTGCTGCGCAGGCAGCAGCTCCACGAATTCCTGGAAGCGGCCGTCGAGGAACGACCAGCCGCGCTGCACATGGCGGATCAGGCTCTGCGCCTTGTACTGCGTGCACACGCCGATGCGGCGGATGCCGGAGTTCACGCAATTGGAGAGGGGAAAGTCGATGAAGCGGAACTTGCCGCCGAAGGGCACGGCCGGCTTGGCCCGCCAGTCGGTGAGGCGGCCCAGGCGCGTGCCGCGGCCACCGGCCAGGATGATGGCCATCGTCGAGCGCGCCAGGCGCAGCGCACCCAGGGCCTGGGCTTCAGACGTGCGGTCCGGCGTCTGCTCGGGACGCGGACTGGGCGGGGGATTCATCGTTTTGCCTTTCGAATCTTCTTGTCGTTAGCATCAGCGGCGATTTCCAAAGGTCCCGAAGCACACGTCGCGACTGCTATCCTAAAGTGATCCCACTATCCTGTCTCCAAGAAAAGCGCCGTCCGTCGGCCAAGCATCGGTGAAAGTCCTCTTCGCAACCTCGGAATTCGCTCCCCTTATCAAGACCGGTGGCCTGGCCGACGTCAGCGGATCCCTGCCCCTGGCGCTCGTGCGCCTGGGCCTGGACGCGCGCGTCCTGCTGCCGGCGTATCCGGCAGTTCTGCGGCGCCTCTCGGCAATGCCGGCAAATGCGGCGCTGCAAAAACCGCTTGCACAGATTGCGCCCCATCACCAGTTGCCGGCCGCGCAACTGCTGGCGGCCACGGGTCCCGGCGGCGTGAAGCTGATCCTGGTGCACTGCCCCGAGCTGTACGACCGCATGGGCAATCCCTACGTGGGTCCCGACGGGCTCGACTGGCCCGATAACGATTTGCGTTTCGGCTTGCTCTCGCGCGTGGCCGCCCTCCTGGGCACGCCCGCCAGTCCGCTCGAATGGCGGCCCGACGTGGTCCACGGCCAGGATTGGCAATGCGGCCTGGCGCCGGTGTACCTGGCCCACGGCATCGATGGCGCCGGCGCGCTGCCGGCAGTCAGGCGTGCCGCCAGCGTGACGACCATCCATAACCTCGCCTACCAGGGCATCTTCCCGGCCGCCTCGGCCCAGCGCCTGGGCCTGCCTCCGGCGGGCTTCTCGATCGACGGCGCGGAGTTCTACGGCAATCTGTCTTTTCTCAAGGGGGGCCTCGCCTGCAGCGACGCCATCACGACGGTCAGCCCGACCTACGCCAAGGAGATCTGCACCGATGCCCTGGGCTTTGGCCTGCAGGGCCTGTTGCGGGCCCGCGCCGGGGTGCTCACCGGCATTCTCAACGGCGTGGATACGGACTTCTGGAACCCCGCCGCCGATCCGCATATCGTCCAGCGCTTCGACGCCTTGCACCTGTCGCGCAAACGCATCAACAAGCGGGCCCTGCAGGCGGCGCTGGGACTGGAGATGGTCGACGAGACGCCGGTGCTCGGCGTCGTGAGCCGCCTGGTGGAACAAAAGGGCATCGATCTCATCGCCCAGGTCCTCGACCAGATCGTCGCCCTGCCCGCGCAGCTCGTCATCCAGGGGCTGGGCGACCGCGCGATCGAAGAGCGGCTCGTCAACCTTGCCCGCCAGTATCCGCGCCAGGTGGGCGTGCGCGTTGCCTTCGACGAACCGCTGGCGCACATGATCGAGGCCGGCGCCGACATCTTTCTCATGCCCTCGCGCTTCGAACCCTGCGGCATGAACCAGATGTACAGCCAGCGCTATGGCACCCTGCCCATCGTGTGCCGCACGGGCGGCCTGGCCGATTCCGTCGTCGACTGCACGGTGCAGACACTGGCCAAGGGCAGCGCGACGGGTTTTTCCTTCGCGCCGGCCAGCGCCGAGGGCCTGATGGAGACCGTGCGCCGCGCGATCGACCTGTATCGCGACCCGCCGGCCTGGACCAAGGTCCAGCGCAGCGCGATGGCGGTGGACGTGAGCTGGGACGCGAGCGCGGGGAAGTATCAGCGGGTGTATGAGGCGGTGGCGGGGGCAGCGGCCAGCTAACGCACCCTCACCCCGGCCCTCTCCCGCGGAGCGGGAGAGGGAGAAAACCTCCCCTCGCCCGCCCGGCGGGAGAGGGGCCGGGGGTGAGGGTGGGCGCAGTCTCCTATAGCCAAAGCATCAACCCCGTCTCCAACCGGTGCGTCAGCAAATCGTGGTGCGGATACACCCGCACCCGGTAATCGAATTGCCCGCAGGCGTCCGGCGTGAAATCGAGCAGGAAACGGTGCTCGCCGCTGTCCGCCAGGGGGCCGGCGTGCGCGAAGAACCGCCCCTTGCCATCGGGCGCCGGCCCGTCGGTGGCTTCCATGCGCATCTCCACGCGCACATCGCTGGCGGACAGGCCGTCGAGACGCACCGCAACCTCGATGCGCAGCCGGTCGCCGAAGGCGGCCCGCACGATGGGCGCATCGAGGCGGCGGATGCGTACCTGCGGCCAGGCCGCCACCACGCGGGCTTTCCAGGCGGCAACGTCCTTGGCGCCGCGAAAATCGTCGCGCGCGTAGCGCCGTCCCTGGCGCGATGCCGGCCCGTAGAACTGCGCGAGGTAATCGCCCACCATGCGGCTGGCGGTGAAGCGCGGCAGGATGGTGGCGATGGAGCGTTTCATCCGCCGGATCCAGGCCGCCGAGTAGCCGGTATCGCCGCGCCCGTAGTAGGCGGGCAGCACCTGGTCCTGGAGGATCTCGTAGAGGGTTCTTGCCTCCTCCGCATTGCGCGCCTGCGCGCTCAATGCTTCGGAGGCGGGCTTGATGGCCCAGCCGTTGTCGCCGGTGTAGCCCTCGTCCCACCAGCCGTCGAGCACCGACAGGTTGATGACGCCGTTGATCCCGGCCTTCATGCCCGAGGTGCCGGAAGCCTCCAGCGGAAAGACCGGGTTGTTGAGCCAGACGTCCACGCCCGAGACGAGGCGGCGCGCCAGGCGCAGGTCGTAGCCTTCGACGAGCAGCAGGCGCCCCTCGAAATCGGGCAGGCGCGAGATGCGGGTGAGCTCGCGGATCAGCTCCTGGCCCGGCTGGTCGGCCGGGTGCGCCTTGCCGGTGAAGATGAACAGCACCGGGCGCTGCGGGTCGCTGACGATCTGGCGCAGCCAGTCCAGGTCTTCGAAAAGCAGGGTGGCGCGCTTGTACGTGGCAAAGCGCCGGCCGAATCCGATCGTCAGGACATTCGGGTTGGCCGGATCGGCGAAACGCAGCATCCGGTCCAGGTGGGCCTCGCTGCCGCGGTTGCGGTTGTGCTGGGTGGAGACGCGATGGCGCACCAGGCGCAGCATCTGCGTCTTGAGGAACTGGTGGCGGCTCCAGACGATATGGTCGGGCAGCTCCTCGACGCGGCTCGAGACCGCCGGATCGCCGATGCGCTCGAGCCAGTCGAAGCCCAGGAAGCGGTCGAAGTCGTTGAACCAGTCCGGCGAGAGGAAGGTCGGCACGTGCACGGCGTTCGTGACATGCGTGAGCGGATTTTCTTCCGGCGGGATCTGCGGCCACAAGTCGCGCAGCATGTTCGCGCTGACCGTGCCGTGGATCTTGGAGACGCCGTTTTGGAAGCGCGAGCCGCGCACCGCCAGGGTGGTCATGTCGAAGTCGCTGCCATTGCCGCCGCGGCCCAGCTGGTACAGGCTGTCCTTGGGCAGGCCCAGTTCGCGGCACACCGCATCGAAATACGTGCGGAACGCCGCCTCGGCGAAGCGGTCGTGGCCGGCTTCGACCGCGGTGTGGGTCGTGAACACCGTGTTGGCGGCCACCGCCTCGATGGCCGCGGCGAACTCCAGGCCACCGGCAACGTGCTGGCGGATGCGCTCGAGCACGAGAAAGGCGGCGTGGCCCTCGTTCATGTGCCAGACCGTGGGCCGCACGCCCAGCGCGCCCAGGGCGCGCACCCCGCCCACGCCCAGGACGATCTCCTGCAGGATGCGCGTGTCGCGGTCGCCGCCGTACAGGCGGTAGGTGATGCGCCGGTCTCCCGGCGCGTTTTCCTCGACGTCGGTGTCGAGCAGCACGAGGCGCACGTGCCCGACGCGGGCCTGCCACAACCGCACCTTGAGCGCGCGTCCGGCCAGGTCGATCTGGACGCTGGCCGCCTTGCCTTCGCTGTCGAGGACCGGTGTCACGGGCAGGTCATCGAAATCCGAATCCTGGTAGATGGCCTGCTGGTTGCCCTCGGCGTCGATCTTCTGCTGGAAGTAGCCCTGGCGGTACAGCAGCCCCACGCCCACGAAGGGCAGCCGCAGGTCGCTGGCGGCCTTGCAATGGTCGCCGGCAAGGATGCCCAGGCCGCCGGAGTAGATCGGCAGGCTCTCGTGGAAGCCGAACTCCGCGCAAAAATAGGCGACCAGGTCGTGCTCGCCCAGCACGTTGGAATGGTTGCCGCGGCCCATCTCGCCCAGGTAGGCGTCGTAGGCCGAGAGCATGCGCTGGTAGCTGTTGAGAAAGCCAGGGTCTTCGGCCGCCTCGTTGAGGCGACGCTCGTCGATGCGCTTGAGCAGCACCTTCGGGCTGTGGCCGACGTTGTTCCACAGGTCGTTGTCCAGGCGCGCGAAGAGCTGGCGCGTGGATCGATCCCAGCTGTACCAGAGGTCGTGGGCGATCTCGTCGAGCCGTGCCAGACGCTTGGGAAGGTGCGGGTTTACTTCGAGCGCAAACGGCGTGCCAGGCTTGTCCATGGGTGGTCACACCAAGTATCGGATTCGCGGCGATAGTAACGGAAAAGCCCCCGCCGGAGCCCCTTCCACGGCCGATCCGCAGCGGCAATGCACCCTTTGTTAGACTGGATCCGTGCGCGTCCTGATCGTAAAGACATCGTCGATGGGCGATGTCATCCATGCAATGCCGATGATCTCGGACATCGCGCGCGCGTTTCCGCACGCCCGTATCGACTGGGTCGTCGAGGAGGCTTTCGCCGAAATCCCCCGCCTGCATCCGGCGGTCACGCGGGTCGTGCCGCTTGCCTTGCGGCGCTGGCGCCGCAGCCTGCTCCAGCCCGCGGCGTGGCGCGAACTCCTGGAGGCGCGCCGCGACCTGCGGCGCACCCGCTACCACACCGTCATCGATTGCCAGGGCCTGCTCAAGAGCGCCCTGGTGGCGTATTCGGCGCGCGGCCCGGTCACCGGCTTCGCGCCGGGCAGCGTGCGCGAGCCGCTGGCGGCCATGCTCTACCAGCGCACCGTGGTGGTGAATCCCAGGCAGCACGCCGTCGACCGCATCCGCGCCCTCGGCGCGGGCGCGCTGGGCTACACCCTGGATGCGGGGCCCGGCGGCGAGGCCGATTTCTCCTTGCACGCGCGCGTAGCGGCCCTGCACGCCGATCCGCCATTCGATGAAGACGGTGCGGTCCTGTTGCTCAGCAACGCCAGCCGCCCGAGCAAGCTGTGGCCCGACGACCACTGGGTCGCCCTCGAGGACGCCCTGGCCCGCGAAGGCCACCTGTGCCTGCTCGCCTGGGGCAGCGCCGCCGAACGGGCCGACTGCGAGCGCCGCGCCGCGCGCATGCACTCCGCCCGCGTGCTGCCGCGCTCCAGCATCGGCCAGATCGCCACCCTGGCCGCGCGCGCGGCCTTCGTCGTGGGCCTCGATACCGGGCTCTCGCATCTGGCCGCGGCCGTGGGCGCGCCCACGGTGGGCATATTCTGCGACTACGATCCGGCGCGGGTCGGCCTGCGCGGGGGCGGCCCCGAGGGCAGCCGGCGTGTCGTGAGCCTGGGTGGCGTCGGCCAGGTGCCGCCGGTGGATGCGGTGCTGTCGGCCATCGCCCGCATCCAGGCGCCGCCTGCGCCCGCGGGCGCCCCCGCATGACGCCGCCGTCTCCGGCGCAGCCGGGGGACCGTGCCGACCCCGGAGCGGCGCGCCACCCGGGCACGCGCCCGCCGGCCTGGTACACCCTGGCCTGGCTCGCGGCCCTGCCGCTCGTGGCCCTCTACCTGCTGTGGCGCAGCCTGCGCCAAGGGCAATACCGCCGGAATTGGGGCGAGCGCTTCCTGGGGCATGCGCGCTCGGGCGCGGCACCTGCCACCCCGGACGCCGTCACGATCTGGGTGCACGCCGTCTCGGTGGGCGAAACGCGCGCCGCCGGACCCCTGGTGGAGCAGCTTGCGCGTGCCCACCCGCAGGCGCGCTTCGTCCTCACGCACATGACGCCCACGGGCCGCGCGGCCGGCGCCGACCTGGTTCGCGCCTTGCCGGGCCGCGTCGACCAGCGCTACCTGCCCTATGACCTGCCCTTTGCCGTTGCCCGGTTCCTGCGCGAGACGCGGCCCGCCGTGGGCGTGCTCATGGAAACGGAGATCTGGCCCCAGCTGCTGCATGCCGCGCAGGCCCGCGCCGTGCCGGTGGTACTGGCCAATGCGCGCCTGTCGGAGCGCTCGCTGGCCAAGGCCTTGCGCCTCGCGCGCTTGATGCGCGCCGCCGCCGGGGCGGTGACGGTGGTCGGCGCCCAGAGCGAGGCCGACCGCGCCCGCATCGCCCGGATCTACGATGGCCCGGTGCACGTCACCGGCAACGCCAAGTTCGACCTGCAGCCCGATGCCGCGCAACTGGCCCGGGGCCGGCGCCTGCGCGAACGCCTGCAGGCCGTGCTGGGCGCGCGCCCGCTGTGGCTGTTTGCGAGCACGCGCGAGGGCGAGGAGAAGATCATCATCGAGGCCCTGCGCGCGCGCGGCCCTGGGGCCGACCCCGCGCGCAGCCCCGTGCTGCTCTTCGTGCCGCGCCATCCGCAGCGCTTCGATGGCGTTGCGGCCTTGCTGGCCGGCGCGGGCGCCGCGGTATCGCGGCGCGCGCAATGGGACGATTGGGGCCGGACGCCGGTGCCCGCGCGGGCGCCGCCCATCCTGCTGGGCGA
>Ga0181519_10002639_pt1 | contig 15114 bp, 15 predicted proteins | sample PEATcosm2014_Bin_26_FD_121102 | JGI IMG/M metagenome (GOLD analysis project Ga0181519, IMG submission 121102) | Peatland microbial communities from MTU Mesocosm Facility, Houghton, MI, USA - PEATcosm2014_Bin02_10_metaG | ecosystem: Environmental > Terrestrial > Soil > Wetlands > Peat | place...
AAAAACGTCGCCAAAACGGTTTCAACAGGCGTCGAAAAAGTGAATGGAAAAAAACATGGCGGTCGAACGCACCCCGAACCTTCAGGACACTTTCCTTAATTTCGTTCGCAAAAACAAGATCCCGCTGACCATCTTTCTGGTGAACGGCGTGAAGTTGCAAGGCGTTGTCAGCTGGTTCGACAATTTCTGCGTGCTGCTGCGGCGGGACGGGCACTCGCAATTGGTGTACAAGCACGCCATATCCACGATCATGCCGGGGCATCCGATCCAGATGTTCGACCCGGCCGAGGAAGCTCAGGACAAGTGAGGCGTTTGACGCATTGAGCTCAACAGAGATTTTCGGCGGCGAGGCGTGGGCGCGCAGCGCTGCCCGTACGCGCGCACTGGTGCTTGGCCCCTACCTGAACGAACGCGCGGCCGCCCATTCGGACGGCGGCGCGTCTTTGCGCGCCCCGGAGGCGCGGCTTGACGAGGCGGAAGGCTTGGCGCTGGCCATTGACGTGGAACTGGTTGGCCGCGAGCTGGTGATGCTCTCGCAGATCCGGCCCGCCACCTATCTCGGCAAGGGCAAGGTCGAGGACATCGCCGCGCTGGCTAGAGAGCGCGAGGTCGAACTGGTGGTGGTCGATTGCGCGCTGTCGCCGGTGCAGCAGCGCAACCTCGAAAAGGCCTTTTCCGCCAAGGTGATCGACCGCACCGGCCTCATCCTTGAAATTTTCGGCGAGCGCGCCCGCACCAGGGAGGGCGCGTTGCAGGTCGAACTGGCGCATCTCGCCTATCAGAAATCGCGGCTGGTGCGCAGCTGGACCCACCTTGAACGCCAGCGCGGCGGCTTCGGCTTTCTCGGCGGCCCCGGCGAAACCCAGATCGAGACTGACCGTCGCCTGATCCAGGAGCGCATGACCCGAATCGAGCGTGATCTCGATCAGGTCAAGCGCACGCGCGGGCTTCACAGAAAAAGCCGGCGCGAGGTTCCCTTCCCGATCGTGGCGCTGGTCGGCTACACCAACGCCGGCAAAAGCAGCCTGTTCAACAAGCTGACCAAGGCCGACGTCTTCGCCAAGGACCTGTTGTTCGCCACCCTCGACCCCACCTTGCGCGGCCTGAAACTGCCGCATGGCGGAAAGATCATCCTGTCGGACACCGTCGGCTTCATCTCCGATCTGCCGCACATGCTGGTTTCGGCCTTCCGCGCCACGCTGGAAGAGGTTCTGGAGGCCGACGTGATTCTTCACGTGCGCGACATCTCGCATGAGGATGCCGACGCCCAGGGCGCCGATGTCGAGAAGATTCTGGCCGAACTCGGCATCGACCGGCACGACCCGCGCCTGATCGAGGTCTGGAACAAGATCGACCTGCTGCCGCCGCAAGAACGCGAGCGTCTGCGCGAAAAAGCCGCGCGAAAACCGGAAGAGGAGCGGGCCAGCGCGGTTTCGGCGGTGACCGGCGACGGTCTCGACGCCCTGCTCGAAGGCATCGAGACTCGGCTGGGGCGCGACCGCGCGCTGTTCGAGATCATGCTCGACGATTCCGACGGCGAGGGACAGGCGTGGCTTTACGCCCACACCGAAGTCTTGCAGCGGCAAGCGGTGGAGGAGGGCGCCGCCTTCCAGATTCGCGTGCCGCACGAAACCCGCGCCCGGCTGGAGCGGCGATTTCCGCAGAGGTTGCGCGATCTGAACTGAGGGCGGGGCGGACGCTGAATCATTCGTCGGACGCGAGCAGGGGGCGGCGGCGCGGGCGCCACTCCCTCTCCCCGCGTGCGGGGAGAGGGCCGGGGTGAGGGGGACTCCGGCATTAGCTGCAGCCTTTATTCGCCGCTTCGCCTCACGCGGCCTTCGGCAATTCCACCTTGGCCACCAGCACGCCCGTCAGCCAGCCCACCAACCCGCCCGCGAAAACGTCGCTGAGCCAATGCTCGTCGGCGCCGAGCAACCCGACCGCGACCACCGCCAGCGTCAAGACGCAAAGCCAACGCAGACGCGGCGCCAAAATCCACAGCGCCGCGCAAAAAGCCGCCGTCACCGTCTCGTGCCCGGAGGGGAAGGACGACCAGCCGACGCCGCCGTGGAACGGCGAAAACGTGAAGACGTGGTCGGTGATGAAGCTGGGGTTGTGGTCAACCCAGGTTTCCGGCCAGGTGCGCCCAAAGATGGTTTTCAGCAGATCCTTCAGGCCAATGGCGCTGAGCACGGCGAGGCTGATGCGCAGGATCGCCGCGTCGCGCCCCGTCAGCTTGCGACCGCGCGCGAACAGGAAACCGCTCCACATCATCCCCGCCAGCACCAAAAATTCGATGTAATCGACCAGCCTTGTGAGCGCGTGAAAACTTTTGCGGACGGGGTGGAACGTGTCGTAAGACCAGAGCGCCAGCGGTCGATCGACCAGGGCGATCGACAGCAAAATCGCGGCGATCACGGCGGCGACCAAAATCGTTTTCCAATGTTTCATGAAAACCTCCGCCGGCATTGTAGCTGCCGTTGGTGACAATCACCCGGCCATCAGCGCCTCGTAGTCGCCGGACAGCTCCAGCCATTCCTCCTCCGCCGCGGCCAGCGCCCTTTCCAGTTCGGCGCGCTGCTGCGACAATTTCACCGCTTCGGACGGATTGCGCTCGAAGGCGCGGGGGTCTGCGAGCATCAGATCGACCTTGCCGATCAGCGCGGCGAATTTCTCCATCTTCTCTTCCGCCGCCTTCACCTTTTTCATCAGCGGCGCGGCGTCCTTGCGCGCCTGCGCGGCGTTGCGGCGGGCCTCCAGCGCGGCGTTGCCGCCATTGCCCGCCTTCTCCTTCGGTCCGCGCGCCTGCTCCAGCACGAACTTGCGGTAATCGGCCATGTCGCCGTCGAACGGTTTCACGCCGCCGTCAGCGACCAGCCAGAGCCGGTCGGCGCAGGCCTCCAGAAGATATTGATCGTGCGAAATCAGGATCACCGCGCCGGAAAATTCGTTGATCGCCTCGGCCAAAGCCGAGCGGCTGTCGATGTCCAGATGGTTTGTGGGCTCGTCGAGGATCAGCAGATGCGGGCCGGAGAAGGTGCACAGCCCCATCAGCAGCCGCGCCTTTTCACCGCCGGAGAGCTGCGCCACCTTGGTGTCGCCCTTGGTCCCGGGAAAACCGAGTTGCGCCGCCCGCGCCCGGACCCGCGCTTCTGGAGCGTCGGTCATCAGCCGTTGCACGGCGAGATAGGGTGTGTCCTGCTCGTTGAGGTCGTCCACCTGATGCTGCGCGAAAAACCCGGCCTCCAGCTTGGACGAGCGTTTCATCACGCCCGAGAGCGCCGGCAGGCGCCCGCCCAACAGCTTGGCGAAGGTGGACTTGCCGTTGCCGTTGGCGCCGAGCAGGCCGATGCGGTCGTCGTCGGCCAGCGTCAGGTTGAGTTTCGAGAGTATGGCGCGGTCGTCATAGCCGACGCAAACGCCCTCCAGCGCGATGAGGGGCGGCGACAACGGCTTTTGCGGCGAGGGGAAGTTGAACGGCAACACCTCCTCGTCCACCACCGCCGAGACTTCCTCCATCTTCTCCAACATTTTCAGGCGGCTCTGGGCTTGCCGCGCCTTGGTGGCCTTGGCGCGGAAGCGATCGACGAAGGCTTGCAGATGCGCACGCTTGTCTTCCTGCTTCTTCAAGAACTTGGCCTGCAACATCCGCGCTTCCGCGCGCTGGCGGGCAAACGAATCGTAATTGCCGCGATAGACCGTGAGACTGGCCTGTTCGAGATGCACGATATGGTCGCAGACCTCGTTGAGCATGTCGCGGTCATGACTGATGATGACCGTCGTCGCCGGATAGGTTTTCAAATATTCGATCAGCCAGAGCGCGCCCTCGAGATCGAGATAATTGGTGGGCTCATCCAGCAGCAACAGGTCGGGCCGCGCGAACAGCACGGCGGCCAGCGCCACGCGCATCCGCCATCCGCCCGAAAACTCTTTTAGCGCCCGATTCTGGCCCTCTTCGTCAAAGCCGAGGCCCGCCAAAATTTCCGCCGCCCGCGCCGGCGCTGCATGGGCCTCGATATCGGCGAGGCGCACATGGATTTCCGCGATCCGGTGCGGATCGTGCGCGGTTTCCGCTTCCTCCAGCAACGCCGCGCGTTCGACGTCGGCCGCCAGCACGAAATCGATCAGCTTGCCCTCGCCGCCGGGCGCCTCCTGCTCGACACTGCCGATCCGCGCGCCGCGCGGAATCTGCATGGTCCCGCTTTCCGAGGCGATCTCGCCGCGGATCAGGCGGAACAAAGTGGTCTTGCCGGCGCCGTTGCGTCCGACAAACCCGATTTTTCCACGCTCGGGCAGCACGGCGCTGGCGGAGTCGAACAAGACACGAGGACCGAGGCGATAGGTGAGATCAGTGATTTGCAGCATGGGGCGGGCGCTTGCTCCCTCTCCCCGCTTGCGGGGAGAGGGTTGGGGAGAGGGGGGGATTGGCTTCAGCGTCGTCGGGATAGTGGGGGTCGACCACGCGAAAACGCGCCAGAAAGGGCGTCCATGCCCCGGCCCCTCACCCTGACCCTCTCCCCGCCGAAGCGGGGAGAGGCGACTGGATTCAGCACTCGGTCTTGCCGCACTTGCCCATCGCGTCGATCTTCTTCTTCAACTCGTCGTAGCCCACCGCGCCGACGACCACTTCGTCGCCCAGCACATAGGAAGGCGTGCCGCTGATCGACAGGGAATCCCCGAGCTTGATCAACTCCGCGAGGTTGTCCTTGATCGCGGGATCGGCGGCGTCCTTCTGCAACTTCGCCATGTCGAGACCCATGTCCTTGGCCACGGCGAGCGCCTGCTCGCGGCCGACATGGCCCTTGCTCAGCAGCAGTTTCTGATGGAAATCCCAGAATTTTTCGCCGGAAATCTGTTTTCGCGCGGCGGAGGCGATCTTGGCCGCCTCGACCGAATCGGGGCCGAGCACTGGAAAATCCTTGAGCACGACGCGAAGGTCGGGATCGCCCTTCATGAGGTCGGCGAGATTGCCCAGGGCGCGTTTGCAATAGCCGCAATTGTAGTCGAAGAACTCGACCAGCGTGACCTTGCCCTTGGGATTGCCGATCACGGCCTGGAAGTCGGAATCAAAAATTTCCTTGCCGGCGTGGGCGATCATGGCATGGCGCTGGTCGGTCTCCTCGGCCTTCTGCCTGCGGTCCAGTTCGGTCGCCATGTCGCGCAGGATCTCGGGATGCGAGATGAGATAATCCTTCACGATTCCCTCGATTTCGCTCTTCTGCGGCGCCGAAAATTCCGCCGCGCGGACCGGCAGGGCGAACAGCAGGCCAGCGAAGGCAGCGGACAAAAGCTTGCGCAGAGGCGACATGGACAACTCCAGAGGAAGGAACTAACCCCTCCATAGCCTATTCCCGCCGTTGGGTCGAATAATGCCGGATGCCAAGCTCACGCCCGCGCGCCGCGCGGCGATCGCGCCCTTCCTTGCCATGGACGTGATGCGCGAGGCGGCGCAATTGCGCCGCGACGGCCGCGACATCATTCAGATGGAAGTCGGCGTCCCCTTCGCCGGGCCGCCGCGCGCCGCCCGCGAGGCCGCCATCGCCGCGCTGGACGGCCGCGCCATCGGCTACACCGACGCGCTCGGCCTGCCCAGCCTGCGCGAGCGCATCGCGCGGCATTACCGCGAGACTTATGGGGTCGAGGTCGCGCCCGAGCGCGTGGCGGTGACCACGGGTTCGTCCGGCGGCTTCATCATGGCTTTCCTCGCGCTGTTCGACGCGGAGGCGCGGGTGGCGATCAACTGCCCGTCCTATCCCTGCTACCGCAACATTTTGGGCGCGTTCGGGGTGGAGACGGTGGAGCTTCGCGGCCTCGACGGCGTGACGCCGGAGCAGGTCGAAGCCGCCGACGACGCGCAGAAACTCGACGGCCTGCTGCTGATGAACCCGTCCAACCCGACCGGCGCGCTGCAAAGCGACGCCTCCATGCGCGCCATCGTTCAAATCTGCGACAGGCGCGGCATAAAATTCATCTCCGACGAAATCTACCATGGCCTCACCTACGAACGCCCGGCGCAAACGGCGCTGGCGTGGTCGCCAAACGCGGTGATCGTGAACTCCTTCTCCAAATATTACTGCATGACCGGCTGGCGCGTGGGCTGGCTGGTTCTGCCGCCGGGTTTTGCGCGCGTAATTGAGCGGCTTCAGCAGTCGCTGGCGATCTCCCCGCCAACGCTGTCGCAGATCGCCGCGCAAGCCGCGTTCGACGCAAAGGAGGAATTGGAGGCGGTGAAGGCGGGCTATGCCCGCAATCGCGGCATTTTGCTCGAGGCGCTCTCGGGCATGGGTTTCGGACTGGCCCCGGCCGACGGCGCCTTTTACGCCTATGCCGACATCACCAGGCATTCCCCCGATTCCGTTGCGTTCTGCCAGGCGTTGCTGGAGCGCGCGGGCGTCGCGGCGACGCCCGGCGTCGATTTCGATCCGACGCAGGGCCATCGCGCCGTCCGCTTCTCCTATGCGGGGGCTGAAAGCGACATGCGCGAGGCCATGCGCCGGCTGAAAGCTCTTGTCGCGCGCTGATGGCGCTATTGCGACCCGTTGGGGCTGTTGGCGCCGTTGGTTCCCGTGGTCGAATTGGGCCCGGTGGTTCCCTGCATGCTTTGCCCTTTCGCGGTTCCGGCGCCGCCGGTCGCAGTCCCGTTCATGCCGGTCCCGTTCGTTCCGGCGCCAGTTCCCGTTCCGCTTGCGCCGTTACCCATTCCCGTTCCCGTCCCGGTTCCGCCCGCGCCGCTGCTCCCTCCGACTCCCGCGCCGCCGCCGGCCCCACCGCCAGCCCCGCCGCCGCCGCCTCCACCTTGCGCGCTCACGATTTGCGCGGCCGCCAGCAGCAAGCCCGCGGCCAGCGCCGCGCTCTTGAACGTTGTCTTGAACATTGTGGTCTCCAGATTTGCCAATGCATGGCCCCGCAGCAACCACAAACCGGAGAAACCGTTCCGAAAAACATGCAATCCACGCCGCACGCGACTCGATCTTGTCAGTATAGATTGCAATTATTTTCGAATTCAAATCCTTTGGCGACACAAAATCCAAAAGGCGCCGGTTATGTTGCGCCTTTTGCGGTAAATACTTAGCAAACAATCCTTGGCTCTCCGACGAATGTTTGCTTATATTTCTCTTAGTGAGCTGCGTTCCCGGCAGAAAACCGGCGGCTGCTTTCCAAGACTCCCGCTTGGCGTTGTAGCCGCCGCCGTCATTTCAACAGCGCGCTCCAGACGATGAACAGCTGTTCGAGATCGGCGCGCAGCGGCGCGAAGGCAAAGCTCTCGTTGGAGATTTCCTTGTAGCGCCAAGCGAAGTCGATGATCTGCGGCGCTGACAGGCAAAGGCGCGGGGCTGCGCGTTTCCCGATCGGCACGGTTTGCCCGAGATGAAAGCCCTGGCGCCGCAATTGCCGCAGGACGGCGTCGGCTTCGCCCTTGTCCGCGCCGCGCATCAGGATGGGGATCAGGGTGGGGTCGCCGCCGCTCTCCTCGATTTCGAGCTGCGGCAGCCTTAGCACCTGACGCCGCGCTTCGCCGTGGAAGCAGGCTTTCGCCATGTCGATCAAGGCGGGATCGAGCGCGCAAAAAGCTTCGAGTTCCGCGAGCGCCGCCTCCCAGCGCAGTCCGAGCCCGGCGTTGCAGCGGGCGCCGAACGCGCCGTCGATGCGGTCGCGCAGCAGCGGCGGCCAGTCGAACAGTGCGAAATGATCGGCGAGACCCTCGGGCCAGGGAATGGCGCCGGAGTCTTCGGCGAGAAAGCCGGGCGGGACCAGCAGCGCGCCGGAAAAGGCGGGGCCTCCGAAGAATTTGGAGCCGGTGACCATCACCAGGAAGCCGGCTTCGAGATCGGCGCGAACCCCGGCGGGCGGGCGACGCAACTGGCAGGCGTCGACCACCACCGTGACCTCGCCGGGATTTTCCCGCAACAGATCGAGGGCGCACTCGCGCGAAATGGCGGTGAGCCCAGTCTTGGAGCTGTCCATCAAATGCACCAGCGCATGCGCGCCGCGCGCCCGGGCGACGCGGACGAGGGCGCGGACCTTGGCGTCGATCTCGGCGACCGGGATCGGCCTCCCCTCGGCGTCGCGCAGATGCAGGGTCGCCAGGGTGATCGCGCCCTCGAGACCGCCGAGCGCGAAGCCCGCGCGGGCCGGAGCGAAGGGCGCGCTATTGAGGAAATGGCGGCCCGCGGCCGCGAGCGGCGCGCCACGGCCGGTTTCCTCCGGCCCGATCAGAATGTTGACGATCTTCTGGCCGGGGCGGGCGCGGGCGCCGGCGAGCGCGAGCGCTGCATATTCGGCCTGCGTGCCCGAGGCGCAGAACAAGGCCTGCCCACCCGGGGGCGCGAGCAGGTTCAGCAGGCGCCGGCGCAGGTCGGCGAACCAGTCCTCGCTTTCGCCGGCGAGATAGGCGCGGGGCAGGGCCGCGCCCGCCGCCGCCCAGCCGCGCGGAGAGATGCCGGACGCAGTCGAGGAGGAAAACCAGATGTCGCGCGCGTCGGGGCGGACCGGCGCGCCATAGCGGTTGCGTCCGTCGCGATCGAGCGCGATCCGGTCGTCGCCGCCGCTTCCGAGCGTCATCGCCAGCAGCGGCTCCCCGGCCTCGGCCCGGAACAGCGGCGCGAGGTTTTGAGGCCGGCTGGAGGGACGCACGTTGGGGTTTGTCATGTACGCCTCGCATCGCGAACCAGAAAAGCGCCTTCGAAAAGACGCTGGGTCATTTTTTTCCGCGAAGCTTGCCCGCAGGCGCCCAAATGGCTCGGGCTGCAAAAAAAATTCCTTTGTGTTCATCACGAATCGCTTATCTTGAATCCAGCAGGGAGCGGCTGCATGACGTCTTTCTCGAACAGAGGCCAAGTTGAAGCCTCCAATAGAGTTGAAGACAAAGCGCTCTCTGTGATTCCCTTAAATTTGCACAGGCCACCGTCGCGCGCTCTCCCTCCCGAAGGGCGGCGCGCGAAACTCTCATCTTGAGGAGGCAGCGCGTGGGTAAGCAACTTGATCGAAAGAGGAGCCGCGGCTCCCGAACTCATCAGAGCGCCGCAGAAATCATCGTGGTCAAGGGATCGAAATTCCAGCACGACCGCAACCCGCCGCCGATCAAACCCCTCAACGCCGCGCAGGCCGAATATCTCGCCGCCCTCCGGCGCTCCCAGCAAATCGTGGCTCTTGGCCCCGCCGGCGCCGGCAAGACCTGGATCGCCGCCACCTTCGCCGCCGATCTGTTTCGCCAGGGCCGAATCGCGAAGATCATCCTCACCCGCCCCAACGTCCCCTGCGGCCGCTCGCTCGGTTTCTTCCCGGGAACGATGGAAGAAAAATTCGCGCCCTGGGCCGTTCCGATCGCGGAGGCGATCAAGGAGCGGATCGGCGCGGGCGCCTTCGAAATCGCGGTGAAGCGTGGCGACATCGAGATGGTCCCGTTCGAGGTGATGCGCGGGCGCACATGGAAGAACGCCTTCGTGCTGCTCGACGAGGCGCAGAACACCTCGGTGATGGAGATCAAGACCTTCCTCACCCGGGTCGGCGAGGACTGCATCTCCGTCGTCAACGGCGACGTCGGCCAGTCCGATATCCGCGAGACCTCGGGACTGCTGCGGATGATCGAACTGATCGAGGCGCACGGCCTGCCGGTGCCCGTGATCGAATTCACCGCGGACGACATCGTGCGCTCCGGCCTCTGCGCCATGTGGGTGCGCGCCTTCGAGGGCGATGCGGCGCCGCGTCTGGCGGCCGAATAGCCCAATTAAATTTCAACGCCGGCGCTTCGGCGCCGGCGTTGAAAACGTTTCTCCCGGGCCAGAAGGGTCTTGAACCCGGGAGTTCTGTCATGTCGCTGCAAATCGACCAAATCGCGCCGGACTTCGCCCAAGATTCGAGCGAAGGCCTGATTCGCTTCTACGAATGGGCCGGCCCTTCGTGGGTGGTGCTGTTCTCGCATCCAAAAAACTTCACGCCGGTCTGCACCACTGAACTCGGCGCGGTCGCGAGGCTCGCCGGGGAGTTCGCCCGGCGCAACGTGAAGGTGATCGGCCTGTCCGTGGATCGCCTCGGCGACCATGCGCGCTGGGTCCAGGACATTGCGGAGACTCAGGGCGCGGCGCCGAATTATCCCATCCTCGCCGACGCCGATTTCAAGGTGGCGAAGCTCTACGACATGCTGCCGGCCTGGACCGGAGGTAACGCCGCGCGACGCACGGCTGCCGAGAACCAGACCGTGCGCAATGTCTTCATCATCGATCCCGACAGGAAAATCCGCCTGATCCTGATCTATCCGATGGCGATCGGCCGCAATTTCGAGGAAATTTTACGCGCCATCGACGCCCTCCAGATCAGCGACCGGCATCGCGTCGTGACTCCGGCCGACTGGCGCCCGGGCGACGACGTGATCATCCAGAACAGCGTCTCCGACGAGGACGCGAAAAAATTCTTCCCCAAGGGGTTTGAAACCAAAAAGCCCTACCTGCGGATGACGCCGCAGCCGTAACTCGTCCCAGGGGAGGCGCGCGTGGCCAAAATCGTTGGTGTGGGGCGGGTTCTGGCGACCGCGCTGCTGCTGGCGCTGGCGTCGCCCGGGCCGGGCGCGGCCCAGGGCCTGCTGTCGGGCGTGGACCTCACCACGCCGGCCTTCACCAAGGCCGAGCTTTCGCGCGCCGATGTCGAGGCGATGCTCGCCAGAGGCGACCGCAACCTCTCCGACAAGAGCCTGAACGGGCTCGACCTCTCCCATCTCGACCTGTCCGGCGCCAATCTGCGCGAGGCGCGGGTGAACCACGCCAACCTGCGCGGCGCCAAACTGTCCGGCGCGACGCTCGACCAGGCCTGGCTGCTCAAGGCCGACCTGTCGGGCGCCGATCTCAGCGGCGCGAAACTGTTCGGAACGCAGGCGATCGGCGCGAGGTTCGACGGCGCCGATCTTTCACGCGCGAGGCTCGCCGGGGACTTCACCAACGCCAGTTTCGCAGGCGCCGACTTTTCCGGCGCCGACGCATCCGCCGACATGCGCAACCAGTCGATGGGCCTCATGCACGCGGTGATGCGCTCCGCCGACCTTTCCCGCGCCAAGGCGGTGAAGGCCGACTTTTCCCGCGTCGATCTGGAATTCGCCAACCTGTCCGGCGCCGATTTTTCCGGCGCCAACCTCTACCGCGCCGACGCCTCAGGCGCCGACCTGCGCGGTGTCGCGCTTCACGGCGCAAATACGGCGGAAATGGACATAGCCGGGGCGCGCCTCGATCAGGAAATCAGGGGCGCAATTCACGCCGATCGCGCGCGTCGGGAGTGAGTCTGGCCGGGAGGGTTCTCCGGCGTTCCACAAAAAAACGTGATTTCTCCGAAACTTGGCAATCACCTTTCAGACACGATTGGGTTCTACCCAGAGCGCCCCCGCGCTGACGGGGACCGAGAACAGAGGAAAGATCGTGATGATGCATTCCGAGAACTCGCAATCAAACGCCATCCAGAACCTCCTGCAGAACCCGCAAGTGTTGCAGACGCTTGCGCAAGCGCTGTCGCAGAACCAGCAGGGAGGCGGACAGGGCGGATACGGACAGGGCGGACTGGGCCAAGGCGCCTTCGGACAAGGCGCGTTCGGACAGGGCGGCTTGGGACAGGGCGCCTTCGGCCAGCAGGGCGGCTTCGGGCAGGGCGGTCAGTCCGGTTGGGGCCAGCAGCGCCAGCTCACGCCGATGGATGTCAGCGCCATTCTCCAGCAGATCGCGCCGGTGCTGCCGCAGATCGTCGCGCAGGCGCAGCAGGCCTACCAGCCGCTGGCGGCTTTCGGCGGCGGCCAGCAGTACGGCGGGCTCGGCGGTCAGTTCGGCCAGCAGCGCAATCTCGCGCACCACGAAGTGAGCGAGATCGTGCGCCAGATCCTGCCGGCGATCCTGCAGGCGACGCAGCAGCAGCAGCAGAATCCCTTCGGCGGACAGGGCCAGGGCTCGGTCTGGGGCATGGGCGCCTTCGGCCAGTCCCAGCAGAACCCCTGGCAGCAGCAGAATCCGTTCCAGCAATGGGGCTCGCACCAGCAAGGGCAGCACCGCCAGATCGGGCAGCAGGACGTGCAGGAAATCGCGCGGCAGGTCGTCGAGGCGGTCACCGGCAACCAGCAGGGCCAGCAGCGCCAGTTCTGAGCCGACAGGCAGGACGGAGGCGGGCGCGCGCCCGCCCGCCTCTACGTCGTTTCCGTTGTTTGACAGGAGGATGAGATGGCCCGTTCCAACGTTGAGCCCGCTTCCGGCCAGAACCCGCAGCGCCCCATGGGGCAGCCGCAAGAAGATTTGGGGGACCTGACGGCCGTGCTGGCCGACATCATGCCGATTCTCGACCGAATCCAGAACCGCTCGCCGCAGGCCGGCGCCCTGGGCCTGTTCGGGCACGCATCCGTGGAGACGCTCGCCGCCGTTTCGCTGGTCAGCGACCTCGGCGCCGACAGCCTGCGCCGTCTCACCGCCTATCTCGACGCCCATGCGCAGAATTTTTCCGGACTGGAAACCTGCGCGCCCGTGGTGGCGGCGGCGGCGCGCGCGCTTGCGGCGCGGGATTATGCGCAGGCCTTCACCTTGTTGTTCGAAGTCTACCGCACCATCACCCTGCTGCGGCTGGAGGACAACAAGCTGCCGGCGCCGGGGTCGGTGACGCAGCGTGATGCGCGCCGGTCCGGGAGCGAGAAAAACGAGGGCTCGCCACCACATTGAATCGGTGCGCAAATTAACGTGATTCGCTGAATTCGCAACTTGGCAGATAGTGGCATAGCATTTGCTCAACCTCCGGTTACTGTGTGACGCTACAGTGACGGAGGTGATGCGTGCTTCAATCCGCTGGATTGCCGGCTCCTGCCTTTTACGACCGGTCGCGGGTCCAACGCCCGCGCAACGGCGGGGTCAACCCGGCCGGCCCGGCTGGCCTGAAGTCAGGGCCGGACGCGGCGTTGCGCCGGGCCCGCCTCCATGCCGCGCATTTCCGGGAGGCCGAGCAGATCAAGGCGGGACTGGCCGGACTGCTGCTGTTTTGCGCCGGCCATTCGGGCGGCGGCTGCAAGCCGGGATTGCCGCTCGCGGACATGCGGCGCACTGCGCAGGCGGCGTCGCGGCAGCCTGATTCAGTGTTGAGCGCTTTCGGCGCCCGTCCCCTGCAAGTTTTCGAGGCGCCCGATCTTTATGCAATCCTGCTCGTAATTTGTCGCCGCGCCGGCTTGCGCCGCGTACCCGGACTCTACCTGCTGCCGTTCCTCGGCATGAACGCCTACGCGCTCGGCAATCCCGAAAATGCCTGCATCTCCGTCACCGAGGACCTGCTGCGCGGCCTGTCGCGCCACGAGGTCGCCGGCATTTTCGCCCATGAGGTCGCGCATATCCTTCATGGCGACGACCACGCGATGAATTGGGCCGCTTCGGTGCAGCAGGCCATCGTCGATCTGGCCTTGCGCGGCGCCGGCGAAGAGAGCCCGCGCGCGCTGCTGCTTTCGGCGGCGCCGCTGCTGGCGCGGCTGCTCACCTCGGCCTTGTCGCGGGTGCGCGAACTCGCCGCCGACCTGCGGGCGCTCGACCTGATCGAGGACCCCGGCGCGCTGGCGGACGCCTTGTGCAAGCTGGAACTGTTCCACACCGGGCGCAGGCCGGCGCCCGCGCCAGGCGGCGCCCACCCGGCGCTGGCGCTGAACAGCCATCCCGAAACCTGGGAGAGAATCGCGCGCCTGTGCTGAAAGCTATTTCCGGGCCGTGAACACATGCTCCGTGAGCAGGTATTTCAGGCCGCGGTTCCAGGATTCGTCGGTGTTGCCGCGAATATCGACGCTGCCGCCCCTCACCACCTGCCCGGTCTGCGCGTCGGTGATGCGGATGTTGAGATCGAGAATGAGATTGCTCACCTTTTGCGCCCAGGCGACCACGGCGAATTTCGCGCCGAGCTTTTTCGCCAGATCATCAGCGCAGCCATTGCAATCGTGAATGTCGCGCACATCGGCGAGGGCCGACGCGACCGGCGCGAGATCGACCGGCTGGTACTGACTGGACTCCGCCAGCGCCTTCCCTAACTCTTCCGTCATATGCGCGACCCGCGCGGTCTCCTCCGGCGAGGTGGGCAGCGGCGAGGAATTCACGAACACCGTGGGAAATATCGCCGTCGGCGCCGCGAGGACGGGGGCGGCGACGAGGGCGGACGCCAACGCCAGGGTCGACGAAAATGCGCGCATAAAGGCTCCATCGCGTGTCGGTGAAGATCCATCGCGTGTCAGCAAAGCAACGCTTGAGACCCGACTTCGTTCCCCGCCGTTGCCGTCGATGTTCAGCCCGCAGGATCAGCCCCACAATCGGGGTTCGGGCGGGTAAACCACGGACCCGTCGAGCCGCAGCCCTTCCGAGCGATCCCGCGCCAGCAGCAGGGGGCCGTCGAGATCGACGAATCTTGCGCGCGAGGCCAGCAACAGGGCCGGGGCCATCGCCAGCGACGACGCCACCATGCAGCCCACGAACAAGCCGAATCCCAGGTTTTCCGCCGCGTCGGCCAGCGCCAGCGCCTCGGTGAGGCCGCCAGTCTTGTCGAGCTTGATGTTGACGAGGTCGTAGCGATCGCGGAGCGCGGCGAGACCGGCGCGGTCATGGACGCTCTCGTCGGCGCAGACGGGAACCGGGCGCCTTCCCGCCAAAGCCGCGTCCTCGCCGGCGGGCAGCGGCTGTTCGACCAGCGCCACGCCCGTCCGCACGCAGGCGTCGAAAAATTCCGGGAGGTCGTCGGGCCGCCACGCCTCGTTGGCGTCGGCGATCAGTTCGGCCTCAGGCGCCGCCGCGCGCACGGCGAACAACCGCGCGGGATCGCCGGCGCCCGCGAGCTTGACCTTCAGCACTGGGCGGTCGGCGGCCTCGCACGCCGCGCGCGCCATCTCCTCCGGCGTCCCGACCGAGAGCGTATAGGCGGTGACGCAAGGCGAAAGCCGCGACAGCCCCGCCACCTGCCACGCGGGAATGCCGGTGAGCTTCGCCTCCAGATCCCACAGCGCGCAGTCCAGCGCATTGCGGGCGGCCCCCGGCGTCAGCAGCCTTTGCAGCGCGAACCGGTCGGCGCCCGCCTCCAGCGCCTCTTTCGCGCCCTCGATCTGCGCCAGCACGCTCTCGACGCTTTCGCCATAGCGCGCAT
>Ga0181519_10002642_pt1 | contig 15098 bp, 9 predicted proteins | sample PEATcosm2014_Bin_26_FD_121102 | JGI IMG/M metagenome (GOLD analysis project Ga0181519, IMG submission 121102) | Peatland microbial communities from MTU Mesocosm Facility, Houghton, MI, USA - PEATcosm2014_Bin02_10_metaG | ecosystem: Environmental > Terrestrial > Soil > Wetlands > Peat | place...
CACCTACACGGTGAACCTGTGCAAGACCGAGAATCGCACCAAGACGGTCCAGAAGACCGAAATGGTGTGCGAGACGAAGACTCGCGAAGTGCCCTACACGGTTTGCGTCCCCGAAAAGAAGACGCGGACCGTCGAGGTCACGGTTTGCAAGACCGTCCCGGTCGAGAAGACCTGCACGCGGACCGTGATGGTGCCGCATCAGGTTGAGAAGGAAGTTCAGGTTCAGGTCTGCAAGATGGTGCCGAAGGAAGTTCCGGTATGCCCGGCTCCCGCCTGCCCGGCTCCGGCAGCTTGCCCCGCTCCAGCCTGCCCGGCTCCGGCCTGCTCCCCGGCTCCGGCTTGCGGATCGTGCAAGTAGTCTGACCGCCTGAGCGACAGGTTAAGTACCGAACCCCGGGTCGAACGCTTTGTTCGGCCCGGGGCTTTTTTGTTTTCCGTACCAGGAACAGGAACCTGCAACCGCATCGAGCGAATCAGTAATGCGACCTGCCGGCGGTAGTTTCGGCCGAAGACTTCGTTCTTCGCGAACATAACGAAGGCCGAACCAAAGAAGACATCGCCCGCGACGATACCAAGAGCCATCATCATCGCAAGGGGATCACGTTCAGCCAGATCGCGGCGCGGCTGCTCACGGACCTTTGGCTGCGCCGCCCGAATGCTGATGCTGACGTGTTTCGGCTTGGCCGGCAGCCGCGCCGTTCTGCGAAACTTCGAACTTCGCCAAGGCGGTTTCCGCCGGGCCGGCCAGCACCGAGCCATCGGGCTTGAATCGCGACCCGTGGCACGGGCAATCCCAGGTGTGCTCCGCCTGGTTCCACCGGACCAGGCAGCCCAGGTGCGTACAGACGGCCGAGACGGCTTCGAGGTGCCCTTGCTCATCGCGCGAACAGGCAATGCGGCGCCCGTCGATATTCAAGATCTTCCCGGTTCCCGGCTCGACTTCCTCAGGCGAGTGGCCTTCAGCCGGCGAAAGCCGGTCCTTGATGAGGAACCATGGGAAGTCGAGATTCTCCTTGAGATAGTCCTTCGTGCCACCGATGACCTTCGTGCGATTGACGGCGAATAGCTCCTGCCAGGGCGTCGTGCGACCAAGAACCCAATCGGCGGCCATCATCCCGGCCAGCGTTCCGAAGGTCATGCCGTTGCCGGCGAAGCCTGTGGCGACGAATTGCCGTTCGGCAGTCGGACCGACGTACGGCAGCCCGTCGTTGGTCTCGATCACCTGCCCCGACCAGCGGCGATCGATCTGGGCGGAAGGCAAAAGTTCGCGAAGCAGGTCCGAGAGCCGCTCGAACGAGGCCTCGGTATCTTCCGATTGGCCGGTCTTGTGGTCTTCGCCCCCGAAGATCGCATAGGGGCCGCTCTTGCGTTGATCGATCCGCAGGTAGTAGTACGGATCGCTCGTGTCCCACAGACTCACCTCGGGCAATGTGCCGTGAGACACCTTGGCTCCGATGGCGTACGAAGAATAGTGGAACAACTTCGACTGCAAGAGCGTAGCTCGCACGAGGCCGGTCGCGCCCATCAATGGGACATGCGTGGCGATTACCAGGTGGTCGCACTGGATCTTGTGCTTGCCACAATGGATGACGAGTGGATCTTCGTCGACTTCAGTTGCCTCGGTATTTTCGAAGATCTCGCAGTCGTCACCGTGAATGGCGCGAGCCAGGCCGCCCAGATAGTCGAGTGGGTCGAACTTCGCCTGATCGGCGAACCGCAGGCCTGGCCGATTCACGATCGGCGCCGACTGCACGAACTCAACCGGTATCCCCAGCCTGGCTCCGAGTTCGGCTTCCTTGCGGAAGCGTTCGATTTCGTCCTTGGCCGGCTGCTCGCGCAAGGGGGCATGCAAGAAGCCCGGGACTCGGCGGAAGTCGCAATGGATGCCTTCGGCCAGTGCCACGGCATCGATCGCGTCGATCGCTCGCGCACCACCTTCCCACACGAGCCGAGCCTGCTCTTCGCCGAAGGTCTTGGCCAGCGTCGAGAGCCGCATGTCGGTGACGGCCGTCAGATGGGCCGTCGTCATGCCAGTGTCGCCCATGCCGATGCGATCGCGTTCGACGACCGCGACATCCTTGCCCGACATCTTGAGGAAATACGCGGCCGACAGGCCCGTGATGCCGCCCCCGATCACTACGGTATCGACTCGGAGCGACTTGTTAAGCTTCTTGAATTTCGGGAGGCGTGAAGTCTGCCAGGCGGACTGACTCATGATTCGGCTCGCTCGTCGTGGAAAAGTCGCTCGATTGTCGTACTGCGCCGACTGCGATCAAACAGGCGGCAATCGATCCGGCCCGCGGAACAAGGCCATGAACAGCAAGATCAGCAGGAACAGGCCGAAGAGACCGCTCGGGTAATAGCCAAGCCCCCAGTCGGCAGAGTATGGCCAGGTAGGGAGCGCTCCGAGAAGCAACACGATCAATACGATGGCAAGCAAGAGTCGCATGATTCGGCACCTTTCCCGTGAGAGGCTGATGGATCGGATCGCGCCGCCGGCAATCGGTGGCGAGCGAGCGATCGTGCACATTGCGTGCCGGGAAATGCGGTTGGACGGAGCGCCGATTCCGCACGGAATCGCTGGGCGTTCCTCTACGCGAGGCCCAACTTCCGAAACAGCTCGGCGAAGCCCAGGGCCGTGTGTCGCCAGGTGAATGAGCGCAGGTCTTGGCCGGCCTGCTCGCCGACCGCCTTCAGTCGATCGCGGTTTTCATATGCGAACTCCAACTGGGCGATCACTTCGTCGAGATCCGGATCGTCCCACGTTGCCAGATAGTCGCCGTTTTTCGTGATCTCGACCGGCCTGAGTTGCTCGAGCCGCAGACAGTTGGCCTCGCTCAGCACATCGCGATGTCCACTCGTGTTCGTGGCGATTGCCGGCCGGCCGCAGGCCATGTACTCCATCAGCACCTGGTTCGTGGCGCCTTCGCAGCGATTCGGAAACAGCCCAACGTCGGTATTCTTGTAGACCCGGGGCATCATCGCCTGAGGACGCAAAGTGAGCAGGATGGCGCGCGACGGCGCGACGCCATTATCGGCCAGCACCTGCTCGAAGAGGGCCAGTTGGTCGCGGTGGCGCGGCTCGAATCGGATATGGCGCGAAGCGTTGATCGTCTCCAGCGCGTGGGACCACTTGTTCCCCCAGGAGGCGACGAGCACCACGTCGGGATGCTTGTCCATCAGCACCTGGACTGCGCGAATGACGACATCCTGACCCTTGCGGAACTCGAACTTGCCGCCCGAGAAAACCACGAACCGATCGCGCAGAAACTGCCGTTCGATTGGCGAGGGCTCGAAGATCGTGGGGTCGATGCCGACCGGCACGGCCGTCACCTCGGTCAGACCGATGCCCCGCAACCGCTCGGCGCACCAGGTGCTCGTCGTCGCCAGATGGCGATACAGCCGCCGGGCATTGTCGGCAGCCTCGGGGGCCAGCGGCTCTTCGAAGCATGTGTAGCCGACCGTCTGCGTGCTGTGAATCCGTGGCCAGCCAGGAAGGAGCGTCGTGTAGACGACACCGGTCAGCAAGCCCCCTTCGACCAGGCCCTGTCGCTGTTTGATCGCGGCCTCTTCGGCTGGGTCGATCTGCAAACGACGCAGCGCGTCAAGTTCCAGCTCGTCGTTCACCATGTCGGGTGTGAGCGGGGGCGTGCAAAGCCGCACACCGACCAGCCGGTCGAGCTCTTGCGCCAGATACTTGCCGACGATGCCCCAGCCGTGGTCCGAGGTGACCGGCATTGCCACATGAATCATCGTAGGTGCCCCCGACTGGTTGTTTCGCGTTCGACCATGGCTCGCACTCGTGTGTACTCTCGGTATTGCTGGGCGTCAACACGTACGGAGCACGCCAAGAGCAACGGTTCGGATTCGTCGGGCAGGCAATAGAGGGTTCATTCCCTGTTCGATCGAGCCTACAATAGCGGGCTTATGCTTGGCCTGTTCGCGGTCCGTGTCGAGGAGCTCACCTTGAAGAGCCATCTGCTTACGGTCACCCTCCTGTTTCAACTTGCGCTCGAGCTTTCGCCGGCCGCAGCGCTGGAGTTGTTCGTCGATCCGGCCGGCGATGACCGGTGGTCAGGACGCCAGGCAGCGCCGAATGCCGGACGCACCGACGGCCCGTTGGCCACGCTCGTTGGAGCGCGCGACGCGATCCGCGGCCTGCGCGCCGGCCAGCCCTTGAAAGAATCGATCACCGTGAGCATTGCCGCCGGAACGTATCGGCTCACCGAACCGCTGGTCTTCGAGCCGCAGGACAGCGGCACCGCCGAATCGCCGATCGTCTACGAAGCGGTCCCCGGTGCCAGACCCGTCATCAGTGGCGGTCGCCCGATCACCGGTTTTCGTAAGCAAGGCGACGTTTGGACCGCGACGGTTCCGCAAGCGGCTGGTCGTGACTGGGCGTTCGAGCAACTGTGGGTGAATGGCGAACGGGCGACACTTGCTCGCGAGCCGAACCGATTCTTCTCCTACATGAGCGACGTGGTCGAAGAGCCGCTTCCGTCGCAAGGGCGCACGAAGCTCGCCAAGCAAACCGTTCATGCAGCGCCGGACACTCTGAAGTCGTTGTCGAACGTCTCGGCCGGAGAATTGCGGGCAGCCCGCCTCACGGCCTACCACAAGTGGAATATCACCCGCCGGTTCCTCGACGCGGCTGATCCCCAGCGCGGCACGGTCACGATCCATGGTGCGCCGATGGCTCCCCACAATAAGCTGGAGGCCGACACCGGCTTCGTGCTCGAGAACTATCGTGCCGCGCTCGACGCGCCCGGCGAATGGTTCCTGGCTCCTGGCGGCGAGCTGACCTACAAACCGCTTGTGGGCGAAGCCTTGCCGGATGTGCAAGTCATCGCACCCGTGACTGACAAGCTGCTCGTCCTGCGTGGCGATCCTGCGGCAGGCAAGTTCGTCGAACATCTCGCGTTGCGCGGGCTCGTCTTCGCCCATGCCCAATGGCTCACGCCTCCCGGCGGCGTCGATCCACAGCAGGCCGCAGCGCAGATCGAGGGCGCGGTGATGGCCGACGGTGCTCGGCACGTGCGCTTCGAGCATTGTGAGCTGGGCCATGTCGGCGGCTATGGCATCTGGCTGCGGCGCGGCTGCCGCGACATTCGGATCTTGGCTTGCCATCTGCATGACCTAGGCGCTGGCGGGGTGCGAATCGGCGAGATGGGCATCGCCCCGCGCGAAGGCGAACAGACCGGCCAGTGCGTCGTCGATAACTGCATCATCCGCCACGGCGGGCGCGTCTTTCCGCATGCCGTCGCGGTGTGGATCGGGCAGAGCGGCGAGAATCGCGTCACGCACAACGAAATCGCCGACTTCAGCTATACCGGCGTCTCGGTCGGCTGGCGGTGGGGCTACGACAAGAGCTTGGCGTCGAACAACCACATCGACTTCAACCACATCCATCATCTCGGCTGGGGCCTGCTCAGCGATATGGGCGGCATCTACACCCTTGGCCCCTCGCCCGGCACCACGCTCGACAACAACGTGATCCACGACGTCCTCTCCTGGTCGTACGGCGGTTGGGGGCTGTACAACGACGAGGGGAGCACCGACATCCAGATGCGCAACAATCTCGTCTATCGCACCAAGAGCGGCGGCTACCATCAGCACTATGGCCGCGACAACATCATTTGCAATAACATCCTCGCCTTGAGCACCGAACATCAATTGCGGCGTTCGCGCGTCGAAAGCCATCTGTCATTCACGCTCGAACATAACATCGTGTACTTTGACCAAGGCACGCTGCTCGATGGCCAGTGGCGCGACGACAAGGTGCGGTTGCATCACAACTTGTACTTCGACGCCAGCGGCCGGCCGCTCGACTTCCAGGGCCTGAACTTCGAGGCCTGGCAAAAGAGCGGGAAGGACGAAGCGAGCATCGTCGGCGACCCTCGCTTCGTCGCTCCGGATAAGGGCGACTTCGGCCTGCGGCCTGATTCGCCAGCCAGCGCGATCGGCTTCGTGCCGTTCGACCCTTCGCAGGCGGGAGTGCATGGCGACGCCGCCTGGCGAAAGCTGGCGACGAGCGAGAAGTATCCTGAGATGCGCCCGGGCCCAGCGCCACCGCCGACGCGGATCGACGACTCGTTCGAAGACACGCCTGTCGGCCGCCCGATCCGCAAGGCGCATGTCCACGTCGAAGGGAAAGGCGACTCGATCGCCGTCACGGATCAGGTCGCCAGCCACGGCCGGCATTCGCTGAAAGTCACCGATGCGAGCGGCCTGGAGAAACGCTGGAACCCGCACCTCTTCTTCGCGCCTGAATATACCAGCGGCGAAGGCCATATGGCGTTCGATCTGCGCGTCGATCCGGGAATGGTGCTGCGCTTGGAATGGCGCGACAGTGCCTCGCCCTATCGCACGGGCCCGTCGATTCTCGTGGCCAGCGGCGGGCTGAGTGTCGGCAACAAGAAGCTGGTCGACGTGCCTGCCGACACCTGGATCCATCTTGAGCTGCGCGCCAAACTCGGCGCGCAGGCCAATGGCCGATGGTCGCTCGCCGTGACGCTTCCCGACCAGCCGCCGCGCACGTTCGCCGATCTCAAGTGCGAGAGTGCCGAATGGCGTGAGCTGGATTGGTGCGGTTTCTCGTGCTTCGCCGACAGCCCCAAGTCGTACTACCTCGACGACCTGGTGCTCGAGTCGACGTCCAAGTAGAAGTAGCCCATGAATCCGATCGCAAGCTGCCTTATCGCGTCGGTCGTCCTTCTGCCTGCATCGCTTTCGGCCTGGGCCGGCACCGTGAACTCGCTCGATGCCTTGAAACAAGCGATCGGCCAGGCCAGGCCGGGTACGACGATCGAACTGGCCGACGGCACCTACCAGAACCCCAAGCCTTTCGGCATCAAAGGCCTGCGCGGCACGGAGGAGAGTCCGATCGTGGTGCGCGCCGAGCATCCTGGAAAGGCCGTGTTCGGCGGCGCGGCTGGGGTCGTGGTTCGCGACTGCGAGTACCTCGTGATCGAGGGCTTGCTGTTCACGCATGACGCCGACCAGCAGGCGGTGCTGCTCGACAATTGCCGTCACGTGCGCGTGACCCGAAACACATTTCGCCTCAGCGAACGAGCGAAGCCTCGCCACTGGGAACATTGGGTCACCGTCGACGGGGTCCGCAGCGCCGAGAACCGCGTCGATCGCAATCTGTTCGAGCGCAAACTCAACCGCGGCAGCCACGTCTTCGTGCGTGGCGACGACGAGGCCTTGGTCTGTTCCCAACGCGATCGCGTCGATCATAACCATTTTCGCGATGTCATCTACGCTGACGGCCAAAACGGCCACGAGACCATTCGCACGGGAGGTAATGACCTGGGGGCGTCGGGCCGCAGCTCATTCACGACGATCGAAGACAACCTGCTCGAGCGGTGCAGCGGCGAAGACGAGATCGTCTCGCTCAAGTCGTCGGATAATGTCTTTCGCAACAACACGCTCCTCAACTGCCGCGGCGCGATCTGCCTTCGTTTGGGCAACCGCGATGTGGTGTCGGGCAATTTCGTGATCGCCAACGACGGCGGGCCGGAGCGAGGGGGCGTCAAGCTCTACGGGTTCGAACATCGTGTCGTCCATAACTACTTTTGCGGTCTGAACGGTCGCAGGCACGAAGCCCCGCTGGCCCTGGTTCCTGGCAGCTTCGAGACACCGACCACCGATCGGATCGGTTCGCGATATGACGACGACACCTGCGTTCCGCCGACCCGCTGCACGATTGCTTTCAATACCTGGATCGATTGCGCGCCGCTGGAGTTCGGTTTTCTAAAAGCAGAAAAGGGGCGGAACTATCTGCCTTCCGCCTGCATCTTCGCGAACAACCTTGTTGCCCGCACGCGGCCGCAGTCCAAGCCGCTGGTGAGCCTGGGCCTCGTCGGCGATCTCGACGCCCACGACAACCTGGCCTATGCCGAAGGCACGGCGCCGACCGATCGTTGGGCCAGTTGGTTTCGCTGGACGAATCCGCAGCTTCGCCGCGACGAAGACGAATTGCCTCTCTGGCGTCTGACCGCATCGAGTCCGGCGATCGACGCCGCGGTCGCTGGTATCGCGAACGTCACGGACGATGCCTTCGGTCGGGCGCGGCAGGGGCAGCTTGATATCGGCGCTGAGGAATTCAATGGAGACAAAGACATCCGGGGCCCGTTGACACCGGATGATGTCGGCCCATCGGCTCCCTGAACTCTGGGCTAACCTCAGGTATCGGCCGGCATCGCAAGTTAGGATGGTTCTCGCTCGCCCAGCTCCCCTGCCTCGCTCAAGTAGAAACAATAAATGCTGAATGATAAGCGCTAAATGAAAGGCATGCGCTGCGTGATCCCGCTTCAACTTATCACTTATCATTCATCATTTATCACTCACTTCACCTCGTGCTCATCTCGCAGCTCAACCCGCCGGCGGCCGGCAGGTAGGCCGATTGCACGTAGTCCATCACCATGCGGTGCGCGCTGAACCGCCAGGCCAGCGAGCCGATCGAGTTCATCATCCGCTGGATCCAATGCCGCGGCAGACCGTCGATGTCGCGGTCGTAGTACAGCGGGATCACCTGCTCGCGCAGCACGCGATAGAGATCGGCGCCGTCGCGGCGGTCGTTGATCTCGTTCGAGGCGTGGCTGGTCCCCTGCCCGATTGCGAACCCGTTCTTGCCGTCGTAGGCTTCCGCCCACCAGCCGTCGAGCACCGACAGGTTCAAACCGCCGTTGAGCACGACCTTCTGGCCGCTGGTGCCCGAGGCCTCAAGCGGGCGCCGAGGGTTGTTGAGCCAGACGTCGACGCCCTGGATCATGTGCCGGCAGACGTTGATGTCGTAGTCTTCGATGAACGTGATCCGCGCGGCCAGCCGTGGGTCGTGCCGCAGGTTGGCGATCTTCTTGATCAACTGCTTGCCGGGCTCGTCGGCCGGATGCGCCTTGCCGGCGAAGATGATCTGGATCGGCCGCTCCGGATCGTTCACCAGATCATAGAGCTGCGCCAGGTCGCTGCCGATCAGGTCGGCCCGCTTGTAAGTGGCGAAGCGGCGGGCAAAGCCGATCGTCAGGATGTTCGGGTCGAGCATGTTGCGAGCGGCCTCGACGGCCTCGTCGCTCTCGCCGCGGCGGCGATACTGCCGGCTCACGCGCCGCCGCACGAACGCCAACAGCAGGTTCTTCATCGCATGGTGCGTTTCCCACAGCTCGCCCGGATCGACGTTGTGGATCTGTTGCCAGACCTCGGGCTCGCCCATCCGCTTGAACCAATCGACGGGGAAGTTGCGGTCGTAGAGCTGCTGCATCTGCCAGGCGAGCCAACTGGGTACGTGGACGCCATTGGTGATGTGGCCGATCGGGATTTCTTCTTCGACGCGCCACGGCCAAAGCGGGGCCCACATCCTTCGGCTGACGTGGCCGTGCAGGTTGCTCACGGCATTGGCTCGGCGCGAGAGTTTGAGCGCCAGAACCGTCATGCAGAAGCTCTCGCCGCCGTTGTGCGGTTCGACGCGCCCCAGGCCCATCAACTGATCGCCGGAGATACCCAGCCGATCGCGAACCGGGCCCAAGTGCTCTTCGATCAACCCGCCGTCGAACCGGTCGTGTCCGGCAGGGACCGGCGTGTGCGTGGTGAAGACCGTGTGCTGAGCGACTTCGCGTAGCGCTTCGTCGAAGCTCACTCCGTCTTCTTCCATCATCATGCGGATCACTTCGAGCGTGGCGAACGCACTGTGACCTTCATTCAAGTGGAACACGCCGGGCGTGATACCCAGGGCGCGTATTGCTCGGACGCCACCGACGCCCAGCACCAGTTCCTGGCGAATGCGCGTGCGATGATCGCCGCCGTAGAGCCGGCTGGTCAGTTCTCGATCTTCGGGGCTGTTGCCATCGACGTCGCAATCGAGCAGATAAAGCGGCACGCGCCCGACTTGCATCCGCCAGACTTTGGCCAGCAGCTTGCCGGTGCGTGTGTCGATCGTGACCGTGAGCGGCCTGCCGTCCGTACCCAGGGCCGGAACCATCGGCACATTCTCGACCTTCGTGTCGAGGTATTCTTCGCCCTGCCAGCCGTCGGCGTTGAGGTGTTGCTTGAAATAGCCCTGATCGTAAAACAAGCCGATCGCGACGAACGGAATGCCCAGGTCGCTGGCACTCTTCACGTGATCGCCCGACAGCACGCCCAGGCCGCCGGAGTAGATCGGCACGGATTCGTGGATGCCGAACTCGGCCGAGAAATAAGCCACGGGCTTCGAGCCGAGCGTGCCGGCGTGGGTCGTGGCCCAGGTCTGGCCCGACGACAGATACTCCTTCAGTCGGCGATAGGCATAGTTGATCCGGCTGTAGAGAACCAACTCCGAGGCCCGCATCTCAAGTCGCTCGGGCGTGAACTCCGAGAGCAGCGCGATCGGGTTGTGGTCCAACTGCCGCCAGCGGATCGGGTCGAGATCCCGCAGCAGGTTGACGACTTCGGGCTGCCAACTCCACCACAGGTTGTGAGCCAGTGCCACGCACTTCTCATAGAGCGACTCGGTCGAAAGGCCGACGATCTTCTTCGACACTTCGGCAGGCGAGGAGGCGATTTCCGTTTGGCTCATCGAACGACCTTTCGAGCTGCGGTCAGACAGACGCGATATGCAAAGGGCCGGCATCCTTGGTCGCAAGCCGGCCGCGAAAGGTTGATTATATCGAATCCTCCGAAACGAGCGACCCCATTCGCACTCCAACTTGCTGGTGTCTCTCACGGGAAGGCCCAGCGAGCGTCTGCACGCCGCTGAAGGATCGAATCGCTTCCGAAGGTCACGGCGACACTAGTTTGGTAAACTGGGGGCACTGACTTCGCGATTGCCGCGTCGTCGACGACGTTCGCGACCACACGACTCCAGCATCCGACAAGCGAGCCACCCGATGATCACGACGCCCGACAACCCCGCGCTCGATCGGTTGTGCGCCGCCCTCTCCAAGCTGGACGATGCCGCGCCGGACGATGTGTCGTGGCCGGCCGAAGCGCTCGCTCGCTGCGGCGAGGCCGGTGTGTTTCGCTGGTTTCTTCCCCGAGAGTGGGGTGGTGAGGCCTGGTCCGACGCCGATCTGCTGCGCGGATACATGCGGTTGGCGGCCGGCTCACTGACGACGACGTTCGTCATCACGCAGCGCAGCGGCGCTTGCCGCTGGTTGGCCGAGGGGCTGGACCCGGCGACCAAGGAGCGTTGGTTGCCGGGGCTGGCATCCGGAGAATCGTTCGCGACCGTCGGCATTTCGCATCTGACGACCAGCCGCCGCCATCTGGCGCTGCCGGTGCTGCGGGTCGAAGAGCAAGAAAACAGCTACGTGCTCGACGGCGAAAGCCCTTGGGTCACTGGCGGAGCCGAGGCCGACGTGATCGTCACCGGCGGAACACTGGCCGATGGTCGGCAGGTGCTCGTGGCCGTCGACACCAGTCTCCCGGGCGTCGAGGCATTGGCCCCCTTCACGCTGGTCGGCCTCAGCGGAAGCCATACGGGTCCAGTCAGGTTCCGGCAAGTTCGCGTTCCCAAGCAATCGCTGTTGGCCGGACCGGCGCCGAATGTGATGTCTTCACGTTCCGGTTCAGGAGCAGGTGGCTTGCAGACCTCGGCCCTGGCCGTCGGACTTTCGGCGGCGGCGATTCGCAAGTTGGATGCCGAAGCTCGGACGCGCGAAGATCTGCGGCCGGCTTGCGACGGTCTGGGCGGCGAACATCGAGCGCTCGAAGCCGACCTGCTTTCGATGGCCGCCGGAGCGGGAACGTGCTCGAGCGAAGAGTTGCGGACTCGCGCGAACAGCCTGGTGCTGCGATCGACGCAGGCCTATCTGGCCGCCGCCAAGGGAACCGGTTACGTCGTCGGTCATCCGGCTGGCCGGTTCTGCCGCGAGGCGCTCTTTTTCCTGGTCTGGAGTTGCCCACAGGGGGTCGTCAATGCCACGCTCTGCGAGCTGGCCGGGCTGAGCGATTGACGTGCCGAGCAGGCCTTAGGCTTGTGGCGACGTGCCGGCGACGCCCAACACGTCGGCCAGCGGCACCAGGGCGTCGATCACGAACTGGATGTGCTCGTCGAGCGGTTCGCCCAGGTCTTCGGCGCCACGCGTGATGTCGTCGCGATTGACGGCTGCGGCGAAGCTCTTCGTCTTCAGCTTCTTCTTGACGCTCGAGGCCTGCATGCCGCGAATGCCCTCGGGCCGCAATCGGGCCACAGCCACGACGAATCCTGCCAGCTCGTCGCATGCGTAGAGGGTCTTGTCGAGCCTGGAGACGCGCGGGCAATCGGTCAGGTAGTCGGCATGCGACTTGATGGCATAGATCACATCGGGCGCGACGCCACGCGCGGCGAGAATCTCGGCCCCGCGGAGCGGATGGTCTGGGGCATCAGGCCAGCGCTCGTAGTCGAAGTCGTGCAGCAGACCGACGATTCCCCACTTCTCTTCGTCTTCACCGAAGCGACGGGCGTAAGCCCGCACGGCTGCCTCGACCGCCAGCATGTGCTTGCGGAGGCTCTCGCTTTGGGTGTACTCACAGACGAGTTGCCAGGCTTCGGCGCGGTTCATGATCGGCACCGCGCTGGCCCCATTCCCCGGTCGGCGTTCAACGCAACGGCTTGTCCGACGGAGCGGAGGCGGCTTCTTCCTGCTGCTTCGGCTCTTCTTTGACGGTGGCCGTCTGTTCTTCGTGTTGCAGTTCGCGCCATGGATGACGGCCTTCGTAGCTGGCCAGCTCCTTGCGGAGGTTGGCTTTCATGTCATCATCGGTCGCGACGTCGACCGACTTTTGCGACCACTCCTTGGCCTTCTCGAAGTCGCCGGTTTCGGCGTAGCAAGCGGCCAAAGTGCTCAGGATATGAGCCTGCTTGAACTGGGTCAACTCGGCGGCCTGCGTCGCCAGCTTGACCGCCCGCTGACCATCGCGAACCTTGTCGTCCGGCGACGTGGCCAACAGCCAGGCGAAGTTGTTCAACAGCCCGCTGTCCTTCGACTGGCCGGCAAACGCCAACTCGTAGTCCTTCAGAGCGTCGGCGTGCTTACCGATGCTGAGGTTCATGTCGGCCCTGGTGTAGTGCAGCAACCAGTTGTCGGGTGCCAGCGACAGGGCCGCTTCGAGCACCGTGAAGGCCTTGGTGAACTTCTTCTGCGAGCGGTACAGCACCGCCAACTGGAAGCGGACCTCGACGTCGTCGGGCGCCTGGTCGGCGATCCGTTGCAGGTCTTCGATGGCTTCCTCGGTCTTGCCGGCCGAAGCTTCGATCACGGCTCGCGTACGCAAGGCCGGCGACAGGTTCGGTCGGGCCTTGAGCACCTCGTCGACATCGGCCAGGGCCGCTTCCGACTTGCCTAGACGCGACAGGGCCTGCGAACGCAACAGCAGCGCGGCGCCATTTTCGGGGTCGATCTTGAGGGCCAGCGTGGCATCTTCGACGGCCGCTTCGAACTTCTCGGACATGAAGTTGATCTGGGCTCGCTCCAGCAGCAGGGCCGGACTCTTAGGCGCCAGCTCGACCGCTTTGCTGTAGCTCTCTCGTGCCTCGTCGAGCCGCTTGAGCATGGCCAGGGCCAGCCCGCGCACTTCATACGTCGAAGCGTGCTTTGGATCGAGCTTGAGCGAGGCGTCGAAATCTTGGAGCGCTTCTTGAGCCTTTCCCAGGCCCAGATTCAGCGAGCCGCGCACACGGAACGGAGCCGGGTCCTGCGGCCGGATCTTGATCAGCTTTCCGAGATCAGCCAGGCGATCGTCGGGATTGTCATCCAAGCCGACGTGCAACATCAGCGCCTCGGCCTGCAGGTTCGGTTCTTCGTCGCTGAACCGAATCGCTTGTTCGATCGCCGTCAGCGCCAGGCGCTTGTCGCCACCGGGCAAAGCGTACAAACGTCCGAGCAAAAGTTGTTCGGCAGGCTGTTCGGGTTCGAGCTTCAGCGCTCGCTCCAGGTCGGCAACGGCCAACTGGCGCAACTGCGGCCAGCGAGCGTCGGGCCGGGGCATGCCGAAGATCGGTTCGCAAAGCATGCGCCCGCGCTGAAACAAGGCCGACGCCAGCAGCTTCTTGGCGAAGGGCTCGTTTTCCTTGTCGAGTCCCTTGTCGAGCGATTGCTGCGCGAGCTTGATGACCTCGCTGATCTCGGCCGGGCTTTCGGCGTCGAGCTTCGTCGCAATGGCCTTGTCGAGATCGGCCTGGCCGGGATTCTGCGCGTCGACAGGCGATTCATCTACCGGCTTGTCGGCGGGGGGCTCAGTATCGCTCGCGCCGGACGGCGGCGAGGCAGGCGCAGCGGGGGGGACTTCGTCGGCGCTGGGCGCGTCTGTTTCGGTTGGAGAAGCTTTCTCCACCACCGGAGGCTTAGCCGGCACCTGTGCGGGTGGTTCAGGCGTTTCGGCGGCGCGAAGCGTCAACCGAGCGTCCAGCACCAGGGCACTAAGGATCACAGCATAAGCAAATCTACGAATCGTCATTGGGAGAACTCCCTCTCTCCGGCGAACTGGTCGATCCGTCACCACGAATTGCGCGGTTCCTAGGCAGTCGAGGATGTCTTGTCCGGGCATCCCAGGTTACGCGCCGGGCGATTATGCCGCACTTCGTCGATCCTTACCATCCGAGATTCTTGCGAATCTCAATCACCGGTATTCTGGCCCCGTTTTCGGAGCATTCCGCTTTCATCATCGTAACATTTCGAGCGCGTGTGCGATTCGATCGCCCCGGCCTATTCGACGCACTATCGGGCTCGCCAGCTACGAGCACATTTCGGGCCGGCTTTCGTGAGAAATCGGTGATCGGTGGATTTCGAGCGGGGGGGGCGTGGCGCTTCCCGATCAGGGTTGAATCGTGCCGGCCGCCAGTTGTGCGAGCCTGGCCAGGGGCACCTTCGACTCGATCGCGCTCGGGGCACGCCAGCCGATCAGGACGTTCCAGCCGTCGAGCTGGTAGAGATACAGTTCGAATTTGCCCGGAACCTTGCTCAACGATTCGTTCGACGCGGAGCCGATGAATTGAAACGGCTGCTCCGTCTCCAGTGATAGGCGCTTCCAGCTCTTCGTCGCCGAGCCTTGGGGCATCTCGGCTTGAACGTCTTCCCAGGCGAACATCTTGTCGGGAAACGCCTTGCTGAGCTTCTGGAGGAGGTAATCGGTGAGCGGAACCG